>Ga0209777_10003458_pt1 | contig 19585 bp, 17 predicted proteins | sample FrelakmetHBP12HB_FD_187147 | JGI IMG/M metagenome (GOLD analysis project Ga0209777, IMG submission 187147) | Freshwater lake sediment microbial communities from the University of Notre Dame, USA, for methane emissions studies -HBP12 HB (SPAdes)... | ecosystem: Environmental > Aquatic >...
ATCGTCCGTTACGGGTATCCCGACAGCCCCGGTGTCATCCGCGTGGATCTTCGGATCGAGCCGAAGGCCGTGCGTTTGGAAATCCGGGACCACGGGATCCCGTTCGATCCGAAGGCGGCCCCGCCTCCGATCCTGGACGACATTCTCAGCGGAAACAAGAAAGGCGGCCTCGGAATCCACCTGGCCAAGACGTTCACCGACGAGATGACTTACCGGCGCGAGGGGGCCGAGAATGTCCTCGTCCTCCGCAAGGCTTTCAGTAAATAACCGCGTTTTTCCCGTTCTTTTCGATCAGCCGGTCGATCTCCTTCAGGATCAGGTCGCGGCGGAACATGACGGCCGCGATCTCCTTGTCCGTAAGATACGCGTCCTCGATTTGATGGAGGATTTCCGGCGTCAGGGATTTCAGCTTTTCGACGAACGCCGCCGGAAGGGCGGACATGGTCCCCTTCCACTTGTCGCTTTTCTCGTTGAAGATCAGGATGTTGTAATATCGGCCCTTCGTCCGGAAGGTCCGGGAATGATCGATGAGGATGAGCCGCCAATCCTTGGTGATGAGGATGTGTTTGGCGTTGCGGTCCTCGTTGCAGATCAGGTTGTCGAAGGCGCGCTGAAGATAGACCTCCAGGTTGATCCGCACGCCCTGGAGCCCTTCCGGCACCTTGACCCGGCCTTCAAGAACGTCGCGATAGGGGAAAACGTCCTCGGCCCAGAGCTCGAGCGAGCCCCGGACTTCGTCGCGCCGCCGCTCGATCGTGACCGGGACCATGTTCAGGCCGAGGTAGCGGTCGAGGCGGTAGGCGGCGATTTCCCACATCCAGTTTTCGAGATAGCCCTGCATGCGGCCTTCCTCGTTTTTCCAGATGGCCCGGCGCTTTTCGCCGTCTTTTTGGAGGAGCATTTCATAAGGGTTGGTGACGGAGTCTGCTCCTACCATTTGCCTGATCGTGCTCATCTCGGCCGTGGCCAGAAACTCCTCCCAGTGTTTGTCCTGCGCGATCTCCTCGGGCTTGAATTGGGCGAAGAGCGCGGATCCCAGGAGCAACAGCCCTCCGAGGAGGATGATCCGATTTCCCATTTTGTTCATCTTGAACCTCCCTTCTGCGATTCGTCATCCTTTCAATAGAGGACCTTGTCTTCGCCGTCCCGGGCGATCATCTCTTTCACTTCGGTCAGAATGAGATCCTTGCGGACCAGGACGGCGGCGATTTCCGTTTTCGTCAAATACGGGCCGACCGCCGCTTCGACGGCGGCCGCGTCCAGGGTTCTCAAGCGGTCGAGGAACACCCGGGGGATCCGGCGAAAAAGCACCGGCCTCCGTCCCCCTTGCCCGTCGCTCATCGTCTTGATTCCGCGGACGCCGTAAATCAGGCGCGTGCCGTATTCCCCGTCCGTCCGGAAGGCCCGGGAATGGTCGATCAGGATGGTCCGCCAATCCTCGGTGTAGAGGATGTTCTGCTGGGTCCGGTCGTCGTTGGCGATGAGGGAATCCCAGAGACGGCAGAGATATTTCATCTTGTTCGTCTGTTCGAGAGCGTCGGCGGGGATTTGGATGGCGCCCGCGCTTTCCTCGATTTTGAGCAGGCTGTACCGGTTTTCCGCCCAATAGGAGAGAGCGCCGGGTTTGCCGTTGAAGTTTCGCTCGACCGCGGGCGGAACCAGTTTCAGCCCGAGGAGCTTGTCCAAGCGATAGGCGGCGATTTCATAGCGCCATTCGTCGGGCGGTCCGCCCGGTTGGGTGACGACGTTTTTCCAGGCGGCCTTGTGTTCGCGGCCGTCCTTTCGAAGAAAGAGCTTCCAGGGTGCCGTGACCCCTTCGCCGACGGGTTCGGAGCGGACGATTTCGGCCGTCTTCAGGAATTCTTCGTTTTCCGCCCGCTGCTCGATTTCGGCGGGCGTGAATTGTCCCCGGAGAAGCGGGACGCCCGCGGCAAGAAACCCCGCGAGGACAATCACTCGACCGCGTCGTCCAACCTTCATGAAATGATTCTTCCTAATCCCTTGTTTCAATATAAGACCGGTCCCGGCGAAAAGCAATCCCGCGCCCGATCAAACGGGCGACGGTTCCTTCAGGAGCGCGGCCCGTTTTTTCCGGTGTTCCCGGGCGATCATAAAACAGAGGACAAGCCAGAGGAATACGCCGACGACGTTGACGGCCGCAAAGCCCTCGATCGACAGCGACAGCACCGACGTGCCCAGCCAGACGATGACGGCGGAGAGAGTGTCGCCGCCGCGGACGAAAAACGTCTCAATGGCCGCCTGGGCCTTGTATTTTTCCTCCCGGCTCGTCACGAGAAACAGCGCCGACCGGGTCGTCTTCATCAGGGAATAATCCGTCCCGTTTTCAACGGACTTGATCCATTTCATAAGGAGAAGCGACGCGCCGAAGGCGGCGTACCCGTATCCACCCAGGGAGATGACGGGAAGGAAGAGAAGGGCCCCGGTGATTCCGACCCAGCGGAAGATCCGCGAGACGAGGAAGAGCTGGATGATGAGCCCGATCATGTTGCCCAGGGATTGATAACCGGCGAACGCCGTCCCGATGGCGTTCTGGAGGGCAATGCCTCCGGTGGCCGTCGTCCCCAGCGTCCGCAAAGCCATTTTCTGTTGAAGATCGGAAAACATGAATTCGCCGAGGGCGTTGATGAAATTGTAAAGGCCGATCATCAGGGCGATGTAGAGGAGGTACCGGCTTTTAAAAATGAGCCGGAAGCCGCCGGTTGAAACGAGCGGCTCGGCCTGGGCCGCGGGCGCGCCGCCCGTCCGTTCGCGGCGTTCCCGGAGGTCCAGCCGATGAATGACCCACGTCAGAAGAATCGTCAGAACCAGGATCGCCGCCGTCACCATCATCATCCCATAAGATCCGAAGACCGGGATGAGCTTGCCCGCGACAAGCGGCCCGATGACTCCGCCGAGCGACGCACCGAGGGCGATCAGCGGGAAGATCCGCTTGCCCTGGGCCTCATCGTAAATGTCGTTGGCGAATCCCCAGAATTGGGCGGGGATCATCAGGTTGTACATGCCGATCCAGATGAAAAAGGCGAGGCTGAGAATCGAGACCGAGACCCCGGCCAGGTTGAGAAGATCGAAGATCAGAAGGTTCGAAATGCAGAACAGGGTCACATAGGTAATGAGGAGATGACGAGGGAACCGGGAAGCGATTTTGGAGAACCCTTTGACCACGAAAATCAGTAAGATCGCCTGGGGAACGGCCAGGTAGCTTTTCATCGAGGCGGAATAGGCGGCCAGAACAAGTCCTTCCCGGACCGCCTTGATCTGATAATAGCCGTAGATGATGAGAAAGCTGTTCAGGGTCAGAAGAAGGGCCTTGACCAGCTCCTCCGGCCGGACGACCGTCAGAATGCGGAGGGCTTCGGAAACAGCCCGAAGGATTCCTTTCGGGCGGGACGGCGAGGAAACGGTCGCGTTCATCTTCGGAAGTCAGAGCTCCGGGGCCTTTTTATCGAAAAGGACGGCCGCTTCGCCCTTCTCCCGGATCAGGTTCCGAAAAATTCCGACAATCTGTTGCCGGCGTTCATCGAGGGCCGTGATTTCCTCCGGACTGAGGAGGGCCTGCAGCGAGTCCGTCAATTCGGCGGGAGTAAGGGCGCTTAAGCGCTCCAGGAGCTCGCGTGAACAGCGCCGAAGGGTGCACCCTCCGGGCAGGACCGGATTGGGCCGGAACGCCCCGCCGAAATCCACCCGGCAGATTCTCCAGGTGTCCCGATGGATCAGGGTGTCGTCCTTGTTGCCGCATTCGTCGCCGGCCAGGGCTTCAAAGACCTGGACATCGGCGAGGCGGTCGAGGAACGCGGGCAGGTCGGGCGGTTCCTCCTTGAGCCGTTCCCGGTCCTTTTCGCTCCGGCAGCCTTCGAGATACCATTGCAGGGCGCCGACCGTGTCTTCAACCTTCCGGATGACGACCGGAGGAACGATCTCCAGGTTGACGAGATGGCTGAGGGCGTACGCCGACAGCTCGAAGCGATAGCTGTGCCGCGTAGGCAGCAGGGTCGCCCGGTCGATGTATCTGAAAAGGGCCCGGGCCCGCGTCTTCCCGTCGTCCAGCGTCACCCGCCAGGGCATCGTCCGTCCGCTTTCGACGTCTTTTTCGACGGCGACAATCCCGGCCGAGTTCAAATAGGCTTCGATGTCCCGGCATGTCCAGGTCGGCGGCGGCTCCTGGCCGATCCCGAGGCCGGCCGCGAACAGGACCGCGGCGGCTCCTCCGAAAACGCGGCGGGCCGTTTCATGGATGTTCATGGCATCACCTCTCTTCCCGGAAAGGCTCGGACACGATCCGCATCTTTCCGTGCTCGATGACCAGGGCGGCTTTCAAGCCCCCGTTCTTCATCCATATTCCGGTGTCGATGACCCAGACTTTCCCTCCCAGACGGGCGACCGCGCGTCCGGAAATCGAGTCGAGTCGCGGCGTATGGCCGACGACGATCGCCCGGGCGCCGAGGTTGTTCAGGATCCGGTCGGTTTCGTCGCGCAAAGTCTCTTCGTCCTTGAGAGCCAGGTCCCGGTACCAGAGCGGGCCGTCAGACTGGTATAATCGTGTCCAGGTGAAATCTTCGCCCCGCAGATACCGGGAGAACTCCGCGGCGAATTCGGCGTTGATCGTTTGACAGGGCTGGAGCGAGATCGCCTCGCTGATGCCGCCGTGGACGAACACGACGTCGTCGATCTTCACGATGACGGGATGGCCGGCCAGCCATCGCCCGTAATGATCATTGAAATATTTCGTGTAGGCGTGCCGGGCCTGGGGATTGTGTTTCAGGTAATCCCCCCAGAGCTCTTCGTATTTTTCCGGCGTGTCCGCTTCCTTTCGGAATTCGGCGTCTTTCCGGTCGCGGATCCAATCCGGGAGAAACGACCGGAACTGCTCCGGCGTGACGTTTCCTTCCGTGTCGAAGGAAAGCCCGAGGATGTTCAATTCCTCGTGGTTGCCGAGAATCATGTGGACGGCCCCGCCGGCCTTCGCCGCCTCGCCCTCCAGGCGCCGGATGAGATCGAGGATGTCCCGGGCGGAGGTGCCTTTGTCCATGACGTCCCCCATCTGGACCAGATGCGTTTTTCCGGCGATCCAATGGAGATCGCCGTCGACGATTTTGAGGCCCCGGAGGATCTCGACAAACGGATTATAGGCCCCGTGGAGGTCGCCGATCGCCACGACCTTTTCGACCCCCGTGAAAACGCAGGGGGGATGGAGGCCGGGGGAGTCCGGGAGAAGCGCTGCGGATGGAAAACACGCCGGGTGGACCAGGAGGAAGAGGGCGGCGGCGAGCGGGAGGAAAACGGACGAAAAGGCGTCCTTTGGCCGGCCCGAGCGAGGCAACTTTCGCGGCACGAAACAGCCCTCCCGCCGGCTTCTACTATGCCTTTCGCCCGGGGCGGAGTCAAGGCGGCGGGGGCGGCGGCTTCGCGTTTGACATCATTCTCGGCTTCCGATAATGTAGGGAAAAACGAGGAGATCCGATGGTCCTCACCAAACGGGAACAAAATGACGTGGTGATCTTCGACCTGGAAGGGGAGATCCGGCGTTCCGACATGGGCGGCGTCTCGCTTCACCAGTACGTCAAAGAACAGCTGGAAAGCGGGAAGCGCGATCTTCTCCTGAATTTCGAAAGGGTCCCGTTCATCGACAGTTTCGGCGTCGGCGAGATCCTGGCCAGCTATATTTCGACCCAGAATATCGGCGGCCGGCTGAAATTGGCCGGGATCTCCAAGCGTCTCTACCTGGTCTTTCAAGTCACCCAGCTGACCCGGGTTCTGGATATCCAAGATAACGAGGAAAAAGCCCTCGCGAGCTTTCTGAAGGGCTGACCCGGGCGGTTCCGGAGGCCCCCGATGATCGGCCGTTTGCGCCGGGTTTTCAATCGCCTCGCCCCCCTTCGGCCGGGCGAGGAGCGCCTGGCCGGTTGCCTGTTCGGTCACTTTTTCTTCCTGATGGCGGCCATCTACGTTTCCAAGGTTTCCAAAACCTCCCTGTTCCTCGGCCTGGGGCTGACGAAGAGCTCGCTCCCGCTGGTCTATTTCATCTCGGCCGTCCTGACCGGCCTGTTTGCCGCCTGGAACACGAAGAAGATCCGTTCGCTGGACCGCCAGGCCTACATCGCCTGGAGCCGGCTGTTTTTCGCCGCAGGGATGGTCGTTTTCTTTTTTTTGTTCGGGACGAACAAGCCCGTCGTCTCGGTCCTGTATTGGTTCTGGTTCGATATCTTCCTCCTGGCGTCCGTCACCCAGTGGTGGTTCATCGTCGGCTCCATCTGCGAGCCGCGGCGGGCCAAGAACCTGGTCAGCTTTTTCGTCGGCGGGGGACTGCTCGGCGGATTCGGCGGATCCGTGCTGGTCATTTTCCTTTCCCGCCGCGTCCCGGCCCGGTACCTGATCCTGCTGGGACTCGTCTTTTACCTGATCGCGATGGCCTTCATCCGGGCGGCGGTCCGGGCTTCATCCGCCCGCCCGCCGGAAACGAAGCCGGATGCGCCGCCGGATTACCTGGAGGGCTTCCGGACACTGGCGAAAAATACCTATCTCCGCCTCCTGGCCGCGCTGATCATCGTCTCCCTGGCCGCGTCGACGATGATTGATTTTCAATTTAACTGGGCGGTCAAGTTCAGATTTCCCGTCGAGGCGAAGCGGACGGCGTTTCTGGCGACCTTTGCCGTTGTCGTCAATTTGGTTTCCTGGATTTTAAATACGCTGCTGGCTCACCGGACGATCCGGGCCCTGGGCGTCCGGGCGGCGCTGTTCGTAACGCCGATCATCCTCGCCCTCGGCTCGGCCGCGGTCTTCATCGTCCCGGCCGCGGGCCTGACCGCCTGGGCGGTTTGCGTCAAGGGCGCCGATAAAAGCCTGAATTACACGTTCAGCCAGGCAACGCGGGAGCTCCTGTATCTGCCCGTCCCCCAGGACATCAAGGCCAAGGCCAAGATGACGATCGACATGTTCGTCAGCAAAAGCGGCGAGGCGCTGGCCAGCCTTCTGCAAGTCGTGTTCGGCATTTTCCTGGCGTTCGAGGCGGCCCGGATGAGCTTCGTGACGATCGCCATCATTGCCCTCTGGCTCCTGCTCCTCGTCCGGATCGGCCGCCGCTATCTTCCGGCGATCCGGGAAAACCTCGTCCCGTCGCGGCCCGATGCCGAGCGGGTCGTCCGGGAACAGACTCGGGCGGACACGGCCAAACAGCTTCTTGATCTCCTGGAAAGCCGGGAGCGGAGCTCCGTTCTCTACGCCTACAATCTTTTCGACTTGTTGAAGGCCGAGAAATTGACGCCCGAGCTGCGGCAGCTGCTGTCGGACAAATCGGCCGAAGTGCGGGCGTCGTCGATCGACACCCTACTCGACGCGGATTACGAAGCGCTCGGCCCGGATTGGTCCGAAGCGGCGGACAAGGACACCCTCGACGTCATCGTCCGGGAAGTCCTGGCCCTCGATTCCTATCAAGACGTCATGTGCCGGCCGTTTGAGGAGGTTGCCGCTTCCAATGCGCCCGCCCTCGAAGTCGAGCAGATGGAGCTGGCCAAGGCCCTGGGAATGATGCCGACCGACGCGCCGTTGACGGAAAACCTGATCCGCCTTTTGAAGCACGATTCTCCGAGCGTCGTTCATTACGCCTTGGAGAGCGCGGCCCGCCTGCGGAAACGCGACGTCCTGCCGCTCATCGTTCCCCATCTCGGACATGCCGCGGTCCGCGACCGGGCGATCGAAACGCTCGTGGCCTACGGTGATCGGGCCATGCCTGTGCTCCGGGACTGGCTCGCCGATTTCCGGGCAGACCTTCGCGTGCGGCAGGCCATTCCGGATATCCTGGCGGCGATCGGCACGCCCAAGGCGGCCGAGGCGCTGGTCCGTCAGTTGCGCCGGCGTGATCCCGAAATCACCAACGCGGTGATCGAAGCCCTGTTCAAGCTCCGGACGCGCTGCCCCGGGATCCGCTTTCGCGAGCGGGACATCCGGCCCGAAATCCTCGAATTCATCCGGGCGGCCTGCCGGGCGAACGAATCGGCGGAAGCATCCGCTTCTCCGGTCGGAGGCGGAAACGGCGAGGGAAAGGCCGGCGCTCCCGTCCCCGGATACCGGCAGATCTTTCTCCTGCTCGGGTTGATTTATCCGTCCGAGGACATCGGCCAGGCGCTCCAAAACTATTCGGAGGGGACGAAGCGGGCTGTCGATTATGCCCTGGAGCTTCTCGAAAATATCCTGCCTCGGGAAATGAAGGACGCGGTTCTGCCGGTTCTGGAGGACGCGCCCGCGAACGAAAAAGCGCGGTCCGCCCGGCGCATCCTGAAAACCCTGGAATAAGGAGGAGGGAATGGCGACGCTCTATGTTTATCCCAAGCAGGCCCCGCCGTTTTCTTTTCTTCTCGAAAAAGACGAGATCGTTCTGGGCCGGGCGGTGGACGCCGACGTCCGCGTCCCAGACGCCTATATCTCCGGCCATCACGCCCGGATCCGGCGGACTTCGCGCGGCTGGACCGTGGAAGACGCCGGGAGCAAGAACGGAACGCTGCTCAATGGGCTCCGCCTCATTGAACCCGCCCTTCTCTCGCCGGGCGATGAAATCGCGGTCGGCGCGGTCCGGATTTGTTTCGACCGTCCCTGGACCATGGCGGTCGAAATCACCGATTCCCCCGATCTCTCCGTCAGGGTCAGCGCGGCCGTTCCGTCCCGGGAAATCGTCAAGCGGAGCACGGACGCCGGCGGCGTCCGCGCCCTGGAACGGAGAAAAAAGGGATCGTCGGAGGATCGTCTCCTCCTGATCATCAACGAGGTCAGCCGGGCGTTGCTCCTGCACAAGCCGCTCCAGGAGCTCCTGGAATACGTCATGGATCTGATCGCGTCCCACCTGCCGATGGATCGCGGGGCGCTTTTTCTTATGGATGAAACCCCGGACAAGCTCGTGCCCCGGGCGGTCAGGGTCGTCAATCCGCAGCTCCAAGGCGGGCCGATGCAGATTTCCCGGGGACTGGTCGAAATGGCCGCCTCCCGGAAACTTTCGGTCCTGACGACGGATGCGGCCGAGGATCCGCGCTTCGCCGACAGGCAAAGCATCATCGACCTGGGATTGCATTCGGCGATGTGCGTCCCCTTGGAAACGGAAAAGGAAACGCTGGGCGTCATCTGCGCCGAACGGGTCTCGAGCCGCGAGCCGTTCACCGATGAAGACCTCCGGCTGTTGACTCTGATGGCCAACCTGGCCGCGGTGAAAATCGAAAACGCCCGGCTGGTCGAGGACGGCCTGGCCCACGACCGGATGGAGCGGGAGCTTCGCCTGGCTGCGGAGATTCAGCGGGGGCTTCTGCCGAAGGAGTGCCCGACCTGCGGAGATTTCGATATCGCGGCCGTCTCGTCGCCCTCGCTGCACGTTGGCGGCGACTATTACGACTTCATTTCCCTCACCGACGGACGCCTGGGAACGACCGTGGCCGACGTCGCCGGGAAAGGCGTGAGCGCCTCCCTGCTCATGGCTTCGCTCCGGGCGGCCCTGCAATCGGAAGCCCGGCCCGGGGTCAACCCCGCCGAGCTGGCCCGGAAGCTGAATGATTTCATCTTCCGCAGCTCCGCGCCCAATGTTTTCATCACCTTCTTTTACGGCGAGCTCAATCCGGCCGACGGCGATTTCCGCTACGTCAATGCGGGGCATAATCCTCCGCTCCTGCTGGCGGCGACCGGGGTCCCCTGGCCGCTCGAGGGGACGGGAATGGCCCTGGGGATGCTCGAAGGAAGGGATTACGGCGAGGGCCGGATCACGATGTCTGCCGGGGACGTGCTGGTCTTGTTCACCGACGGAATATCCGAAAGCCGGAACCCGGCCAACGAGGAATTCGGCACGGATCGGATCATCGCGGCGGTCCGCGGCTCGGCCGGGAAAAAGGCCGAAGAAATCCTCGCTGCCGTCTTCGGCGCGCTCCGGGAATTCACCGGCGGCGCGGATCCCGAAGACGATCGGACCCTCGTGGTCATCGCCCGTCCGGCCCTCCCGGCGGCGCAATCCTGACCTGTCGCGGTGCACCCGCGCGCGCGGTTCCGCCCGCAGCCGCCGGGACGGATTCGCTTTTTCGGCGGATTTCCTTATAATACCCCTTTATTTTGCTTTCAGGATTCCAAGATGAAAACAAAACGAATGATGATCGCTGTCTTGGGGGCCGTCCTTCTTACCCTGGTTGTCCCCGCCGGCGCCGCTCATCGGCAAAGTCCCGTGCCGGTGCCGTCCCAGCCGCGGGCGAACGCCGCCCCGGCGGCCGACCCTGTCTTTGACGAGGTCGCGTCTTTTCTGGCCGGGCGTCCCTGCGCGTCGTCGCCCTACAAGGAATTCCAGGCCACGGCCGAATACAAATCTTACGCGGCCTCCCTGGATAAAAACTGGGCCGATTTGGAAAGCAAACGGCTGAAGCCGATGAGGGGTTGGTCTGATACCGAAATCAACGACTCGGACGAGGCTACGACGACGCTTTTTTACCCGTTCGGCGGGCCGGATGCCCTGACGGCTCTCGTCTTTTTCCCGAAGGCGGTCCGTTACTATCTGCTGGGGCTGGAGTTTGTCGGCCACATGCCGGATTTTTCAACGGTCAAGACGGAAAACATCTCCGCGTATGTCCAGAACCTTCAGGCCGCGCTGAACGATTTTTTCAAGAAAAGCTATTTCATCACCAAGAATATGAACGAGGAGCTCACCGGAGACAAGGTCGACGGCGTGCTGCCCTTGTTGTGTTTCTTCCTGAAACGGAGCGGGAACGTGATCGCCTCGATCAAGCGGCTGGAAATGTCGGAGAACGGCGAGCTGCTGGAGACCCCGTACCCGGGCGAAAATAAAAAAATGCGCCGCCCGTTCGGGATCCGCGTGTCCTTCTTCGCCGAGGGGACGGGCGCCCTCAAGGAGATGTCCTACATTTCCTGCGACCTGGCCAACGGTGCGTTCGGCCCGGGAAAGCCGCTTTTCGTCTATCTCCAGGGGCTGTCGTTTGAAACGACGTTTATCAAATCCGCCTCGTACCTGATGCACTATCGCGAATTTTCCTCCATCCGCGACCTGATCCTCGACCGGAGCCGGTTCATCCTTCAGGATGACACCGGGATTCCGTTCCGGGAGTTTCCGGCGGGAAAATGGGACGTCCGGCTGTACGGTGAATACATCAACCCGATATCCGATTTTTCTGGCGTCGGCCAGAAGGATTTGAAGGAAGCGTACGCGGACACGGCCCGGGTGAAACCGCTGCCGTTCCATCTCGGATACCATTGGGGAACGAACAAGGATTCGTTGCTCTATATCGTGAAAAAATGAAAGCGAAGTTCAGCCTGACGACGGCCACGGCCCTGGTCGTTGCGAACATGGTGGGGTCGGGCGTCTTCACCAGCCTCGGTTTCCTGGCGGTCGGCCTTTCGTCGGGGTTCGCCCTTCTGATGCTCTGGGTCCTGGGCGGCGCGATCGCCCTGTTCGGGGCGCTGACGTATTCCGAAGCGAGCGTCCTGTTTCCCCGCAGCGGAGGTGAATATCATTTTCTGACCGAGATGTTCCATCCCGCCCTCGGGTTTCTGGCCGGGTGGATTTCCTTTCTCGTGGGTTTTGCCGCGCCCGTGGCCGCTGCGGCGATGGGCCTGGGCCGGTACCTGACGAGCGCTTTGGCCCTGTCCGGAGAAACGGCGAGGTTCGCCGGGATGCCGGCGTCGTCCTGGATCGCCATCGGTGTCGTTGCCGCCCTGACCGCGATCCATAGCCTGGACAAGGCCGTCGGCGCCCGGTTCCAGAACGTCATTACGATCTTCAAGGTCGTGTTCATCATCCTGATCGTCATCCTGGGCCTGGCGATGGGAAAGTCAGCCGGGTTGTCGTTCGCCCCGACCGGCCGGGCCCTCCGGGACATCCTCAGCCCGGCGTTCGCCGTTTCGATGTTTTTCGTGACGTTCAGCTATTCCGGATGGAACGCGGCGGCCTATGTCGCCGGCGAGATCGACGACCCGCAACGAAACGTTCCCCGAAGCCTCATCTCCGGAACGTTGATCGTCATTGGTCTGTATGTCCTTCTCAATTTTGTCTTTCTCCGAACCGTCCCGCTCACCGAGCTGTCGGGGAAGATTGAAGTCGGATACGTTTTTGCCGGCCGGGTGTTCGGAAGCGCGGGCGGGCGGTTGCTGAGCGGCATCATCGCCTTCCTTCTTTTATCGAGCATCAGCGCGATGATCATCGCCGGTCCGCGAATTTCCCGGGTCATCGGCGAGGATTACCGCCTGTTCCGGGCGCTGGGGAGAACGACGTCCAAGGACATCCCGGTGTTGGCTATTGTCGTCCAGGGGCTGTTGTCCGTTTTTTACATCGTCACTTCGACCTTCGACCAGGTCATCATCTTCATCGGGTTCACTCTCAACCTCTTCACGTTCATGACGGTCCTGGGCGTCATGCGGATGCGAAAAAAGCGGCCGGACCTGCCGCGGCCGTACAAAACGATCGGGTATCCCTGGGTTCCGCTCGCGTTCCTCGTCATCCACGTTTACATTATAGTTTACGGGTTGATTTTCCGGCCGAAGGAATCACTGGCCGGCCTCGGCCTGACGGCCGTCGGGCTCGTCGTTTATGCGCTCGACCGCAGGCTCCATCCCGCCCATTAAATCGGGGACAGATTACTCAATCCCCGAACTCAGAGAGATAAACTCTCTTTATTGGAGAAGGGCTTGGAGTTCAGGGATTGAGCAATCTGTCCCTAATCTCTGTTTGCCGCTAATTCTTCCCGGAATTAGGAAACGGTTAACCAGGTACCGATTTTAGTCACCCGAATAATTCAGGCGGAGCGGCCAGGATCCGGGCGATGTCCGTCGCCCGTTCACCGACATTGAACCCGAGGGCGCATTTGACCGTGCAGACGGCGCAGCCCGCGCAGGGGTTCCGTCCAACGCCGAGCGAGGCGACGAGGTCATAGGCGGCCCCGAGGTTTTGATATCCGTAGGCGTACATGTAGCTCCGCATGAGCGCGGGGATGGGCAGATGACGCGGGCATTGCGGGAGGCATGTCCGGCAACCCTGGCAGTAAAGCCCGGGCCCATTTTGGGCGGCACCGAGCTGCAAGTCGGCCCGTTCTGCATCCGTCAGGACGATGTCCGTCATGGCCTGGAGATTGAGATCCAGTTGGTCGAATGTCGTCATGCCGGGGACGGCTGTGGTGATGTTGGGGTTGCTCAGGGCCCACTTCAGAGCGGCCTTCATGTTGATCGGCTTGGTCCGGCCCCGATCCCAGAAGGCGCCGGCCTGCGTTTTCATGGCGATGATCCCGAGGCCGGCCTTGACCGCGTCGTCGATGGCCGCGTTGAGCTCCGGAAGATTGGTCTTGCGGAAGTTGTAGCCGGAAAGGACGACGTCGTACACCTTTGCCTCGGTTGCCGCCCGGATGACGACGTGTTCGTTTTCGTGGGACGTGACGCCGATGAAGCGGGCCTTCCCGCTTTTTTTTATCTTTACGAGGGCGTCCATTAGGGGCTCGAAAAGGACCGCTTCCCGGGTCAGGACGTTGTGCAGGTAGAGGACGTCGACATAATCCAGGCCGAGGCGCTTGAGGCTCACGTCGAATTTTTCGAGAAAGGGCCCGGCCGTCGTTTCCGGGGAAAAATTCCCGGTCTCGCGGTCTCGCGGCTCGCCCGGGACCTTGGTCGCCAGGAAATAGGAATCGCGCGGACGTCCCTTGATCACGTTGCCGATCGCGACTTCGTTCGTCCCGCGCTGGTAGCCGTTGGCGGTGTCCAGGTAGACAATCCCGCGGTCCAGGGCGGCTTGAATCAGGTTTTCGTTGTTGGAATTCATCACGCCCATCGAGACGATCGGCAGCTTGACCCCGGTTTTCCCGAGCGGCCGGGTGATGAAAGAGGCGGCGGTTTTGGCCGCGCCGGCCGCCGGGGCGGTTTGCGGATCCGCTTTCAGGGCGGCGGGAACGGCGGCCAGCGCGCCGGCGCCGGCGACGCCGAGCAGGCCCTTTTTCAGGAATTCGCGGCGGTCCAGGGAATGACGGGAAGCGGACATGATCGGCCTCCTGGCGGAAGAGATGATGATCGCGGGAAAAATATAACATACGATTTTTCCCCGGTCTATAGGGCGCGCCCGGCGGTTTGGGTATAATAGCGCCCGTGAATCCGAAGAAAGCGTCTCCCTCGCCGTTCCGCAAGTGGCTCATCGCCGCCCGGCCGTGGGCCCTGCCCGCCTCGACGATGCCGGTGGTTTTCGGCACCAGCCTGGCCGTCGTCGTCGTCGGCGCGCGCCTGGATGTCGTTCGTTTCGCCGGGGCGATTTTCGCGATGATGATCCTTCATTCCGCGGCCAACATGCTGAGTGACGTATTCGACTATCGGCATGGACTGGACACGCAGGTCACGCCGGTCAGCGGGGCGATCGTCCGCGGCTGGCTCACCGACCGCCAGGTGCTCCGCGGGTCGGCCGCGCTTTTCGCGGCGGGCATCGCCCTGGGCCTTCTCCTGGCCTGGCGGACAAGCTGGATTTTATTGATGATCGGCGCGGCCGGCGTGGTGATCGGGGCCGGATACACGCTGCTGAAAGTCCACGCTCTCGGCGACGCGGCCGTTTTTCTGAATTTTGGAATCCTGGGCGCCCTCGGCGCGTGGGTCGTTCAAACCCGGAGCTTTTCCTGGATTCCGGTCGTCTGGACGGTCCCGATGGCCATGCTGGTCAGCGGCATTCTCCACGCCAACAACTGGCGGGACATCGCCGCCGATTCGAAATGCAAAATCCGGACATGCGCGGCGGTTCTGGGGGACCGCGGCTCGCTCCGGTGTTATGCGTTCCTTCTCTTCGGCAGCCAGGTTCTGGTTTTGATTTTCATCGCCTTCCCGCTCCGCAATTTCGGCTGGCCGGCGCTCCCGTGGTCCTGTCTGATCACTCTGGCGGCCCTGCCTGAGGCCTTGAAGCTGTGGGGAAGGGCGAAACGGCGCCACCAGCCGGCCGCTCCGCTCGACTTCATCGTCCTGGACGGCGCCACCTCCCGATACAATCTTCATTTCGGGCTTCTATGCGTCGCCGGCCTGTGGATCGCATACTTTCTTAAATAAATCGGTGACGCAGGCCCCAGGGCGACCCTCACTTCCGCCTTAACCCCGGGATTTTCACGAATTTGGATGTTTAGTGAGTCCTGCCCCGTACCAGCCAGCGTCGCCGATTATCGAAGGTTTTACAGCGGCCGGATGGGTTCGTGAATCTCGATGACGAACTTGCCCTGCGGATGGGTCTTCGGGTCGTTGAGATAAAGCTCGTAGCACATCCGGTCGTCCGGCTGATACCCGCTTCCCGGCAGCCAATCGCGCATCAGCGCGTTCCAAGCCTCCCCGAACTCATCCTGCGAGATTTCGACCTGAGCGACGGCGAACAATCCGCCGGGGACGATCATCTTGCCGATTTCTCCCTCGACTTTTGTGTCGGGAGGAACGGTGATGCAGGCGTCGGAGCGGAGCTTGTCCGTCTCGGTGATTTCCGGGTCATCGTGGTAGATTCCCAGCGATTTCGTTTCCGGGAAGCGGAGGAGCCCGCGCGGCCCGGCCCAGCGCATCAGCGTTCCGAACGCCCGCCCCATCTCCTGGAACGGCCCGACGTGCCGGACGTAGGCGACCGTGAGCGCCGGCGCTTCCCTGACTTCGACCTTGAATTTCGACTTGTCCATGAAGGACCTCCTGGATGAGATTTGATCGTTCTCATCATCGCCGAAGGTCCCGGATATTTCTTGACCGTTCTTGCCGTTCGCTTGATGATTCTTGTGTTTCGCTTGGCGGTTCTTGCGCCACGTCTCGCTTCCGCCGGCCCGCCATTCCGAGGCGCTCATCCCGAAACGCTCCCTGAAGGTCCGGGCGAAGACGTCCGAACCCGAATACCCGTAATCCAGGGCGATTTCCGTGATCGTCGCCTTCGGATGCTGGATCAGGGCCGAGGCCGCCAGCTCCGCCCGCCGGCGTTGGATATAGGCGTTGAGCGTCTCGCCGACCAGGGCGCTGAAAATGCGGTGAAAGTGGAAACGGGAAAAATTGGCCGTCCGGGCCAGCTCCTCGAGACGGAGATCCCGGCGATATGGAGGTCGATATAATCGATGACCCGATTGATGCGGGCTCTATATTCGGCCCGGAGGGCCTCGGTTCGATCGAAGGGAATCAGGCTGGCCTCCTTTCTCTCCCTATCCGCCGGAGCGGGGAGCCGTTCCGGCGCGATGGAATCTTATCATCCGGAACGCGGTCCTTCAACCAGGAATGAAAATGAAAAGGGAACGAGATCGGATTTTTCAGGAAATGCCGCTCGGGTTTTTCGTTCTTTGAAATTGGGGGTTAAGTGATGCGTCCCCTTTTTATAATCTCTTTAAAATGAACGACATAAAATTTAAAAATCACGCAATTAAGGGGTTAAGTGATGCGTCCCCGATTTAAGTTGCGGAAAAGCCGGCGGCTTCCGGCTGTGCTATAATCCCCGGCGGCTTCGTATTTCGGGAGATCTTCCGCATGAAACGCATGTTTTTCGCCGTTCTTGCTCTTGCCGTCTGTGGTTTCACGGCCTTCGGCCAAGCCCCGGATGATGTCGTTTCGGTCAAAGTTATTCCGTCGGTCGAAAGCTTCAAACCGGGACAATCCGCTTCGGTAACCCTGGAATTGACCATCCGGACGCCGTTTCATATCAATTCCGACCAGCCGGCCGAGGAATACCTCATCCCGACGACCGTGAATTTCAAGGCCCGGCCCGGCGTGACGTACGGCTGGCCCAAATTTCCCCGGCCCGTGCTGCGGCGGCTTGGCTTCTCCGACACGCCGCTGTCCGTTTTTGAAGGCGTTGTCAACCTCACGGTCGAGATTACGGTGGCCGCCGATTTTTCCGGGACCGCATGGGCGATCGAGGGGACCGTCGGTTACCAGGCCTGCGACAACCAATCCTGCCTGCCTCCCCGGGACGCCGCGTTTTCCCGAACTGTGACCGTTGAAAGCGGCCGTCCGATCACTCCTCCGGCCGCGGCGGTCGAAACGAAAGGTCAAGTTGCGCCACCCGCCGCCGCGAAGACGTCGATCGAGCCGCCGGCCGGTAAAAACGAAAATCGGGTCCAACAACCGGACGAAAATGCGCAAAAGTCCGCCTCTTCCTTATCACCCGCCGTCGATGTCGGAAAATCCGCAGGCGTCTCCGCCGCGGCCGCTCCCTCTTCCGGCCCGGCCCCGCTTTCTTCACCGTCTTCCCCCGCGTCAGGCAAACCATCTCCCTTCGAAGGCAAGGGGCTCGCGGTCATTTTCCTCCTGGTCTTTCTGGGCGGATTGGCTTTAAACCTGACGCCCTGTGTTTACCCGATCATCCCCATCACGATCAGCTATTTCGGCGGCCAGGCTGAAGGCAAAAAAGGAGCGGTCGCCCTTCACGCCGTTTTGTATGTTCTGGGAATGGCCGTCACGTACTCGATCCTGGGCGTGGTCGCCGCCTTCACCGGCGGCCTGTTCGGCGCGGCGCTGTCGTATCCTCCCGTCCTGATCGTGATCGCCCTGATCATGGTCGCCCTGGCCCTGAGCATGTTCGACGTCTATGAATTCCGGATGCCCGCGTTTCTCAACAAGCTGGCCGGCGGAAGTCAGAAAGGATATCTCGGCACGATCCTCATGGGCCTAACCGTCGGGATCGTCGCCGCGCCGTGTATCGGGCCGTTCGTCCTGGGCCTGCTCACCTACGTCGGGAACCGCGGCAACGTCTTCCTGGGATTCTCGCTGTTCTTCGTCCTGGCCCTCGGCCTGGGCGTTCCGTTCCTCATCCTGGGCTTTTTCTCCGGCAGCCTGAGCAAGCTCCCGCGCTCGGGTGCCTGGATGGTCTGGGTCCGGAAAATCTTCGGATTCATCCTCATCGCCATGGCCGCGTATTTTCTGAAGACGCTTTTTCCCGATACGCTCTATTATCATCTCGCCCTCGCCCTCGTCATGCTCATCGGCGGCATTGACATGGGCTGGATCGAGCCGACGAAAACGGCGGGCAAGGTTTTCCCTTACATCCGCGTTCTGATCGGCGTCATCTTTCTCGTTCTGGCCCTCGTCTTCGCCGGGCAGGGCGTGGAAGAATACGTCGGCGAGACGATCACCGCCGAAACCTCCGGCCCGGCGGCCGGTCTTGCGGCCGGCGCGATCGCCTGGCGGCCCTACAGCGAGGAGGCTCTCGCGGAAGCCGCCCGGGCCGGGAAACCGGTTTTCATCGACAGTTACGCCGATTGGTGCATCCCCTGTAAGGAACTGGATAAAAAGACGTTCCGCCGCCCTGAAATCATCGCCGCTTCCCGGGATTTTATAATGCTCAAGGCCAACCTGACCGTGGGGAATGACGGAAACGTGAAGGCGTTTTACAAAAAATTCAACGTCCGCGGCGTCCCGACGCTCATTTTTCTGAAATCCGACGGAACCGAAATCGAAGACCTGCGCGGAACGGGATTCGAACCCGAAGACATTTTCCTCGTCAAGATGAACAAAGCCCTCGCCTCAAGCGGCGGGAAGTGACGGGCCGATGAAAATCGAAGGCGTTCCTTTCACCATGACGGATTGGGCTTCCGCCCCGGCGGTCGAACACAAGGGAGAAACGGGGACGTCGTTCTGGCGGACTGTCGAAGCCGGGAATGTCCGGGCCCGGATCGTCGATTATTCCCCCGGCTTTAAATCGGACCACTGGTGTCCCCGCGGACACGTCCTCTACGTCGTCGCCGGCGAAATCAACGTGAGGTTGAAAGACGGCCGGGAGTTCGTCCTGACTTCGGGGATGAGCTTCCAGGCGGAAGACGACGCGTCCAATCCGCACCTGGCCTGGTCGAATCCCGGCGCTCGCGTTTTCCTTGTCGATTGAAGAAATCGAAGGGGTCCGGCGCCGGCCCGGGAATGAAGGGTCCGGGGATGGCCTTAATCGACGAGGATGAAGGTGACCTTCATCTGCACCCGGTATTCGGCGATTTTTCCTTTTTCGTCGAGCAGGACCTCCTGGTTCTGGATCCAGGCGGATTGCACGTTCTTGAGCGTCTTGGAGGCGCGGGTGATTCCCATCCGGATGGCGTCGTCGAAGCTCTTGGTCGAGGATGACTTGATCTCGGTGACGCGGGCGACGGACATGGGCGGACTCCTCGGGAATGATGTGAATCCAGTTTAAGCGCCCGGGCCGGTGTAATCAAGCCCGGACGGTCAGGAATGGAGGAGCTTTTCGGCCTGGGCCCGTTGTTCCGGCGTCAATTCGCTCCCGTACTGATCGACGGCGGTTTTCATGGCTTTCACCGCCGCCTCGTAATCTTCGAGCCGCAAAAGCATCATGCTCTCAAAGAAATAATAGTTGCCCGACGGCTTCAGCCGGCAGCACTGTTCCATCAGGTCCGCGGCCCGGCGGTTCTGATCGTTCTTGGCGTAGAACAGGGCGATTTTGTACAGGACCTTGTGATCGTTGAGAATGTCCTCGTTCGCGGTCAGGGCATCGTACATCTTGAGGACCTGGGCATTGTTCCCCTGACTGATGAGGAGCTCGGCGATCTTGAGCCGGAGGGAAACGTTCTCCGGTTCGATTTTCAGGGCGTCATCCAGGCAGGTCCGGGCTTTTTCGATGTCCTTCCGGGCGGAA
>Ga0209777_10003459_pt1 | contig 19584 bp, 12 predicted proteins | sample FrelakmetHBP12HB_FD_187147 | JGI IMG/M metagenome (GOLD analysis project Ga0209777, IMG submission 187147) | Freshwater lake sediment microbial communities from the University of Notre Dame, USA, for methane emissions studies -HBP12 HB (SPAdes)... | ecosystem: Environmental > Aquatic >...
TCCGATCTGAGGACCTCATCGTCGGCCAGATCGTCACGGCCGACGGGCGCAGCGACTTCGTCCAGGCCCTCAAGGAATTCGAGGCGGGCGACCTCGACGCGCGGCTCCTGGAGATTCTCTGCTGCAACGGCTGCATCATGGGCGCCGGGATGAGCTGCGACGCGCCCCTGTTCAGCCGCCGGTCCCGCATCAGCCAGCACGCCCGGCGCGAGATCGCCCAGCGCGACGTCGACGCATGGCGGCGCGACGTCGCCCGCTACGCCGACCTGGACCTCTCGCGCTCCTTCACGCCGAACGACCAGCGGATCGGCACGCCCCTCGGCCAGGAGCTCGCCGAGATCATGGCCCGCATGGGCAAGCTCACGCCCGAGGACGAGCTCAATTGCGGCGCGTGCGGCTACGACACGTGCCACGAGCACGCCATCGCCATCTTCAAGGGCCTCGCCGAAAGCGAGATGTGCCTCCCGCACACGATCGATCAGCTCAAGAAGGCCGTCCAGGAGCTGGCCGTCTCCAACGAGCAGCTCGCCAGCGCCCAGGAAGCCCTGATGCAGTCCGAGAAGCTCGCGAGCATGGGCCAGCTCGCGGCCGGCATCGCCCACGAGGTCAATAACCCCCTGGGCGTCGTCCTCATGTACGCGCACCTGCTCTTCGACGAGTGCGACAAGAACTCCGGCGTCTCCGAAGACCTCGGGATGATCGTCGAGCAGGCCGACCGCTGCAAGAAGATCGTCGCCGGGCTCCTCCACTTCGCGCGGCAGAACAAGGTGCTGCTCCAGCCGAACGACGTGCGGGACCTCGTGGACCGCAGCCTCCGGGCGCTCCAGGCGCCGGAGAACGTCGCGGTCCGGGTCGAGCACGACCTCGCGGACCCGAAGGCCGACCTCGACCGCGACCAGATCATCCAGGTCCTCACGAACCTCCTGACGAACGCCGTGGCCGCCATGCCCGGCGGCGGCACGCTCACGGTCCGCACGGCGGGCGACGAGTCCCGCGTCCGCCTCAGCGTGATCGACACCGGCGTCGGCATTCCGAAAGAGAACATGGGCAAGATCTTCGAGCCGTTCTTCACCACCAAGCAGATCGGCATGGGCACGGGGCTGGGCCTGGCCGTCACGTATGGCATTGTCCAGATGCATCGCGGCGACATCCAGGTCCAATCCAACGCCGACCCGAAGGCCGGGCCCACGGGCACGACGTTCACGGTCTCGCTGCCAAGAAAGGGCCAGCAAGACTAGCGCCGCTATATTTCGCCGCCCCGCTTGCGGGGCGCTCGCCGTACCGAGAACGAAAGGCAGCCATGCCGAAGACCATTCTGGTCGTCGACGACGACGTGGACTTCCTCGAGCAGATGAAGGTGCGCCTCGAAGCCGCGGGCTACGAGGTCGTGACCGCCGAGAGCGAAGCCCGGGCCACCGAGATCCTCAAGGGCCTCCGGCCCGACGTCGCCCTCGTCGACCTCATGATGGAGCACATGGACGGCGGTTTCTCTCTGTGCTATCACATCAAGAAAAAGGACCCGGGCGTCCCGGTCATCCTCATCACGGCCGTCACGCACGAGACGGGCCTGGAGTTCGATACCGTCACCGACGAGGAACGGAGCTGGGTCAAAGCCGACGCGATGCTCGCCAAGCCTGTGCGCTTCGAGCAACTCGAGCGCGAGATCGAGCGGCTCCTGAAAGGAACGGAAATTGGACACCCTGAAGGTGCTGGTCACGGATGACGAGCGCGGCATGAGGATGGGCGTGGTCCGGGCGCTGAAGAACTACACCGTCAGCATGCCGGACCTCGCGCGGGAGGTCGGCTTCGTCGTCGAGGAAGCCGAGACCGGCGAAGACGCCCTGGCCAAGATCGAAGCCGCCCCGCCGGACATCCTGCTCCTCGACCACAAGCTCCCGGGCCTGAGCGGCTTGGAGGTCCTCGACCGCCTCGCCGGGCGCGACAGCGCGACGCTCACCGTGATGATCACGGCCTACGCGTCCCTGGAGACGGCCGTGTCGGCCATCAAGCGCGGCGCCTACGATTTCCTCGCCAAGCCGTTCACCCCGGCGGAACTCAAGAACACCATCCGCAAGGCCGCCCAGCGCCTCATCCTGGCCCAGCAGGCCAAGCGCCTCGCCGAGGAGAAGCGGCAGGTCCGGTTCCAGCTCATCTCCGTCCTCGCCCACGAGCTCAAGGCCCCGCTGGCCGCCATCGAAGGGTACCTGCGGATCATCAAGGACCGCGCCGCCGGCGACCAGCCGGAGACGTATGACCACATGCTCGACCGCAGCCTCATCCGCATCGACGGGATGCGGAAGCTGATCGGCGACCTCCTGGACATGACCCGGATCGAATCGGGCCAGAAGAAGCGGGACCTCGCGGCCCTCGACGTCCGCGACGCGGCCCGCGCGGCCATCGAAACGATGGCCCCGGCGGCGGCCGAGCAGAAGATCGCCCTGGCCCTGCACGCCTCCGCCCCGGTCCCGATGACCGCCGACCGCGGCGAGATCGAGATCATCCTCAACAACCTCGTCTCCAACGCCGTCAAGTACAACCGCCAGGGCGGCCGCGTCGACGTCACGCTCACTCAAGGCCACGGCGCCGTGACAATCGCCGTCGCCGACACCGGCATCGGCATGACGCCCGCCGAGGCCGAGGCCGTCTTCCACGAGTTCACGCGCATCAAGAACGAAAAGACCGTCCACATCATCGGCAGCGGCCTGGGCCTCTCGATCGTCCGAAAGCTCGCCGCCCTCTACCACGGCACGGCGACCGTCGAGAGCACGCCGGACGTCGGCAGCACATTTGTCGTAACGCTAAAGACCGACGCCTGAACACATTTCGCCGCCCCGCTTGCGGGGCGATTGTGAATCCGAATGAACCGTAGCGAAATCCTGAACTGGCTTCGCGAAACCGATCCGGCTCGCCTGGACGTCCTCTGGCGCCGGGCGGACACCGCGCGCCGCCAGCGCGTCGGCGACGCGGTCCACCTCCGCGGCCTCGTCGAAATCTCCAACGCCTGCGCCCGGTCCTGCGGCTACTGCGGCATCCGGGCGGACAACACGAAGCTCGAGCGGTACCGCATGACCGCCGATGAAATCCTCGCTTGCGCCCGCCGGGCCGTCGCGTTCGGCTACGGCACCGTCGTCCTCCAGGCGGGAGAAGATTACGGCCTCACGCGGGAGTGGGTGGCGGACGTCGTGCGCCGGATCAAGGCCGCAACGCCGCTGGCGGTGACCCTCAGCCTGGGCGAGCGGCCCGACGCGGACCTCGCCCTGTGGCGCGCGGCAGGCGCCGACCGCTACCTCCTGCGATTCGAGACGTCGAACCGCGCGCTGTACGACCGGATCCATCCGCCGCTGGATGGCCGCCCGTCCGACCGCTTCGCGATCTTGCACCGCCTGCGAGAGCTCGGCTACGAGATCGGCAGCGGCGTCATGATCGGCATCCCCGGCCAGACGTACGACGACCTCGCCGCCGACATCGAGGCCTTCCGCGAATGGGACCTCGACATGATCGGAGTCGGACCGTATATTCTTCACCCCGACACGCCGCTCGGCCAGAAGGGATCTGACGCCTTTTCTTCAGACCAGGCGCCGAACACGGAGCTCATGACCTATAAGGTGGTCGCCCTCGCGCGGCTCGTCTGTCCGGGGGCGAACATCCCGAGCACGACGGCCCTGGCCACGTTGAACAAGGCCGAGGGCCGCGAGTTGGGCCTCCAGCGCGGGGCAAACGTCGTCATGCCGAACCTGACGCCCGTCCAGTACCGGGCCCTGTACGAGATCTATCCGGCCAAGGCCTGCATTGACGAGACGGCCGACGAGTGCCACGGCTGCCTCGTCCGCCGCATCCGGTCGATCGGCCGGACGGTCGGCGCCGGCCGCGGCGATTCGCGGCGAAAACTTATTAACGTTTAGCCGTCGCCGGTACGGCGACGATCAATATAGGCAGGTGCCATCATGTGTGCCATGTCAGCCATGACGTTGAGCGGCGGGGCAATCGACTTCATCAGCGACGATCACCTCGCGCGCCTCATCCAGGGGCCGGAGCCCGACGCGGCCCGCGTCCGCGAAATCATCGCCAAGAGCCTCGAAAAACAGGCCCTCTCGGTCGAGGAGGCGGCCACCCTGGTGGCCACGACCGACCACGACCTCGTCGAGGAAACGTTCGAGGCCGCGCGCGAGCTCAAGCGCCGGGTCTACGGCAACCGGATCGTCCTCTTCGCCCCGCTCTACATCGGCAACGAATGCGTCAACGATTGCCAATACTGCGGCTTCCGGCGGTCGAACCCCCAGGCCGTTCGCCGCACCCTCTCGCAGGACGAGATCCGCCGCCAGATCGAGGCCCTGGAGAAGGTCGGCCACAAGCGTACCATCCTCGTCTTCGGCGAGCATCCCGACTACCAGGCCGCCTATATCGCCGAATGCGTCCGGACGGTCTACGCGACGAAAGTCGGCCGCGGCGAAATCCGGCGCGTCAACATCAATGCCGCGCCGCTCGACCTCGACGGCTTCCGCCTCGTCAAGGACGCCGGCATCGGCACGTACCAGATCTTCCAGGAGACGTATCACCATGAGACGTACGCCCGGCTGCACCCGCGCGGCACCCGGAAGGCCGACTACCTCTGGCGCCTCGACGGCCTGAGCCGCGCGATGGAGGCCGGCTGCGACGACGTCGGCATCGGCGCCCTGTTCGGCCTGTACGACTGGCGGTTCGAGGTCCTGGGCCTCGTGACGCACGCCCTGGCGCTTCAGCGGCGGTACGGCGTCGGCCCGCACACGATCAGTTTCCCGCGCCTGCGCCCGGCCTGCGGCGTCAAGACCGATTACCCATACCTCGTCGACGACGCCAGTTTCAAGCGCGTCATCGCAACGCTCCGCCTGGCCGTGCCGTACACCGGCCTCATCTGCACCGCCCGCGAGCCGCCGGCCCTGAGGCGCGAGGTCATGGCTTTCGGCGTGTCGCAGATCGACGCCGGCAGCCGCATCGAGATCGGCGGCTACACGGAGGCCGGCGACACGCAGGTCATGGAGCGCGAGCAGTTCCAGCTCGGCGACATCCGACCGCTGGACCTCGTCATCCGCGAGCTCATCGAGGACGGCTACATCCCGAGCTTCTGCACCTCGTGCTACCGCATTGGCCGCACGGGCGAGCATTTCATGGAGTACGCGATCCCGGGCTTCATCCAGCGGTTCTGCACGCCCAACGCCCTGATGACGCTCCAGGAATACCTCGTCGATTACGCCTCGCCCGAGACCCGCACCGCCGGCGAGCGGCTCATCGCGGCCGAGGTGGCCAAGATGCCCGAGGCCGGCGCGAAGGCCGAGTTCCTGATGCGCCTGGCGCAGATTCGGGAGACGGAGAAGCGAGACTTGTACTTCTAGGAAGGCGACGGCGGGCACTAGGGACTAGGGACCAGGCACTAGGGGATGTAAACAGATGTCATCAATAATAAAGTCCGTTGACCACCCCGAGTGCCGAGTGCCTAGTCCCTGGTCCCCGCCTTTGTTCATTGCCGAAGCACGCCCGGGGGCCTCCGCATGACCGACTTTCGATCAGAGAAAGACCTCCTCGGCGAGCGCAACGTCCCTGCCGACGCGCTCTACGGCATCTACACCGTCCGAGCCATCGAGAACTTCCTGCTGGCCGGGAGGCCCGTCAACCCCGCCCTCGTCCATGCCTTCGGGACGGTGAAGCTGGCCTGCGCCCTCACGAATCACGAGCTCGGCCGCTGGGACGAGAAGACGTTCGGCGCCATCCAGGCCGCCTGCCATGAGATGATGGAAGGGTTGCTCGACCGGCACGTCGTCGTCGACGCGCTCCAGGGCGGCGCGGGCACCTCGACCAACATGAACGTGAACGAGGTCCTGGCGAACCGGGCCCTCCAGATGCTCGGCCGCCCGCTCGGCGATTACGCGACGCTCGACCCGGTCGACGACATCAACCGGCACCAGTCGACGAACGACACGTATCCGACCGCCCTGAAGGTGGCGGCCATCCAGTCGCTGCGCGTCCTGGAGCGCGAGATCGTCGCGCTCTTCGAAGAGTTCCAGCGCAAGGAGAAGGCCTTCGCCCACGTCGTCAAGGTCGGCCGCACGCAGATGCAGGACGCCGTCCTGACGACCCTCGGCCGCGAGATGTCCGCCTATGCCGAGGCATTCGCGCGCGACCGCTGGCGCGTCTACAAGTGCGAAGAGCGCCTGCGGGTCGTCAACCTCGGCGGCACGGCTATCGGCACGGGCCTCGCGGCCCCGCGTGAGTACATCTTCCGAGCGATCGAGCACCTCCGCACGATCACCGGCCTCGGCCTCGCGAGGGCCGAGAACCTCGTCGAGGCCACCCAGAACGCCGACGTCTTCGTCGAGGTGAGCGGCATCCTGAAGGCCCTCGCGTCGAACCTCCTGAAGATCGCCTCCGACATCCGGTTCCTCTCCTCCGGCCCCGACGCGGGGATCGGCGAAATCCGCATTCCCGACCGCCAGGCCGGCTCTTCGATCATGCCGGGCAAGGTGAACCCGGTCATCCCGGAGGCCGTCTCGCAGGCCGCCATGGCCGCGATGGCCAATGATCAGGCCATCTTCATGGCTTGCTCGATGGGCAACCTGGAACTGAACCCGTTCCTGCCGATCATCGCCGACTCGCTCCTCGGGAGCCTGGACGTCCTGGCGCGCGCCTGCACGATCTTCCGCCAATTCTGCGTCGAGGGGATCGAGGCGAACGAGGAACGGTGCCGCAGCCACGTCAGCGGCGCGACCGCCGCCCTGACGGCCCTCGTCGAGAGGATCGGCTACGAGGCCGCCACCGACGTGGCCGCCGAGGCCCGCGCCACGGGCAAGGGCGTCTGCCAGATCGCGGCCGCGCGCGGCCTCATCACCAGCGAGGAGTGCCGCACGCTCACGTCGCCCGAGTCGGTCACGCGCCTCGGCTCGCCGCCGCAGGAGCCTCCGGGCCGTTGACTCGTAGGGGCGGCCCCATGTGGCCGCCCGGCCGTTGACTTTGCCGTGGCCGTGTGTGGCACTGGTGGCTCGACCACCAGTGATCGTCATGGCGCCGTTGACCCTGTGCGTTGACGTGCCGCCGTCCGAGGCCGGCAAGAGGCCACTGGTGGACAAGCCACCAGTGCCACACACGCCAACGCCAACAGCCGGGCGGCCACATGGGGCCGCCCCTACGTACGGCAACAGAACGACCCTGAAACGGATTTACATTTATGAGAAACACGCCCAAAGGTTTCCGCCTCCACATCGGCCTCTTCGGCCGCCGCAACGTCGGCAAGTCGTCGCTCCTGAACGCCCTGACGCGGCAGCAGGTCTCGATCGTCTCCGACGTGGCGGGCACGACGACCGACCCGGTCGAGAAGCCGATGGAGCTTCTGCCCATCGGCCCGGTCCTCTTCATCGACACGGCGGGGATCGACGACGTGGGCGCCCTGGGCGAGTTGCGGGTCCAGCGGACGCGCCAGGTCTTCGACCGCACCGACGTCGGCATCCTCGTCTGTGAGGCGGGAACGTGGGGCCCGTTCGAGGACGGCATCCTCGACGAGCTTCTCCGCCGCGAGGCCCCCGCCATCGTCGTATTCAACAAGGTCGACCTGGAGCCGGCGCGCGCCGACATCGTCGACCGCCTGAAGACCGCGAAAACGCCGTTCGTCCAGACCGTCGCGAGCCGCGGCGAGGGCATCCTCGACCTCCGCGAGGCGCTCATCAAGGCCGCGCCCGACGAGTTCATCAACGCCCCCGCGATTATCGGCGACCTCGTCCCCGCGGGCGAGCTGGTGGTCCTCGTCGTGCCGATCGACCTGGAGGCGCCGAAGGGGCGGCTCATTTTGCCGCAGGTCCAGGCGATCCGCGACGTCCTCGACACCGACGCCTACTGCCTGGTCGTCAAGGAACGCGAGCTTCGCGACGCCCTCGACCGCCTGAAGCGGCCCCCCGCCCTCGTCGTCACCGACTCGCAAGGGTTCCTGAAGGTCGCCGGCGATACGCCCGGCGGAGTCCCCCTGACGAGTTTCTCGATCCTCTTCGCGCGGTACAAGGGCGACCTGACGGAGTTCGTCCGCGGGGCGCTGGCGATCGACACGCTCAAGCCCGGCGACCGCGTCCTCATCGCCGAGGCGTGCTCGCACCACCCGATCGGCGAAGACATCGGCCGCGTGAAGATCCCCCGCTGGCTCACCCAGTACGTGGGCGGCAAGCTCGAATTCGACTCGACCCAGGGCCACGATTACCCGGTGGACCTCTCCCCCTACCGCCTGGTGGTCCATTGCGGGGCCTGCATGTGGAACCGCCGCGAGATGCTCACGCGGATCCTGCGTTGCCGCCAGGCCGGCATTCCGATTACCAATTACGGCCTGACGATCGCCTACTCGCTCGGCATCTTCGAGCGGGCGCTGGGCCCCTTCCCCGGGGCGCTGGAGGCGTATCGGCAGATGCGGAAGCGAAGGTGAGTAGGTCGTTGCGTCAACACTGGCGTAGGGTTGAGCTTCAAGTTCTTGAGGAAGACCACGGCCGACTGGGTACGGCAGATTGCGCGCGTCGAAACGTCCGAAAACGCTCCATGCCCCAACGCTCTCAAAGATGGGAGTTTTTCATTGCCCTCCATCCACCTCTTGACTATCGTTGCTCTTAGCTGTTGGACCAAGGGCAAGGAAGGGGAAGGCGATGCTTAAGTCAATCATCACCATAGTACTAGGGATTCTTATTGCTTCCGCCATTATTGGTATAGTTATCATCATTCTCAATCACCAAGGCGACAATGAGGCCAATAAGGAGCACGAGAGCGCCAACAGGATCGATACAACCAAGGCTATGCTTTCAGAGCTGGAATCGGCATTGGACGTATATAATGCAGCTATTGGGCATTATCCAACTGAAGACGAAGGCGGGCTGAATGCCCTTCTTAAGAAACCACACTTTGACAATCCGCAAGCTGCGAACAACTGGCATGGTCCTTACCTGAAGACAGAACCCAAAGACGCGTGGGGACATCCACTGCACTATGAGTTGGTTGTAGATGCGCACGTTGGAGGCCCAGCCTCCCTTCACATTTGGTCTTCCGGACCGGACGGCACTAACGGAACAGCCGATGATATCAAGAACTGGTCGGATGAAACCAGTAGGTAAGGGCGCCGCATGAGAGCTTTACCCATGGAAAAGGGGTCAGCTTGGAGAAGGGGTCAGGTACCCTTTCTCTGGGTCCGCGGAGAAGATACCTGACACGTTTTCCGAGCACGCCTACCCCCAGACCTCCCCGATAACCCCCCTCGTCGCCTCCACCCACCTTCCCACCCGCGTCGGGTCGCCCTGGACCGTCTCGACGTCCTTCAGCGTGATGTCCGTGTGGCAACCGTGGCGATGGCAGGCCGCGAGGTCGCGGCGGAGGATGCCGCGAATGCGCCCGAGGTCGAAGCCATAGCCCACCATGTCGGTCGGGCTGGGGCGATAGCTGAGGACGTAGTCGCGGCCGATCTCGGCGGCGCAGGCGGCCGCGTCGGCGAAGGGCGAGACGGCGATCCGACGCAGGTTCGGGATCTGACGCAGCATCCCGATCTTCCGCGTCAGGTCCTCGCAGCAGCCGTAGGCCGTGAGGCCGAACCGCTTGAGGATCGGCAACTGGTACCTGAGCAGAAATTCCTCGTGCATCGCCGGCGAGACGGCCGTGAACTCCTGCGACGCCATGTAGCCCCAGAGGCGCTCTTGCGGCGCGGGCGTGTTGGCGGCCGGGTCGGGGAGTTCCTCGGCGTACGGCATCGCCTGGTTCTGATGGGCCGCGTGGCTCCAGTCGCCGGCGGCGTCGGCTTCGCGATGGGCCCGCAGAATCCCGTCGGACATGAACCGGGCGAGGCGGTGCAGCCACTCCGGGTGGTCGATCATGTCGACCATGAAGTGCTCGATGCCGCGGAGGAGCCCCAGGTCGCCCGAGATGTCGCCGGTCCACATCCGCCAGGCCGGGCCGCGGTCGAGGTTCACCGTGATAATGTCGCCGATGGCATCCTTGACGCGGGCGAGGCGTTCGGCGGTCCGCGGTTCGTCGATGTCGTGGCGCGGCGGGCAGAGGCGGTCCAGGTCCTCGAGTTGCTTGATCGCGTAGTCGATCTTGTACGATCCCTCTCCGCCGGCGCCCGAGTACCGCCGCCGCACGGGCACGCCCCAGCCCTCGCAACGGTAGACGGCCGGTACGGTCACCCAGGGCTCGAAGATCGAGTCGTCGCGGAACGTGTCCCAGAGCAGTTGGTAGCGGAGAAAGTTCTCATAAGGATGAAAGAATGCGTCCTCGCAGAGCAGCCGCGACTCGGGCATCTCGGCCCAGGCGAACGCGCGGACGTAGATGAGGGGCCGGGTCGCCTTCAGGCTGTTGTGCCGCCGCCAGAGGTCGCGCCGCACCTTCTGGTCGGGCGAGGCACAGACGTCAACGTAGCGTTTCGCGAGGTCGCGGAGGATGTCGCGGTCGGTCACGGATACCCCTCACCCTACCCTCTCCCACAAGGGGAGAGGGAGAGAAACATCAAAGGCCGGGCGAGATATATCTCGCCCCTACGGTAACGGCTTCTGCCACGCGGGCTTGCGGTTCTTCGCAAACCAATCGCACAGGAGCTTCTGGCGGTCCGTCGGCTGGGCCGCGGGCTTCGTGTCGGCCTTGTCGGACCCGTGCTCGACGCTCCAGCCTTGCCACTCGCGGAACGCATGGTACGTCCAGTCCCAGCCGTTGGCTTCGAATATGTCGATCAGATCTTTCAGGTACCGGGCCGCGCTCCCGTCGGGCGCCCATCGGATGGCGCTGAACTCGCCGAGGTAGATGTGGACGCCGTAGGCCTTCTGAAACGCGACGACCGGTTGCAGCGTCGCCGCCAGCGCCGCCTTGTCCCACGTCTTGCCGCCGATCTCGCCCGGGTAGTTGACCGGCTTCGTGTCGGCGAAGACGCCCTGGTGCGTGAACTCGTGCGGCACGTACATGTGCACGCTGTAGACGACGCCCGGCACGTCAATCGGGGCGAACTCGCGGATGCCGGCGGGGTTTCCCCAGTCGGGCGGCTCGACGATGATCGTGCGGTCCGGGTCGATCGCGCGGACGGCCTTGGCGGCCCGCTCCGCCAGGTCGTGCCAATCGTCGCAGCCCTCCTCGACGAAATCCTCGACCGGCTCGTTCGCCAGGTCGAAGCCCCAGACGGGCTTCGCGCCCTTGTACCGGCGGGCCATCTTCTGCCAGACCTCGACGAACTTCGCCTGGGCCGCCTTGTCGGCGAAGAGGCCGGCGTCGGAGCCGACGTAGCGGCTTACCGTCGGGCTGCCACCGGGCGGCGAGTGGAGGTCCACGACGACGTAGAGGCCGTACTTCTCACACAGCGGCAGGGCCGCGTCGAGCTTCTTCAGTTCCCCTTCGAGCCAGCCATCGTACTCCGAGGCGAGCGGCGACTTCCCGGGCGGCATGTAGCGAACAAGCTGCCAGCGCAGGACGTTCGCGTTCCAGTCCTTGCCGAGGACGCGTAAAGATGCCTCGTTGATATCAGGGCTGACCATCGTCCCGCGCAAGCGCGGCAAATCGTGGCCCTTGTAGACCGGACCGCCGGCCGGGCGCGGCTTGACGACGAAAGGCGGCTTCGCCACGGCGATCCGCACGTCGTCGAACCAGGCTCTTCCGGTCACGGCCTCCAAGCCCAGGCAGAGAGTGACCGACGTCGCGTCGGCCGGGATGCGAGCCGTGAAGGCCGCACGGCGCCAGTCGAACGTGCCGGTCTCGACTTTCGCCTGCGGCCACGTCTTGCCGCCGGGGCCCTCGATGGCCAGCATGAACTTGAGGCCATTCCACGGCTGCGGCCGGTCGCTCACGTTCTCGGCCTTGACCCTCGCGGTGCAGCCGACCGCGTAGCCGCGCATCGCCTCGGCGGGAAGCTTGAGGGTGACCGCCGTGCCTCCGACGACCCCGCCGGCGGTCCGTTCGATTGCCAGCACCTGGCCGCTGGCTCCGGGCTCAAGCTTTCCCGCGCCGGTCCAGCCCTTGAGCGCGTCGGCCGCGTCGAAGTCGGCCTGGAAGAAGACGTGACCACGAGGAAGTGGCGACGGCGCCTCGGCTCCGGCGGCGAGGCCGTTGAGGAGCGGAATTGCTGCGATCAGAACCAGCAGGTTACCCGGCGCTCGCCGGTGTCTCATGACATGACCCTCCTCGAAAAACCAGCCGCCCTCAGAATGTGTATGACAGTCATGTGGCACCGCCGCCCTCGGCGGTGCATCCCGCCCAGGCGGCCCGACATTCCGCAAGGATTGCACCGCCGAGGGCGGCGGTGCCACATGGCCTGAGCGGCACTCATACACGTTCTCAGGCCCTCAGCCCCTTAAGGTCGACATCGAGTTTCTTGTTCTCTTTCAGGAGCGCGTCCATCGTAAGGCGCGTGCCGCGCGCCGCCGCCTCGCGCCCCAGGATGGCCGTCAGGGTGCCGTCCACGGCCCGCTGGGCGATCGGGTTCTCGAAGTGCCCTTCGGTGACGTTGCGATAGAAGTCGGCGATGTTCCGGATGGCGCCCTGGTCGTAGATGCTGCCGATCGTGCCGACGTAGTATTTTTTCTCGTCGCCGCCTTTCACAAACACCTTGCCGCCGTACCCGATGTGGGCTGTGGCCGCCTGGCCGTAGAGGCTCGCGGTCAGGGTGGCCAGGTCACTATTGTTGTTCAGGGCCTGCGTGATGTGGGTCCAGATCACGCCATCGTCATATTCGAAGACGACGCCGCCGGCATCGGTCCGGTCGCCGTTCGGGTTGGGCCGGCAGACGCGGGACCGGCCAGTGGCGGCCACGGGGCGCTTGCCGCCCATGACCCACGTGACGCCGTCGATGATGTGAATGTCGTAGGAGACGATGTTGTCGCCGCCCAGGGCGATGTCGGAGAGCCAGATTTCGCCGCGCAGGCGCCCCTCGATGGTCGGCCCCTTGGCCGGGTCGGCCCACGCCCCGCAGATGCCGAACGAGACGATGTGGGCGAGGGGCCCGAGGGCGCCCTGGCGGATGCGGTCGGCCACCTCGATGTTGGCCGGCTCGGTCGGCAACTGGTAATCGACGAGGAAACACCGCTCTTTCTTCGTGGCCTCGCGCGCGGCCGCTTCGATCGCGAGGCACCCGGGCACGTCGACGGCCATCGGCTTGGCGGTGTAGACGTGGCACCCCGCCTCGACGGCCGCCTTGGCCTGCTCGGCGTAGAAGTACGGCACGTCTATGATGGCGATGGCCTCGATGCCACTCTCGATCAGCTTCTTGTAGCCCGTAAGGCCCGTGAACCGGCGGGCCTTGTCGACGCCGAGGGTGTTGCCGCAGGCATCGGCCGCGTCCTGGAAGTAGTCGGCCACGGCGTGCATCTCGTAGCCGCCGTGCTGCTTGAAAAGATTGGCGATCCACGCGCCGCGCCCGCCGCAGCCCACCACGCCGAGCTTGATCTTGCGTTTGAATTCCTGGGGCTTGGGCGCGTCTTCGGCGGCGGCGGGCATCGCCGCCAGGACCGACGCGCCGGCGGCGGCCGCCATGAAGGCACGGCGGGAAAGCGTGCCGGAGGAAGAGGGATCTGGTGATGGATTCATTATATGTTCCTTTATAAGTCAACGCGCGGCGGGCAAGCCCGCCGGCTAGATGGGTCGAATCATAGCCGCCACGGCGGCCGCATCGGCCGCATGAGCATCCGCGAGGCTTCGACGTCGCCGACGATCTCTTCCTTGTCGGGGTCCCACCGGACCTTGCGGCCGAGGCGCATGGCGATGTCCGAGAGCTCGCAGAGCGTGTCGGAGCGGACCGCCACGTCGATCGGCGCGATCGGCTCGGCGCGCGACTTCACGGCTTCCAGGAAGTTCGCCTGGTGATGGTTGCTCACGGCCAAGCGGATCTCGTTGGCCCCGACGGGGCGCTTGAGGAGCGTCTTCGGGAACGCATCGACGCCGCCGCCCAGGTGGGTCTCCAGGACGAAGATCCATCCGTCCGTGCCCTCGAACTTGACGCCCAGGGGATGGCGATTGCCGTCGGTGAAGTTCATCGCGACGCCGTTGGCGAACTTGAGGTTCACGTCCCATCCGGTGGCGCAGTTGCAGAGGCCGTCGCGCGGAAATTCGCCCGTCCCTTCGACCTCGACCGGCCCGGTGCGGTCGGTCCCGAGGCCCCAGTTGGCCATGTCGATCGTGTGGATGCCGCAGCCCGAGATGAACCCGAGCGTGTAATCGTTCGTGTGGAACCAGCAATCGTTCCGGACCCGCATCTCGGTGTAGGGCGCCCACGGGGCAGGGCCGAGCCAGAGGTCGTAATCGAGCCCGTCGGGCACCGGCATCGGCGGATAGTTCGGCGACGCCACGCTGAAGCGCGACGCCACGGTCACCTTCCGGATCGGGCCGACCCACTGGTTGCGGACCATTTCGCAGGCGAACCGAGTGTTCCAACTCGACCGTTCCTGCGTGCCGATCTGGAAGACGCGGGCGTACCGGTGGACGGCCGCGCGAAGGGCCTTGGCCCAGCCGATGCTCACCGTGAGCGGCTTCTCGCAGTAGACGTCCTTGCCGGCGCGGACGGCCGCCAGGGCGTGGGGGACGTGCCAGTGATCGGGCGTGGCGATGGCAATGGCGTCGATGTCCGGCCGGGCTAGCAAGTCGCGGAAGTCGACGAAGGCCGCGCAGTCGCGGTTCGCGTAGTGGCCGTTGATAGCCTGCTGGGCGGCTTCGCGATTCGGCCTCTTGACGTCACAGACGGCCAGAAGCTGTGCGTCCGTGAGGGCCATGAAGTTCTGGAGGAGCGCTCCGCCGCGCCCGCCGACGCCGATCAGGCCCATTGTGATGCGGTTGCCGGCGGGCGGGCGTCCTTCGCCGCCCAGGGCGGTCGAGGTGATGACGTACGACGCGGCCACGAGGCCGCCGGTCAGGGCGGCGGCGCGCTTCAGGAACTCGCGACGGCTACACGATCGGTTTCGGCCACGCGACATCGGGCACCTCCTCGGAAGGGATTCCGCGTTCACGGCCCCGTGAGTATAGCGCGCCCGGCATGAAGGGCACAAGCGATTGTCGGGGGCTAATTATGGCAACGGGCGTTCGCGGATTTTTCGGGGAACCCCGCGTCCCCCACGGTGTCCAACATGGTAAAGCATCCTTATAATGTGCCGCCAGGCCGTGGCGCGGTGCCGCCACAGGGAGGGAGTCTATGATCGCCGGCCTCAGCTTCCGCAAAGCGGGTCAAGCGCTGCTCCTTGCATCTCTGCTAGGCTGCCTCGCGTGGCCGCTCCTGGCGGCGACGCCGCGCGCGGTTCGGACGGTTTCGAAGACGCCCGAGGCGGGAGACGCCACCGTCACGCTCACAGGCAAGGCCGTGACCGTTGCGGGCGTCCCCGTGCCCGGCATCAAGGTGGTGATCACCAGCTACGCGCAAGGGGAAGAGCACCCGACCTGGACGGGAACGAGCGGCCCGGACGGCGCCTTCCGCATCGACGTGCCCGCCTCCGAAATCCGCACGGTCAACATCACGGTGGTGCCCGCCGAGGGCGGCAAGTTCGCCCCGTGCGGCGTCACCGGCGGGCCGACCATTTCAATGTACGGCGAACCTCCGGAGCCGATCACCGTCCTGTGCGCACCGGCCACCTCGCGGATCACGGGGACCGTGACGGGCCCCGACGGCAAACCCGTGGCCGGCGTCTCGGTGACGTTCACCAGCGCGTCCACGTTAGGCCGGGCCGGCTTCATGCACAAGAAGACACTCACCGACGCCGCAGGCAAGTACGAGATTGCGGGCCTGGCGGCCGGAAGCTACCAGGCCGGGGCCATCGATCCGCCGCGCGGCACGGCGCTCATCCGCCTCTATTCCTGGAAGCCCGGCCTCGTCCGCCGGGTGGAACTGGCCGAAGGCGCCACGGCGGTCGAGAACTTCCAGCTCAAGGCGGGCGCTCGCCTCACCGGGCGTGTGCTCGACGAGGCGGGCAAGCCCGTCGCCGGCGCGAGCGTCTCGTGCGGCCTCGACGCGGCCACCGAGGAAGGCCCGAAGAGCATGTACCAGATGCCCGGCCAGTGGTACAGCGGCGAAGGCACGACCGACGCCCAGGGCCGGTACGCGGTCGGCGGGCTCACAAAGGAGACGTATCACCTGACGATCCGGCCGCCCGACGGCACGGCGCTCGCCCCGGCCGCTTTGCGCGGCGTCAACGCGCCCGATGCCGGCGATGCCGAGCTTCAGAACGTGACGCTCTACAAGGAAGCGAAGCTGCTCGGCACGGTCGTCGGACCGGACGGCAAGCCGGTCGCCGGCGCCAAGGTCTCGCTCCCCCTCGCGGGCGCGCGGGCCGATGCGAAGACTTCGGCCGTAACGGATGCCGCCGGCCGGTTCATCATCGCTGGTCTCCCGACGAACAAGTATGCCGTCAAGGTGGTCCCGCCGGCCGGGTCCACGAGCTACGAGACGGCCTTCGACGACGTCGGCGCCGTGAGCGGCCTGGCGATGCAGCCCGAACTGAAGATGCCGGAAGGCGCGACCGTCGCCGGCACCATAACCGGCGCGGACGGCAAGCCCGTGGCGGGGGCGGACATCCGCCTCTCGCTCGGCTACCGGCAAGGGCCGCAGGCGGTGACCGATGCGAGCGGCAAGTTCAAGATCGCGGGCATTCCCCCGGCGTTGCCGCACGGCCCTCCGGGCCAGGGGCAGGAGATCAAGATCAGCATCGCCCCGCCCGACGAGGGGCCGAGCCTCCTCGGCACGTCGCAGGTCCTGAAGGATCTGGCCGGCGGCAAGACGAGCGAAGTCAACGTTCAGTTGGCAACCGGCGGCGCGTTTACGGGCCTGGTCAAGGGCCCCGACGGAAAGCCGGCGGCCGGGTGCCTCGTGGTTGCCTTCCAGGCGATGGGGAATTCCGGATACACCTCGACCGGCGGCCACCGCACCGGGCCCGACGGCCGCTATACGATCTCGCAGGTGCCGCCCGGCAACTGGGCCCTCAGCGTCGTGCCTTCGGTCAGCCAGGGCCTCGGGCTCCAGTTCGTGCCCGCGCGGGCCATGGCGGCCGGCCAGACCGAGACGGTCGACGTCACCCTCCAGACGGGCGCGGTAATCGTGGGCCACGTGGCGACCAACAAAGGCACGCCCGTGGCGGGGTCTCGCGTTCACCTGGATCTCGGCCGCGACGGCGGCATCCCGTACATGCCCGGCATGGAGGCCCAGAATCGGTACGACACGATCACGGACAAGAGCGGCCTCTTCCGCATCATCGGCCTGCCGCCCGGGACGCACAAGATCCGCGTCGACGCGATGGACCCGCTCCTCCTGATCGAGCCGGCGGACGCCAAGGTGGCGGCCACGGGCGACCACGCCCTGGAGATCGTCGCCCAGATCACGGGGTCGCTGCGCGGCACGATCCGCGACGCCGAGGGCAAGCCCCTGACCTACGAGTATGCGATGCTTCGGCTCCAGCAGGCGGCGGCCGACGGCAAGCGGCAATACTCGCCCTTTGCCGACGCCGAGGGGAAGTTCAAGCTCGCCGGCATGGTCCCGGGGAAGTATAACCTGACGGTCCAGCTTGGCCGCAAGGCCGCCGAGAGGGACCTCGTTGCGCCCGAGCCCATCGAGGTCGAGATCCGCGAGGCCCAGGAGACGCAGGCCGACGTGAAAGTCGGCACAAAGTAAGTGCGGAGTGCGGAGTAAACGGCAAGGCAACGTATACGACCGCCACATTTTAGCCGCGACCCGAAGGGGAGCGCGCCTGTACCACAACAATAGCAACAACTGAAACGGAGGATCACATGAGTAGCACGCGAACGAAGCTGGGCATCGCCCTGGTAGCTGTCGCCCTGGTGACGGTGGGCCTCTCGGCCGTCTGGGCCGACATCGCTACGCCGCGCCCCCAATGGACCATGGTCCGCATGGAGAGCGAGACGGTCGGCATCACCCTCGGCGAAAAGAAGGTCGCCGTCGAGGCTACATTCAATATGTATAACGAGGGCAAGGCCGGCCCCGTCAAGATGGGCTACCCTGTGGGCCTCTTCGAGACCGACCTCAAGGACTTCGTCGTCACGATCGACGACAAGGCCATTGAGAATGTCAAGACCGAGGCGGGCGTCCCGGCGACCGAGGGCCCCATGATGCGCGGCAACGGTCAGCCCGAGTCCTACCGCTTCGAGGGGCCGTACAAGCAGTGGAAGGTCTGGGAAGTCGCCATGGAAGAGCGGGCCCCGAAGGTGATCAAGCTCAAGTATTGGGTCGAGCCCGCCAAAATCAAGGACGCCGAGAAGGGCGACCTCCTCTTCTACAGTTACACGCTGAAGACCGGGGCGACCTGGAAAGGCAAGGTCAACAAGGCGGTCGTCACCGTGACGCTCGACGGCGTGACGCCCGACCGGATCGTCCGGTCTCTGCCGGTCGGCGCCGTCGCCAGCAACGCCGGAAAGACCCTGACATGGACGATGGCGTCCTTCAAGCCGACCGACAACATCGACATCACGTTCCGCCCGTCGGCGGCGATCAAGACGGCGGCGCTGACGGGCCGGCGGTAGACCCGTGCCGTCATCCGAGCCGCGCCCGTGAGGAAGCGGTGCCGTGGTCGTGCCTTCGGCGAGCCGCCAAGACTACGGCACGTCAACAGTACCGCTCCCTTACGGTCGCGGCTCGGATACTTCAACGGGCGCCAGTAACGGCATGGCGCACGATTTCTTTTTCCCCTCCGAAAATCTGTTGCATTCCGTTCCCGCCGTCCTATCTTTGACCCTTAGCCCGAATCCCAAGTCCTATTACGGTCTGGCTGTGCGAATTATCGCCCATCCCAAGACAGTGCCTGCGTGCGCCCCCGGTGCTACCTCTCAGGATGCCCAGCGAAGGAGTGAGTGATGTCCTGGCTCAAGAATCGGTTTGTCGTCCTTGCCGCCGTCCTCGTCGTCATCAACGTGGCGGGCCTGGCCCTGATCCACTATGACCTCTCGCGTAGCCGCGAGCGCAACGTCCACGTCTCCGCCGCCGCGGTCGACCTCGACCCGGCGTCCGCCGACCGCCTGACGCTCGTCTTCGACCGCGACGTCGTCCCCGACGACGCCGTCGGCAGCACCGAGGCGGCCCGGATCGTCAAGATCGAACCGGCCGTGCCGGGCCAGTGGGTCTGGTCGGCCCGCGACCGCTTCGAATATCGCCTGGAGAAGCCCCTGCCCCCGGGGCGGATCTTCCATGCCGTCTGGACGCCGGAGTTCCGGGGCCGGACGGGCATGACCCTGGCGCGCGGCTCCGAGGTCGTCTTCCGGACCGGCGCCCTCGCGCTGGAACGGTGCGAGGTCAAGGCCTCCGACGCCGAGAGCGTCACGGTGGAGCTCCAGTTCAGCCAGCCGGTCGATCCCGGCGACCTCCTGCGGCACGTGCGGCTCTTCGACGACCGGTCGTCGGCGTCGCTCGGCGCGGCCCAGTGCCTCACGCCCCGAGCCGACAAGACGCTCGTCATCCGGTCGCCCCTGCCGCCGTCGGGCCAGTTGCGGCTGCGCCTCGACGAGGGCCTCGCCGGATCCGGGGCCGAGATTCCCCTGGGCGAGGCCGTCAATCGGACGTTCGAGGTCACGAAGGAGTTCGCGCTCCTGGCGGCCTACGCCGAGCGGCCGCGACTCGAGGACATGATCACCGTCCGCCTCACG
>Ga0209777_10003460_pt1 | contig 19578 bp, 18 predicted proteins | sample FrelakmetHBP12HB_FD_187147 | JGI IMG/M metagenome (GOLD analysis project Ga0209777, IMG submission 187147) | Freshwater lake sediment microbial communities from the University of Notre Dame, USA, for methane emissions studies -HBP12 HB (SPAdes)... | ecosystem: Environmental > Aquatic >...
GGGTTAAAAGCTTATCGATACAGCGCAAAAGTGAACTGCCGCCAGCCAAAACCATACCCTTGTCCATGATATCAGCTGATAATTCCGGTGGTGTGTCAAATAGCACCGACTTAACGGCGGAAATAATCTGCGCCAATTCATCTTGAATAGCCTCCACCACATCGTCTGAAGAAACTGTGATGGTGCGAGGCAAGCCGGTAATCATGTCGCGACCACGCACGTCAATGGTTAGTTTTTTATCCAGATACATGGCCGAACCAACTTTCATTTTAATAACTTCGGCGGTTCGTTCGCCAACAGCCAGATTATATTTTTTGCGAATATGTTCGGCAATGGCCGCGTCAAATTTATTGCCAGCCACGCGCACCGAAGTACAGGCCACCACGCCACCCAAAGAAATCACCGCGATTTCCGAAGTGCCGCCGCCCATGTCAATAATCATGTGGCCAGAAGCTGAGCCAATTGGGATATTGGCCCCAATAGCCGCGGCAATTGGTTCTTTTATGATGTAGGCGGCTTTGGCGCCGGCTGATAAGGTCGCGTCAATCACTGCTCTTCTTTCGGTGGAAGTTACGCCGCCCGGCACAGCCACCATGACTTCGGGTCGAAAAAAATGAAAACTGCCAATCGCTTTATTAATATAATAACGCAACATTGATTCGGTGGTTTTATAATCAGCAATCACGCCATCACGCATTGGCTTACGCGCGATGATAGTGTCTGGCGTTCGGCCAATCATTTCTTTGGCTTCATTGCCGACGGCCAAGACACTTTTATCAACCGAAGAAATAGCCACCACCGATGGCTCATTTAAAACAATTCCTTTGCCCGGCAGAAAAACCAAAGTCGTCGCCGTACCTAAATCAATGCCAATTTTTTTAACAAATAACATACTGTTATAAATTTTTTCTAATTAACCCGACTACTTTTAGAATAGTCAATCTGCGGTTCTTGTCAAGGGGAAAAATATTTTTTAGTCTATCATCCCATAATAATAAAATAAAACCGGGGCCGAATGTGGCCCCGGATGATATTGTTCAATGCCGAGATTTATCCTTTGGCGGAAAAATAACCTTAGAGTTTCGCCCATCTTTGGGGAAAAATGTTGCCTTACCACAAGAACGTATCTTCTCTTGAACGATCTCCGTGAAGTGTTCAAATCCTATGTTTTTGGTCTCAATAGCTTGGACCCTCTCATCACTTCCTTCTTGATGACTTGTTCTTTTCTGAAATTGAGGCCTCAGGTCATACGGTTGCAAAACAATTCCATAACTTTTAAAACAAGCCTTGCATCGAGTCGGATAGAATCCTTGACCCTCTTGGTTTCTTAATCTCACTTTGAATTTTTTACACACCGCAATTTGACAGAAGCGGCACTCTTTGCCCCATCGAGCACAGACACGGCTGTCTGGCGGCGGATGCGATATTTGATCCATCAGAACCTCCTTTCTATTTTAGATTAACATCTCTTTGTTTTTTGTCAAGGGAAAAAGAGGTAAATAAAAATAGCGCCTCGCGGCGCTATTTTTATATATTAGAACTAACTAAAAATTAATATCTTGGCCGACGGCCACCGCGATCACTTCCACCACGGCCGCCAAAACCGCCGCGTCCACCAGTTCTTGGTGGCTTTGGTCGAGGAGTATAATCAGGTTCTCTAGCTGCACGAATAGAAAGATTAATGCGGCCCATAGAATCAATTTCAATTACTTTAACCGGTACAATATCGCCTTCTTTCAAGAAGTCAGACGGGCGCTCCACGTGCTGTGGCGACATTTCGGAAACATGGACCATGCCTTCATGACCAGGGATCATTTCCACAAAGGCACCAAAATCCATTAAACGCACCACCTTGCCCTCGAAAACTTCGCCAACTTTAATTTCACGGACAATATTCTTCACCATATCCTCAGCCTTCTTCATTGACTCTAAACTTTCAGCCGTAATAGCGACTGATCCATCTTGCTCAATGTCAATCGTAGCGCCGGTTTTATCAATAATATCATTGATCACCCGACCGCCCGGACCAACCACTTCGCGAATTTTATCCGGATTAATTTTGAAAGAAATTAATTTGGGCGCAAAGGTAGAAACCGAAGGTCGCGGCGCTGGCAGCACTGCGGCAATCATATCCAGAATCTGCAATCGTCCCTTTTTCGCTCGGTCTAAGGCTTCACGAACAATATCAAAAGTTAAACCTGGAGTTTTTGTATCCATCTGAATGGCCGTAATGCCATCGCGGGTACCAATCACCTTAAAGTCCATACCGCCCGGCCCGTCTTCTAAATCCTGCAAGTCAGTAAAGGTTTTATATTTTACAATTTTTTGCTCTTTAACTTCCGAAGTTAAGCCGATGGCAATGCCAGCGACTGGTTTTTTCATCGGTACGCCAGCGTCCATTAAAGCCACGCACGAAGCGCAGCTAGAAGCCATTGACGAAGAACCATTAGATGACATCACCTCCGAAACGACTCTGACAGTGTAAGCGAAGACATCGTCTTTGGGAATCATCGGGAAAAGACCGCGTTCGGCCAAAGCACCGTGACCAGTTTCACGCCGGCCAGTAGAACGCATCGAGCCGGTTTCGCCGACTGAAAAAGGCGGAAAATTATAATGATGCATAAATCGCTTGGTACCGCTCTCTTCCATGGTATCTAAATACTGCTCCATGCCAGGCGCACCCAAAGTTACGATAGACAACACTTGAGTTTCGCCACGGGCAAACAAAGCTGAACCATGAACGCGCGGCAACACACCGGCCTTAACGGAAATAGGCCGAATATCGTCTAAGCTGCGACCGTCAATGCGCCGACCGCTTTCTAAAATGGCTCGGCTGACTTCATTGTAGATTAAACTATAAATATAATTTTCGGCTTCAATAATCGTCTCCGCTTCCACACCTTGAGTGGCCAAAAATTCTTCCAAAGATTTCTTCAGCCCTTCTTTGGCGGCCAAACGATCGGCCTTAAATTGAATCGGCTGGTTAAACAAATATTTTTTAGCGTTATCATGGATAAAATTTTCCGCCAAAACTTTATAATCTTCTTTGGGGCAAGACAACTCTTCTAATAAGCCTTTATCTTTTTGTTTACCGACTTTGGCGATAATCTCATTAAAAAATTTAATCAACGGAGCAAAATTATCACTGGCGAATTTCATGGCCTTAAACATTGTGTCCTCATCAATCTCTTGCGCGCCAGCTTCTACCATTACTACTTGCTCCGGGCGACCAGCCACGATTAAATCCAAGGCATTGGTTTTTTGCACGGCGCTGGTCGGATTAATAATGAAATTCTTTTGTTCGTCTAATCCCACACGCAAACCGGTAATCGGCCCAGCCCAGGGAATATCAGAGATAGACAGAGCAATGACCGAAGCGTATAAGGCGACCATATCTGGGCTATTCTCTTGGTCCACGGCCAAAACCGTGTTAATTATCTGCACGTCGCGGCGCAGCTCTTGATTAAATAATGGCCGCAAACTGCGGTCAATTAAACGACCGGTTAAAATAGCTTCATCGGTGGGTCTAGTCTCGCGCTTAATAAAGCGAGAACCTTTTATTTTGCCCGCGGCATAAAACTTCTCTTCATATTCAACGGTTAAGGGGAAAAAGTCGGTGTCCCGATCTTCTGTTCCCATGGTGGCGGTGGCTAAAACCACGGTTTCGCCATACTGAACCGTGCAAGCACCGTTAGCTTGTCCAGCCAGTTCTCCGGTAGTCACAATAAGTTTCTTCCCGGCAAATTCTGTTTCGAACTTCATAAATTTACACTTAATAATTAATTATTTCCCTTGTTATTTTTTTATTTTTTAAGCTGGCCTAATAACTTTTAATAGATAAACACCGCTTGGCCCCCCAGGGTTTGTATCTTTGGCCACCATGACTTGATACCTTCTACCTGGCTCTGGTCTAAAATCACGCGGCAAAATACCGAATTTATCTAATCCACTTACGGTCCAATTCATTTCGCCGGGCTTGGGCGGCTGTGGCGTGACCACATCAACGCGCTCATTTTGTTCAACAAATTCTTTCAACTTGCCACTAGGTCGAGCGCCCTCTGCTGGGCCAACCACATTAATAATATCTTTTAAAACTGCGCGCAATGGCTCTTTGTCGGCGGGTTTGATCCACATTGTATCTCGCACTATAACGCCTTGGGGCGGATCAAAATCTAACTTACCGCGATTAATGCCCAGGAAAAAACTGTCCACTTCAGGATTATAAACTAAATAACCATCATAACCATAGGCGCGTGTCGCCAGTTGTCCGCCTTGCAATTTCTTGCCAATGTCTATCACGATGCGCCCGTGCTTCGTATTTACCACAAACCCATCTCTTTCTAATTCCTGAAGTTTAATTTTTGACTGATCAATATTTCTGCGCTGTTCTACCCTGGCCTTAAGTAATTTATATTCTAATTTTAGCTCAACGTCTTTGCTCTCTTCTTTGTGCTGAATATTGAATTGATCAATCTTTTTTAGTTCTTCTTCTTCAGGCCCGCCTACTGGACGCAGTTGTACTTTCCCGGCAGGGTCCTTAATAATCTTGAGAGCGGGGCTATATTTCATTAAGTCGGCATCGCCTAAACTATCGGTTGCCAAATGCCCGTCCTGAAAAAATTGTAATAAATGATCAAAATCCATAAAGCGATATAGACCTAAAATGGTCTTGTCGCTATTCTCCCAAAATTCCCTAGTCTTCAAATCAGGATGTGTTTGATTGTCTACTTGAGTAATGAATTTGGTCAAAGCGTCTAAGGCTGGCGTTCGCTCTAAAAATCCAGCTTCAACCAAAACCCGATAAACCACCTTAGCCGCGGAAATAGAGGCCTGATTGCTGTCTTTGCCGTGATGGTCAAAAAAGGCCGTGCCGTTATCTTCTACTACCAATCCGCTTTCATAACCGGTATCCACCATAATACGACCATCCATCGATTCACCAGCCTTAACATATTTCACGTTCGAGGTATCAAATCCAGCCATTTTTAAGATGCCCAAAGAAGCGGCTCCGTCTAAATCGGTTCTATTTAATAATTTCTGCTTACCGCTAAATTTATCAACAATAGAAATTCCGTGCACTGTGAATTGACGCCAAACCTCGCGAGATTTAGCCAAAAATTTTTCTTGCTTTTCTTTGGGAGTGTTAGCTTCTAATTCTTGAGTGTCTTTTACTCGAGTCGTAGTAATTTTTTCAGATCGGACGTGCACTGTTTTTCTAAGCTTCTCTGCAAATTTATGCATGGAAGAAAATTCTTTCATAAAAATTCATTTTAAAACTTTACTTCTGCGAGCGAAACAAAAATTTTCGTTTATTTTTACTCAGATCAATAAAATCGTCGGCGGCTTCAAGCAATTTAGCCGAAGTTGTCTCGCCAAAAGCAATCACTTCCACTAGGCAACCTTTATTTTCATTTAAATAAGTTAATAACGGCAAATAATCGCCGTCGCCGCTGACTAGCACCACCACGTCTAACTTGTCGGCTAATTTAATGGCGTCAATGGCAATGCCCACGTCCCAGTCGGCTTTTTTCATGCCGCCGGCAAAGATCTGCAAATCCTTCATTTTAACCTCAAAGCCCTGACGACCCAAGGCCTCAAAAAAGGTTTGTTCCTCTTGGCTTTTAGAGCGAATCACATAAGCAATGGCCCGGATCAGTTGCCGACCGGCCAGGGCGGTTTCTAAAATTTTAGCAAAGTTAACATTGGCCCGATATAAATTCTTGGCCGAATGATACATGTTGGACACGTCAATGAAAACGCCAACACGTTGATAGGGATGCTTCATAAAATTGAAATGTTTAATCTCTGCTCCTTAGCAAAAATTATTTCCTATGATTTAATTTTTTTAATAATTTTTTCGTAACTCTTCGGTTCGTTCTGTTGCAGGTATTTCAAAAGTTTGCGGCGACGAGAAACTTTTCGCAGTAGGCCGCGACGAGATGAAAAATCATGATGATTTTTTTTGAGATGATTGGTCAAGTCCAGAATTTCTTTGGTGAGCAAACCGACCTGCACCTCAATAGAGCCGGTGTCCTCGGCTTTTTTTTGATAATCCTTAATAACGCCCTTTTTGGCTTCTTTTTTCTTACGCATAATTTGATAATAAAATAAGTAAATTAAGTAAGGCCATTATAACAGACCATAAAATAATAGCAAGCCCAGTTAGAACAGTTTAACGCTTCTTGAGGTTTAGTGCGCCTATTAATGATATGCCAAATGGATGAAATAAATTGCTTAAAATCATTAGACTGATTAAGGGGGAAATGAAAATCCCGAGCCTCATGACTCGGGATTCTGGTCAGATTGACCAAAAATGATTTGATGAACAAAGGCCTCTCCCTCTGGGCCTAATTCGCAGTAGATGTCGAGTAATGACCTCATGTAGGAGCCTGACTCGCTAGACATGAAAATACTAATAAACATCTGACCAAGGGTATCCCATTCCCATTCCGACATTTCTTCTGGGGTAATTTGACGACCAGCCAGTTCTCGCCGATTTATTGCTGCCCCAAGCTCCCTTGCGACCACCTCCAGATGACTCTCTTCGGGGTTTGTCAATCCTTTTCCTAGTCCGATGATCCACCAGAGCAAAGCAAGGGGCTCTATTGGCGTTATCGGCTTAGTTCTATACGCTGGACGCTGACCATCAGGAAAACAATAAATCAGGAAAAGACTGACTTTGTGAGCTTTACTCGCCAGTTCTGCTCGGCGTTGATCAGGAGTAAGCTCCAGTAATTCGCTGATGTCAAAACCATAACGCACCAAAATACGCAAAACAGCGGTGGGAAAATCAACCGGCAAGAGATTAAGGATCTCTTGCTCCAGTGTTTTGAGTAAATTCTTACATCCCTTCACGCCCGGCTCATCAAAATTGGCCGCACAACGAGCCGCTGACCACTTAATCAATTTATAGCATTCTACTTGGTCAGCTAGGCCTTTCGGAGGTACGACTGGCACCTTAACCTGAAGCGGCTGGTTATCTCCCAAAAACAATCGATTCAACCATTTTGGCATCTTCAATATTCCTCCTTTTGATTTCTTATAAAGAATTATAGCATATTTCGGGAAATTTGTCAACCCCCACACCAAAGATTTTTGATGTGGAAATCAAGGGCGCAAAGAATTCCCCGATGACAAGCGTCGGGGCTTGCCGCGCAGCGGTATCAAGTAATAAAAATAAAATAGGGCTGATTCAACAGCCCCATTTTTAACGATGATGGCGTCTGATTTTTTTGGTCCGAACTTGCAATTTTTTAACTAAGACTAATCGGCCTCGACAGCCCCCTCCCATCAATTCGTCATGAAAGGTTCTTGCCGCAGATAAGGCGGCTTGAGGTGATTCGACCCCACGAATCGGAAGTATCCTCCTACAACCCTTGCACTGAACATGATAGACGGTCATCTTACCTCCTTTAGTTTTATTATATTATTATCTCTTTGGTTGTCAAGTTAATAATTTTAGCGTCGCAAAATGTTGACAGAATAATGTCTTTGTTTTATAATAATCTCATGCCAGGTAGTGAAAGTTTGATAGTGCTTGGGTTTAGCTTCACTGCTGGGCATATAAATAATTAATTTATTCTGTTTTTTTGTCTCTTAATTAATCGCTATAAAGCGCACTAATTTAAGAAACATCAAACTTCTACTACCTGGTATGTCTACTAATCTTAAACAGCTGGTCAGCGAATTTTTAGAACATCTGGAAATTGAAAAGGGGCGCAGTCAGCTAACGATTCGCAATTATAGCTTTTATCTAAAAGATTTTTTGGCTTGGGCTAAAATTAAAGACCCCGGTCAAATTACCGCCAATCTTATCCGCCAGTATCGCCTCGCCCTAGCCCGCAAACAAAATCCTCGCGGCGGAACCCTGGCCGCGGCGACACAAAACTATTATCTCATTTCCATTAGAACCTTTCTAAAATATTTAGCCAAACGCGATATTCCTGCTTTGGCGGCGGAAAAAATTGAATTAGCCAAGACGCCGGAACGTCAAATTGCTTTTTTGGAAGGCGACGACTTAGAACGATTAATTAAAGCGCCATTAGAATTAGACCAAGAGGAGATTATTAAATTGCGCGATAAGGCCATTTTAGAATTATTATTTTCGGCTGGCTTGCGGGTGTCCGAATTAACTTCACTGAAACGCGACGACGTGAACCTCAAAAAAGATGAATTTTCTATCAAGGGCAAGGGCAGCAAATGGCGGGTGGTTTTTCTCTCTAATCAAGCCAAGTATTGGTTAAAAAAATATCTAGAAGCGCGCACTGACACTGACCCGGCCTTGTTTGTTCGCCATGACCGCGGTCAGTCCGCGACGTCCTCCGACAAGCGGAGGCGCGCGGATCCGCTCACTTCCGGTTCGACCGGAAGATGTAGCGGACACGAGGGCTGCTCAGAAAATCGCCTAACTCCGCGCAGTATCCAGCGCTTAGTCAAAAAATACGCCAAGTTGGCTGGTATTACCAAAAAAATTACTACCCATACCCTGCGCCACAGCTTTGCCACCGACCTTTTAACTGGTGGCGCCGACTTGCGCGCCGTGCAAGAGTTGCTGGGCCACAAAAATATCACCACCACTCAAGTTTATACTCACGTCACCAATAAGCGACTCAAAGAAGTCTATCAGGCTTTTCATGATAAAAAACGAGAAAAATAAGCTTGATTTTTTAACGAATTTCTGCTAAAATATTTCTAAATGATTTATCTATTCATCCGCGCCCCCATAGCTCAACGGATAGAGCAACGCCCTTCTAAGGCGAAGATGGCTGTTCGATTCAGCCTGGGGGTATGGGTGAGTAGACAAATAATAAACACCCCATAGTTTCCGCTCATCAAGTGAGCGGATCCGCTCACGCCATAGGCGATGTAGCGGACAATGGATAGAACACCAGCCTTCTACCGCGCCCGCCAAAGCTACGGCTTGACGTTGCGGGCGGGAGATGGATATAGAGGTCCGATTCCTCTTGGGGGTACCAGCTATACAATTTAAGAATAATTATGTTTCAAAAGAGACAAAAAATAGCCTGGACTGAAAATGCCCAACGCTGGTCTAACTACAAACCACCACTACGCCCCTCGTTGAAGGAATTGAAAATTATTGAAAAACATTTAAAGGGGCTCAAAAATACCAGCGACCGAAAAAAGCCAGAAGCGTTAATATTAGGAGCCACACCAGAATATCGAGATATTCTCGCGAAATTAAAATTTAATGTCACTTTAGCTGATTTTAATATAGACTCAATTAAGTCGATGAATTTGCTATTGAAATATAGAGGCCAGAAAAATGAAAAAATTATGATTACTGATTGGTTAAAAATGAAACTACCCAGAAGTAAATTTGATGTCATTCTGGCCGATTGGTCGGTTAATAATCTACCATCATTCCGCGATTACGGGAAACTGTTCTCAGCCATTAAAAAATCTTTAAAAATCAATGGTTTATTCATTTGCCGAATGAATGTCTGGTCTAGTAAGGAAAATTCATGGCCGGTATCCAAGATTATGAAAATGTACGAGCAAAATCCGGCTGAAAAATTTAGTTTTCTACAAATGCTACAAGACTATAGCTCGGCTAGTACGCGCAATAAAAAAGATTTCACCATGAGCCTAGAGCCATTTTATCATCAGAATATGCCGCTGGCCTATGCGAAAGGAGAAATGACCGAGAAGCAATTTGATGAATTTGTTTGGCAGTTTGTGCAAGGTAAATATCGAATTAAAATATTTTTAACCATTCCTGAAGAGCTAGCTCTAGAAAAATTATTTAAAAAATATTTTAAAACCGTGATCCCAAAATACGGCCGGGATTATGTTTACAGTCGTCATCAACCAATATATATTTTAGGATTATAATTTATAAAAATCTTTATATGCAAATATTGAAATTTTCACAACTTAACGCCACGGAAAAGAAATTAATTAATGCCGCGCAGCAAGCCAGCAAAAATGCTTATAGTCCTTATTTAAAAAGCTATGTTGGCGCCGCAGTATTAACCAAGTCCAATAAAATTATTACCGCCAGTTGTTTTGGTCCAGCCTCTAGCACGGTTAATCTTTGTGCCGAGCGAGCCGTCGTGGCCACAGCCAATGCCCAGGGTCAAAGGAAAATAAAGATACTGGCCTTTTTGAGCCGCAGCAAAACAAAAAACAACAATCCTCTGCCGCCTTGTGGAGTCTGCCGACAATTTTTATACGAAATTACCAAAATCACCGGCCAGGACCTGATTATTTTAAGCGCCAATTCAACTAAAACTAAAATAATGAAAACTTCCATTAAAGAGTTGTTCCCCTATCCTTACTCACGTTATTAGAAAACATAAAAATCGCCGACATCTTACTGCGTGGCGATTTTTTATCTATCCCAGCAAAGGTCTTGACAAAAAATAAAAAATATGCTATACTAAAATTAAATCGAAAGGAGGAAGCTTGAATATCAATCGATATAAGACGCTCATTACCGCGCTCGTTTGCTTCGTTTCTGCGCTTTGCTTCGGACTGACCTGTGGCTGGATGATTCATCGCGCCATAGAAATCAATCCCAGTAATTGGGCCAGCTTCATTCCTGGTACTGTTTTCATTCTTGGATGGTCTTTCGTGGTGGCCCCCGCAACGTTGATCATAATACGAAAGACCACCAGCCTTTCGCTTACAGCAAGCATTATTTTCTTGTGCCTGGGAGCACTGACTTTAATTGGCTCATACACATTACCTGGATGGGAATTCCTTTGCCACATAGCGTCTTTGCTAACATTAGGATGTGGGTTACGTCTACCTTCCCAATTGGTTCAACGATGGGGATCTGAGGCGACGGGAATGATGCCCATGCCAGACACTCAACATTGAAACTCAACCCTGCGACCAATGAGGTCGCAGGGTTTTAAATTTAGTAAATCAAATAATCAAGATTATTTAGCGATGAAAAAGTCGATGTAAATATTTTTTAACCAATTCTACTTCGCTGGCATCAAAAATAAAACTTAATATTAAGTAGGTCAACGCTCCGCTCAAACTAGCTAATAAAAATTGAGCTAGGACTCCGGTAAAATACTGCATATTGACTGCTTTGCCGGCTAGGTTTTTGACCAATTGTACGACTACGGCCATCGCCAAAGACATTAATACGATTTTAATCAAAGAAAGAAAAATATCTTTCTGATTCAAATTACCAACATTCTTCTTTAAAATAAAAAACAAACAAGCTAAATTAACGACCGAAGAAATAGAAAAGGCTAAAGCCAAACCAGAGGGGCCCATTAATGGGCCTAAAATAAAACACAAAATAATATTCAGAATAAAACTGGCCACGGCAGTTTTAACCGGAGTCTTAGTATTGTGCTTAGCATAAAAAGAGAAGGCAAAAACCGGAATCAAGCTTTGCGCAAACAAAGAAAGCGAAAAGAAGCCAAGCGTATTAGCGGTTAAAATAGTATTTTCCCAATTGAACTTACCAGCGCCAAAAATTAAGCGTACGATTTGCGCGCGCAAAAGAATAAAAATGACCGTGGTAGGAACAATCAGATATAAAATTCGCCGCACTGTCTTGGAAAAATGATGGGTAAATGATTCTTTATCATCGTTAATCAAAGTTTGGGAAAAAACCGGGAAGACGGCATTAGCAAAGGAAACACCAAAAATATTAATCGGAAAACTAATTAAATTAAAAGCTAAATTATAAACTGAAACGGTACCTACGGCCAAACCAGAGGCAATAAAAGTGGTCACTGTTTCGTTTAATTGACTGACGGCCGAGCCAAAACTGCGAGGCAACATTAAAAGTCCAATTTTTTTTACTTCTGGCTGACGCCAATCAAAATTGGGCCGCCAACGAAAACCGAGCTTTAACAAAGACGGCAATTGAACCAAAGTGTGTAAAGCCGCTCCCAGCAGCACACCCCAAGCTAACCCAGTCGGGCCGAACCATTTGGTTAAAAATAAAATACCGAAAATAATTCCTAAGTTATACATTATGGCCGCCAAACTAGAGGCCAAAAAGCGACGGAAAGAATTCAAGGTGCTGCCGATAACATTGCTAATCGTGAAGAATAGCGTGCTAAACAACATGATCCGCGTCAATTGAGTGGTCAAAGCACGACCGGCTGGACTAAAACCATGAACAACGAGATTGACTAATTGCGGTGCGAAGATAAAGAGAATAATCACTAAAATGAAAATTGCCGAGAAGAGAAGATTAAGAATAGAATTGGCCACGCGCCAAGCTTCATCTTTATTTTTGTGCCAGGCTGACAGAAAAATCGGAATAAAAGCTGATGATAAAGCGCCAAGAACCAGAGTATTGAAAATAAAATCCGGCAAGCGAAAGGCGGCATAATAGGCGTCAAGAATTTGCCCGGCGCCGAAAGTTGAAGTCAATAATCGATCACGCAATAAGCCAAGTAGACGACTCAAAACAGAAAAGACCGCGATAATAATCGCGCCCCCGGCCACTGAGCCAAATAATAATGTTTTGATTCTTTTAAACATGACTTGACAAAATCTTTAATTTTAATTATTATTAGAATTAATCAAGGAGGTTCTAATGACAAACGGTTTAAGGCTGGCCACCCTAGACGATCTTGACTGGATGAACCGACTCTGTAATCAACATAGACAAGAATTAGGCTTCGTGCCTCGTGTCGTTTTGACGGCAGGTATAAGTAGCAAAGAAATTATAGTCGTCCCAAGAGCTGCTATCTGTCATTTTCATCTTAGGCGCGATGGTTGGATCACGATTTATACCTTAATTAGCCAAATATCCGGTGACGGAAAAAGGTTATTAAAGAATATTTTGACGCGCGGTCCGGTGCGTTTAAAGTGTCCAGTTAATCTGGCAGCAAACGGTTTCTATCGTCATCTAGGCGGTAGATTGGTCCGACAAGAAGCGCCTCGTTCATCTCGACGTCGCACTTTGAATGTCTGGGAATGGAATCAAGCCAATGCATAAAGAGCCCACATGGGCTCTTTTTATAATATTAAAATATTTTCTCTTCCTCGCTTTTAACCCGATATTGAATGGCTTCGGCTAAGTGCTGCGGCAGGATTTGCTCGCTGCCGGCCAAATCAGCAATAGTGCGAGCGACTTTCAAAATGCGGTGATAGGTGCGGGCTGATAAATGATATTCGTCCATAGCTCGGCGCAGCAAATCTTGACCAGTGGCATCAACCGGACAAAAAGTTTTTAATTGCTGGGCTGACATTTCGGCATTGGTTAAAATTTTTAATTTGCTAAAGCGCTCTAACTGTCTTTCGCGCGCCGCTTGGACACGGGCACGGATGTTCTTAGATGATTCGGCCACTTCTTCATCAGCTAATTTTTCAAATTTTACCCGGGGCACTTCCACGTGTAAATCAATCCTATCTAAAAGCGGTCCAGAAATTTTCTTGCGATAACGAAGAATCTGGGTGGGGCTGCAGTGGCATTCTTTTTCGCTGTCGCCAAAATAACCACAGGGACAAGGATTCTGCGACGCCACCAGCACAAACTTGGCTGGATAGGTCACATGGCCTTTGGCGCGGGAAACCGCTATAATCCCGTCTTCCAGGGGCTGACGTAAACTTTCTAAAACATCGCGCGAAAACTCAGGAAATTCATCTAAAAATAAAACGCCACGGTGAGCCAGGGTTATTTCTCCGGGCCGCGGATTTTGTCCGCCGCCAACCATGGCCACATCCGAAGTGGTGTGATGCGGAGCGCGAAATGGCCGCTCGGCAATATAAGGCTGATTATCCCGCAATAAGCCGGCAATACTGTAAATTTTCGTCACCTCCAGAACTTCTTGCTTGGTCATAACCGGCAGAATAGACGGCACAGCCCGAGCCAAGAATGTTTTGCCAGAGCCAGGCGGGCCGCTCATTAAAATATTGTGTCCGCCAGCCGCGGAAATTTCTAAAGCGCGCTTCACGAATTCCTGACCTTTGATATAAGCCATGTCAATTTCAAATTCTTCGCCAGGTTCAATATCCACGCCGCGAGTAATTATTGATTCAATGGTTTTGGTTTGCGTAAGATGACCGATAAGCTGCCGTAGTGATTGCAGTGGATAAACTTTTAAGCCGGGCACCAACTGCGCTTCGGATAAATTATCTTGGGGTAAATAAATTTCTTCAATGGCTTTTTCTTGGGCCAAAATCATCATGGGTAAGATTCCTTTGGTGTGCCGTAAGTCGCCGTTTAAAGCCAGTTCGCCCAAAAAGAAAATCTTTTTTTCTAAAATCATCGGCGGCAATTGCGCCGAGGCGACCAAAATTCCCAAGGCCATGGCCAAATCATAAACCGGACCTTCTTTTTTAATATCAGCCGGGGCCAGATTAACCACAATCCGTTGCTGACCGGGAAATTTAAGCCCAGAGTTTTCAATGGCGGCGCGCACTCGTTCTTTGGCTTCTTCCACGGCCTTATCAGGCAAACCGACAATATTAAAACAAGGAAAGGCACGGCTGACGTCCACCTCAATCTCTACTAATTTTGATTCCAAGCCGACATTGACAGCTGACCACAATTTGGCGATCATGATGATTTTTTTACGTTTTAAGGTCGGCTTCATTATATAAAGCCTGATAAAAAAGTCTCCGCCCGAGGCGGATCGGCCTTGGGCCGAAAAACAAAAAGTTGAAGCTTATAAAACCCAGTCTAATTATTTTATCATTGCGCCGCAGAAGGTCAAGCAATAATAAACAAAAATCCCGACTTATTCTAAATGTCGGGATTTTTGTTAATAAAAACGCTATTCGTGTTGTTCTATTTTGAGAATATCCCTAACTAGACCCTCTCTTCTAATATCGCCTTCACGTACACGACCTGAATCATACTCCACTGGGTCACCGGCGGTATCGTAGCCGTCTTGCACTGAGCTCATAAGTCTATCTGCGGCCCACTTTTTTAGAGATTTTACATAACAGTGAATCACATTCAGGTCGGCATTAGAAGATAGCTGTTTGGATAATATCTCGGCAGCCTGCAGCTCAAGAAATGGCGAACCCTTTATGATTCTATGTAAAATCCAATTAGGAATTTTTTGTTTTTTAAGCTCCTCCCAGGCCTGTTGTCTTAAGGGCTCCACAGATATTACAATATCACACAAAATACCTGGATCTGGTCTTAACTTTAATAATTCTTGCCACATTTCTTGCAATATTTCTCTTTTCTCTTGCTCTGGTGATTTAATATTTGCTCCCTGTTCTGGTGATTTGTTCATAAATTTTTATTTTAAAATTGATTAAGTTATTCCAAACCTAACAATAGTATAGCATAAATTTAACAAAAGTCAATGTAATTTATCCACCACTCAAGAATTAAACAAAAATCGGGCTAGTTTCAAAACTTAGTCCGATTGTTGTTAATTGTTGTATATTGGTACTTCTAATAAATAAGACGGAAAAGATGAATTTTCGTTACAAAGAAACTTTAGTACGTCTGATTAATAATCTGAATATAATAACCAATCGATTCCTTAATAATACGCTTGCCATCAACCACATCATCAATCATATTTTTCATGGCCTGCTCGGCGGCCGGCCAATTACGGCCGTGATACCAAGATTGCGCGGTTAAAATCTGATTGACAAACGGCGCTAAATCAAAGTCAGCTAATTGCGCCTTAATTAAGGCGCGATTGGCGGTCGGCCGTTTCGCCCGGTCTAAAAAGCTTTTCACATTAGCCGGGTCAGTGGCAAATAGCACAAAAGCCCAGGCTTCGTTAGGATACTTAGTTTTTTTGGAGACCGCCTCCACATAATAATTGGCGATGTTGGTCTGCTTCAAAGAACCGGTAATCTGCGGCATAGTAGTAATGTCAAAATTAAGGGTCGGGGCGGAATTTTTGATTTTTAACAAATCACTGGCATAACCAAAATAGAAGGCGGTTTTGCCCTGGATAAAGGCGTCAAAACTGTTTGGCATATCTTTGTTCCAGGTATAAACCTCTTTGGAGGGAGAAGTAAAGTCGGTATAGAATTTCAAAGCCGCTTCGCCCGGAAAATAACTCCGATCGTCGGGCGAAGGTTGATTAAAAGTAGCGCCCTGTCCGAACGACATAGTGGTTCCGTTCTGCAACATTAAAGCGGACAAAATATCAGCGGCATAATTAACATTGACCGCGCTGCCCATGGCCACGCCAGCCTGAACGATTTTCCCCTGCGGATCAATCAACGTCAGTGCTTTCACGTCAGTGATAAAATCGTCCCAGGTAGTTGGCGGATTTACGATTTTAGCCTGATTTAATAAATCACGATTATAATATAAACTCAGCGTATCAAAAGACATGGGCAAGGCCCAGACTTGGCTGTCCAAATAAACGTCATCAGCCACCGCGCCGACAAAATTATTCTGTAAATCATGAATAGTCGGGCCGACCTTATTGTCCACGACAATTTTATAATCCTTTTTAATGGTGCCGGTTAAAATTTGGTGAGCCACGGTGATTTTCGGCAACATGGGCAACATAAAGGTTTTATATTTACCAATCCAGGTATTGGGAATGGAAAAAATATCAGGACCCCGATCTTCGGCCCAAGCTTGTAAAAGCGCTTGCTCATACTCTTCTGGACGAAACTGTTGATAATTAATTCTGATGTTGGTGTACTGCTTATTAAAATTGGTGATGATATCGCTCATGGTATCAGGACCGTCGGCCACACGCCACCAATTTAAAACAATGGGCTTTACCTGCTGCTGTGGTCCTTGCGGAATTAAAGTACACCTAAAGCCGGTCAGAACAATCAGAGACAAAAGCCCGACCAAAACCGTAAGTTTGTAAAAGTTATTTTTTTTCATATACAAAAGTGAACTAAATTAAAGTTACGGAAGCGATTTTATCTTGTTCATTTTTAAAGCGCATCAATTTCACACCTTGCGTGGCGCGACCAGCAGTTTTAATACTTTTAATCGGCAACCGAATCACCTGGCCGGATTGCGACACAATTAATAGATCGCCGGTGGCATATTCAGGCAGATTTTTATCGTCCACTACCAAGGCGGCGATTAAGGCGCCAGTGCGGTCGGTGATTTTGGCAGTTTTAATGCCGGTTCCACCGCGTTGTTGGACACGATAATCCTTAAAGTCAGTCATTTTACCAAAACCATTATTCATCACGACTAATAATTTCGGCGTCGTACTTTTTATTTTTTGTGAATCTAAGATGTCCATGCCGATAACCCGGTCATTGGCGGACAATCTAATGCCTCTAACGCCGGCCGCAGTACGACCCATCGACCGCAAATTCTTTTCGGAAAATCTAATGGCCTTACCTTGACTGGTCATTAAAATTATTTCATCTTGACCTGAAGTTTGCTTGACCCACTCTAAATTATCGTCGCCTTTTAATTTAATGGCGATTAAACCCGAACGCCGGACATTAGCAAAATCTTCCAGGGTTGTTTTTTTAATTAATCCGCCCGAAGTGACCATGGCTAAAAATTTGGCCGCTGACTTATTTTTTGAGAGCGGCAAAATCGCCGCCACTTTTTCCTGGTCGCCAAGCTCTAAGAAATTTACCAAAGCGCGACCCTTGGCAGTGCGGGTTGATTCCGGCACGTCATAGGCCTTGATCTGGAAAACGCGACCCTTGGTAGTAAAGAATAATAAATCCGTGTGCGTAGTGGCGGAAATCAAATGTTCAACAATATCCTCTTCTTTTGCCTCTAGTCCGGTCACGCCTTTGCCGCCGCGAGTTTGGGTTTTGAAGGCACTGGGTGACAGGCGTTTGATGTAACCGTCTTGAGTAATTAAAACCAGGGTCGGCTCATTGGGAATCAAATCTTCTTGCTTAAAATCATTCAGCGATTGAGTCACGATTTGCGTGCGACGAGCGTCGCCGTATTTATCAATTAGATAGCGGATTTCTTCTTTAATAATTTGCAAAACTTTTTTCGGCTGTTCCAAAATGGTCATCAACTCCTTTTCCAGTTTTAACTTTTCTTTCAGTTCTTCTTCAATTTTCATCCGCTCTAAATTGGCCAACTGGTGCAAGCGCATATCTAAAATTGCGTTGGCCTGAACTTCGCTTAATTTATATCGTTTCATCAGGCCCAATTTGGCATCTTCGCGATCTTTTGATTTTTTAATCAAGCGGATAATTTCTTCAATATAATCAACGGCAATTTTCAGTCCTTTTAAGATATGAATGCGCTCACGCGTGCGGGCCAAGTCAAATTCGGTCCTCTTGCGCACTACGACCTGACGGTGTTTAACAAATTCTTCTAAAATTGACTTTAAGTCCAAGAGGCGCGGCTGGAGTCCGTCCAAAAGCGCCACCATATTAACATGAAAGGTGGTTTGTAGGTCGGTTAATTTGAAAAGTTGGTTTAAAACCTTTTGTGGATAGGTGTGTTTTTTTAATTCAATCACGATGCGGATGCCGTCGCGATCAGACTCATCGCGCAAGTCGCGAATGTCTTCAATTTTTTTATCTTTAACCAGGTCGGCAATTTTTTCAATTAAGACAGACTTGTTAACCTGGAAAGGAATCTCGGTGACAATAATTTGGAAGCTGCCACTGCTCGCTTCGACGATGTCGGTTTTGGCGCGCATAACAATCGGACCCTTGCCCAGAGTATAAGCTTCTTTAATTTGATTCGGATTAAAAATTAAAGCGCCAGTCGGAAAGTCCGGTCCCTTTAAAATATCTATCAAATCTTCTATCTCGGCGCTGGGATGCTCAATTAAATGAATAATGGTTTCGCCTAATTCAGTTAAATTATGCGGCGGGATGTTGGTGGCCATGCCCACGGCAATACCTAGCGCGCCGTTTAATAAAAGGTTGGGTAGTTTAGCTGGCAAAACGGTCGGTTCATTGATCGTGCCATCATAGTTGGGAATAAAAGGCACCACTTCTTTATCAATATCAGCCAGCATTTCTTCGGCCATCGCCGATAAGCGCGCTTCAGTATAACGATGAGCGGCCGCCGCATCGCCATCAATACTGCCAAAATTTCCCTGACCATCAACCAGCGGATAGCGCAAACTAAAATCTTGAGCCAGGCGCACCATCGATTCATAGACAGCCAGATCGCCGTGCGGATGAAATTTACCCAACACTTCACCCACCACCGTGGCTGATTTGCGGTATTTAACATTAGACTTCAAACCCATGCGCCACATGGCGTAGAGAATGCGACGATGAACAGGCTTCAAGCCATCACGCACATCAGGCAAGGCGCGCGAGACAATGACCGACATGGCATAATCCAAATAACAATTTTGCACCTCTTGCTCAATCGGCTGCGAGATGATTTGCGAAGTATTGGTGACTGGCTTTTGTTCAATTTTTGATTTTTTGCTTGATTTCATTTTTACTGATTAGTTAAAGGAGTTGAGGTTGAATTTATGGCTTGATTAATTAAGGCTGGCACGGTTACCTTTAAATTATTTTTAAGCGGAATATATTTGCTCTCAAAATCGTTAATAATTTTACCGGTGTCTTGAATGTTTTTCTTAAAAGTAGCAATTACCTCATCCCCCGAGCCGGGTCGCAGAAAAACCACCCTAAGGTTGCGGATCCAGAAGAACGCTGCCGCCAAGCAAACCAGTATAATAAAAATAATTATAATCCACTTAGGCATATTAAGAGTTTTTAAGCACCATT
>Ga0209777_10003461_pt1 | contig 19566 bp, 17 predicted proteins | sample FrelakmetHBP12HB_FD_187147 | JGI IMG/M metagenome (GOLD analysis project Ga0209777, IMG submission 187147) | Freshwater lake sediment microbial communities from the University of Notre Dame, USA, for methane emissions studies -HBP12 HB (SPAdes)... | ecosystem: Environmental > Aquatic >...
CCATCCTGTTCACCTGTATGACCGCCTCGCCCTGGAAATAGGTCGATATCATGGCAAGCGCCACGGCGTTTGAGTACAGCGCAAGAAAATCAATTGGGTATATCTTTGGATACGGGTTTCTGGCAAGCTCCTGGGCTATGGCCTCGGCGTTATTCTCCCTGTGCCTGTCAAGCAGGCAGATTTTTTGCCCAATCCTCGCCTTCCTGGCCGCGTCCTCAAAGGAATGGATGATGGACTCAATGCCGCCCCCGTCGTTGTGGCACGGCGCGCAGATGTTGGTTATGAAAGGCGGACTGTTGCTCCCGCCAAAGCGCGTGGGCAGGATGTGGTGGTTCGTTATGATGTTGTCGCTCTTCGCCCTGTATGCGCCGTTCTTGGTTATCTTCATGCAGACCTCGCAGCTGCTTATGCCTTTCTTGGGCGCCTTGCCCTTGCTTGGGTTGTTTGCGTATATGTCTGTCTCGTTGCCGAAGTTGAAACTCATGAAATGCGGCATGCGGGCGGAAAACGTATTCACGAGCTCGCTGAACTCCCTTTCGTATTCAGCCGGTGCGCTCAGCGAAAGCGCATCCTTCAGTTTTTTCGGCGAATATGGCACTGGGTCGAAGACAGTTACATTGGACAGGACGATTGGCATGCCTGACGCAGGGTCCTTGAACCCCATTACCTTGTTCCTTGACACAATCATCATGCAGCATGCCAGCGTTTCTATGCATTCCTTGAACATTTCGCCTTTCTTTTCGCAGATGTTGCCAAGGCGGAACGAGATGGCGTTCCGCTTCACCCTGTGCCGCATTATGCCTTCTTCTACAAGCTCCTTCATCAGCGACATCGTATGAACTGCTGCATGGCGCCTTCTTTCGTACGGTGTCAGCAGCGGGGAAAGGAACTGGCCGAAGCCTGGCCTGAGGACTGTTTCATAAAACGTGTTCTTGCCGCCTGCACGGATGGGCCTCTGCACAAAAAAGTCGCTTACGCCCATGTGCGCAGCCATGGTTTAGTGTAATTAAAAGTGTTTAAAAATGATGCTATTATTTTTTATTGCCGTCTGGTTCCTGCTTGCGCAATGTCGTGTTTCCGTCAAACCCTTCTATCTCGGCCTTTGCCCTTGCGGACATCCTGCTGCTCACAAAGTCCTCCAGCCGCTTGAACGGCGCCTTTTCGTCGGCTTTGGAAATGCTCTGCTGTATTGCCTCGTCCACCCAGGCGTTTATCTTTTCCCAGTCGCCCCTGTCAATTGCCCTGGCGATGTCAGGTGCCTCTTTCTTCACGTCATTTAGGTAACGGCACTTGGCCTCCAATTCTATGACCTTGAGCCTTATGAAGGCGAGCCTCTTGTTGACCTCGCCTTCCTCCCATCTCATTATGCCCTTCATCTTGCCGTCAACCGAATCCATGATTTTCCTTATGCCCCTGTTGACGAAGAAGTCTATCAGCTTTCCGGTCGTGAAAAGGACCGTGGAAACGACGAACGTCCCTGTCCCGAGGACCATGGCCACGTTGCTGCTTCCCGCGATTTGCCCTATTACATCCTTCAGGTTGGACGCGAATGCCGCGGTCGTGACGCCAAGCGAGGCGGATATTGCGCTTACGTAAGTCATTATCCTTGGCCAGGACTTTTTTGAAAGGAATTCGTTGGCATAGGCGATGTCCTTTGACTGCTGTTTCTTGAGCGTGTCTATCTCGTAGTCGGCGCTTTCCCTTATGTCGCATATTGTGTAAAGCTCGCTCATTATCATTGAGTAGACCGTTGAGACAAACTTGAAGTCCTTGAGCGCGTTGTATCCCATGCCAATCAGTTCGTGGTTTATCGTCTCAAGCCCGTCAATCCTCGCGTCTATCTCCGTCAGCGCGTCCGGTATGCTGTCGCAGTTGAAAACCTGGTGGGCCTCTGCCATTATGTTGGATATGAACCACGGCGCATCGTACCTGTCCTTTGCTATGATTGAATTGAGTATGATTTTCAGCTTCGTGTCCTTGTCTATGAGGTCCCTTATAGTTTGGTTTTCCTCGCATTGGGTGTAAACGCCGACGAGCACGTCGTTGGCATTTTTCTGGAAAACGTTGCGCCTGTCCTTTGCGCTGAATTTCCTGGTGTACCTTATCCGCCTTGGCTTTTCTTTCTGAGCACCCGGATCTCCTGCCATAGACACCACCTATGACTTATTGTGGTCAATAGGGTATTTAAATGGAGGCTGCGGAGGCGCTATCTAAGGCGAAATCCTCGTCCTGTCCCTTGGGAACAGCATAGCCTCCCTTATGTTAGGAAGGTTGAGCGCCTTCATCGTAAGCCTTTCAAGGCCAAGGCTCCAGCCTGCATGCGGCGGCGCCCCGTAGCGGAACGAATCAATGTAAAACTCAAAAGCCGCAGGCTCAAGGCCCCTTTTCTTCAGCTGCGCTTCAAGCATTGCCGGCACGTGAATCCTCTGCGCGCCGCTGCTTATCTCCAAACCCTTGTACATGAGGTCAAAGGACTTGCAAATTTCCGGGTTGTCCTCTTTCGGCATGGAATAGAATGCCCTTATCGCCGTCGGGAAATCGCTTATGACATATGCGTCCTCGTTGAGTATCTCAAATATCCTTTTCTCGTGCTCCTTGGAAAAGTCCTCGCCCCATTTGATTTTAACGTTATTTTCATTGAGCAGGTCTATCGTCTCTGTGTAAGTGTATTCCTTGACGTTTTTCACTTCCTGGATTCCAGGGTTGACTGACTTGGCTGGCCCGAACTCCGACGCCTTCCTGATGATGTGCCTGAACGCGTCAACCAGGCATTTTATGGCCATCTTGTCGTCGCAGAAGCCCATTTCGCAGTCCATCTGCACAATCTCGTTCAGATGGTATATGGTGTTGTGCTTCTCTGCCCTGAACACCGGCATCGTCATGAACACCTTTTCCAGTCCGCCGACGACGGCCATCTGCTTGTACAGCTGCGGGCTTTGCGCAAGGAAGGCCTTGTTCTCGAAATACTGGACCTCGAACACGTCAGCCCCGCCTTCCGTTGCCGCCCCCACGAGCGTGGTTGGATGGATTTCAACGAACCCGTTTGAGAGCATGAAGTCCCTGAACGCATTGACTATGACTGACTTTGCCCTGAATATTGAGCTTACGCCTTCGCTCCTAAGGTCTATGAACCTGTAGTTGAGCCTTGTGTCTATCTCGGACGGGACGACGCCCGTGGGGTCAACAGGCAGCTTCCTTTCCACTTTTGAAAGCACGCTTATGTTGGACAGAACGATTTCAACGCCGTCCGGCGCTATGCTGTTTTTCGAGACAGTGCCTTCAACGAAAATTACGTCCTCCTTGTTTACGTTGGTTTTTGAAAAGACGTCGTCGCCGACGTCGTTCTTCTTTGCGATGACCTGGACCTTCCCGGTCCAGTCCCTCAGGAGTATGAAGGCGAGCTTGCCCATCATCCTTGTCTCGTGCACGTAGCCGGAGACTGCAACCTTGGAACCAGGTTTCAGCTTGGCCTCGGCGACCGGGATACGGGACGACAGCATCTGATCACAGCTTCTTCGGCGCTTGCCTCTTCTCCTCCTTTTTCTCCTCTTTCTTCTCCTCTTCCTTGATGAAGCCGTTCCTCTTGAGTATGTATTTCGGCTCAACGGTCATCATGATGTCGGCATCGCTGTATGCGTACGCTATCACGGTCGCCTTCCTTTCGCCGGCGTGCTGGTTTATGGACTTCAGCACCAGCGTATCGGGAAGCACGCCCGTCTTCAGCACTATGGCTTCCTTGACCTCTTCCTTCTTTGGAGTCGTCTTCTCGTACGCTATCTCAAAGACGAATTCCTTCCGCCCGATGACCTTGTTCTCAGATTTCGCTATTATGTCGATGTTCATGGAATCAATCCCCCTTGAAGACGCGCACTATGGCCTTTCTGCCCATGGATTCCATGACTTCAACGTCCCTGCCTTCAACGACCTCGGCCTTGAGGTCCTCCGGAACGTATGCCTGGAACATCTCGAATGTGTCCTTGTTCATTAGCTGGACGGTGTCCCCGGTCACGCTTATTACCTGCGCGTTGTACTTGTTTATCACAGGCACGTGGACTTCGCCGTCGCTGCTGGTAAGGTAGTTCTTCTTCTGCCCGTCAAAGATGCCTATCGCGACAATCCTCATCTTCGCCGCGCCGTGCTTGCCGGGCTTTGAGACGTCTATGCTCACGACCCTGCACGGTATTTCGTCTATTATGATGTACCGTCCGGGCTTGAGGTCCTTTGCCGAGCCGAAGTTGAAATCCGTCATCCTACCACCAGTCTTTTGCTAAAAAGGAAAGGGCTGAATTTTTCAGCCGAAAAGGTTCGCAAGGCCTGCCGCAGCCTCCTCTTCCTTCTTCCCTTCGTCCTTCTTCTCCTCCTTCGGCTTTTCCGCCGCAGGGGCTGCCGCAGCAGCAGGCGCAGCCGCAACCGCAGTCGCCGCCTTGAGAAGGTCCTCGAAGTTCACGCCCTTGCAGGCGTCAGCGAGCACCTTTGCCCTGGCCTGGTCCGCTTCCGCGCCGGCCGCCTTGAGAACTGACACTATAGCGTCAGCGCTAATGTCCTTTCCCGCCCCGTGAAGGACGAGAACCGCATGCAAATATGGATCCACTTTTGTCATTTTAATCTACCTCTTTTTTTAGCCACCACTCTGTTTCTCAATTGAATTGAGAGCGTCACTCTGTGAAACTGCCTTTGCCAAAAGCTCCTGCATAAACCCTTCCGAATACTCCCCTGAATTCTTCCCGATGCCTATTCCCTGCCTCATCGCGTTTGTAAGCAGGAATGCAATGTTGGATTCAGTCGGGTAGCTGGCGTTTATGCTCATGCTGAAGCCCTGCGACAGCGCCTCCTTGAGGCCTTCCGCAAGCTTCTCAGAGCTTAGGCCCAGAACTTCCGAATTGAAGATTAACTTTCCGTCAAACGCCTTCCAAATGGTAAGGCCGACCTTGAACGGCTTGATGCCCAGCATCTGGAGCGCCTGCACCTTCTCCGGAGTCAGGACCGTGCCTTCCTTTGCCAGCACGCTGTCCGCCGAGATTGCTATCTTTCCCTTGTCCACCTTTACGCTCAAGCCGGCTTGCTTAAGCTGCGTGAGCGCAGGGCCTGGCGGCATGTCCGTCTCCCCTGCAGGTATCACTATGTCAAACGGCGCCTTGTCGCCCGGCTTTGCCGCAACGCTGAGCATGTTGCCCATGAACATGTTGCTTATCTCGTACGGCGAAAGCTCGTTCGCCGCTATCACAGCGACCGGGAAGTTCACGTCTGCATAAAGCTCCTTTGGGAAATTGCACTGCTCGAGCGCCCTTTTCACTATCGCGAGCCTCGCTATCTTGAACATCGCGCCGTGCTTCTCCTTCAGCCTTCTCCTTATCTGCTGCACGAGCTTGTCCGGCGTCTTTGCCAGGTTCAGCAGCACTATTATCTTTCTCTTCTTCAGCTCGCTGGCCATGTCCTCTACGGCTTTCTGCTTGTCCACTATGGCCTTCCTTTCCTTCTTTTCCTTTGCCACGTCCTGGACCGCAGTTTGCTTGCCAATTACTGCTTTCTTTCCCTTCGTTTCCTTTGAGCCTGAGACCTTGGTTGCCATCTAGACCACCTTCTGCGGCTTGCCCATGCTGAGCTTGAAGTAGACGCTCCTGACGTTGCCTGTCGGAATCTTTTTTGTAACCGCGTCAAAAATCGTCCTTGCGTTCGCCATCGCGTCATCTATCTCCATTTTTTCAGTCCCTATGGGCGCCTGCACCGTCGGCAGGTATTTTCCCTTTGTTTGGACCTGCACGTTGTTCCTCGTTCCGTCAATCGCCTTCTTCACGTCGCCCGGAATCGGTATCGGGTTCTTTCCCCTTGGGCCCAGAATCTTTGCCCAGTTCTTGGCAACCATGCCGATGAACTTCGGCTCGACCAGGAACAGGTGGTCCTTTGCCAGCTTCTTCACTTCCTTTTTGCTGAAGGACTCAATCTGGTCGGCTGAGACCGTCGCTTCCGCCCCGGCCTTCTTCGCCTCGTGCACCGTTAATTCAGACCCTATGACAACGACCTTGTTGGGCTTGCCCTTGCCTTTCGGCAGCGGCAGGTTGACGTTGAGCCTGTTTTCCGGCTTTGAGAAGTCAATTGCCCTGAAGTTTATTATCATTTCCAGGGACTGCTCGAACTTCCTCTTGCCCTTTTCCTCAAGGGCCTTGGATATGCATTCCTTGACCTTTTCGTCTTTCCAATCCATGTTAATCCCTCCCACGAGCCCTTTCCTTGTAAGAAAAGCGCCTTACCCAAAAGAACTTTCCCTTGGGTTTCCCTTAGGCTCCACCCTCCTTATGTGGGTGTGCCTGTGGTTAAACGGGCATTACCAAAGATTGACCAAAAAGTTTATAAATGGAGACGTTACCCTAGGCAAACTGGAAAGGCGCACCCGGACGGCCTGCGCCAATAATAGTATAAGAGCATATCAAACCCCTTTAAAATCGTATCCGGCAATGAAAATCCATGCAGGAGCCAAGCCCCGCGCAGGCCTTACAGTCGCCGTCTGAGACGCTCATCAGGATAGCCGGGCTGGAGCAGGCGCAGGCGACAAAGGCGCTGAACACGAGGCCCGAAGGCCTCACTTCCAAGGAAGCGGATGCAAGGCTCAAAAGATACGGGGAGAACAGGCCTGTCAAAAGCAAGAGAAAGGGCTTGCCTGCAAGGATAATTGAGGTCTTCAAGGACCCGCTGATATTGCTGCTTACATTCATGGCAATCATTTCCTTCCTGACCGGAGACCTGAAGGCAGCCATCGTCATAGCGGCCATGGTCCTGATGAGCTCCGGATTGAGGCTGTCCCAGGAGCTTAAGGCCGACAACGCCGCTGAAAAGCTCAAGGAAATGGTGAAAACGACCGCAACAGTCCACAGGGACGGGACAAAACAGGACATCCCGCTGCATCTGCTTGTTCCGGGCGACATCATCCACCTTTCGGCAGGGGACCTTGTGCCTGCCGACGTAAGGATAATAAGCTCAAGGGACATTTTCGTCAACCAGTCCGCCCTTACAGGGGAATCGCTGCCTGTCGAGAAGCACGCGCCAAAGGTAGCCCCGGGAAGCAACGCCCTTGAGCTGGGGAACATCTGCTTCATGGGAACCAACATAGAAAGCGGGATAGCGGATGCCGTTGTCGTCAACACAGGAACCAGGACGTATTTCAGCTCGATAGCCGAAAGCATAATGAAGGAAAGCCCCACGAGCTTCGAGGAAGGCATAAGGAGCTACGCGATGTTCAACATCAAGCTGATACTTGTCATGGCGCCCCTGGTGCTTGTCATAAATGGCATAACGAAAGGCGACTGGTTTGAGGCCTTCCTTTTCGCCCTTGCCGTGGTGATCGGGCTTGCGCCTGAAATGATGTCGATGATTGTCAACGTGACGCTTGCTAACGGCGCGAGCAGGATGGCGGAAAAGAAGGTCATAATAAAGAGGCTGCACTCCATACAGGACCTTGGAGCGATGGACATCCTCTGCACTGACAAGACAGGGACCATAACCGAAGGGAGGATCGTCCTGGAAAAGCATTTGGACGTGCACGGGAACGAGAACAACTTCAAGGTCCTTGAATACGCCTACCTCAACAGCGTCTACCAGACCGGCATGAAGAACGTCATGGACGAGGCGGTCCTTGCGCATGCGGAGCTTGAGCCGAAACTCAAGGCAAGGCAGAATTTCAAAAAGATAGACGAGGTCACGTTTGACTTTGAAAGGAGAAGGATGAGCGTCATAGTCCAGGAAGACGACAAGAACCCGATGCTGATATGCAAGGGCGCGGTTGAGGAGATGCTGGATGTCTGCGACCTGGCAGAGGCGAACGGGCGCAGGTTCAGGCTGGAAAAGGAGCACCTGGCCAATGCAAAGAAGATTGTTGACGGCTTAAACAGCCAGGGGTTCAGGGTAATCGCGGTAGCGTACAAGGAAACCGAAAAGGCGAAGAAGGTCTACAAGATAGCGGACGAGTCCCATCTCGTGCTTTCCGGTTTCATAGCCTTCCTTGACCCGCCCAAGGAATCCGCCATAGGGGCGATAAAGGAGCTGCATGAGCACGGCATACACGTGAAAATCCTTACCGGCGACAGCGAACTGGTCACTAAAAACATCTGCTCAAAGGTCGGGATACATGCGGAAAGGTTCCTTTTGGGCAACGACATAGAGAAGATGGGCGACGAAAGGCTGGGAAAGGAAGTTGAGCACATCTCCATTTTCGCAAAGCTGCTGCCGAAGCACAAGGAAAGGATAATAAACGCGCTGAGGAAGAACGGCCACATTGTTGGATTTTTAGGGGACGGCATAAACGACGCCCCTGCGCTCAGGGCGTCGGATGTCGGAATCTCGGTTGACACTGCCGTGGACATAGCAAAAGAGACGTCAACCGTAATACTGCTGGAAAAGGACCTGACAGTCCTTACCGAAGGCGTAAAGCAGGGAAGGGGCGTCTTCGGCAACATAATAAAATACCTGAAGATGGCCGCAAGCTCCACCTTCGGGAACATGTTCAGCGTAGTGGGCGGGAGCATATTCCTTCCGTTCCTTCCGATGCTGCCGATACAGATACTGGTGAACAACCTTTTGTACGATTTTTCGCAGACGACGATACCGAGCGACGGGGTCGACAGCGACTGGCTCAAAAAGCCGAGGAAGTGGACGCTTGACAACATAAAGAGGTTCATCTTCCTCATAGGGCCGATAAGCTCCATCTTCGACTTCCTCACGTACTTCGCGATGCTTTACGTGTTCAACGCATGGGCCAACCCAGCGCTTTTCCAGACAGGCTGGTTCATAGAGTCGCTGTTCACGCAGACGCTAATAATACACGTCATAAGGACGAACAAGATACCGTTCCTGCAGAGCAACGCAAGCCTGCAGGTGATACTTTCCACCACTCTCGTGTGCCTAATCGGCATGGCGCTGCCATATTCGCCGATAGGCCCCGCATTGGGGTTTGTGCAGCTGCCCAACGGCTATTGGGCCTTCCTTGGCATCATCATAGTGGTTTACCTCGCGCTTACGCAGATTGTGAAGGCGTGGTTTGTAAGGAAATTCGGGGAGGATTAGTCATTCGAACCTTTTCAGCGCGTATTCCGCGCCTCTCTTTTCCATCACGCACTCGAAATAGGACTTTTCCTTTTTGAGCACCATCCTGCGCATCATCTCATAGTCGCTCGGTATCATGCGCGCCCTTATGCCCTCAATTCCGCTGATGGGATACCAGCCGAGCTTTCCCTCTATATCGGTAGAGATTTCCGTTGTTTCAGGGACAAGCTCGCACACGTTGAGCAGGAAGTGCTGGATGACCGCTCCGTTTTCCACAAGGTGCTCGGAGACCAGGCCAAGATGGGACTTGAACCTTGACCTTATGCCGGATTCCTCCAGGATTTCCCTGACCGCCGCGCCTGAGACGTGCTCGCCCCTTTCTATCTTGCCTCCGGGAAACCCGAGAAGGCCGGCATAGTCCCCCTTTTTCCTCTGGAGCAGGAGCACGTTGTTATCCTTGTCAATCAGCACGGAAATGACGACCGACAGGAGAAATTCGCCCATGTTAAGGATATGGCTCGCAAATGTTATAATATTATAGGTTTGAGAAGGCTGGCCCAATGGGCGTCGGTTTTTCCCTGGGCTTTTTTTCAAAAGTAGTTTTTCTTTCCGCAGGAGCTTTCTTTTTTCTAAAAAGAAAGGGACTGTGGGGTAACCCGGATTTGAACCGGGATCACAAGCTCCCAAAGCTCGCAGGCTACCAGGTTGTCCCATTACCCCCTGAAAGGATGGATACGCAACAATTTAAAACGCTGGCGCCATTGGCAGGATTAAAGCTTTATCCTTTCGTTATCGGGATGCAGCCGTCCTTTGTGACAACGACCGTTTCCTCGAACTGCGCAATCGGCTGGCCGTTCGCCTCTGCAAGCACCGGATAGGCAATCAGCACCCTTGCTTTCAGCATCTCCTTTATGCCGGAGTTGAGCAGCAGCCTTGACTGGAATTCCTTGTGCAGCCACCTTTCGCAGAACGGCATTGTCTTGTAGTTTTCAATGATGTACTCAAGCATCTTCCTGCTCTGCCTCATCCTTATGTTGCCTGGTATGAAGAGGCTGTAAATCTCCACGCGGTCCGTCTCCTTTATGTAGCCCGCGCCCTCCTTTGTCGTCACGAAGGGCTCTATCGCGAACACGTCGCCCTCCTGGAACTCGTACATTTCATTGGCGGGGATGTTGGGGATTTCAATGCCTGCGTGCAGGTTCATCCACTCTATCTTATGGCCCGCGAGGTTGGAAATCGGCTTGCAGCCGTTCTCCTTTATCGTTTCATATATTATTTTGCTCACGTCATTGACAGGCACTCCTGGTTTCACCGCCTTTATGGCGTTCTCCAGCGCGTCCTTTGACGCCTTCATTAGCGTCCCGTACTTGTTGCCGAGGTCAACCGTTATGGACGTGTCTGTTATCGCCTGCCCTTTCATGAGCCCGAAATCAACTTTCACAAGGCCGTCTTCCGGTATTTCGGTTTCATCGTTCGCAGACGGCGTGTAGTGCGCAGCCAATTCGTTTGTTGATATGTTGACTGGAAAGGCCGGCTTTGCGCCCTCCTTTTCCATCATCTGCTCCAGCGTTTCCGCTATGTCAAAGAGCCTCTCGCCGACTATTACAAGCTGTTCCGCGTCTTTTTTGAGCTTCGCAGTCAGCTTTCCGGCTTCCTTGAGGTCGTCAAGCTCTAGATTTTCCATAAACGAACGTTCCAATCAAAGAGTTTTTAATGAATTGCGGGACTGTGGCCGTGCGCGTCCATTTGTCCCAGGCCCTGCTCTGCGGTAGGTATTGTGCGGGCCCGGGGGGATTCGGACCCCCGGCCTTCCGGTCCGAAGCCGGACACTCTATCCAGGCTGAGCTACGGGCCCTCAGGTCCCGGAGCGATTTTGCCAACAGGCAAAAACGAGCTACGGGCCCATAATATTATAGTGTCCCGTCACTTATTTAAAGAAAACGGGCAAAACCAGGAGCATGGGGCAGGATATCAGCGTTTTCAGGCTTCCTTTTGCCGGAAAGGAGGAATTTGGGCTTTTGGCGCTTTGCGCGATTGCGGTTTTTGCTCCGATGCTGGTTACGCAGCAGCTATTTCTCGGCACAATAGTCAATGCAACGCTGATGGTTTCAGCATTGAGGATAAGCGGGCTGAAGGCGTATCTTCCTGCATTCTTGCCTTCCATAATCACTGTCATGGCTGGGTTCGTGCTTGGCCAGCCTGCTGCCGCGGTCGCTGCCATGCTGCCATTCATATGGCTCGGCAACGCAGCCCTGATGCTCATAGTGAGGAAAATAAGGGACGGATACTGGAAGGCTATTACGGCGGCTGCCGCAACAAAGGCGGCTGTGCTGTTCGCATCCTCGCTTGTTCTCGTTTACTTTGCAGGCCTGCCTGCGCAAATCCTTGCTGTATTCGGGATAATGCAGTTCGTTACTGCGATGCTGGGCGGCGCGCTGGCATACCCAATGATAAAAGCCAAGAATTAAGCTCAGTTGTTCCTTGTCTTGCCGAGCCTTGTGTTGATGCTGCTGGCAACAGAATGGAACAGGTCGGCCCTCCCGCCTTGGCAAAGCGACACTACGGACATGAGGGATTCCGCAAGCACGCCTGCCATGTATGTGTCGACCGCCTCCCTTTCCAGCCTTGAAGTCTCCTCAAAGACGTGCGCGTCGTCGCCGTGCTCGACAAGCGCAAGCACTGCCGCCTCTATGTTTTCCTGATATGTCAATATCGGCACGAATTCCTTCCCGTGCGGGTGCGACGCCATTGCAGAGGCTGCCGCCTTTTTCAGGCTTATGTCCGACGTTGCCCTCGCAAGCGTCCTTGCAAAGATTATTGCCTGCGGCCTTTCCCACAGCTGCGCAGCCGCTGAAATGTCTTCTATCCCGATTGTCCTGGAAGCGAGCTTCTTTGCCAGCGAAGACGGGCCCTCGGACAGCATTGCCTCGTGCAAAAGCGGGGACGGTATGGCACCATATCTGCCAAGCTTTTTCAGCCTCAGCCGTCTCTTCCTTTCATCTGTAGAAATGACATTTTTGCCAAGCGTTTTAGTTGCCATCAGAGTTCACCATGTATAAGTCCATGTTTCCAAAGAAGTGTTTAAAAATGTATCATTATGTTTGTTCCTTCCTGGCATTCTGCAGGAACGCGAAGCAGCTTGCGCCCTCCAAGCTAGTAAAGAACAGCGGGTCCAGCATCTTTATGGACTTGAGCGCCGCAGGCGTCATTTCCTTGCTTTTTTCCGCAGCCGCCCTCATGGCCTCAGCCCTTATCCGTATCGTTTCTGCGCCGCCTTTTGCCAATGGCTGGCCAGGCCCGCCCACGCATCCGTACATGCACATCATCACTTCAACAAAATGGTATTTTGAGCCTGACTTGATTTTCTCAAGCAGCCGTTCCAGCGAAGGAAAACCGTAAACAACGGCTGCGCGCACCTCATGCTTCCCTATCTTGAACGTGTACTCCCTCAGGCTCTCGTCATGCCTCAGCTCAAGCAGCTCCTTCTTCTCGCCCATGTACGCCGCAGCAGTCGTCAGCAGGGCTTCTGTAACGCCGCCAGTTGCGCCGAACATGACGCCGTCCTTTGAAGGGACGCTTATCTCCGTTATCGCGCCCTCCTTCATGTTGGCGATGTTCAGCCCTTCCGACCTTGCCCATTCGCCGAGCTCCCTTGTCGTTACAACGTAATCGGTGTATTTCAGGCCGTTCTGCATCCTGAACTGCGCCTCGTGCTTCTTCAGCGTGCACGGCATAATGCCTACAACGGTTATGTTCTCGGGGTTGCGTCCCCATTCCTTTGAGAAAAATAGCTTTGACACAGCGCCTGCCATCATCATGGGCGTGACGATTTTGGATATCCTTGGAAGCAGCTCGGGATGCCTTCTTTCCGCATACTCCCTCCAGCCCACGCAGCAGGAATTGAAGACAGGAAACGCGCTTGCATCCCCTTTCTCAAGCATGCCGATGAACGCCTTTGCCTCGATGTAGACGATTACGTCAGCCCCGAACGACGTGTCAATGACCTCGTCAAACCCGAGCGCCCTCAGAAGCGAGACAAGCTTTCCCGTAAGGTCGGTTCCCGGGACGAAGCCGAATTCTTCTCCAATGCTGACGCGCATGGCAGGCGCAATCTGCGCAACCATGTATTTGCCTTTCTTTTTCTCCTCCCTGAGCGCCTCAAAAAGCTCCTTGCCTGAAAGGTCCATGCTCACGTTTCCGCCATATGCGTTTTAATGCTTTCTGCCAATACGCAACTATGGACGCCGGCGCATTCAAGAGGCATATGGAGGAAAGGTTCGGGATAAGGCAGAGCGGAACCGTGTTTGAGGACAGGGACGGCATGGTCAGGGTGTTCTCAAAACAGCTCATGTCGTCGCCGATAAAGGGAAGCAGGGGGTTTCCGGCATACGACATGGCGACGACGCACTATTTTTCCACGATGTTCGGACATCTTGCCATGCGCAATTTTGTCGAGCTGAAAAGGGAGGATGCAGAGGCGCTTGTCTCGGGCAAGGAAATGAAGATGGACCTTTCGGACGGCGAATACGTCGGAAGGCTAAAGGAAAGGGGCGTATGCACAATCGAGATGGAAAAGGGCATTGCAAGGGCGCACTTGCCCAAGCTATTGAAAAGAAACAAAAAATGATTTGATTATTGGAGGAGTTCGCCTGTCGCGAAGTTCCTGCCTATCCTTGATATCCTTATCATGTACTTTTGGCCTACTTCGGTCTCACCCTTCACGAAGATGACATAGCCGCTTATCTTGGCAACGCCGTCTCCGCTCTTTCCCTTGCTTTCTATCGCGACCTCAAGCTCCTGGCCGACTTCCACCGGCTTTGCGGCGTAGCTCCTCGGCCCTGCGCCTTCCTCGCTTCCCATGCCTGCTTCTTCATCCATGACATCCACCTTTCTGAGACTTTGAAAAACAGGGGGGAGAAAGGTTTTTAATCAATTCTTTTTGCTGTCCGTTGAAAACCGCTTACCCTTTTCCCGCAAGCATGAACTGGGCCAGCAGCGCGTCTATCTGTATCCTTTCGTTCGCGCCCTCCGCAATCCTGAAGTTGTATTCGCCTATCCTGTCTATCAAAACGACTTTCAGCTTCTCGTCTATCTCCAGGGAAGGCAGCTCCTTGTAGAACTGTATGACGATGTCCTCCCCGCTCAATCCGTACTTTACCATCATCTGCTCAACTTCCTTCCTGGCCTCCTGGAATTTTCCTGCAAGCGCGAGCTTCATGGCCTTCCGGACAGCCTCGGGCTGTGCCGTGTTGCCGATGCTGAACACAAGCTCCGCGTCTATCTTCTTTGCGTGGAATGACGCGCCCTGCATGACGTTTATGGCCTTCCTGAGGTCCCCTTCCGAAACGTAGAATATGGCGTCCTTCCCGTCTTCAGTCACTTCAATGCCCTCGCCTTCCTCAACCCGCTTTATCATTGAAAAGACGTCCTCTTTCTTCAGCTGCAGGAAACGGAATATGGCGCACCTGCTCTGTATCGGCTCTATTATCTTGCTGGAATAGTTGCAGCTGAGGACGAACCTCGTGACGTCTGAATAAATCTCCATCGTCCTCCTGAGGGCCTGCTGCGCGTCGCTCGTCAATGCGTCCGCCTCGTCAAGGAATATTATCTTGAAACCTATCTTGTTCGTCCCGATGCTGCGCGCGAACTCCTTTATCTTTCCCCTTACGATGTCTATGCCCCTTTCGTCGCTTGCATTGAGCTCAAGAAAATTGCCCCTGGCGTCCTCGCCGTAAAGCTCGTGCGCCATGGCCATTGCCATCGTGGTTTTTCCAACGCCCGGAGGCCCTGCGAACATCAGGTGCGGCAGCATCCTTTTTTTGACAAGCGATGCGAGCGCGTCCCTCACATGGGACTGGCCTATAACGTCCTTTATGGTTTTAGGCCTGTATTTCTCAGTCCATGGAAGGAATTCCCCGTGCATGGCTGTGATATGGAAAGCGGGGTTTTAAAAGCTTTTTAAATACAGAAACCAACTCAAACAACCACATTTTTAATACCTTCCATATATATCCTTTAAATATGGCAGCCATCAAAAATAAGCTACGAAGAGCAGTCATCTACACGATGATTGCCGCTAACGCCGGTACTGCGAGCCCGGCATGGATGCCGCGATATGAAAGATTGGGTGGAATTATGGCTGAAACAACCGTGAAAGGCGTTGAAAAGAAGGACGAGGATGCCAGGCTCAAGAAGGGCGCGAAAATGCTTTATGACACATACAAGAAACTGTATCCCAAAGTCGATGAGAAACAATATTATAACTATCTTAGGGCTTTCGGCAAAAAACTGAGCATATACAACGTGGAGGCCTTCAACGCAAGCATCGGCGACGTGAGGAACATAGGGAACGGCCAGATGACCCTCATGGCGGTAAAAGAACTTGAAAGGCAGCGCACGGAGAAAACGGAAGCGGAAAGCACCGGCAAAAGCTTTGCCGCACAGAAGGAAAGGGCGAAAGCCGGCGCTTCGGAAAGAGCTGCAGAAAGGGCAGAAGTGAGCAAAGAAATAGCAAATACCGGTGTATTTGCAGCCATGAAAGGCGAGATAACGCCCGCGACCAAGCCGGCAAGGTTAACGGCTCCGGCCATCATAGCCGGGAGCGGCATAGCCGAGCAGACGCAAAGCGTTTTCCAGACGGAGCAGAACGTCCTTAGGGGAAGCGACGGCAGCGCCTTGCTGGACAGCAGGGGCGCAACCCAATATGCATACCCTTCAAACATGGCGTCGCTCCAGTCACTTGGAAGGATAGACTACGGCGCGCTGAAGGACGCAACCGGAACTGATTTCATTGACCAGCTCAGGAAGAGCGAGGCAAAGGGCGGAACGGCAGATGAAAGGGGCGCCAGGAGCTTTGAGATAACGGCAACTATGGTAGGCGCGATCGTGCTTTACAACGCATTCATGGACAAGGCCGGGGCAGTCAAGAAGAACCAGCTGAAGGATTATTGCGCAGACGACGGATACGCGGAAAACCTCGGGCGCGTGCTTTCGGCAAAGCCGCTGAGGAACCAGACTCAGTTCATAGGCGAAGTGACGTCGTTCATAGGGGCATACATAAAGAACGGGAAGCTGACGGAGATAAACGGCGAGGGAAAGGACGAGAAGGGCAAGTCCAACATCGGCATGTACGTTTATTCGATAGCCGCAACCGGCTCCGCATACTCGCAGCGCGTTATAGGCGAGACGTTTGAGAGCCAGATGACGTACCTCCAGGAAAGGAAGCAGGCCGCGGAAAAGCAGAAGGCGGAATTGCAAGGCCAGCTCAAAGAGGAGGCAAACGTGACTGCTGCCGCAAAGAGAGCCAAAAAGATGGCAGGGGAGGACATGGAGTCCAAGCTGAACAGGGCTGACGCCGAGCTGCAGAGCGTAAACGACATGATAGACGGCATCGGCAGCTACAGCTGGTACTACAAGAAGCCCATGACAGTGGCAGAACTGTACAAGAGGCACAGGGACGAGGACAGGAAAAGGCTGACAAGCCTGGTTGACTACACCGGGAGCCTTAACATACCGCAAAGGCTGAAGAGGCCGTTCCAGGACGCGCTTGAGGACGAAAAGACGCAGATGGTGATGCTCCAGATGGCCATAGAGGAGGCCAACCCTGAAGGGAGGATGACGCTTTCGGAGCTCAAGGAAAAGGGCAACGTCTGGAGAAACTACAAGACGCTTGTAACCCACAAGCTCAAGGAGATAGCCACGTACAAGCTCAACAAGAGCCAAAGGCTGGCTTACGTGATGCTCAACAACAGGTACGCTGACGTCATAGACAACATAGAGGCAAAGCTGGGGCCCGAGGAGACGGCCAGGTTCGTAGTGGACCTTGCGGACCCATCGCAGGCGAAGAAGCAGAATATGAGCTACGACGAATACATAAGGTTCACGCTCAGGGAAGCGTGGATAAACGGAGGCGTTTCCCCGGCAAAGGACGCAAAGGGCAACGTAATGAAGGACCCGAAGGGCAATGTCATAAGGGCAGGGAGAAGCTGCCTTGACGACTACAGGAGGGAATTCAACAACGGCTACGGGCAAAAATACGGGCTGAGCCTGGACAGCCAGAGGTTTCCCGACAGGCTGGTCGCGTCGCTCGTGATAGACCACAGGATAAGCCCTGCGGAGCTGGACTTCCTGGTTGCAAACAGGGGGGACATGAAACCTGAGGAGGCGCTCAACGCATTCAACGCCAAGCTCAACGACGCAAAAAAGAATTTCAACGTAAAAGAGTATTCAACTATAAAGCGGGCCGTTGACGAGGCGAAGGGCCTCATAGGGTTTGACGATGCGTATTACGAGGAGTTCAGGGACATCGTGCTTGTTAGGCTGGCGCTCATAGACATGACCAACCCGGCAACCCAGCGCACGTCCAGCCTTACGCTGAACGGGATAGTTGAAGGCAACCTGTCCGGGGTCAGGGCGTTCGGGGCAAAGATAGCGGCGCTCGTCGCCAAGGTTGACGAGGTTGCGCCTTTGGAGAAAATGCCGGACAACGTAACCGGCGACGCCAAGGGGATGCTGCTCCAGAGGGCGCGCACGCAAAGGGTCAACGCGTACATAGAGCTTTTCAACAACGAGTTCTTCACGCTGAACGACGAAAGGTACACCAAGATAACGGTGCAGAGGCTGAACGACTTCAAGCTCAGGCTTGACACGTGGGAGGAGATACTCAAGACGATGAAGGAGGACGACCCATACCATGTGGCCAAGGACGCTGTGCTGAAGGCAGGCTGCATACGGACGCTTGAGTCCATGAAGAAAAGGCTTGACGTCATCATGAAGGAGGTCGGCGACAAGGGCATGGACCTCAGCGGGATAAAGGACCCCGGCGACAGGTTCCTGCTGGACCTTGTCATAAACGGAAGGGTCATCATCGCGGGGCTCAACGGCTTCAGGTACTACGACAACGTCGCAACCGTGGACAAGCAGGGCTTCATACCCGTGATATTCTACTTCCTGAACAACATACAGCTCAACGCCGAGGAGAACAGGTCTTACCTTGACCATCTGCTCAACATGCCGGAAGGCACTGCCATAGACGTTTGGGAAGAGCCCAAGGCAATTGCGCAGCAGCTGGAGGCAGAGAGGAGCAACCGCATAGACAACCTCAGGACAGAAGGCTGGAAGATGATAATGGGGGGAACCAACGACAAGGTAATTGAAATGCGCAGGATGCTCGGGTTCCAGCAGGCATACGAATATTACTCCGCGTTTTTGAAAAAGGATACGGCCCTCGCATACAATTACGGCGACATTTCAGCCCTTGACGCGGAGCTGGAGCGGATTTTCGGGAGAGACATGCTGAACAACATAGACCAGGCGATAAAATTCGCCATGAACATGTACACCAGCAACAGGAAGGCGTCCAAGGGCGACGTCGACAAGCTGTCTGCCAGGCTTAAGATAGTGCTTGCGTCCAACCTAACGCTGGAGGCGCCCTATTATGACCTGAGCAACACGGCAAAACAGGACTCAAAGAGCATCCCCGTTTCCGTGACGATGAAGGACGGGACAAAGGCGACTGTCAACATCCAGCAGCACAACAACATGACAGAGAGGTGGATAGAGGGCTACCGCAACGCAAGGCTGGGCGGGATACCCGTTGACAAGGACATGGTTGAGGGATTCATAGGCAGCATAGCGCAATGCAAATGGGCAGCGACGCTGAAGCCGGGCCAGTATTCCATAACGTTTGAGAACGACCTGCACGAGACGCGGTCTTTTGACGTCACTGTGAGCAAGGTCGGCGGGGACACGAAAGGCGCGGCTGCCAACATAAAGATAGAGCCGATGACGACGCTAGAGGACCTGCTGAAGACGCCGGGCGGATTCAGGGCATACGAAGGCGACAGGATAGTCCTAAGGAGCAAGGCTGACAACAGCGTGGCGCTGGCCTCAAAGTCCAATTTCGGGGTTTTGATGATGGCGAGCGCAAACGTGGGCGGAAGGGGTTACGAGAGGGCAGTGAACCAGGTGTCGCTGATGAACGACAACCTCGTGCCTGACGGAATGCTTGAGGAAGGGACGCAGCCAGCATCGTTCTGGACAGGGCTTTACTTTGCAGTAACTAAAAAGGACGTCATGGCTTTCATGTCAAACAGGCAGATGGTGCTGTACGACATAGCAGCGACCTTCAGGCCTGTGCGCGAAATCAGGCCGGAGGTGCCGATAAAGGTGGAAAAGGTCCTTGGCAAGGAGGTGCTGGATTTCGCGGCCCTCATAGGCGCCCCAAGCGATGCCGGAATATCCACTACGGTGGTGGATGCCGGCGGAGCGGTCCACAACTGGTTCTCGGATCTGGCCGAAGGAAAACTGACGATAGATGAGAACGGGAACGTTTCCGCGCAGATAATCTCAAGGGCGACAGGGGCTCCGCTCACGCTCGGAGAGCTCAAGACGGCGCTTGACAGGCTAGGCTACACTGAGGGAACGTCGCAAAGGGCCATCATAATGCAGCACCTGTTCGGCTCGGGGCCGTACGACGACAACATGGTGATAGAGGTCGTGACGACGCAGCAGGGCAACAGGGTATACATAGTG
>Ga0209777_10003462_pt1 | contig 19562 bp, 20 predicted proteins | sample FrelakmetHBP12HB_FD_187147 | JGI IMG/M metagenome (GOLD analysis project Ga0209777, IMG submission 187147) | Freshwater lake sediment microbial communities from the University of Notre Dame, USA, for methane emissions studies -HBP12 HB (SPAdes)... | ecosystem: Environmental > Aquatic >...
CTGTGCTGGCGGGTAAGCCTTGCGAAGCTTGCCATTCTGCAGATTGTAATTGGGAAATCAACTTATAGGCGCCAGAAACGGTGTCGGGGCTGGCTACAAAATTGTCATTCCCTGACAGCAATTCAACACCCCCGACATGGTAACTGGCAATCAAGTCATAAACCTGGGAGTTCTGGTCTGCGGTAGAACCTGTGAAGGTCACTAAAAAGAGTTGCCCCACCCGTTCCTCCGGCGTCATTTTCGCCAGCATCTGACGGGCGTTCGCGGCTGGGTCGCTAATCTGTAACGAACTTGCTGCGCGCGCCGAGGTCATCGGGCTAAAGGACAGCGCGAACGAAATCAATATGAGGATGGATAGTAAACGGCGAAGAATCATTTTGAATCAAACCGGTGATAAAGTTCTTTAACGATGCGTGTTGTAATCTGTTCAGACCGTTCCGATGGGATTATTTTCCTCTCCCTAGCAGGCGGAGCGCCAATGCCGGGTCATTAGTAATGATACCGTCCACACCCAGGCCAATCATGCGCCTAATATCCGCTTCTGTAGTGACCGTCCAGGCGTTAACCCGTTTGCTGGCCGCGTGGATACGGTTAACCAGCCCGGCATTCACATCCGTTATATGTGGATGCAGGGCAGCGTAATCGCCGTGCCAGCCAAAGGTCCGGCCCCAGAAGCCCATCACGCCCGGAATAGTCAGGAGTCCTCGCGGAACCTCGGGAAGGAGCATGCGTGCTTTCTGCAGGTTGCGACCGAAGAAAGACGAGAAGAGCACCCGCTCTTGCATACCATGGTTCTTGACGATTTGTGTCACCTTCAGCACCAGCATGTCGAACGGAGTTGAATAGTTTTTCAATTCAATATTCATATAAATTCGTTTTCCGATGCTCTCGAAGACCTCATCGAGGGTAGGAATCTTTTCGCCGGGAAACTGCCCGGTAAACTGCATACCGGCATCCAGGTCCCTCAAAGCCGCGAGGGGAAGTTTTGCAACGTTCCCGGTCCCGTTCGTGGTGCGGTCCACCGTCTGGTCGTGGAGGACGATAACCTGACCGTCTGCGGTTAATTTCACGTCGAACTCAACTGCATCCGCGCCCTTCTCGGCAGCCTGTTTGAATGCAGAGAGCGTATTCTCTGGCGCGTAGACCTCATCTCCGCGATGAGCAACGATAACAGGAGCTGGAAGATCGGTCCACATCTTAAATATCCACGAAGTAAGCTTGCGAGGCGCGGTCGATCATTTCCTTTGTCATCGTCGGTTCGGTGGAAAGATAGCGGGAGATGTCGAGAATCTGGTCACACAGGTCGCGAGGATGGGATGCACGCATTTTTCTATTGCGTTTGATGTAGTACTCTTGCAACAGGTAGGCCAACGCTTGATCGTTGTATGGAATGCCCTTCTGCTGGGACACACGCTTAAATATCTCGCGATAATCCTCAAAGGAAGGGTTTGAAATTTCAATCTTATGGCGCAAACGGCGCAGGAAGGCTTCGTCCACCAGGTCGCGCGGTGGCAGGTTGGTGGAGAACACCACCAGCACGTCGAATGGGATTTCGATTTTTCGACCGGTGTGCAGGGTCAAGTAATCGACACGGTTTTCGAGCGGGACAATCCAGCGGTTGAGCAGGTCACGCGGTCTCACCTGCTGTCTGCCGAAATCGTCAATTAATAGTATCCCCCCGTTGGCTTTAACCTGGAAAGGAGCCTCATAGTATTTATTCGTATCGTCAAAAACGAGATCGAGCCCTTCCAAGGTTAATTCACCTCCAACCATGATGAACGGTCGGCGGATTTTGACCCACCGGGGGTCGCGCCGTCCGGTTGAGCGCAGACCGCCGGTACCATTCGTTTGGGAATCTGAATCAGGGGCTAGTTGGTGGTTAACCGAATCATACAATTTGACAACCTGCCCACCTAGATAAAGCGCATAAGGGATATACATCACCTGGCTCAATACAAGATTTCCGAATGCTTTTGCCACACTGGTCTTGCCATTACCGGGAGGTCCATAGAGGAATATTGACGTGCCGGAGTTCAGCGCTGGGCCAAGCCGTTGGAAAGTAGTCTCGGAAAGGACCAAATGGGAAAGAATCTGGCGCATCGTCCGGCTGGTGATTGCCACCCGTCCGCGGCTCTGCCGGCGGATGGATTCGTTGTAGGCTTCAATTGGGACAGGTGCTGGACCTGCATACTGGCTGCGCTCTAGGGCTTCCCGTGCGCGGACAATGCCCGCACCTGTGATGGCATATTGATACGAGCCTTCCCCTAATCCCATTTGTGAGGATTTAATCTCGATGAGTTTCTCGCGTTTAAGCGTTTCAAGAATCTGATCCACAATTCCAGCAAAAGGCAGGGCAATTTCCTCGGCAGTCTTAAAGCCAGAGAGGTATCCCTGGAAATAGAAAATCTTTAATGCCAGATCCTGCAACCATAACAATGACAGGCCAGAATCTTCCAGCTTGGTCATCGGTGGAGGAATAAAAGAAACGACTTGGGTAGTAATTTCTGTTCTTGGCACAGCAGTCATAGCGGCCTCCTGTATGAGAATACAGCTGAATTATAGCACTACGATTTTCTTACAGGGTTGCATTTCGTTTATAATTGATCCATGACTCTTTCGGTTATTATCCCTATTTATAACGAAATTAGTACGCTCAATGCGATCTTGGAACGTGTTCTGGCAACCGAACTCGCCAATGAGATCCTTCTCGTGGATGATGGTTCCACTGACGGAACCCGAGATCTGCTCGCCACACTGGAAGGTCGCCAGGGCATACGGGTAATTCTCCATGCACAGAACCAGGGCAAGGGTGCGGCCGTCCGTTCCGGCATCGCTGCTGCTACCGGTAATGTGGTACTAATTCAGGATGCCGACCTGGAATACGATCCACGCGACTACCCTGCGCTGCTTAAACCCATTGAGGAGGGCAAAGCAGATGTAGTCTATGGCTCGCGTTTCCTGGGTGGTCCGCGCCGGGTAACCATGTTCTGGCACATGCTCGCCAACAAATTACTAACCTTGACGACCAATTTGCTCTATAACACAATCCTGAGTGATATGGAAACCGGCTACAAAGTGTTCCGCCGGGAAGTTCTGGAAAACATCAAACTGCGCGCTGATCGTTTCGACTTCGAGCCGGAATTCACTGCGAAGATTCTCAAACAGCGGGTCCGCATCTTCGAAGTGCCAATTTCATTCAACCCGCGCGATTATTCTGAAGGTAAAAAAATAAGGTTAAAAGATGCTTTTGAGGCTGTTTGGGCTTTGGTCAAATATAGATTCGTGGATTGAAATAAAATAACATCAGCTCCTTTAATATAAAGGAACTGATTGTTCTCGGCTCTTTACTCCATATTCTTATGCAGCTGCTTCATATGCCATGATTGACGAGATTGGTTGCATCTAGGCTATTCTTCTTATTTCTGAACTCCTGCTAATCAGGACAACCGGCAGGCTTGGCATCTTTTAGATTAAGTTGCAGAGACGTCCGCCCATTGAATTCGTTGGATTCGAAGGTATATAACAAATCCACCCGGAGTGGTAGATCGGGCTGAAGGTGACCGAGCCGGAAACCGATGGCGTCGAAAGTGACGTGTTCATCGGTAATCACCATCTTTAAGTGTTTACTTTCTGCCCCGACTGTGCGTGAATTGGTGACTCGCACTTTCCGGCTGACAAAAACCGCTTCAGGGTTGCCATAACCGGTCGGTTGGATGTATTCAAGGTGTTTAAGGAGCTCCGGCTTTAGGGCTGACAGCGGGACCTCAGCGTCTGCGGTCAATGTTTGCCGTAAATCTTGACCTCGCAATTGTTCCGCCGCCAGAGATTTCAGCCGCACCTTGAGCGCATCCAGTTTCTCATTGCGTACGGTGAATCCTGCCGCGGCGGCATGTCCGCCATAACGAATGAGCAAATCCTTGCATTGATCAAGGGCTTCGGTGATATGAAATTCTGGAATGGAACGGCATGAGCAGCGCGTGGTCTCGGCCGAAACCTGGCCAACCACGGCTGGACGGTAATAGGTCTCTACCAGACGCGATGCAGCCAGGCCGACAACACCAGCATTAAAATCGGGGTGGACGGCAAAAAACAAATCCGCTGCCGGATCTTCGGCCAAGGCTAACGCCTCGGCTTCCACTTGAATTTTGCGGGTGATCTCTTGTCGTTGTCGGTTTTGGATATTCAGTTGTTGTGCTAACTCACCGGCAGTCTTGACATTCTTGGTGGTCAGTAACTCAAAAGCTGCCAGCGCTGATTCCAGCCGTCCAGCCGCATTCAGCCGCGGACCGAGTATGAATCCGATGCTGGTTGCAGTGATATGGGATAAGGGTAGATCTGACACCGCTGCGAGGGAGAATAAACCTTGTCGTTTTGCCTCGCGCAGTTTTTGCAATCCTTTGCGAACAAGGATCCGGTTCTCACCCACCAACGGTGCCAGGTCAGCGACCGTTCCCAGCGCCACAAGATCAAGCAGGTCATCCGTTTGAAATCCTTCCACACCTTTTCCGATGGATTCAACTAGAGCTTGTACGATCTTATAAGCCACTCCCACTCCAGCCAGGTCTTTGTCAGGATACAAATCGCCAGCTTGTTTAGGATTGATAACCGCAAAAGCTAGGGGCAGGTCGCCTTCCGCTGGCTGGTGGTGGTCGGAGATGATCAGGTCAAGGCCAATATCATGGGCATAAGCGGTCTCGTCAGGTGAACGTATACCGCAGTCCACAGTGATAACTAACTTAACCCCATCCTTCTTGAGAGAGGAGAGCGCCTCGTTGTTCAAACCGTAACCTTCGTCGAAACGGTTGGGAATGTAGCCGCGAACATTTCCGCCAAAGGCACGCAGAGCCTGCACCAACAATGCTGTCGCGGTGACCCCATCAACATCGTAATCACCATAGATAGCAATCGGCTCACTATGATCAAGAGAACAGCGAATACGCTCCACAGTAGCTGGGATGCCGGTCAACTGTAATGGAGAAGGGTCGAAATTCGCTTCTGCGCGCAAATAGGCACGTGCAGCCGCGTCCGTTGCATAACCGCGGTTAAATAATACCTGCCGCATGATTGGCGAAAAAGCAGCCAGGGCTTCATTCGCTTGTGGCGTGACTGGAGCACATACGAGCCAGCGTTTACTTTGGTTTGATGTCATTTGAATTGTGTGACCCTCCATTTCAGTCATTTGACCTCTCGGTTTGCAAATCTCCCGCTTTGACATGGATGGACAAGAGGTGCAGAATCTGGTCCGGCTTGGCTGCAGATTTCGGGTGGGAACGGGGAAGTTACGGCAGCAGGTCACCCAATTGGCGCAGGATATAGGTCGGCCGGATGGACGAGCCCGCCAAGGCGGATTCAGGAGTCGCACCGGTCAATGTCAGTGCGGTGGACATACCCGCCTCCTGGCCCATTAATATGTCGGTCTCCAAACGGTCGCCAGTCATCAGGCAACCATCGGCCGGCATATCCATCAAGTTCAGGGCTGCCTCGATCATGTAGATGGACGGCTTGCCGACCACGGCTTCGACCCTCGTATTAGTGCAGGCCTCAATGGCACCAATGATAGCTGCGCAATCTGGCTCACCGCCTGACGGCACAGGGCAGTATCGGTCAGGGTTGGTAGCGAAAAAACTTGCCCCGGCCCGGATGGCGTCGAAGGCGATCTGTAGCTTACGGTAAACAAAGGTGCGATCGAAACTGGCGATCACTGCATCAACATTGTGTGCCTGCTCGGTCAGCTCGAACCCGCCACGGCGCAGTTCTGCGCACAATGGCTCCTCGCCGACGACGAACAGGCGGGCGCCCGGCATGCGCCGTTTCAGAAAATTCACCATCACAAGCGAGGATGTCAGAATGTCTTCAATGGAGGTCGGCACGCCCAAACGGGTGAGCTTGACGGCGTACTCTTCGCGCGCATGCGTGGGGTTGTTGGAAATGAAGATCGTACGCACACCACGCGCGCGTAGCGCCCTCAGGGTCTCGCCCGCCGTGGGAAGCAGGACTTCACCAAGGTAGACGGTCCCGTCCAGGTCAAAGATGTAGCCAGCAAAGAAGCGCTTTGGGATGGGCAAACTGCTCAACGCATTTCCTACCCGCCGGTGATGTTGATCGCCTGGCTGGTCATGTAGCCGGCTTGGTCGCGTGCCAGGAAGACCACCACATTGCACACGTTATATCGAAGTATATGAACCACTTCACTCTTCATCACGTATTTCCAAGAGAAACTCTTATGAAATTAATTTCCACCGATCGTTGCTCTGATAAGCTTAAAACCTTCCTTTTCGAAAGCCGATGCGATTGTATCCTGGAGTTTTTTTCCCGGCGTCAAAGCAATCATATAGCCACCTCTGCCCCCTCCAGTGACTTTTGCCCCCAAAGCCCCTTTTTCAAGGGCTGACTTGCACAGGTAGTCCAGAGTTTCATGAGACATTCCCATATCGATTAGAATTTTGTGATTTTTCGACATGATCTCTCCCACGTTTGTCAAATCACCAGCTTCAAGTGCCTTTTTCATGTCATAGGCCTGGGCCGTGATGGTCTTGAGACGCGTTGCAAAAAGCTCCGGATCGCCTTTCTTTTGCTGGTCGATAAATTCATCCAAGGCCGCCGTATTAACTGTGATGCCGCTGTTGGTTAATACTATTTCAAAAGGTTTTGGAGTTTGGATCTTTTCGAAATGTTGTTGTCCGTTTTTTAAGAAGAAAAGAAGAAGCCCGCCATAGGTTGAGGCGGTATTATCAACTCCACTCGCAACCCCATGATAAGGAAATTCCCCCTGCCAGGCTACCCGATTAATCTCCTCTATCGAATAGCCCAAATTGAATTCTATGTTCAATGCCCGCGCAAGCGAAACGCAACTGGCAGCGCTGGCACCAACCCCACTTCCAGCCAATAATGTCCCCCCACAGGTAATCTTAATCGGGGTCTTTTTGACATCAACATTCATGACTTCGAGAATTCTGTCAATTGAGCGCGACTGCTGTTCATTTTTCTTTTCCTTATACCCCGGAACCTCAATCCGGTTGTCTTCCAGGATCCATCCACTGCCGTCAATCCTTTCCACTGTTGTCACCGTTTCAAAGGGTATTGACGAGACAATCGCCGGAACTTCATCCAGAACAAACTGATCACCTATTAAGATTGTTTTTCCAAAGCCTGATCCTTTAGCCATTCGATTCTCCATTTAATATTTTTTCCATTTCCTCGATTAGTCTTTCTTCATTACCAATGGCCACCGTTGTGGCAGCCGTCAAACTATGGCAGGCATCAGAAAATCCTCCAAGTCTATTCGTCGCTTCGGGAAGTAATATATTAAGCCCCATTGCTCTTCCCGCCCTTATTTCCCCTTCCATGTAAGGAGAAACCCGCATGGATATCTTCACCTCGTTAAACCTAATTGCGCCGAATCCCGGGATTTCATCGGGAATAATCTGAAATCCAGCGATGTATTTCTGGGGATCAATATGTTTTGTGTCCTTTATAGCATCACAGAAAGCCCCGATCATTTTTACCCCCATCGGAAAAAAGCGTTTTTCGACATGAAACCACTGAATGTGAGGCGCTTTTTTCATAGCGCCTGCCTGAAGCCTTGTGATCTCTTCGTTAAATATCTTCGTCCTGATAGCCTTTAATTCTTCCACCATCCGGTCCGACTCTGGTGAAACCCCTTCAAGGCAAACCCTGACCCCTATATCCGGTCCTTTTTGGTAATAACCTACTCCCCCCAATATATCAAGGTAGTCACCAATTTCAGTACAGGGTATTTGACCTTTTGAACTTGTCACCAGGTACTGCTCCCCGGTTTCATGTTTCCTGATCTCGATTAGACCCTGTCGAACGGCTTCCATTGCAGCTTCGCGGTTCTGGCTCACCAACTGGCCGTCCACAAAAAAACCGTCTCCCACCGCACCTACGGCTGCGATATGAGCCATGTCACGATTGACTGAATCCATGGTCAGCGCAAAAAGATAACATGTTGTTGATGCAGAAATATCCCGATCCCCTTTCAATCCAAATAAATCGGGGTCAAGATTGAGAACTTTCGGATCGGTCGAGGGTTCCGCGACATGGTGATCCAATATCAGCGTCAGATTTCTTCCCCTGTTCAATTCGGAAAGCAGTGGCGCGATTCTGCCCGCAAAATCGGCAAAGATGAGTATCCTTCCCTCCTGTTCGTAAATCTTTTTTAATACTGCGGGATATGGCTTTTCCAAACAGAAGCGCTGAACTTTATATCCTTGCCTTTCAAATGCACGGGTGAGGATGGCGCCCGAAGTAAGCCCATCGGAATCATTGTGGTGAAAGACCTGAATAGTCTTTTCGGGCCATTGCTTGACTTCCCAAATAGCATGTTCCATCGCGTCAATTAAGATATTCAGCATTATTCTCATTTACTAGATTTTTCACCAAGGAACTCAATGGACAATGGGTCAAAATAGATGGCGTTTCACGACCAAAGATGCTCGGATAAAACTGAAGAAGTTTTATCCATCAATTAGCCGATGACAAACTACTAGTTGAAAACCTTCTTGACTTGATAGATTCCAGTTACCAATTTATCCACATCTTCTTTCACACTATAAATGTAAAAACTGGCGCGCGTGGTAGCAGATATCCCAAACTTCTCATGCAGTGGCTGGGCGCAATGATGACCGGCACGAACCGCCACCCCATAAGTATCCAGGATCTGCGCCACATCATGGGGATGTATTTCATCTAAAGTGAAAGCAGCTACCCCACCTTTTTTTTCAGCAACCGGACCCAGGACACGAATGCCTGGAATTTCTTCAAGGCGTTCCAAAGCGTATCCGATCATCTCCTGCTCATGGGCAGCCACGGCCTCCATACCGATCCCGTTGAGGTATTCCACCGCTGCACCAAACCCAACTGCCTCGGCAATGGCAGGCGTCCCGGCCTCGAATTTGTGCGGGACATCATTTGGTGAGAACGAGCGCAGGTGGACGGTTTTGATCATGTCACCTCCGCCCAGGAACGGGGGCATGGCCTCTAGCAATCTGGCTTTTGCATACAGTGTGCCGATTCCGGTTGGGCCGAGCATCTTATGCGCTGAAAAAGCCAGGAAATCCACATCGAGCTCCTGCACATCCACTGGAAGATGAGCCACGGACTGGGCACCATCGACGAGCGCTAGCGCCCCGGCTTCGTGCGCCAAACGGATTATCTCCGCCGTAGGACTAATCGTCCCCAGGACATTGGACATGCCGCTAAACGCCACCAGTTTTGGGGTCCGTGTAAGTAGCGAGCGGTAAATATCCAGGTCAAGCAAGCCTTCACTCGTCACAGGGATAAATTCCAGTGTCACACCGCGTTCCGCCACCAGTTGTAGCCAGGGTACAAGATTGGAGTGGTGTTCCATTTCCGTGAGGATGATCACATCCTCGGATTTCAGGTTGGCGCGCGCCCAGGTATATGCCACAAGATTGATGGACTCGGTCGCATTGCGAGTAAAGACAATCTCGCTCGCTGACTGGGCATGAATAAAATCCGCCACTCGGTGACGAGCCTGTTCGTACATCGCCGTGGCTTCTTCAGCTAAAGTGTGCACGCCTCGGTGTATATTGGCATTGTTATAGCGATAGAACTCGTCCATCGCTTGGAGCACGGCGAGAGGTTTTTGTGTAGTCGCTGTAGAGTCTAGATAAACGAGTGGAATGCCAGGGCGTACTTCGCGGTCCAGGATGGGAAAATCCTTGCGAATATTGTTGGCGTCTAGGGACATATTTGATAACGAAGTTAGTATTCGAGAATTTCTTTGCTGCCGAGTTTTTTCTGCGTACCAGATGGTCGGATATGCTCCGATGTAATCGGATACCATAGAATCTTGTCCGGAACCATCCAGCCGTCGGTCAGGAAGACGTTGGAGCGGAATTGAACTGCCACCATTTTGTTATCAACCTGAACGACAATACCTTTCAGCCAGCCGCGCACGCGCTCGCTGCTCTTCTCGTGGTCGCAAAATACTTCCACGGTATCGCCGACTTCGAAACTGTGTTCGACACTGGGTGAACGCATAAATGCGAATTGTGCCATCGGGCCTCCCCGAGAATTCTTCTTTTGTTTATTATTGTAGCTGTGAGTACGATCATTGGCAAGCACTTTTGTGGTCATTGGGTGGCCGTCTTTTCATGGATCGCCTGCTGGAAGCGGGCGCGTACACCTTCAAAGGGGATGCGTTGCATAATTGGGTCGAAGAATCCTTCCACGAGTAGGCGTTCGGCCTCCTTGTCGGGAATGCCGCGCGACTTAAGATAGAACAGAGGTTCCTGTTCAAGTTTTCCGACAGTTGCTCCGTGAGTACAACGGACATCGTCAGCAAGAATTTCCAGACCAGGGATGGAGTCAGCTCGCGCGTTCGGACTGAGTACGAGGTTGCGGTTGGCCTGGTAACCATCCGTCTTTACCGCGCCCGGGGCTACGTAAATCATGCCTTGCCAGACAGAGCGACTATGACCCTTCAATGCACCTTTGAAGAGCAAGTCACTGGTGGTGTGCGGTGCCAGGTGGTTCTGCTGGGTATCATGGTCAAGGTGTTGGTCCCCATCGGTGAAATAAAAACCGGACATGCGGCCAGTTGCGCCTTCCCCAACCAGATCCAATTCTGAAAAGTTCTTCGTCAAGTGCGACCCAATCGCACCAAAAATCCAATCCAGGTTACCATCGCGACCCACGCTGACACGCTCGTGCGAAAAATTCCAAACGTGTCGTCCCCACGATTGCAGTTCCACAAACCGTAAGGAGGCGTTATCACTGATCTTTATCTCAACAATTCCGGCATGGAGCGCAGGTTTGTTTTCGTCCGGGGAGGCTGATTCGTGGACATAGGTCACCGATGCACCCTCGTCCACCCAGACTAGGATATGAGAGAGATAAGCCAAATCCACACCTGGACCCCACAGAAGGCTGTTCAGTGGTTGTTCAACAGTGACGCCTTTAGGGATATAGAGCACTACACCATTCTGCGAAAGTGCCCCGGCCAACGCCGCGAACTTGCCTTCTTCCGGCCTGACGGTCTGCCCGATCATCCTGGCAACCAATTCCGGGTTTTCGCTTTCAGCGGACTGTAGATCAGTAAAGATGACGCCTTTATTAATCAGGTCCGGACTGAGGTACGGTTTCGCACCTCCGGGTAAAAGGACAATTTGTCCACCTTGTTCGTTGGATGTCAGCGGCTTGAGCAAATCTACTGGGATAGGCGCGAGGTCCTGGAAAGCTCCGTCGCTTGGCAGGTGTACCATATTGGCAGGCAGATCACACAGGTCTGTGCGTCGCCAGGCTTCCTCAGTCATGGTCGGCATAGACAGGCGGTTGAATGTCTGCCAAGCCTTCTGACGATAATCAGCCAGAACACCGGAGACCTGAACCATTCCTGCATTGAATGCAAAGGTTCTTGCCGGGGCTTCTGGGCGGCGGGTGCGCGTGACAACAACTTTCGGTTTATCTTCCATGTTAGCCCACCGAACCTGACATCTGAAGCTGGATCAGCCGGTTCATCTCGACGGCATACTCCATCGGCAATTCTTTTACTAGCGGCTCAATAAAGCCGGAGACAACCATCGTAGTGGCTTCTTCCTGGCTCAGGCCACGGCTCATCAGGTAAAACAACTGTTCCTCGCCCACTTTGGAGACCGAGGCCTCATGCCCTATGCTGACATCATCCTCATCAACTTCAATCGTCGGATAGGTATCCGAACGAGACTGTGGGTCAAGGATAAGGGCATCGCAGGTGGCATTGGAACGGACGCCGGTCGCGCCTTTATAGACTTTGAGCAGGCCGCGGTATGAGGAACGTCCGCCGCCCTTTGAGATGGATTTGGAAATAATCTTGCTGGTCGTATTCGGAGCAAAATGCACCATCTTCGATCCGGCATCCTGGTGTTGACCGGGACCGGCAAAAGCCATTGACAGCATTTCGCCATGTGCGCCCGGTTCCATCAGATAACAGGATGGATATTTCATCGTGACCTTGGATCCAAGGTTGGCATCCACCCATTCGTGGGTGGCATTTGCATATACCTTGGCTCGTTGAGTCACCAGGTTGTAGACGTTAGTGGACCAATTCTGGATGGTGCTGTAGCGCGAACGCGCCCCTTTCTTCACGATGATTTCAATAACGCCAGAGTGGAATGAGTCGGTGGTGTACTGGGGAGCCGTGCAACCCTCCACATAGTGTACTTGTGCGCCTTCATCCACAATAATGAGCGAACGTTCAAATTGACCGACATTGGCAATATTCAGACGGAAGTACGCTTGCAGGGGCAGGTCAACCTTGACACCTTTAGGCACGTAAACAAATGACCCACCCGACCAGACAGCTGAGTTAAGCGCCGCGAACTTGTTATCTTCAATCGGGATGACTGTGCCGAAATATTCGCGGAACAGATCCGGGTGTTGCCGCAAACCATCTTCGATGGAAAGAAAAATGATACCCTGTTTTGCAAGGTGTTCGAGGATGGAGTGATAAACCATCTCGGATTCGTATTGCGCACCTACCCCCGCCAGGAATTTACGCTCGGCTTCTGGGATTCCCAGCTTGTCAAAAGTGTTCTTGATTGTATCCGGAACATCGTCCCAGGAATTTTTCGAGCCTTCGGTCGGTTTGACATAATAGAAGATATTATCCAGGTCAAGGCCTGAAATGTCCGCACCCCAGGTGGGCATAGGTCGCGCCAGGAAATGCGCGAGTCCCCTTAAGCGGAAGTCGAGCATCCACCGCGGCTCGCCCTTCATGCTCGAGATGTTTTCCACCACTTCCCGGCTCAAGCCTCTCTGCGACTTGAAAACGTAATTCTCCGCATCGTGGAATCCGTATTTATATTGTCCAATACCTTCCAACACCTTGGATTCTTCACTCATAGTATTTCACCACAGTTGGATACAGATAAACGCCTATAAATCAGGCAGGGGTTCTTCGTACTTTTCACGCACCCAATCGTAACCACGTTCTTCCAGTTGCAGCGCTAGGTCCGGGCCGCCGGATTCGACGATCTTCCCGCCCAGCATGATATGGACGAACTGTGGCTTGATGTAGTTCAGCAGCCTTTGATAATGCGTGATGACCAGCACGCCGAGTTCCGGTCCGGAGAGGGCGTTGACACCCTCAGCAACGATACGCAGCGCATCAATGTCCAGACCTGAATCCGTCTCATCCAAAATCGCGATTTCCGGCTTGAGTGTTGCCATCTGTAATATCTCAGCACGCTTTTTCTCACCGCCGGAGAAACCGTCGTTCAGGTAACGCCCGGCGAAGGCTGAATCCATCTTAAGTAGTTCCATCTTCTCTTTGAGCATTTTTCGAAACTCCAGGATGGGCACACCCTTATCTTCGGGATTAACTAGATGGCGACGTGAATTGACTGCTGAACGCAGGAAATTTGCCACCGTCACGCCCGGGATGGCGACCGGGTACTGGAAAGCCAGGAACAGTCCCAGGCGGGAGCGTTCGTCAGTGGCAAGTTCTAAGAGGTTTTTACCTTTGAACCAGATTTCCCCACTTGTCACAGTGTAGGATGGATGCCCCATCAATGTGTACGCCAGCGTGGATTTGCCCGTTCCGTTGGGCCCCATGATGGCATGGATTTCGCCTTGCTTTATCGTCAAGTCAACACCTTTGAGGATTTCCTTGTTCTCGATGCTGACATGAAGGTTCTTGATAACCAATTCAGACATAAAAGACTCCTGATACTATCCTTTTCCTGTGACGGCAGCATTATAGCACTCCGAACTGGATATGTCAATATTTATATTAATTATCTAGTATATTGACAAGACGAAACAGGACTGTTATACTTTTGGTCAGCCAAAAGAGGAAATGATGAATAGCACACGTGATCGAATCCTACAAACCCTCCTGCGCCAGCCACGCACTACCATCAATTCGTTGGCTGAGGCGGTCGGGATTAACCCCATCTCGGTACGCCACCATTTGACCAATTTACAGGTCGACGGCTTGGTAAGCTACGAAGAAGAACGTCATGGAGTCGGGAGGCCGCGGCTGGTCTATTTCCTGACCGAGGCTGGTACCGAGCGCTTTCCCACACGGTACTTACGCCTCACCTCGCGCTTGTTAGACCAGTTAAAATCCACCATGCCGGAGCCGATGGTCGGAAAGCTTTTTTCGCAAATGGCAAGCGATATAGCTGAAGATTACTCCGAACAGATGAAAGGCCTGAGCATGGAAGAACGGCTTGATCTGACTAAAATCCTTATGGCAGAAGAAGGTTTTAATGTGGAATGGGAAAAGAACGGCAATCAGTATCAAATCCACGAGATCACCTGCCCTTATTTACGCATTGGCCAGAGTCATCCCGAAGTCTGTACCGTCGACCAGACGCTTATTTCCAAGATGCTGGCCGTCCCTGCAGAGAAGGTTCAGTGCATCCTGAGCGGCGACACGCATTGCACCTACGTTGTCCAGGCAGAGGTGCTGACAAAATGAGTGACGAAACCCCTGCCAATCCTATCCATTGGGATATCTACGATACGCACCCGGACCTCGTGCCTGTGTTGCGAAGCAAATTGTCCGAAGTGGTTGACCCGGAAATAATGCTAAATGTTCTTCAATTGGGTCTTGTCCGCAAGGTGAGCATCGACAATGGTGAAGCAAAACTTTATGTTCTGTTAACCACACCATTTTGCCCATATGGCCCGGCCATGCTGGAAATGATCAAACAAAAAGCCCAGGAGGGACTTGGAATACCCGTTACCATCGAACTGGGCTATGAGCCGTGGGATTTTTCCTTGATGGAAGATCCAGGAGCGCTTGACTGGGGAATGTATACTTGATTACATACTTGCAGTCCACCTATAATTTACCCATCGAACGATTATTCCCAGAGAAATCGGGACATCACAAGAGCAATAAATTAATCGTGCTATAATAGACCCTGTATGGCTGAATATACAAAAGAATTGTCACCGGAGGAAGAAGCGGTCTACCGGGCATCCGTTCGCAAACAACGCTGGATCATGGCAGGCATCATTACTGCTGCGATTCTTGTATTGGCTGGGATAGTGGTGGCTGTCATTGCATTGACAAAATACCCTGCTGTGGCAACAAATGTCCGTGATATCTTCATTATCTTCGTGGCATTTGAGTCGCTAATCATTGGTGCGGCGCTCGTGGTGCTCGCCATCCAAATTGCCAGTCTGATTAATTTGCTTCAAAACGAAGTCAAGCCTATCCTGCAATCCACCAATGAGACCGTTAACACTTTGCGTGGCACAACCGAGTTCTTGAGCGAGAATCTAGTCGAACCTGTGATTAAGCTTAATTCTTATCTGGCCGGGCTACGGAAATTTTTCGACCTGTTCGGCAGCAAGAAATAAATTCATCTACTAACCACCTAACTATTAAGGAGAGATAAAATGTCTGATCATGATGATTTTGGAGCGTTTCTGATTGGTTTCGTTGTCGGCGGTGTAGCGGGTGCCGTGGCAGCCCTGCTCCTTGCCCCTCAATCCGGCGAAGAAACACGTGCGCTCATCAAAGATAAGAGTATCGAACTGCGCGACAAAGCCGCCGAACAGGCCGAATCGGTTGCATCCAAAGCGAACGTTTTAGCCGACCAGGCCAAGACCCGTGGCAAGGAAGCCATAGATAACGTCAAAAAGACTGTCGCACGCAAGCGCCCGACCGCCTCAACGGGTGAGTAATCGGGTACAATTTGTTGCAAGGGTTTGACCTTCAATGGTCGAACCCTTGTTTTTGTTTGTTTTCTGGGATGAAAACCAGGATCCGTTGCGTCTAACGCGTCCGGTAACACCAGGAATCTGGTTCAGGAGATATTGATGAGACACGTGCCGATTGCTGTAAGCATATAACCTGAATCCATTAGCCTGTTCGAGTCGGCCGTCTGGTACTGGTTTTTTTTTTTGGTCGTTTACGCTGGTATTGGGGATGTTTCTGAAAACCCCGTAATGGCTCAACCCAATGATGGCAGGGTTCAGGGTGGGTTAATTATCTATGACCTGACACATCATGCCACGCACCATTTCCCCATATACCGCGGCTTTGCCAGGTACATTAAGCGCTACCGCATGGCGCAACACTATAAAAATCCGGACACGCGCTTGGGTTCAGTTTTCCTCTCTGCGACTGGGTATTTGGGTTGGCAGGGAAGGCGTAGCTTGCATGTTAAGGTGAGTGTGATTAGTAAATCGGCTTCCGAAGCAATTAAAGCTTCGGAAGTTTTTGTCAGAAATAATATCTAAAGGTTACATATGTTCATTGACAAAATATTCTTCTTTTGCTAGACTCTTAGCCGTTAAGGAAAACTTTAACGGCTATGCTTCCCATTCGGCCTCTGCAATCCTTCGAACAATTAAAAATCCTGGCAGACCCGCGCCGGCTTGCCATTTTACGGCAGTTATTGTCCGGTCCCGCCTCGTTGACCACGCTGGGAAAGGTTCTCGGCGAATACCCTGCCTGGATCCGTCACCATCTTAAGCAATTGGAGGCTATTGGTCTGGTTGAACAGGTTGAGACGCGCATCCAATCCGGTGTGGTGGAAAAGTTCTACCGCGCCCGTGCCAGCGGGTTTCTGGTACAGGAACTCATCTTGCCGGAGAACCCGGCTCGACCGCTAATTGTCTTCTCGGGTAGCCATGACTTGGCGGTGGAACTCCTTGCTAACCAACTCTCAAAATATTTGGATGTTCTCACCCTCCCCGTGGGTAGCTTGGACGGTCTGGTCGCCTTGCGCCAGAACCTGTGCAATCTTTCCGGTACTCATTTGCTCGACCCAAACGGCGAATACAACCTGCCTTTTATCCGCCATTTTTTTCCTGACCGGGCGATGCAAGTCGTCACCATGGCCCACCGTGAACAGGGTCTGATGACCTCGGTTGGCAATCCCAAAGCCATTCGATCGATGGCTGACCTGGTTCGAGCAGATGTGACCTTTATCAACCGCAACCCCGGTTCCGGGACACGCCTCTGGCTCGACCGCCAACTGCAGAATCTCGGCATCCCCGTCGAAGGTATCCACGGTTACGAAATTTTCGTCAGCACACACACCGAGTGCGCCCGCCTGGTTCAATCCGGCAAAGCCGATGTAGCCCTCGGTTTGCGGGCTGCTGCCCGTCAGTTTGGGTTAGATTTCATTCCTCTCTTCCACGAACGCTATGATATTGTTTTTATGCAAGAACAGAGCAACCTGCTCTCTCCACTCCTTGATACTCTGCAAACCAGTGCATTCCGCCAGAGCGTCGAAGCCCTGACCGGCTACGAGATGACGCACACTGGCGAACAAATCCCACTTTGAGGAAGATACACAATGAAAAGCAATCGCATTTCCATCCTAGTCCTGTTACTAATTTTCATCCTCTCCCTGGCTTTCTCCGCCTGCGGGCTAAAACCAACCAGCACGCCTATCAGCACCGGCCCGACTGAGACTCCTATAAACACCGAAACGACAGGCCCCGTCTTGACACTGGTCGGGCCAAACGGTGGACATGCTCTCACCATGGCAGATCTCAAGGCTCTTCCGGTCACGCAAGGACAGGGCGGGATCAAGAGCAGCACTGGTCAGATCACCTTTCCAGAGCCATTCAAGGGTGTGGCGCTCAAAGATCTGGTTTCTTCCCTCGGCATTACTCTTGACCAGTCCATGGGTGTTACGCTGTCCGCTACAGATGGATACAGCATGACCTTCTCATACGATCAGGTCATGAATGGCGCTTTTACTGCTTATGATCCAGTCAGTGGCAATGAACTCTCCACGCACGATCCGCTCATGGCCATCCTCGCCTATGAACATAACGGCCAGCCATTGAATCCCACCGACGAAGGTACGCTACGACTGGTGGTAATTAGCGCTAAAAACAACCAGGTGGTTGATGGTCACTGGTCTGAGAAATGGGTGAACAAAGTCGAGGTCAAGCCGGTTGGGCAAGCTTGGACCCTGGATTTACAAGGTGCGATTTCATCGCCCGTCACCCGGGATTCTTTCCAGTCTTGCGGCTCGCCCAGTTGTCATGGTACCAGTTGGCAGGATGAAAATGGACAAACCTGGGTGGGAGTTCCTCTTTGGCTCCTGGTCGGTCAGGTGGATGACCAAAATAGTCACGGGGACACGACCTCATATAATGAAGCTTTGGCCGATGCTGGTTATACCGTTGATGTGGTCAGCGCCGACGGGTCTACCATCACTTTAGACAGCCAGACCATTAAAAAGAATAACAATATCCTGGTGGCATTCATGGTCAATGATGGGGAATTACCAGATCTGTATTATCCACTGCGGTTGGCTGGCTCTGGTCTGGTCAGCAACCAGATGATCGGTAAGATTACCCGGATTACTGTAAACGTCCTGCCAGCCTCCACTCCTACAGTAGCCGCTGTTCCAGAAAATTCAGGTACCCTGACCATAACGGGGATGGTGAACCAGGAGCTCATCTTGAAGGATGCCGACCTGAGGGCAATGGACGTCGTCACTTTACCTGCGCAAGGCAAGAACGGGCCGCAAGATTTCCAAGGCGTTCTGCTGAATCCCCTGCTTGATAAAGCCGGCCTCAAAGACGGGGCCTCAAAACTGACTTTTACAGGCTCCGACAATTACTCCGCTGATGTAAACCTGTCGGATGTGCGCAACTGCCCCAAAGCCTTGCTTGCTTTCATGGATACTCCAGGCACGTATATGATCGTTCTACCAGACCAGCCTACCAGTACCTGGGTCAAGAATGTTATCCTGATTGAAGTTAAATAGAACGATCAAGTGAGTCCAACATTCTTTATTCACTTGCCAGGCGATGTCCTGCCGTATAACAAAGTAGTTACGTCCTCGAAGTTTAACCCTGAGAGGCGAACCAATTCAACCTTATGAAGGAGAAGAAAACATGAAACACAATCGTTCCATTCTGCTCGTACTATCCATTTTTGCCCTGGCGGCGATTTTGCTCTCCGCCTGTGGTCCGGCGGCTACCCCCATACCCACCGCGGTACCGCCAACAGCTGTTCCACCTACTGCTGTCCCTCCGACTGTTGTCCCACCGACTGCTACGCCTGGGCCTGTCACATTGACGATCACTGGCGCGGTCAATACCGAACTCAAATTGACCGATTCTGACCTGCATGGCATGACTGTGGTCACACTCAACCTGACTCACCCTAAAAACGGTGCCGCGGATTATACCGGCGTACGTTTGAACGACCTGCTCAATAAAGCCGGAATTAAGGCCGGTGCAGCGTCCGTGACCCTGACCGCTAGCGATGGTTTTACCAACTCTCTTGACCTCGCCACCGTCCAGGCCTGCACGGATTGCCTCGTCGCCTTCGATCCTGCCACCCCCGGCGTATATAACGCCGCCATGCCGGGTGAATCTGGGAAATCCTGGGTCAACGGCCTGATATCCATCACAGTGGTCGCGCCAGAACCTGTCACACTCACGATCACCGGCCTGGTCAATAACGAACTCCAACTGACCGATTCTGCTCTTCACGCCATGACCGTGGTCACGCTCAATCTGGTGCATCCCAAGAATGGTGCTACGGATTATACAGGTGTGCGTTTGAACGATCTGCTCAATCAGGCCGGTATCAAAGCTGAGAT
>Ga0209777_10003463_pt1 | contig 19562 bp, 33 predicted proteins | sample FrelakmetHBP12HB_FD_187147 | JGI IMG/M metagenome (GOLD analysis project Ga0209777, IMG submission 187147) | Freshwater lake sediment microbial communities from the University of Notre Dame, USA, for methane emissions studies -HBP12 HB (SPAdes)... | ecosystem: Environmental > Aquatic >...
TACCGTGGATACATCTCAGCAGCCGTCCAGATGGGGCGATGCGTGTGTGTTGCACTGCCAATGCCAGCAGCGTGCAAGATCCAGACAGCACCAAGAAGACCGGAGGCGGCCAGGCAGGGGTGCTGCGGACCGACCATGGCTGGCCAGCCAATCTCAACAACAGCACGCTGATGGATGCGTGGAACAATGACTACATGCGCAACACTCGCAAGATGATGTTGCGCGGCGAGAAGCCACCCAGCTGCATCAAATGCTACAAGGAGGAAGCAGCTGGAGTGCAGAGCAAGCGTAATTGGGAGACGGCTTACTGGGTCGATCAGCTTGGTCTCGATGAGATCATAGGCGACACCACCGAGGACGGATCAGTGAGCCCGCGCATACGCTATCTGGATCTGCGCCTGGGCAGCAAATGCCAACTTGCCTGTGTGATGTGCAGTCCACACGACAGCAGCGGCTGGGTCAAGGAATGGACGCAGATGCATCCGCAGATACAGAACAGCCGACTCAAAGAGAGCTGGAATTGGACTGACAAGGGTCAGCAGCATGGTGCCAGTTACAATTGGCATCTCAACAATCCCGAGTTTTGGTCTCAGCTCTATGATCAGATACCGCATATGAAGCAGCTGTATTTCGCGGGCGGCGAGAGCACCATCATAGAGCATCACTACATGCTGCTGGAGCAAGTGGTTGCGCGAGGTTACGCACAGCAGATAGAGCTGCGCTACAACAGCAACGCAGTGGAGCTGCCACAACGGCTGTTTGACCTCTGGTCCAATTTCAGGCAGGTCAAATTCCATTTCAGCATGGACAGCTACGGCGACAAGAATGACTACATTCGATATCCCAGCAACTGGGATCAATTGGTAGCTAACATGCACAAGCTAGATGCTACTCCTGACAATGTCATAGTGACCACCGCTGTCACGGTCATGGCTCTGAACATCTATTACATTCCAGATATGATCAAATGGAAACTCGCGCAGGGTTTCAGTAAGTTCAATGCATGGCCCAATGGTGCCGGCATGATCAACTGGCACCTCGCCTACTGGCCACCTCAGCTCAATGTCAAGGTGCTGCCACAGTGGGCCAAGCGTATGGTGCGTGAGAAATTCGAGGAATTTTTCACATGGTGCGAGGATCATTGGCAGCAGGCCACTGGCATGCCAGCCGATGCTGAGAGAGATCAGTTCATGCTAGCTGGTTACGGTATCAAACGCCTAAGAGGATTGCTTGATTTCATGGATCAAGAGGATTGGAGTGAGCGCATGCCAGAACTGCGCGAATGGATATCGTTGATAGATAGGCAGAGAAACCTAGACTTTAGGACCACGTTCCCGGAGATGGCCGGGTTGTTAGATTAATGGAGTGATATATGCATTGGGACGTACCTGGTACCATAAATAGTAGTGTTAGCTCAACAGGGATATCAGTCATGAGCGCAGCCCAGAAGAAACTCCCCTCTAGCAAGGTCGAGGACGATACCTGGGACGATATATTCGAGAGCTTGACTATCGAGAATGAACCTCCGATAGAATACATTCGCAACGTCATCATCTACACCAAAGACGGTACCTATGTCAAGGTCAGCGCCAAGCACTTCGCAGAGATAATAGAGCACGAGAAGCATCTGGGGCCAGAACACAGCGAGATCAAGAGCTGCAGGATGAATATCAACTTCCCCAAGCTCCGAGCAGACGTGGATGCATGGACTGGCATGCTGCTAGACAGGCTCAATGGCCATGATACCGTGGCGCCAACCAAACCTCGTGCTGTGAGGAGACGCAAGGCACCTACCAAGCCAGCTGCTGTGCCCACTGCAGCCAAGAAAACTGCAGCGACCAACGCTCACACTGCAGCCAAGAAGACTGCTGCGACCAAGACAAAGAAACCCGCAGCACCCAAGAGCAAATCCAAACGGTAGATTGACTTGGTGCTGTGATGCTTGGCAAAATGATGCATGCAAGTATCATTAGTAGCCATAAGCAAGCCGACCATACCAGAGTGTGCCACCGCAGAAGAGCTGGTGGCATACTGTGCCAGGGTTTCAAATCCAGCCAATCAAAACAATCACAGAACCAGCGCCAAGCTGATACGTTATCTCATAGATAATGCCCATTGGTCTCCATTGGAGATGGTCCATCTGGTCATGGAGATCAACACCACCCGTGACATAGCTAGGCAGATCCTTAGACATCGCAGTTTCAGCTTCCAAGAGTTCAGCCAACGCTATGCTGATCCCACGACTGCACTGGGATTCGTGACCAGGGAAGCACGACTGCAGGATAGCAAGAACAGGCAGAACAGCATCAGCACTGGCGATGAAGAGCTGCAATCTCTGTGGCAGAACATGCAAGAGCTGGCCATAGCTGATGCCAAGCGACAGTATAACAAGGCCATCAACATGGGCATCGCCAAGGAGCAGGCACGCGCACTGCTGCCAGAGGGTCTCACTGAGAGCAGATTATACATGTCTGGATCGCTGCGCAGCTGGGTGCACTACTGCGAGCTGAGGATGTCCAACGGTACGCAACTAGAACACATGGATATTGCCAAGGCTTGCTGGCAGATCGTGCTAGAACAGTTTCCAATGCTAGGAGAATGATTCGTGGTGGAGAAAAGGAAAAACAATATACACCTTCGCCATCCAACCATTTTCAAAGGATTCGACATGAGATGCTTTGAGATATATGATAGGATCAAGAAAGGTGTTAGCAGGATTGATCCTATGCTTCGTCGATTGTCTCTATGGTATAAGCCCGAAGATGTTCCTCATCAAATATCAGAGTTATTGATACTAAGGAAGAACGATCCAGCAGAGCACACTCTTGTTTGGCAGACCATGCGTAATAGATTCCATCCAGATGTATCGTATAAGATGAAACGAAAAAGGTTGAACATTGACACTACTGCGTTTTGGAAAGCGAAGATTTCACAGGCCTTTGCCAGGGGTGTGGGTCCGGCATGGCAAGGAACTGACGGTCGAGCTGCAATGCTCGACTATGTTGTAAATCTATGGCATACACAGAAAGGAATTTGTGCAGTATCTGGATTGCCAATGTCAACAAAGGTTGGAAACAGGAGATACCAATCGAATCGGTCCAAAAATCAAGCAAGCATAGACAGAATAGACAGTCATCTACCATATCAACCAGGCAATCTTCAATTGGTTTGCTGGTGGGCCAATCATTGGAAGAGTGACATTAGCATGACGGAATTTTACGAAAGGGTAAAGAGTATTGCCAAACACAACGGGTGGTGCAATGAATAAGAAGCTACTGATAATGGGCTTACCTGGCAGCGGCAAGACCATGCTGGCCAGAGAGCTGAAGAAGAGGCTCAAAGCAGTGCATTGGAATGCCGACGACGTCCGTGCGCACATCAACAAGGACCTTGGATTCTCTCCCGAGGACAGGTTAGAACAGGCTCGCAGGATGGGTTGGCTCTGTGATCAAGTGGTGGCTGCTGGCCATTGGGCTATCGCTGATTTCATATGTCCGACTCCACAGACACGCGCAGCGTTTGGTCCCGCTACCATAATCTGGGTGGATACGATCAAGGAAGGTCGTTTCGCAGACACCAACAAGATGTTCGTGCCGCCAGAAGAAGGCACCTATGCCTACAGGGTTGATAGGCAGGACTGTGAGTTTTGGAGCAAATACATCTGGGAGCAGATGGATCTTGATGCCAACCCCAGTTGGTTCAAAGCAGTGATGATGGGGATGAAAAATGGTTAAGCGCTGGGACAATCGAGCACCTACTGTGCAGATGCTGGGAAGATGGCAACCGTGGCATGATGGCCACCAGGCACTGTTTGAGCGTGCACTTGCCAAGACGGGTCAGGTATGCATCATGGTTCGCGATGTGGAAGGCACTGACGACAGCAACCCCTTTAATTATGATTTCGTGCGAGATCGAATCATGGCCGCACTGGCCAAGAAGGGTTACATACATGGTGATCAGTACATCATACAACTGGTGCCAAACATAACCAACATCACCTATGGCCGTGCAGTTGGTTACACCATTGAGCAAGAAGTGTTCGATGAAGAGACGCATGCCATAAGTGCCACGTCTGTGCGCGAGCAAATGAAAAAGGACGGCCTTTTATGAGCCGTCCTTGATCTGCATTCTCAGCGTTTGCTATCTGATTATTTCTTGGCAGCAGTCTTCTTAGCTGCGGGTTTCTTGGCAGCTGGTTTCACTGATGCTGCAGTCTTGACAGCATCAGACCAAGCATTGGCCTTGTCTGCCATCATCTTCTTGTGTCCAGGATTCAACGTTGGATCTATGGCATAGGCCTTGGCACGCTTGGCCACGGCATCTGCTTCCAACATCTCTGCCTCTTGTATGAGGTTACGTGCCTCGAGCACCTTGCCTTCTGCGGTCGTGCCTTCCATGTTATTCTGATGGACATTGAACTTGCCCATCTCTGCGATCACCGCAGCACGAGTGGCAGGATCGAGATCCTCTAGTTCCATGGGAGCCTGTGCGTCCACCTGTTTCATGGCAACTAAGATCTGACGCAATGGGAATTTCATACCGCGCGCAGGTGTCATGTGTACCAGGTCAACTGGCACTTTCATGAGGCGCTGTGCAACGTGCAGTTTCTCCAACATGGTGGTGCCTGATCCATCGGGTGCGGGACGACGTCCCAGTAGATCACCTAGATCCTTGGCCTGTTGGCCATCCACGCTCTCGACTATCTTGCGCAACGCCTCGTTGTATTGATCTGGCAATGCGTCTGTGTCGACTACCAGCGCATGCTCGTCGTCGTTTGGCAGGCTCATGAAGACCACCACTACTTGCTTGCCAGTGTTCTCCAGCATGCCTATGTGTTTGATCATATCAGCCATTTGACTGCCCTTCTGCAGGCTGTGCCTGCGGGGTAGCAGCGTCAATGAATTTCTTGAACTTGTTGTATAGCTGCCCGACTGGTTCTAGTTCTTGGCCGCGGAATGCACCGCGGCTGCTGGCAAGGTCGAGCACCTGCAAGATGTTCTGCAGATCCACCAAAGTGATGGTGCTGTCCTGCTGCGGTGCGGTTGGTTGTCCGTCCATATGGCTCTCCTTAATGCATGGCGACTTGTGCTATATTAAGCCGCCATACACAAGGATAGCAAAATTATTATTGGCTTGACTGCTTGCTTTGTATCAGCTTGATGGCATCCACCACGACCCGACGATCTTCGTCGCGCATATCGCGTATGGTCTTGGGCATCTTTGGCGTGCCCAGCTGTGTTAGGATCTGGCCGATCCTGGCCCAGTCACAGCTCTGGCGATCATCTGTGAGATCCCCGCTGCGTGTCATCATCTCTCGACCTAGTTGTTCTGCGTTCATTGTGAGCCTCCTATGTGTGATATTTCAAATGAAATGCTATTGCCTCTGATTTGCTAGCGAACCATATCTTCATCTTGGTGAGATCATTTTGATAATCATAGTAACCATCCATGGCCACGATCTTGGCCTTTGGATGGTTTAGCTGCAGGTATTTCTCCAACATAGCGGCTGCGAAATCATCGTGTACAATGTCCACGATGACCGTGCGTCCGATCAGATTGGTACCGTGTATCAATCTTTCCCGATGAATTTCTTGGCCCATGTGTCGGCCCAATCCTCTAGGTGTTCCTCAAGGTACTGCACCCCGCTGGCACTGTGTAGGCTGGGAGTCTTGGCGATGGTGTTGGACACCACGGTTGGCAGTTGCTCCTCGATCATGCCTAGCACTTTCTGTCTCTCGCCTGGTGGCATCTCGCGACTCCACATGGCCAATCGCTCTGCGACCATCGCGCAGAGCTGTACCGTCAAGTCGCCTAGCTGTTTTTGGAAATCTCCGGGTGCGTTCATCCCTGTGCCTTGTGCTGTGTGGCTGCGTCGTGTTCTAGCTTAGCGATCTCATCCTTGAGATGCAACTTCTTCTTCTTGAGAGCCTGCATTGCGATGTCATCATACTGCCCTGTGTTCTCCATGCGTTCGATCTCGCGGTCCAATGCATGGTGTTCGTCTTGCAGTTTCTTGATGTGATTATGGATGTTGCTCACCTTAGCCTCCCTGTTAAATGGACCAGTTTTCTCGTACCCAAGACAGTTGTGAGCAATCATCTTGCCAATCAAGACCCCATGCTAACACGTTGTCTGAGCTATCCATGACTTCCCACAATTCTACCTTGGCACCGGAATTACTCTTGTAATAGGCGATCACATCTCGCGGGCGTATCCTATCACTCAGGTTTTCTGAGATACCGGTGTCCCGGCAGAACTCTCTGCACAGAGCTTTGTACCAATACATGGCATTGGTGTCTAGAGGTTCTCTATAGTAAGGAGGAGCACGCAATAGGCTGAGACCACTCCTGTGTGAGTCAGCCAATCTCTCGTTGTAATCGGCTAACTCGTTCTTATAGGCTAGGTAATAGTTTTCCCAGACCTTGATCCTCATGCTGCCTGCCCGATCTCTTCCACACCAGAATCATGATCGTAGTAGGCATACTGACCAAACGGTGGCTTCACGCGAGTCTTGTGGCCCTCGGTGATGATCCAGAGCACGTCGCAGTAGCTGTCTGGACCCCAGCTACCAAACGGATAACCATCAGTGAAGATCACAGCTTTCTTGGGTTCGATCTGCTGTTCCATCCAGTAGTTCCAGAATGCCATGAAGTCAGTGCCGCCGCCGCCCTTGCACTCGTATGTGAGCAGATCGTCCATGGTGTCTTTGGTGAACTTCTGGAAGTTATAGACCTGCGTGTCAAAGCAGAGGATGCTGATGGTGAAATCATTATAGACGCTCATGATACCGTAGACCTCGCTGAGGAAGTCCTTGGCCATGCTGTCGCTGATCGAACCACTCATGTCGATCGCGATAGCGAGGTCAACGGTCTCGTCCTTGTCCAACGTGGGCAGGAAGATGCCGCCATACATGTGCTTGCGGTTAGGACGCATCCAGGTGAAGTCATCAGTGATGCAGCTCTGGATGTTCTGCTGCAGGAGATCGCGCCAGTTGACCTTGGGTTCCACGAGATCGTCAACCAACCTCTGCAGGCTTGCTGGCATCTTGCCTGCTGCAGCCTGTGCTGCCTGCAGCACCTTGTTGCGCATCTCCTCGCGGATCTGCTTGAGATCCTCTTCGCTGATCTTGATTGGATCGCCGTTGGCATCAACCGGTGTCTTACCGCCCTTGCCATCCTTGCCCTGACCATCCTTGCCAAGCTCGAGATGCACATCCAAGGTCATCTGTTTCTTGACCTTGCGCTTCTCGAGATCGTCGTAAACAGCTTCGGATGTCCAACCGTGGTATTTCTCCTCGTACAGTCCCACTCGCTGGTTGGTCTCGCCCTTCTCGTCGACGTCAGTGACTTTCTTGGTGGGCATCTTGCCGATCTTGTCGTGGATCAGCGCAGCGTTGATGACGTAATCATTGGCCATGTTCCACCAGCTGGGGTCGCGATGTGTGCGACGTCCAAAATGGTCGAATGCCACATGCAGCACCTCATGGCACAGCACGAACACCACCTCGTCAACGTCGAGGTCAGCGAAGAAATCCCTGTTATAATAGATGTTGCGTCCGTCCACAGCAGCGGTGCTGCACCAGCCTGCGTCAGTGGCATCCACTAACGGAAGCTGCATGGTAAGCGTGCCAAAGAATGGTTGTCCGAAAAGCAGCTTGAGGCGCGCTTGGCTGATCTTCTTCTTGATAGCATCACGATTGGTCATGTGTGATCTCCTTGCTGCATATTAACACGGACCCGGCTAGCGTCAACTGGAAATGGTTCCAAACATTGACGCTAGACGCCTTGATCGTCTGCTTAAGCATTGGGGATGAGGTCGCTGTAGCGTTTGGTGAACTCAACCCAGTGCTTGAGCTTGGGTGCAGTGATTGGCAGCTTGTATGTGCCGAGGATGGTCTTGGCACCCATGACCGCCAGTTCATCATCGAAATTGTCCATGATGAACCGGAAGAAGCGATCCACCTTCTCGTGGAAGGCATCACCGATCTTCTTGTCCTCCTTGCTACCGCGGCTGGCATCCTGCAGCTCGTAGCACAGCGCTGTGGTCAGCGCATACATCACATCGATCTGCTTGCTGTTGAGTTTGGTCACCTTGCCGTCGAGGATGTCCTTGGCACTGGGCAGATTGGCTGCCTGCTTGCGATAGGTCATGAACTTGACACCTGGACCCTCGCCCACGGTACCTTTGATGAGATCACCGAGGATATCATTGGGCAACATGGTGTCACGCAGCTCGCCATCGGAACCCTCTTCCTGCAGCAACTCGCTGGCGAAATACCATGAACGAGGTGTGGCGAAAGCGTAGGTGTCTGCGCTGGGTTGGAAGTTCATGAGATCGTTTGGTTGGAAGCTGAGATAGCCAACCACGTCCTTGTGCACGCGATTCTGCAGTGCCCATTCCTTCCAATCGTCGATGTTGGTCTCGAGAGTGATATGCGAGAAACGATTGGCCAGCGGCATGGGCATGTTATATGCAACACCCTTGTCCTTGACACGGTTGCCTGCTGCGACGATCACCACGTCCTTGGGCAGCTCATAGGTGCCAATCTTGCGATTGAGGATCACCTGATAGGTAGCTGCCTGCACGCTGGGAGGTGCTGCGCTCATCTCGTCGAAGAACACCAATGCGCGGCTGTTGGGGTCAGTGGGAAGATCCGAGGGATTGGACCAACGGAACACCTTCTCAGTCAATGGCACGTTGGCCTCGTCACGCACCAAGTTGCCCTGGGCATCATAGACCTTGACCTCAGCGAGGTATGGGATGCCGCGCACGTCAGTTGGTTCCATCAGCGGCAAGCGGATGTCGATCAACGGACGGTTCTGTTCCTTGGCCACAGCGGCTACGATGTCTGATTTGCCAATGCCCGGGGGTCCCCAGACGAAGATAGGACGCTTGCGATTGATGCTGTGCATGAGTGCCATGCGCAAGCGAGTTGGTGTTACCCCCGATGCCTCGAGGATGCGATTCTTAGCTGATGGTGCCATTTGTGTGAGCTCCGTTGTTGATAATGCACAATAGCATGGATTTAAGCCCTGTCAACCGTTATTTTCAGGGATTTTTCCGTATTTTCTCCAATGATTTCAGTGTCTAACCATTGGACACACAACGCCTCCGTGTACAGAGGCTGCGGGAACGGCCCAAAACCGAATCTCTCGCGGAAGCTCTGCGAGAACCGTTTCCAGAGATCTGGATTGATCTCGTAGCAGGGTTCGTCGGTGGGGATGTCTAGGCTCATAGTCGTGCTCCTCGTGTTAAATCACAATAGCATGGATCGCACAGCTGTCAACCGCCTAGATGGAATCGTAACCATTCCTGTGCGCTGCCGTTGCACATCTGCAGCTCAAAATGCATCTGGCTGTCGAACAGCACCATGCTGCTGTCCCTGACACCCCATGGTGCACCCAGTGCCCTGTCCATGCCCAGCAATAGCTTGCCAGTCATGATCCTATTATCGTTGTGTTTGCTAGACCAGCTCTGGTAGAGCTTGCTCATCAATCTCAAGCCGTTGGCAGTCAATCGCCAACCTTGATTCACGAAGACTTCCTTGCGTATCTGAGCCCATTGTTTCTCCTGGGACATCTCTGGCCAATCTTCCCAGACCTCTGGTGAAAGCATGCTAGCATACCATTTGACCCAACCCAGCTGATTCGTGAAACCAGCTTCGGTCCAGGTCTGTGTTGATGCTGCCAACTGCTAGAAACTCCCACCATCCTGGCTTACCTCGGCACTGAGTATCTGCGATTGTAAGTCAGCTATCTTATTAACCATCTCAAGCTCGTTGACCAGCATGCAGGCAATGGCTGCCTGCAGCAGCTCGGCTTCCTGCATGGTCAGGCGTATCTCTCTGCTGTTGGCATTCTTGGCTATGCGATACTTCTCCAGGAAACTTCGGGCTTGATAACTGGCATCAGACGTCACGTCCTTGGCTCCTCTTCTTGGCAGCCATGGCATTCAGCATCTCTAACCTGGTCCTGAAAGGTCCCACGTAGGGATATTGCTCCAGGGTCTGTGCTCGCGGGCAATAGCTAGCGGTCCAACCGTGTCCGAATTCCAACCCAAAATAGCCTGCAGCGAATCTGGCCTTGCCTTTGTTGGCCTTGGCATAGGTCACCACATCACCGATCACGATATCAAATGCTGATCTGTGCTTGATCGGATAGCCTTCAACGGATCCAACCTCATCACCAACCTCGTCGTCATCGCGATTCGCCACCGTCACCGTGCCGCCCAGGAAACTGCCCAGATCTTCCGCAGTCAAGAACAGCCTGCGCTCGCCGATTCCGAGGTATTTCAAACCGTCTGCGGTGGCAGTGACCAAGCCAATCTTGCTGCCGTCGCGCTCCAATATCCAGCTGGTTTCTGCCAATTCCCTCAGGGTGTACTCGCTCATGCGACCTCCAGCTTCAATTGCCCTTCGTATAGTGCACTCAGGGTAGGAGAGAAATCATTCACAGTCTTCTCGATGCGTATCAATCCATGTAGATTACAGAATCGCATGAGGTTGATGCCGACCTGTTTCTTGGGTTGTAGATTCACTTGATCAACGATGTGGCGATCAAATTTCTCTTGCAAATCAGCTGGTTGTTGCGTGAGATCGATCAGCTGGCGATTGCGCTCATAGTCGTCCTTGACTCTGTGTTCCACGTTCTCATGATCTAACCACTTGCTGAGCATGAGGTTATTCCAGGTATATCCGCGGTTATGACGATCCTCGAATGCTGCTTCCAGCTTGGTCTTGCGCACGCCTGGGAAGGCACTCATCACGTTATCACTGTCGTCGCCTCGCATGCATTTCTCGAACAGCAGCCATTCTGGATTTGGCACTGGGAGATCCTTGCCCTGCTTGTTCTTGGCGATGTTACCATCCTTGTCATAGATGCCAGTGTGAGTGTATAGCAAGCCGACTATCCCATTGTAGATCACGACATTTTCAGCTATCAGCTGCTGGAAATCACTGTCGCTGCTGATGATCACATGCTTGTCATCTGGATGCAGTGCTATCCATCGTGCAATCATGTCGTCAGCTTCTGCATTGGGATGTCTCAGCACCGTGCAGTTGGTCTTCTCGTTGATGAATGCGATGAATTCGTCCATGTTTTGGAAGAAGATGTTGTCCTCCTCCACCTCTCGCTGTGTGCGCTGCGCCGCAGCTACCTTGCGATTGGCTTTGTATGGTGTATAGAAATCCTTGCGCCAACTGCGTCCTTCCAAGCAAAACACCGTATGGCTACCCTGGAAATCCGTCCAAACCTTGCGCACGCTATTGAAGATTATGTGGAAAGCCATGCCGATTTGGCTATCCAAATCCGGAGCACGCAAGCCATGCCGTATCCTCATGAAGAGGTTCTGAGTGTCTATCAATATGTAGGTTGCCATTCCAAACCTCTCCGACCATGTATACTTAATATAGCATGGTATCCGATTTTGAGCAACAGTTAAATCTTGTACCAATACCAGGTTTGGTTTGGCGCCATCTTGAGGTTGGATAGATCATATCCGCGAGACTTATACCAGCTGGTCACGGCGAAATTCACGGAAAACAGGTTGCTGTCATGTCCGGCTATCATGCCGCCTTGGCGCACTTTTGGATACCAACTGTCGAGATCTTGCAGGACCTGCTTCATGCTGTGTCCACCATCGATGAACACGAAATCATAGGCATCGTCCTCGAGCACATCTGCTGCTGCTTGGCTGTTCATGCGTATGAGATCAAACCTGTCACCCATCAATGGAATGTTCTTCTGCAGCGTGGCGTAATTCTTGTCCTGTTCTGCCTTGGTGATTGGCCTATCCCAATCCACATAGGGTTCATAGTGATCGACGCCGATGATCTTGGCGATGTTTGGGCATTCGGTGAGCATGAACCAGCTGTTGATGCCAAGATTCACACCTATCTCCACCCCCACTGCAGGACCTGGCAAGGCGCGCAGCTCGTTTAGTATTCCTCGGGCAGCCTGTTGCTTATAGATAGCAGGCCACTCTGGCGTATCGAATAGGCTGGTTATGCTGAGTTGTTCCACCAGATATTTATGTGGCGTTAGCTGTGTTCTACGGTGCCGTCATCCCTGCGTACCTTGCGCACGTTGGTGACGAAATCGCCATCAGCTTGTCCCATCTCGCCGATGATGCTGTTGCAGACATCATTCAGCCAACGATTGATGCAGTCCTCGTCTGTGCCCGCATAACCGTTGCCGCGCAGGAATTCCACGAATGCCTCGTTGTAATCCAGCTCGAAATAGGTCTGTGTTGGATCCTTGGGATCCCAGCTGATCTTTGGCATGGCCATGTATGGCTCATTCTTGGCATCAGCGACCTTGCGTTCATGTTCCTGCGGGCTGATGCGATTGTGCTTGAGATCTATTGCTAGTTTGGCCAATGTGAGTGCGACATCGTCAGTGAACTCGATCTCCGACAGCCGTATGTCTCGATCGTATGCGCTGATCTTGCCATAGCGCAGGTCTATGGCCAACACTGCCTTGGTGAACTCTGCGCTGTCTGGACCATGCTCAATCTTGGCCAGTTCCACATCGAGATCATAGCCAGTGAGATAGTATTCTGCTTGGGCTATGGCCCTGCTCTTGCCCTTGAGACCCCAGCTTGCTGGTAACCAAGAGAACGGAATCTTGCTCATGTCATCGTCCTATCACGTTGCTGAAGATCCAGCAGTGTATGCGAGCTGCCACGTTGTAACCGCGCTTGAGCGCTTCCTCCGTGACCCACATCTGCACGTCTTCCTGTTCTTCTCTGGTGGCACCCACTGGCATGATCCACACTGGCCAGTTCACGTCCACAGCACGGAATGCATCAACTGCACGCTCCAGCTCGTCCCAGGTCAAGGGATTGCGATCCAGCACGAACTTGAGCTGTCCGACGTTGCTGATCAATCTATACTCTCGCACGATCTCCGGCTTGATGGCATCGTCCCACTTCTCTCCGCTGGTGCCCAGCTTGGGGCTGCAGCTCCAAAACAGTTCACCGTTGTACATGCCTTGGTTGGTGAATAAATCTGCGAATGCCTTGCGAGGTGCTTGCGTGCCATTGGTCTCGATGGTGATGTGCCTAGGGCTGTCGTTCTGCATGCGCAGCGTGCTCATGATGTCCACGATGCCAGTCTGGCTCATCATGGGTTCACCACCTGTGAATGCTAGATGCACGTCTTGACCGCTGCGAGGATGCACGAAGCTACCGCCCTGCAGCCTGCTGCGGAAGTCTGCGCAGATCTCTTCGGCGGTGCTCTGGTGCGCCAGATGACCATATTTGGTGCTCCAGCTGTAGCTGCTGTCACAGCCAGTGGTCCATACTGGGAGCTCTTCCATAGATTTAATGTCGGAGGCAACCGGATCAAAATCTAGATAATCAAGCTTGTATGTGCTCGGATCGCGTGGATTAACTTGACCAAAGCCTCCGCACACTAGATTGCAACCCCAAAAACGTATCCAAACTGTAGGATGACCGCCGTATTTTCCCTCTCCCTGAATAGTAGGTGTGGGACCTGCGTTGCCGCCGAATATCTCGCTGTAACGGTACTTCTTTGCAGTGCTCATTTAGTGGTCGCCTCGTTCGCAATGCTTACATTATGCGTCTCATGCTGCGTTTCATCAACCTGGGCATGCCATCCCATCTGTGCCAATGGCTCGTCCAAGATCACTCGTTGCTGTGTGACCTTGCCGTCCTTGATAACCGTTATGGTCCATGATCCGTCGCTGTTGCGCTTTGGGTCTGTCACGGGGTCTCCTTGATCATCTTGTAGATCAGTAGGGCCTGATCCAATGCTTCCTGCAGTGCAGGGTTATCCCGGGCTGCATGCACGATGTCGTGCCACAGATAGATTTGAGTGTAAGGGTCTTGGATATCGGCACTCACCAATTGGCGCTCCGTCTTGCCAAATTCTCTGGCATACACCGTCTTGCCTTTATCTGGACTCTCGTAAATCACTGTCAGGTCGGCCCAATTGGTCCGGATATGTTGGCCTTGCGTGCCACGATGCGACCTTGATCATCTATTTCCCAGTCGATGATGTCGCCTTCCTGCCATCCCAAACGTTCCATGAGATCTTCTGGAAACTCTATGAACAGCTCGCCGTTGGCATCTTCCTGTATCTGGACTACCATGCTGCGGTTAGTATCAGTCATCTGCGTGTTCCTTGCCCAGTGTGGCTGGTGAATGATCCAAGCTGGGTTCACCATTGACCCTTTGATAGAAATATGCGTCCTCGTCCGTGATGGTCACAGAGAGATCGCTGTGGTGTATGTCATAGTCTGTGAATGTGCCATCTTCATTATACACTCTGAATACCCAGGTTTGCTCACCAAACATGGGTAAGAGGCATCCTTTGACACCGTTAGCGCTGGTAGGTTTCATCAGTCGTCATCCTTGCTCAACGCTCGCCATACCTTGGCCTGCTCTCGCATGCTGTCGTATTCTTGTTCCATGTGCTTGAGCTTGTGCAGCGTGACTTCCATGATCTCAGAGATAGCAGCATCCACGGCATCATCATAGGCATCGCCCAGCTGGCGCATTGGTTCATAATCACGTTCGAGGCTGCGATCCCGACGCATGATGCCCATGAGCCGTTCCAGGCGTTCCAGGCGCGCAAACAGGCCATCATCGGCATTGGTGCTGACACCTTGGAAGATGTCACCGTCCGCACTGATGCGCATGACCTCGCGGCCACCAGTGGCCCATGTAGTGGTACCGCCAGTGTTGGTCGTCAGCACTTGGTTCATATAACCGCCACCCCCACCACCGCCTGTACCGGTCACGGTGATGTATGGTGTGGTTGAAGTGGTGTAGCCGGTACCAGCAGCAGGCACTGAGATAGAAGTAATCATCCCGGCGTTTGAGTGTGGAATCGTGGCTGCCGTGCCAGTGTAGGTACCGATGCTGAACCCACCATTGGTTACTGCAGTTGCTGTGGGCAGTGTGACTGTGGTTGACATCAGTACCTCAGGCTGTGCTGCATGATGATGCTGGTCAGTTCTGGACCCAGCTCTGTATCATCGCGCACGATGTAGAGATCGCGATCATGCTCGCCTTTGCGCTCATCCCAGTTGCTGATCTCTATGATCTTGCCGCCATGAGCAGCATGTATGCGTATGGTAGCTGCTCCACGGCTGTCCAATTCCTGGCTGATTCTTCCGGGCTTACTCACTGGCACCGGCCTTGGATTATCGTCGTAATTATCCCAGGCTTTCTTGGCTTGCCGTTGGAACCACTTGTCGAACCATTTCATTTTGTCACCTTTTGCTTGATAACATTTTTGTCCCAGGCAGCGCCTGGTACGATGCTGTCCTCGTCTATAAAGACTTGGTTGAAGCTTGTACCTTTTATATCATTACCCCAAGGTTTCCAACGGTATCTATCATCTGTAGGATAGGTCTTGAGCATGTCTACTTCTCGCACGAGCTTGTCAACCATGCGTTTCAGTTCCTGTGCCTCTTTGCGGCTGTCTTCAAAGCTTAGCCACATGTGCTTAAACGGACCATCCGTGTCGCCGTAGGGATCACGAGTCAGTGCCACAATCATAACTAGGCTGTCCAGCGCTTGCTTGACTGATGGATCATCGCTGCTGAGCGCATGATCAAACACAGCGATCATGTTGCGGAAATCAGATTCTTGGTTGCTCATATCAGCTCCTCGTTCCACTCCCTGTGACCTTCCCGGAAAGCCATGTTGGCCTGCGTCTCGCGCACTTCGACACGATAGCACCAGAGGCGTGCTGCCTCACCTGGTCCCCAGAGATCTGGGATATACACGCCGTTCACGTATGTGTACAGCATGTCAGCCAAGCCTTCACAGCCTAGCTTGGGCAGGATGGTCAGCTTGGCCAGCTTCTTGGATTGCAATAGCTTGAAAGTCTCCATCTCTGGATCATCCTCTGCTACCAACAGTGTGTGGTCAAACTGATCTTCGAGGATCTTCTTCAGTTCTTTGAGACCGCCATAATCAGCTGCCCAGTTGCGCACATCGAGATCATTGGTCCCGAAATAGAACTTCATGCTGAACGCATAGCCGTGGATCATGTTGCAGTGGCTGTCTGCGCGCCACTGGCGATAGGCGCAGGGAAATGCGTCATGATATTCTTTAGTGCTAGTATACTTGTAAGTTACTGGTGTCATGGTCGTGCTCCTATGTTGTTATACCATAGGCTGCAGAATTTGTATAGCGGGTTGAAGCCATAAGCGCCGCTCGTGATACTTATCGTGGTGCGAAATCCTGTTGAAGCTTGACATTGTCAAAGAACTCTTTCTTGGTGCTCTGATCCGTTGAGAACACGCCTCGTAACACCGTAGTCTGTGTCAAGCTGCTGTGCGCCATGATGCCACGGTTGAGGCAACATCCGTGTTCTGCTTGGATATACACAGCCACGTTCTCGCTGTCGGTGGCTCGCATGATCTCCTTGGCGATGTCATTGCACAGCTCTTCCTGCAGCGTGCCACGACGTGCGCACCACTGTGCGATGCGGCTGTACTTGCTGAGACCGATCAGCTTCTGAGCTGCGATGATGCCGATGTAGGCCACGCCCGACACGGGTTGATGGTGATGGCTGCACACGCTGCGCAGTTCACTGCGTATGACCAACATGCCTTCGTATCTGTCATTGGTGTCATTTGGAAAACTTGTTGCCTTGGGCGGCGGTGTGTATCTACCCACCATCAGCTCTTTCACGTACATCTTGGCCAAACGGCGACCAGTGTCGTGGCTGTTGGGATCGTTCTCACGATCGATGATCAAGCTATCCAGGACGGCATCAAAGCGTGCGTTGAGCTCTTCGATCAGCTGATCAGTCTCCCCTGGTTCGATGTAGGCGCTGATGTTGTCGTTGGCGTTGAAGCTAGCGCCTGCGGCCTTGATTCGCTGGCGTATCGTGTCACTGATGGTCAAAGTTTGTCTCCCGATGTTGACGCAGTGGGTTGCGTGTGTGATTGTAATCTATTTAGGCGGTGTGCGCAACTATGGCTCCAACCTAACAATGTAATCGTATCCATTGCCGATGTCATAGGCTTTCCAGTCTGCCGTAACGCCAGGGTGGGTGTGTTGTGGCGGAATCGCGCCATATCCCTGTTGATAACCGCCATTGGCACCCATGGACGTAATTGATCCCTGGGCTCCTATGGCACCAGTGGCCCCAGTAGCACCTGGCCAGCTGAGCTGACCCATTGACAGTGACGCGATGTCAGTGGTAGATAAAGCTGATAAGTTGCCAATCCTCTTCATGATATCATCGTTGTTCATGGTCATGCCAAAGCCGTCCTGGTCGCGCTTTTGCCAGATAGTGTTGGTCGTGGCATCCTCTTCGTTCATGATCAGACCAGCCATCACAGGATCAATACCATCGTCTATCATCTTGGTGATGACCTGCCTCATGTTGGCCAGCTCGCGGGTGATGCGAGTGCGTTCTTCCTGCAGTTCAGTGCGACGCTGCTCGTAGGCTTTGCGATTATCATCGTACTCCTGCTCGCTGGCTTTGAGCCGTCCCATCATCTTGCGATAACGGCCAAAGTAGCTGTCCATGGCTTCTAAACGTTCTGCGTCGTTCATGCTTGTTCGTCCTTGCTATATGCAGCCCAGGCTGTGAATGCGCGACGATCCATGAGATCATGCAAGCTGTGCACCCAGACACCTGGGTTGGTTGCCTTGAATCCAGTGTCGTCTATCTTCACGCAGGTGTTGTAGTTGCCCAGTGAGATGTAAGGTATCTTCACTGATATCTGCGGGATGAATTGGCTGTAGCTGATGGCTGTCATCTCAGCTACTCCTATCCAATGCCTGACATCGAAATCCAGGGTGACCCAATAGCCGCGTTCCAGCAGCGTGACGCAGAGATCATCCCAGCTCTTCCAAGCATCGTAATCCTCATAGCCACTGACATCAAAGCTCTGGTTGGCACCAAGATAGATGTGCATGCAGACTTTCTGCTGTGCCATCTCATGTATGTCATCTGGATCCTGTCGACCAACCACGAACAGGGTGTAGGCACCCTTCTGCGGTGTGTTCTCCACTTCGATACCAGTGAAGAAGATCACGTCTGTCTTCACGCCATCTGCGTAATCTCTTTGCATCACATGTCCTCTACTAACATTGAAACTGAATTGTCTGCATCCATACCAGTGATCTGCTGAAGCATCTTCTCATGCTTGTTGATCAGATCCATGGGGCGCTCGCTGGTGAATATGTCTTCTACTAGATCCTTGAACTCCAGCAGATCAGGTGTGAGATATTCTTTGGCTTCGTTTGTTGGAAGATCTTGTGCCCTGTTGGCCGCTTGTATGGCATTGACGTGCAGTTCTGTGTTATGATTCATCATTAACAGATAGCTGAATCCGTCTAGACTGCTGGGCCATTTCTCCTGATACTTGCTGTGTGGATCTGCGAATTTATTGCTCCCAAGATCAAATAGACCGCCGTTCTCATGACTATGGATAATATATTCCTTGTAGGCCTTGGTCCACTTGAACGGATCATTAGCCCGGCCTTCTGGGGTTGATGCCCAATATCCACTGTCAATTTCGTGCTTGGTGAAAGCCACCTTCTTGCTTTCAAGGTCATCATAACCTCTGATGCAGATGTCTCCAACTGATACCTGATCACCGATTCGACTGCGTACAGGTATCATCTTTTTTGGCAAGTTAGCAGCTAACCAATCGTTAAGCAGCTGTGGATCATTCTTTAGCTCTTTGCGATCTGGTATTGGTCCACCTTTGAATCCAACATTATTAGGGCTTAATTCATGACCATAATAACCCTGTCCCTTGGCGGTCATGACAAACGGGCTGGCTGCGTCGAAGCTGATGGTCAGCTGGTCATCCACATGCTTGCGCAGTGCACGCTGTAGGCTGGTCAGCGCACAGCCTGCCTTGATCTTGCCATTGCCCAGGTAGTGCAGCCATTCACGCCCTGCTAGATAGTTCTCATCGCGCATGATGATCAAGCGCCGTAGGTTGATGGTGAAGTTTGATGCCTGCACGTTGGAGAACGCCCAGCTTTCAAATGGCAGATCCTTGGCAGCATCCCACCAGATGTCGCCTTCTTCCATGTTGCGTCCCTGCAAGACGTTGAGGAACTTGGTGGCACCTTCCCGGCGATTCTTGATGAAGAACTGGTGATTGTCCAAGCTGCCTGTTAAGCAGTCGTTGAAGCTCTTCAAGCTGGGATGCAGGCTCTCGCCTGTGACTGGATCAAAGCCATACTTGACCAGCGCATAGGTTGGCCAATCCAACACCATGCTGTAGTCTGCCGTGGCTTCTAGCCAGCGCAGCAGTTTCAGCCTCACGTCATCCTTGTCGCTTTGATGCTCTTCTGGTGTCTGTTTTGGCTTGGGATACCATGGATATTTCAACACACCGGTGGCTGCTTGGAAGCCGCCTGAGTCGCCCAGCAACACCGTGTTGGCACGATCGCGCTGCTGCACCATGCTTTCCTGAACCCAGCTTTCCTGAGGATCAAGTATGGCATGCCCTGCTGAATACAGAGCCACTGGATAGTAGAACAAGCTGTTGGCAGGGTCAAGGAAGTTGAGATCCTTAAGCCCCTGCGGCAAGCCTTCTGGCATCTTGTCGCGC
>Ga0209777_10003464_pt1 | contig 19549 bp, 17 predicted proteins | sample FrelakmetHBP12HB_FD_187147 | JGI IMG/M metagenome (GOLD analysis project Ga0209777, IMG submission 187147) | Freshwater lake sediment microbial communities from the University of Notre Dame, USA, for methane emissions studies -HBP12 HB (SPAdes)... | ecosystem: Environmental > Aquatic >...
GGCGGCACCGTAGGTACGATGCTTGCTGCCATGTATCTGCCGATATTTAAGATGGCGGGGGCCGTCGGCGGTTGATAATGACTTTTTATATATAATACATATATACTTCTTCTGCAGGTTCCCCCCCAAGTTCCTTATAATTGAGTTTTGGCGACTGATGGGTAATCGTAGTATTCGGGGGGACAGACTCGAGCAGCCAGACATTTCCACCAATGATTGAATTCTTCCCCACCACTGTTTCTCCGCCCAGTATTGTTGCTCCGGCATAAATCACTACATTGTCGTCTATAGTGGGATGCCTTTTACCGCCTTTCAGGACTCTGCCATCTTTATCCTTTTTAAAGGAGAGGGCTCCCAGGGTTACCCCCTGATAAATACGGACCGCATTCCCAATAACCGAGGTTTCACCGATCACCACGCCGGTGCCGTGGTCGATAAAAAAATTGTCTCCAATGGACGCTCCCGGGTGAATGTCGATACCAGTTTTACAGTGGGCAAATTCAGCCATAATCCGGGGAATGAGGGGGATCTCCAGCATATACAGTTCGTGGGCAACACGGTAAACGGCAATTGCTGCCAGCCCCGGGTAGCAGAGAATTATCTCATCAAAGCTTTTTGCCGCCGGGTCCCCATCATAGGCAGCCGCAACATCCCCGGTCAGTTTTTTACGCACGTGCGGGAGCCGCAGCAGGAAGGCAAGCGTCTTCTGCACAGCCATTGCCGTGAGCTCATCGTCGGTTTTTTTCTCCATAGCAGCGAGCGTTTTCAGGCTCTTGACAATCTCCCGCGATAGATTATGATAGGTCGAAACGATCCGCTCCCAAATGTAAAGGCTCATTTCTTCCCTGCTGATCTCAAGCTTTTCATAGTATCCCGGGAAAATAACATTCAGCAGATCTACCACGATCTCTTCCACCGCCTCACGCGCGGGCAGGTTAGGACCTTCGATGTGGTTTATACCCTTATCATCCTGATAGGTATCCAGAATTTTTTCTATAATCTGGGCAAGTTTATTTTGCGGCATACAGCTCGTCCCGTCCAAACGGTGATATTTCCCTCAGCCGGCGTGCTGTGGGCACCATCTTTTCTACAATGTAGGTAATATCTTCATCAGAATTGTAGCGGCTAAGGCTGAAGCGAATGGAACCATGGACGCGTGTAAACGGGACCCCCATGGCACGCAGCACATGTGACGGCTCAAGCGAACCCGACGTGCAGGCAGACCCCGAGGAAGCAGCAATGCCTTCAGCGCTGAGCATTAAAAGAATTGCTTCTCCCTCAATATATTTAAAACTGATGCTGGTGGTGTTTGGGAGCCGGTTCGCCGGGTCACCATTCACTGAGGCATCAAGGGCCTGCTCCAGCAGTTCCTTCTCAAGCCGATCCCGCAGGGCCTTAACCCGGGTCTGCTCTTCTTCCATATGCTCAAAAGCCAGTTCGCAGGCTTTCCCGAGCCCCACGATATAGGGCACATTTTCTGTTCCAGCGCGGCGGCCCTTTTCCTGATGGCCTCCGATCATAAGCGGGGAAAAATAGGTTCCCTTTCTGATGTAGAGCACGCCGATGCCCTTGGGGGCATGCAGCTTGTGTCCTGAAATGGAAAGCAGGTCGACATTGACAACCCTTAAATCAACGGGAAGCTTGCCGGCTGCCTGTACCGCATCACAATGTAAAAGCGCGCCCCTGCTTTTCACCATGTCTGCTATCTCTCTGACAGGAAAGATTACGCCGGTCTCATTATTTGCCCACATGATGCTCACCAGCGCTGTGTCATCATCCAGCGTTTCGCGCAATTCATCGAGGTCTATCTGTCCCATTTTGTCTACGGAGAGTTCCGTAACCCGGTAGCCGTTTTTTCCCAGGTACTGGCAGACATTTCTCACCGCCGGATGTTCAACCCGGGTTGTTATGATATGCTTTTTATGAGGCAGTGCAGCCAGCACGCCGCGAATTGCTGCATTATCACTTTCTGTTCCGCATGAGGTGAACACTATTTCAGATGGGTCTGCATAAAGCAGGCAGGCAACCTGCTCCCGCGCTTTTGTTATCGCTTGCTCGGCAGGTTTTGCCAGGTAATGCATGCTCGATGGATTGCCGAACTGCTCCTTAAAAAAGGGCAGCATTGCCTCGAGCACTTCAGCGGCAACCCGGGTCGTGGCGTTATTATCCGCATAGACGGCGCGTATGGTCATGGTTTGGCCTCCTCAACGATAATATCTTCTGAAACGAATTCGCGCAGCTTTGACTCTACATATTGTTTCAGGGTGAGCTGGGAGCTGGGGCAGGATGAACACATACCGCGCAGGGCTACCATGACCCGGTCTCCTTCAATATCAATCAGTTCAATATCGCCACCATCGGCGCGAAGCATAGGTTTAATTTCATTTTCCAGGGTTTCTTCAATCAGTTTTATTTTTTGAATATTGCTCATCTTTTTCCCGGGCGGCTGCGCTGCTTCCTGCTTCTGCTCAATGCCGATTACGCCGGCAATAAGATTCTCAATCTGCGGATGACAGCGCCGGCAGCCGCCGCCAGCCTTAGTAAAGTTGGTCACTTCCTCAACCGTCTTTAAGTGGTTTTCCTTGATCACCCGCACTATCTCATTATCAGTAACACCAAAGCATTCACATACAACATGTCCTTTCCGGGCTCTGAGTGCTTCCACATCCTCGCCCCGGGAATTGGCAATGGCTGCTTCAAGAGCTTCCCGGCCCATTACTGAGCAGTGCATTTTCTCAACCGGCAGCCCCCCAAGATAATCAGCAATATCCTGATTGGTAATTTTTTCCGCTTCTTCCAGGGTCTTGCCGAGAATCATTTCCGTAAGGGCTGATGCTGATGCAATCGCGCTGCCACAGCCAAAGGTCTGAAACCTTGCCTCTGCTATGCGCCCGTTTTTATCGAGTTTAAACATGAGCCGCAATGAATCCCCGCAGGCAAGAGAACCCTCTTCACCGACACCATCGGGTTTTTCGATTTGTCCCACATTGCGTGGATGGTAAAAATGGTCCTTTACTTTATCTGTATAATCCCACATACAAATCCTCCTGTTTTTAATAAGGATACTAAGCTATCCAAGCTTAAACTATTAGCCGTGTTTTGTCATCTTTTCAAGAAGAGATTGATAGGACTCAAAGTCCGGGCTGCTGAATAGAACAAACACTATCCGCTCAATCCCGGTTGAGCCCGTTACATGTTCAAGAACCGTGGAGAGAGCAATATGCGCTGCTTTAGCTATCGGATAGCCATAGGCTCCGGTGCTGATTGAGGGAAACGCGATGGATTTAATATGGTTCTTTTCTGCCAGGTTCAGACAGCTTTTATAGACACTTTTCAAAAGTTCGGGCTCTCCTGATGAACCGTTGCGGTAAACCGGGCCTACAGCGTGAATAACATGGGGGGCAGGGAGATTCCCTCCGGTTGTAATTACTGCGCTGCCCGTGGGACAGCCGCCGATTTTTCTACAAGCGTCCATAATTGCAGGGCCGCCAGCGCGGTGAATTGCCCCATCAACACCTCCGCCACCTGCAAGCCGAGCGTTTGCCGCATTTACCATAGCATCAACGCGTTGCGCTGTGATATCACCCTGACACAAAAATATGGTTGTAGTATGTATTGTTACCTGCATGCCTGCCACTCCTTATACCAAACGGTTATAGCATAAAAAAATCACTTTTTGAATTTACCAGTTATTGAGATAATCTATTAAATGTCCGGCTTGCGTTTCCGTATTTGAGAAATAGAATCTCTGCAACGAGAATTTGAGGACAGAATATATCGTATTTTTTTGGTTAATATTTTTAAATTTCGCTTGACGGCGCCAATTAAAATGATACAATACAAACTAAAATATATTATCAGCAACTAATTGCACTAAATGAATTGTTTATCATAACCAATATAAGTGGGGTAGCAGCGTGATGCATTCTGAGGGGGTAAGCCGGTATTTAAATAGCACAGACAGACAGAACTTCTTTAACAGTAAACGAAGTAAAAGAATTTAATAGCAGATTTCAAAGGGTGTGCCTTGAATTGAGGTGCGCCCTTTTTGTTTTTTGTCTCCCCTTACCAAGGGGAGATACAGAGGGGTTATGATACTTCGGGACAGCGCGCTCGTTTCGGCAGGTAAAAGCATCAAAAGATATTTAGGCGCATGTATAAATCTGAGAATTTTTCTCTCAGATCACGCTGGCTTTACATCCGACCTCCCCAAACCCCTCCTTATTAAGGAGGGGAAAAGTTCTCCCCCTTTATATCAAGGGGGAGTCAGAGGGGGTCGCTCATGCGATTGCAAAATTTCAAATATCTTTGGATAGAATTTACGTAGGAGCGCATTTATGCGCGATCTGTCGTGAGCGTAGTCGAAAGAACAGTTCGTTTTAAATGTTTATCAACCCAAGACGTTTGAGATCATCCAGAGTCCATCTGGTACCAGTTAAAAAATTTTGGAGTGTTCCGGGAGGCAAGGTATCTTTAGGGTGATGAAAATGAAGAACCACACGACGTCCGTCAGAATGGCGATAGACTCTTTGGCTTCCTTTGCGCTTTTTGTACTGAAAGCCATCGAGTTCAAGCGCCCTGATAAGTTCTCTGACAGAGGTGTTTTTAAGGGTGTGAATCATAGGGAGACTGCTATAGCAGGCTCGTCAATAAATTCTATAGCGCTTGAAGGCTGGGGCAGCCCCTCGCCCATTTCTATCATATCCTCTATATATATCTCAGCCGCGTCTTTTATGTTTTCTAATGCTTCCGGTGATGAATATCCCCAGCTGGAACAGCCGGGCAGCGCAGGAATTGACGCGCTCCACCGCCCATCTTCCTCCTGTTTCAAAGCAACCTTTAAGACTAATGTCTTCATAGCATTATCCTCTAATATGGTTTTTAATGAAAATTAGCACATAAAAGAATTACTGTCAAAAATAATAGCATACATGAAACACACAGAAAACGGGTTGCAAATAACGAATCACGGTTCGACAGGCTCACCGCATGCGAGCGATGAGTAATGGGGTTTTTTTCTCAGCACTCAGCACTCGTTACTCAGAACTTTTCATTTACCCGGCACTCAGCACTTATTTATAAGGAGGGTTCCATGAACAGAAAAACTACCACAATATTGCTTATCGCTTTTTTCACCGTCTTCTCTTGCACCGTTTTCGTTTTTGCCGGGACTATTCAACTGCCCAAGACCGGCCAGACAACCTGCTGGGATGTAAACGGCTATGTCATACCTTGCACGGGAACCGGGCAGGATGGGGAGCTGCAGATGGGCGTGCCTTGGCCCAGCCCGCGGTTCTACGACAACGGCAATGGAACAGTTACTGACAGTCTCACCGGTCTCATGTGGACTAAGAATGCCAATCTGCCCGGCAGCGCTATGACCTGGTACCAGGCTGTTGACTACTGCAACAATCTCACACAGGGCGGCTACACGGACTGGCGCCTGCCCAATGTCAATGAACTGGAGAGCCTGGTAAATGATGATGAACCAAATTCTGCCGCATGGCTCAACAGCCAGGGCTTCACTAATGTTCAGTCCAAGTACTACTGGTCGGCTACTACTAGCGCATACGACCCAAGCAACGCGTGGTTCATCGTCATGAGCAGCGGCAACGTCTACAATTACTACGGCTTTAAGTCGATCAACGGCTTCTACGCGTGGCCAGTGCGAGCCGGACAGTGAAAGAAAGTGTCAGAGAGCCGAATAAAGTATCAAAGGGTCAGAGAGTCAAAGGGTCAGAGAGTCAAAGGGTCAAAGATTCAAAGTGTCAGAGATACAGAGTATCAGAGGGTCACAGAAATAGAGCGTCAAAGTATCATAGTGTCAGAGAATCAAAGGGTCAAAGGGCCAAAGACTTGAAGTGTCAGAGAGTTCAGAGCGCTTTGGCGCTCTGCTGCTTTGATACTATGACACTGTGACACTTTGATACTGGAGGTATCGTGGAAGAAAAGAAGGGTTACAGAAAGCTGAAGGTATGGGAGAAGGCGCATCAGCTTGCGATGGAAATTTATAGAATCAGCAAAACATTTCCAAAGGAAGAGATATATGGATTGACGTCACAGATTAGAAGGGCAGCATTTTCTGTACCTTTGAATATTGTTGAAGGACATGCGAGCACCAGCAGAAAAGAATTTCTGAGCTTTCTCAACATAGCAAACAGGTCACTTGTAGAAACCGAATATCTGCTGGAAATTTTAAGGGAACTGAATTTCATGGATGAGATTGCATATCAGAGATTAGAAAAACAACGGAATGAAGTTGGCGTAATGCTCAATGCATTTACAAAAGCAGTAAATAAAAGTGTCAGAGAGTCATAGCGTCACAGGGTCACAGCGTCAGAGCGCTCTTGCGCTCTGTTACTCTGATGCTTTGATACCGTGACACTATGATACTTTACTCTTTGATACTCTGACTCTCTGACACTTTGACCCTTTATAGGAGCTGTTTATGATAAAAAAACCATCCATCATGGCCCTCCTCATTCTGCTGTTGCCCTGCATGGCCCTTGCCGGTACCATTAATCTGCCAAAGACGGGACAGACCACAAGCTATTATAACCGGGATGACGGTGACCTGCAAAAGGGTGTTGCCTGGCCCAGCCCGCGTTTTACCGACCACGGTAACGGCACGGTAACAGATAACCTCACAGGTCTCATGTGGACAAAGAATGCCACCCCGGCGGGAACATATATGACCTGGCAGCAGGCCCTTGATTATTGCAAGGGCTTGTCCTTTGCCGGCTACACGGACTGGCGTTTGCCTAACAAAAAGGAGCTAAGAAGTCTTTGTGACTACTCACAATACAATCCCGCCCTGCCGCTGGGGCATCCCTTCACCAATGTTCAGTCCAGCGGCTACTGGTCGGCTACTACTTACGCAGACGTCCCATACTACGCGTGGGTCGTCCGCATGAACCTCGGCTTCGTCGACGACTACTACAGTAAGTCTGGCTACGACTACTACGCGTGGCCAGTGCGAGCCGGACAGGGTGGGTCATTTGGTGATTTGGTCATTTCATCGCTTTTCGCGGATGTTGTGACCGGTGATGCACCGCTGAATGTTACGTTCACCTGCAGCGCACAGTCAGGCGGGGGCACTATAACCGAATACCGGTGGGATTTTGATGGAGATGGCACCATTGATGAGATAACCACGCAAAACTCGGTTTCACATGTTTATCAAACCAATGGAAAAAATTATGCAAAAGTAATTGTTGCTGATAACCAGGGACGTACCGCCACAAGTCCCATTGTACCCGTTATTGTGGGAGGGACCAATGAACCACTGTCTGTTTCATTGAGCATAGCTAAAATTGAGAACTTGAATGTTACGTTTACTGCCACCTGTACCGGTGCTGCAACCCAGTTTCAATGGGATTACGATGCAAATGGCACTATTGATGAGACTACAACTCCTTTTATTGGGCAAAAGACCTATACCTTCAGCCAGCCCGGCAGGTTTACCACTGTACTTAAGGTCAAAGGAGCAAACAATACCACTAAACAGGCATCAGTAAGAATAAATATTGAAGCAAGCCAGTTGGCTTCTCTGAGCGGCTATGTCCTGAATAAACGCACTAACCAGCCAATAGCAGGAGCAGCAATTATTGAAAGCGGCAGCTCAGCACAAACAGATACCAGCGGATATTTTCAACTGACAGGATTAACACCGGGAAGCACTTCTGTAGTTATAAGTAAATCGGGATATGTTTCCTTAAATGAAACAGTAACACTCAACGCCGGCACCTTTGACAGGAATTTTTATATTACCCAATCAACCCCTCCGGGGGCAATACCAATAGTTACAGCTGTCAGGATGTACCTGGAAACTGATAGCATTGACGAGCAGAAGCCCGTATTCCTGAACGGGGTTAATCTAAATGTCACATTCAAGCCGGAGATAGATTGGGGAACCGGGGCTGCCGGAAGTATCAGTTATATAACTCCCAAAGGTACATATACCGGACCCCAGAAGACCTTTGATGCGGGGAATGAATTTGGCGCAGGTGGCAAACTCAAAGTTATTGCTACCAATGCGGGGGGTATAGCTTCCGATAATTTTGAGGTTCCGTTTACCATTGCAGAACCGCCCCTGCCAATTCCCTTTGTTTTCTTAAATAAGCGGTACACAAATGAACTTTATGCTGCTATCGGGTTTATTCATGAGCATATTGACAGCAGCCGGATACCAACGACAGTACCTTTTTTTGGAGGGAAAGAGATAGGTGGGTCGCTCCCGTTTGATACAGACCTCTCGGTTGGCTTAGACGGCGCCGGTGAAATTAAGCTGGCATATGCAATGTCAGCAGATGATAAAAATCTCTCTTATGCTGGCATGCGGGTGCCTATTGCAGAATACGAGGTTGGAAGAAGAGCAGGATTGACAAAAGGGGCTTATATAGAATTTGAACCCCGGCTGACGGTAAATTTTAATTATAACACAAACGAAGAAAAATGGGAGTATCAGGGATCCATTGGTGCAAAATTAGAGGGGTATTTACAGACCTCGCCCATTTATGTTGTGATTCCAATAGCGCCTCCGTTAATTTACCTCCCTTTATATTTCCGGATGGGTTTTGGTCTTGAAGCCAACGCAGATGTACTGGTACTCGATATAAAAGATAGTCTTATTGCTCCCGATGGAGAGTTTTTAATTGAACCATATCTAAAAACTATTGCGGGGTTAGGGCTCGCTGACTTTGTATCAGTACAGTTATACGGTAAGGCTGGATTCGAGTGGGCATTGCAATGGCCGGAAACACCAACAACCAAGGGATTGGCGATTGTGATGGAAGTGGGATATGAAGCTGTGTTCCTGATATATCATGCAGAGGGACAAATACCAGGCTTGCCTCCTACAAGATGGAACCTGTATGGCGCAGGACAGGAAAGCTATATGATCGACCTGAATGAGCCGGCAGGCTTTAAACTGCAACCTCGCTCATACCTTAATAAATTCCCTTATGCTAAATTTTACAAAACACATGTTAAGAAGGGATCCATGCAGCTTTTTCAAGCGACCGCGGGGGGTACAGAAACAATGCTGCAGGAAAACATATATCCCAATTCTGAGCCGGTAGTTGTTTCTAAAAATGGCGAAACCTATCTATTCTGGCTTTACGATGACCCATTAAGAGGTGCAGCAGACAGGACAAAACTTGTCTTTTCAAAAAAGACTTCAGATGGCTGGACTCCGCCAGCTGCAGTCTATGATGACGGCACTGCAGATTTCCATCCGCAGGCAGTAATTCTTCCCGACGGCAGAGTGCTTGTTGCATGGGAGAATGTTAAAACAACGTTTGGCAATACCGCAGAACTGAGCACTATGCTTCCGGCAGTGGAGATTGCAACAGCTCTTTATGACCCGTCAACTGGTAACTGGCAATCCCTGGGCAATATTACAGATAATGCCTATTTTGACCATTCCCCCAAATTATCTGTTGCGGATAATGGGCAGGTTCTTATGGTATGGGTGGAAAATACCGCTAATAAAATTATTGGTGATGCATCAGGTCCTGACACGGTAATGTATGCAACCTGGAATGGAAGCCAGTGGAGCAATGTTGCTACGTCCCATACCGGGGTAACGGGATTACTGAAATCCACGATAGCGTATAATGGCACCACCGGGTATCTGGTATTGCAAAAAGATACAGACGGTGACCTGACAACTGCAGAAGACACAGAATTATATTACAGCAAATTTGAAAACGGCGCTTGGAACCAGTTAACTGCCCTCACCCAGGATGTGCAAGCAGATATGAACCCGAAAATAGTTTTTGATGAGTATGGTGAACTAATCCTGGTCTGGCTTCAGAATAACACAATACAAATGGTCAAGGACTTTGATCTTAATCATCCTATTGTTATTGCCAACGACATGAAGTCCCAGGGTGGTATGAGTTTTGACCTTATCACAAGAAAGCCGGGCGGATTATCAATGGTCTGGAGTGACAATTCAACAAAAGGGTCTGACATTTATCTGGCACACTGGGATGGCATAAACGAACAATGGAGTTCGGTAAAACAGTTAACCGATGATGATAGTTTAGAAAGATCAATTGCAGGCGTATATACAGCGGACAATAACCTGATACTTATCTATGATAAGGTGAAAACAAACTATGATGCCTCGGGGACCCCAACAGCCGGGCAAACAGACCTCTATAGTCTAGCCTATGAAGAACAGGGAGACTTAATTGCTTCCAGTATTTATTTTAACAATCCTGAGGCAGTTCCAAACGAAGAAGTGACAATATCCGGTGTCATAGGAAATCCTGGAGACAGATATGAAGAAGGTATAAAGGTAGCCTTTTATGCTGGAGACCCGGCACCAGGCAATCTTATAGGGAATACGACATATACAGCAACACTTACTCCCGGCAAGACTGGAGAAGTGACCAGGACATGGAAAATTCCAGAAGTCAACCAGCCGGTTAAGATAACTATGGTAGTTGATCCGGATAATGAAAAGCAGGATGTAAACCGCACGAACAATGTTACTTATACAATGCTATTGAAACCCAATTTAAAGCTCGTGCAAACCAGCATGGTAATGCTCAACGATGGCAGCGATTTAGGTTGGATAAAGGTCATAAACAATGGTGCTATTGACGCTCAGAATTTTATAATAACGATTAAAAAGGACGGACAAATAATAAAGACAGAGAATGTTGCCGGATTAAAGGTTGGGGAGGTCTTTGAAAAGCAGTGGATATTGCCTGACCAGAAATATGAAGTTTTTGTGGATGACGGAAATGCCATAGACGAGTACCGGGAGGATGATAACCATGGATATTTGATTCTCACGCCATCCGGCGTAATCATAATTGATTCAGATAATGACGGCATCCCTGACTCTGCAGATAATTGCCCCAATAAGCCAAACGGACCAAACCTTGGCACCTGTATGCCTGGTTCAGATAAAGCTGGTGCAACCTGTAACAGTGATGCTGACTGTGTAATAGGTTGCTCAACGAATGGTACCTGCAGTAAGAATCAGGAAGATACCGACGGGGATGGAGTAGGAGATGTTTGTGACAACTGCCCCACTAAATGCAACGTTCATCAACTGGATGCTGATGGTGACGGTATTGGTGATGTCTGTGATACTGATCCCGGTTGTGGAGGATGTTCACAACCGCAGTGTGAACAGCAGTGTTGATTAACAACAGTGAACAGTGAATAGTGATACGGGGCTCGTGACTCGTGGCCAGTGAACCGTGACAAAGGGCACGAGTCACGAGCAATTTTTACTTAGCACTCGTTACTCAGTACTCAGAACTTATTTTGCATGGGCCGGTGAATGCCACACCGAGATTGCTATTTGGAATGTTTGGCAGATAGAGAACATCTTCAGCAATTATGAAAAAGGCGGCGTCAGCAATGGCTCCGTCTTTTTTGCTGCACTATATAGTGGTTTGAAAATATCCATTGTAAGAACTGATTATTTTGTTAAAATATGGATAGTCATAATAAATCCCTTTTAATGACCACGCAGACTGATAAAAGTATCTCGAATTAACAATTTCTTAAACGGAAGAAGGTGTATCATGCTCGTTGAATATATTCAAAAAGCATTAGAAAAGGCAGAGTATAAAAAAATAGATGACGGCTCATGGTTTGCAGAAATCCCCGGTTTTGAAGGCGTCTGGGCCAACGGGGCAAAGGTTGAAGAATGCCGGAAGGAATTGATAGAGGTTCTTGAAGAATGGCTTATTCTTAAATTGAGAGACGGTGATCCGCTTCCTGTCCTCAAGGGAAAATATAAGATAGCTGTCAGGCAAAAGGCTGCTGTATGATGGCAGCAAAAACAATTTCAAGGAAAGAACTCATTCGGCGGTTCAGAGCACTTGGATACTCAGGGCCGATCTCAGGTGGTAAACACCAGTTTATGGTGAAAGGTGCAAAGAAGATTCGGTTCCCCAATCCCCATGGCAGTGGGGATATTAGCAGCAGTCTGGTAAAAGAAATTTTCCGGCAGGCTGGCATATCCAGTAAAGAATGGGAGGAAGTATAGTCCTCAGGCAATCATAAATTTTTGGCCCTTCTTTTTAATAAGCCCTTCCTTTATGAGCTGATCAAGATTCTCTTTTATTCGAGCAGAAAAAACTCGAAGTTTTTTAATAACCTCTTCTTCAGAGATTTGGGGACTTTCAGTCAGCAACTTTATAATCATCCCCCGCACCTGCCGGTTCGACCCTGCGAACTTTGACTGCCTCTGATGGTGAGCGCTTTTGCGGGAAGGGTTGGGATGGGTCTTCTTCAGCATCACCCCGTAGTCCATGAGCGCGGAGTACCACTGCCGCGGATTTTCAGCGTCAAGGGCCTTTTCTACCAGGGGCAGAATTTCACGGTCATGCACGTCCGCCCGGTCGTTGAAAAAGAAATGGATAAAAACACTGCGAATGTTTGTTTCAATGAAGGCCACCGGCTGGTTAAAGGCAAAGGCTGTAATTGAACACGCGGTATTTCTGCCAATCCCCGGAAGTCCCATTAACTCCTCAACTGTTTTGGGAAGCCGGCCATTAAAATTCTCCACCACCTCTTCAGCTATTTTTTTCAAATACAGTGCCCGCCGGTTGTAGCCCATGCCCTGCCACACCTGCAGGATTTTTCTCAGCGGTGCCTTGGCAAGTGTCTTAAAGTCAGGAAAGGCAGCGATAAACTCATTATACTTCTGCACGACCCGGTCCACCTGTGTCTGCTGGAGCATTACTTCTGAAATGAGGATATGGTAGGGATTGCGCGTGGTGCGCCAGGGAAGGGCGCGGCCATGGGCCCGGTAGTAGCGGTAAAGCTTCCGGCGGAAGGAGCGGATGGCTGCAGGGGTACTGTCCATGTATCTGCCCCTCACCCGGGCCCTCTCCCGCGAGAGACTGTGTCACAACCCTGTTCTGTCATTGCGAGCAATCCCGCCTTGGCGGGAGAGTGCGGCAATCTCGTCATTTTTTAACCAGTATGGGATTGCTTCAGTCGTCCCGAACACTTTCGGGAACATTACGACACAGTCTCCGAGGGGAGTGGGAAGGTTCAGGGGACTTTTTTAACGGTCAGATTATCTTCTGTATGTCCACATTCGTTTGAATTAATTTTCCCAGCAGCTCGATCTTGTGCTTTTCGTCTTTGGTCAGAAGCGGATCTATGCTGTCTATCCGCTTGGCTGTCTCGTAGGTGTCGTAGGGCACCAGGAGCATGGGCACTTTGCGCTCGGTTGCTTTTGAAACAATGTGAGACGGCGGCACCACGTTATTGGTGAGGATAATGCCCGCAGCCTGATGGTCGATAGCCACCAGAATCATATCCGTCCGGTCGCCGCCGGTAATCACGAGGCCGCCTTCTTTTTTCAGCAGCGGCTGCTGGAGCGCGGCATTAACGGACATGGCGCCGATAAAGATGTTATGTACCGTGCGGTTGAGATAATCTTCACCGGTGATCACCTTGGCAAACAGGCGCTCGCTCAGGTAATTGACAGAAAAATAGGTCAGGTCTTTCTGATAGGGGATGACCCCGAGCACCGGAACACCGATTTTTTCAATCTGGGGAAGATAGGTCTCCTTGAAGTCATCCATGTTCTGCACCTTGTTAATGATCACGCCTTTAAAGTTAATGCCGGTCACATCAACATGTTTTTTTATGTAGGTAATTTCGTCAAAGATGGTATTCTCATCCCCGCTGATAACCACAACCAGGTTCCCGCCGACATAGCGTGCCAGTGACAGCGCATCAAGATATACGGAAATGCCGTAGGCCAAATCCCTGCCGCCTTCAACAAACAGGATGTCCTTACCCTGCCCCATATTGGCGGCAAGCTCCGCGACCTTCTCCTGCGTGATCTTTTCGTCATACATGTAGCGCAGCTTTGAGTGGTCAAATCCGATGCTCATATCTTCCGGGTTTTCGCTGAGCGCAAAAATGTTTGTAATCAAGGCCGAGTCATAATCCCACAACCGCTTTTTATTGTAAATCAGCCTGTCGCCAAACGGTTTAAGGTAACCGATTTTTTTGTTCAGCGCTTTTGTTAAACCAACCATGACGGTGGTTTTACCGGCGTTTTTCCTTAATGAAGCAATGATAACCTTATTCATGTTTAGTACTCCTCTCAACTTTGGAAAGTAGAATTCTCACATCAACAGCTTTCACGCCCTTGCCCTCGTAGACCCGCAGAGGGTTTACCTCAATGTCAGAGATCAGCGGGCAATCTTCAATGAGAGAGCCGAGCTTGATGATCATATCAGCCACCCCGTCGATATCTTTCTTCTCCTCACCGCGCACACCCAGCAGCAGCGGGTATGACCTGATCTCTTTAATCATGTTCATCACCTCCCGGCGGTCAAGGGGAAAGGACCTGAAGGTCACGTCTTTCATGACCTCGACATAAATGCCGCCCAGGCCCACCATCACGATGGGGCCGAAGGTTGCATCCCGGCGGGCGCCGATAATGAGTTCAGTTCCGGGCTTTACCATCTCTGCAAGTTCAACCCCTTCTATAAAAGCATCGGGCTTATAGGCTTTGCAGTCCTGCATGATGGCCTGATAGGCGTCAATGACCTCATTGCGGTTTTCCAGATCAAGGGCAACCCCGCCGGCATCGCTCTTGTGAATGATGTCCTTGGAAACAACTTTCATCACCACGGGGTATCCTATGTCCTCTGAGCAGCGCACTGCTTCATCAAGGTTCCGCGCCACCGAGCTCCTGGGTATTTCCACGCCGGCGATTTTCATAATCGTCTGTGCTTCATTGGCCAGCAGGAAGAACCGGTTCTGCTGTACCGCCCGCCGGGCAATCGCCTCGATCGCCGGGATGTCCAGCTTGGCGCTGGCCGCGCCGTCAGAGGTATTATTGCGGTACTTATTATAGCGATAGAGTGCCCCCAGGCAGGACACTGCCTCATACACATCGCTGAATACCGGGATGCTCTGCTCCCGGCACCGGGTAATGCAGTCTTCAGACTTGCGACCGCCGAACACGGCAAATACCAGGGGTTTGCCGCCTTCCCGATAATTTTGGGTGTTTTTAGTTATCATCGAATAGAGGCTGTCAGCATCAAAGACCGCGGTCTCACAGTAGAGAGACATGACCGCGTGCATGTCAGGATGCCGGAGGGCTGTATCAAGGGAGAGGTTGTATTCTTTGGGGCCGGCCTGCCCGGTAATATCCACAGGATTCTTGGTGGAACCGAAATCAGGGGTCACCGCAGTAAAGGCTTCCTTCAATACCGCAGCGTCATCATACAGGCTGACGCTGTATTTTTCCGAGGCGTCGGTAGCCATAACCCCGATGCCGCCGCCGTTGGTAATGATGACCGTATTTTCTCCGGCGGGCGCGGGAGTGTGGGCAATAAATTTGCACCAGTCAAACCCTTCCTTCACGCACTCCGCCCGCAGTACGCCGCACTGCCGCATGATGGCGTCAAACACATCGTCAGCGCCCGCGAGAGAGCCGGTATGGGAGGCCGCGGCAATGGCGCCCCGCTCGGAACGGCCTGATTTCAGCACGATGACCGGCTTTTTACTGGTCGCTGCCGAGAGCACTTTGATAAGCTTTTCCCCGTTATGCACCCCTTCAATGTACATAAAAATAAGCTTGGTCTGCTCCTGCGGGATCAGGTACTCGAGCAGGTCTGCTTCGTCCAGGTCAGACTTGTTGCCGACCGAGACAATGCAGGACAGGCCCAGGTGCTCAATGGCGGTCTTGCCGATCATGCCAAGCCCCAGAGCCCCGCTCTGGGTGATGATGGCAACGCTGCCGGGCTCGGGAGAGCCGGAGGAAAATGTGGCATTGAGTGAGCTCGCGCAGGAATAGATGCCGAATATGTTCGGCCCCTGGATGCGCATGCCGTTTTCACGGGCACATACCACTATTTTCTGTTCTTCTTCTACATTTCCTACTTCCGCAAAGCCTGAAGTTATGATGGAAACAAATTTCGCCTTTTTCCGGGCGCAGCTCTGCACTGCTTCATAGACAAATTTTGCCGGCACCACGATCGAGACTAAATCAACTTCATCGTCCACGTCCTCGATGCTTTTATAGGCGCGCCGGCCGCAGATCTCTCCGCCCCGGGGGTTAATCGGGTAGACGCTGCCCTGATACCCTCCGGAGATAATGTTGTCGGTGACGTGGAAGCCTAATTTGGTGGTATCCTGTGACGCTCCGATGACCGCGACTGAACGCGGTTCAAACAGATATTTTATGTCCGGTACATTAGCTCTCATACTGCACCTCTAACCATCTTCATGACACACTCCTTTATCCTTGTCTTGCCTGCACCATTCTCCCCTCTGCCTCCACGCAATAGTAGTCCGTAGTCATTCCCGTTCCATACGTCAGTGTCGGTTACGTTCAGCTTCACCCGCCGCCTCATACCCTCTAAATACCCGTCTTCATGTATACTGCAGTGCGTCATGTCGCTAGTACCACTGTTATTTTTCATCTGCCTTGAGCCTGTCGACCGCCGGCTCGTTATATACTACCTCCTGCTCATACAGCTCTTTGACCTGCTCTTTCTTATATCCTAAAACACTGCTAAGAATCTCCTCGGTATGCTGGCCGAGAAGGGGCGCGGGTCCCCTCACACCGGTCGGGGTTTCAGACATCTTAAGCGGGCTGCCGTACATTCTCACCTTGCCGATGAAGGGCTGCTCCACCTCGACCATCATCTCCCGCGCTTTTATCTGCGGGTCAGAATCCGCGAGCTCTTTGATCGAGCGCACGCGCATGCACGGGCAGCCGTTTTCCTCAAGCTTGCGTTCGGCCTCCTCCACTGAATTCTGCGCCATCACCCACTCTTCCACCACCTTGTGAATAAAGGGGGCGTTTTCCCCGGTGCAGCGCGTGGAGACCGTAGCTGCCCGGGGGTCTTGCAGCAGCCACTCATAATCCCTGCCCATGGTTTTGACAATGCCTTCCCAGCGCGGCTGGGTGAGGGAGGCGATGGTAATATAGCCGTTTTTCCCCTTGTAAATGCCGTACGGCGCATAGCCCGGATGATGGCGGCCGATCTTTGGCGGATCAACGGGTTTCCCGATCGCGGAGCTGATCAGATACCAGGGCAGGGTATTCTCATGGAATGCAAACAGACAGTCCATCATGGAGATGTCTATATTCTGCCCGATGCCGGTCTTTTCCCGGCAATACAGGGCGCCGCAGATGGCCACTGCCGCATTAACAGAGGCGGTCATGTCGCCGATGGAGACCGGCGCTATCTGCGGAGTAATGTTCTGATCGGTCCAGCCGCTGGCGCCCTGGGCAATCATGTCATAGCCCGGTTTATGGCTATAGGGACCCCAGTGACCAAAGCAGGAGACTGAGCAATAGATTATTTTCTTATTGAGCTTTTTTACTGATTCATAGTCAAGCTTCAGCCGGTCCATAACACCGGGGGCAAAATTTTCAATGAGCACATCACTTTTTTTGATGAGCTCATGGATCAGCTCCATGCCCCGGGGATTTTTAAGATTTATGCAGATGCTCTTTTTGCCGCGGTTGCAGTTAAGATTGTAAGAGCTCTGGGTTACGCCGTTGTGGGTAATCCGCAGCGGCAGATGGCGCTCATTGGTTCCGTCTTTATAGCGCTCCACCTTGATAATGTAGGCTCCCATGTCTCCCAGAATCCGCGTGGCAAAAGGGCCTGCAAGCACCCATGTGAAGTCCAGAATCGTGACACCATGTAAGGGCCCGGGCTTTAGTTGTTCCATAAGCAACCTCCAGTGGTTAGTTGAGATATCATTAATAGCTTGTACCCATCTCGGCTTTTAAATGCGTATTGCCAAAAACATATATCCGAAAAAATTATCTTTGTGCGTCTCCTGAAGCCGCGATCATACGGCTGTTTCTTTTCTCCTGCCCGCAAAATGAAAATAACCGTCTGCATCCATGTATGCATAGTCACCGGTGTGCAGCCATCCGTCCCGGACCGTCTCCCGGGTTGCGCCGGCATTTTTATAGTAACCCTTCATGATAGTCCTGCCCGGAACACCCTGCACCACGAGCTCGCCGGTTGTCCCTGCGGGGACATCAGCGCTGTTTTTGTCAACCACCTTGACCGCGTTGCTGAGTCGGGGAAGGCCGACGCAATTCTTCTTCATAATGCCGTCAATGGGATTTATGGTGGTCGCTCCCAGCGTTTCGGTCATGCCCCATATATCACAGAGACTGACTTGAAAGCGGGATTCAAAGGCGTCCCACTCCTCGTCTGTAACCGCAATGGCATAGATGATAACACGCAGGCTGTTATCAGCATCACGCTCTGTTGGCGGCTCCTTTAGTATCATTCTCACCATCGCGCCAACCAGGCTGGTCGTTGTCGCCCGATGGCCGCGCACCTGTTCCATATACCGGGTGGCGTTGAACTGTTCGGCAAGGATAATAGTGGCACCGGCGGTCAGGGCCGGCATAAGGGAAATGAACAGGGCATTGATATGGAACAGGGGCAGGGTGAGCAGGTGACGGTCCTCCGGCACTACTTTCCATGCCTGGGCGCCGAATATCCCGGCAAACACGGCGTTGGCATGGGTGATTTCTACGGCCTTGGGGCGTGATGGATCGTGGTTGAACAGCATCATCAGGTCATCTTCGACATCTATGGATACTTCGGTCAGGGTGGCCGCGGCGTCTTTCAGCTCATCAGTAATGATGGTGGTATCAGGATATAGTCTGTCATTGGGATACCAGGGGGAAGTTCTGACCAGAAATATCTGCTGCAGTTTTTTGCAGGTGCCCCGGATGCTGCCAATAAGGTCCATATAGCGCGGTTCGGTAATAATGCCCACGCTGTCAGAGAAATCAATAAAGTATTCCATTTCCGGTGCGCCGGAGAGAATATTGGTGGGGATGATGATTGCGCCGATTTTAGCAAGGGCAAAGAAGCAGAGGAGATATTCAGGTGCATTGGCCAGATGGATCGTAACTTTATCCCCTTTTTTAATCCCGTTGCGCAGCAGGACATTGGCATAGCGGTTTACCATTTCATCAAACGCCCGGTAGGTGTATGAAACCACATACCCCTCTGCGTCCTCGAACACAAGACATTCCCTGCTGCCAAACAGTCTGGCCTTATATTCTAAAACCTGGCGTACATTTTTTGTTCCAATGCAGTCCATACATCCTCGCTTCGATTATTTGTTACAGAGAACCGCTGAGGAAGCTGCTGAAGGTGATGGTACTAAAAGGGTATGGTGTTACGTAGTATCTCCTCAGCATCTAACCGGCTGTTGAAAAACACCCATCTGTCCCGACCTGCGTCGGGATTGCGCTCATTCCCGATATCGGGACCTCATTCCTCTTGATTTCGCGCGCCTTGCATCTGGATGTTTTTGACCAGCCTGAGAAAAAACTACTTTTTCAACAACCTGTTGGTCAGGCTCCATACCGTGCGCAACCTCAGCAATGCGTATGCTCAAGTCGCCCGAAAAGCCATCTTCAGTTCATACACATATTCGCTTCTGCGCTTTTCAAGATCAAAGCCCATTTTTTCAAACAGGCTCATCATGGGCCTGTTTTCAACGAGCACCTCTGCGGTAAATCCCAGCAGACCCTGTCTCTTTGCCA
>Ga0209777_10003465_pt1 | contig 19544 bp, 14 predicted proteins | sample FrelakmetHBP12HB_FD_187147 | JGI IMG/M metagenome (GOLD analysis project Ga0209777, IMG submission 187147) | Freshwater lake sediment microbial communities from the University of Notre Dame, USA, for methane emissions studies -HBP12 HB (SPAdes)... | ecosystem: Environmental > Aquatic >...
GGCCACGGCGTGGGTGTGATCGGGTGTGGCGACCACCACCGCCTCAACGTTCTTGTCCTCCTTCTGGAGCATCTCACGGAAGTCGCGGTATTTCCTGGCACCGGGGAATCGCTGGAAGGTCGAGGCCGCGCGATTCCAGTCCACGTCGCACAGGGCGACGATGTTCTGGTCTTTGAGCTCCTCGAGATCGTCGGCGCCGCGCCCGCCGGCACCGATGCAGGCGAGGTTGAGTCTGCGGCCAGGCGGCTGGCCCGGGCCACTCAGGGCCTGCGGCGAGACGATGGCGAAAGCGCCCGCCGCCAAGGCACCGCGAAGAAGATCGCGCCTTGAGATGCCCCGACGCCCGGAACACGGTTGGTTGCCTGACATGGCGAGCCCCTGACTTGCATAGGGTTACGAGGGCCAACAGCGCTGGGCGGCAACGCTAACACGGGGCCGCGGTCGCGTCAACGTGTTTGTGGTTGGACGAAGGGGTATTCCTCGATTACCGACCCGGTCAAGACCCCGCGAATAATGAGCAACAAATGCGAGACACTACACTAGTCCAGTTCCTCGCCTGCCCTTCGGAGGATATCCTCGAGCGCGCCGACCACACGGCTCGGCAGCGGGTGCCTGGCGGGGGAAGCCAGGATGCCCTCGACCTGCTTGCGGGCCTTGGTATAGATATCGGGCCGGCCCAGTTCGAGCCATCGCTCGTACGTGTTGCGGTCCACGAGGCCCGGCCGCAGGAACTCCTCGCTCCGGCACGCCGCCACCGTGCTGTCCTCCATCAGGAAATGCCCGCCCGGCCCCTGTCGGGCGACATCCTCATAGTAGTCCTTGGCTTCGCTGACGTCGACGCCTTCCTTCATCCGCCGGCACAGGCAGGCCAGCTCATGGTCGACCACGATCTGTTCCTGGACCAGCAACTGGCTGGTGGCGATCTCGCCGATGCCGTTGACCACATCGACCCCGGACAGCACGAGCGGCAGGGTCGTGATCATCTTCTCGAGAATGGCCTGCGCCCCCGGCGCCTGGGCATCGGTGAGGCATCCCGCCTGCGTGTTCGGGAGGCCGTAGAAGCGTGCCATCTCGCCCAGGGCACCGTTGATCAAGTTCGATTCGGGAGCGCCCTCCACAAAGCCGCCCGTGCTGAAATTCGTAATCCCGGCCGCATGACCGTAGATGATGGGCGTGCCGGGGCACGCCATCTGAAACAGCACCAGCGCCGACAGGCCTTCGGCATTGGCGACGGCGATGTCGGAATACAGGCTGGCGGGGCCCGTGGAGCCGCAGGCGGGCATGGGGTACGGAAGAATCGGCACGTGGAACTTCGCCAGCTCCAGGCACGCGTCGCACATCTCGCCGTCGTGGGTCAACGGCGGAATCGTGCAGTAGCAGACCGAGAAGATCTTGCGCTCGCGGACGGCGTCCTCGCTGCCCAGGATGGCCGCCAGCCCTTCGATCAGGTACGGTACGTGCGAGGGGTGGTGCACCTCGTGCTGGATGTGCTTGGACGACTGCATAAAGGAGAGGAAGGCCGTCCGGATGTCGCCGGAGCCTGCCGGGATATCGTTGAGCACCACGTTCGGCCACACGACGGTGCCCAGGGGCAACTCTTCGAAGATCCGCAGGCTGGCGGCCAAGTCCTTCGTGACGGCGTAGCGCCGCTCGCCGGTCTGGAAATCGACGGCAAACGTTGCGGCCCCGTCGAGCGTGTATCCGGTGTACGCGGAAGGCAGGGCAAAGTCGAACGACGGGTTGCGGGCGCCCAGCACGACAGACTTGGGCGCGGTCCTGAGCGCCTCCTCGACCATGGCGGCAGGGATCCGGACAATCGGGGCGTCCCCCCCTGCCCGGGCGCCATGCTCGACCAGGATCCGGCGGGCCTTGGCGCTGTGGAACCTGACGCCGACCTCCTCAAGCATCCGCAGGCTGGCACGGTGAATTCGTTCCTTCTCCGACTCCGAAAGATACCGGCATTGCGTCTGCATGCTCGGGTCTCCGCGTTCGATTCCTCCGCGCCCCGCGTGAAGTTGAGGCTGCCGGTGATGACCGACTTGCCGTCAATGATTATAACCTTGGGGATCCCCGAAGCACGGTTTCGCCGCCGAACATGCACGGCTCGTTGCCCAGCTCGAAGAACTGGATGTACGGGCCGTACTCCCTGAAGAAGGCGTCGATGGCCTCCCTGATCCGCGGCGGCATCCTCCCGTTGGCCTCGTTCTGGAAGTGCGACCCGCTGACATTGTCGGCGCACATCGTGACCACGCCGGCCAACAGTGCGAACGCCTTTGCCATGCCAGACTCCATAGAACAGCCCCTTGTGCTCCCCGAGGCAGACCGTTTCTGGAACTCTCGGGGCACCAAGGGGTGCCGGTGAAACCGGATGAGACCCTCGCTCTCGCTGGTCTTCGCCAATGAACAGCGAACCGTAGTTGGCCAGAGGGTCGACGTAGAAAGATCCGTCTTCGACACCTTACTGAGCGTGACGCGGGCACTCCTGGGCTCTCCCGTACCCCGCGGCCGCATCACCTGTGAGACGCGGCCACTCCGGCTGTGGGCGAGGCCCACCAGGGAGCGGCTTGCATGAGAAGGACCAGCCGGAACTGCTCGCCCGGCTTGAGCGGCCGATAGAGCTTGGCGCACACCAGACGGTTCTTCTCGGAATAGTAGGGGATATATCCACGTGCCTGGGAAGGGGCTACGGCGAACTTCACAAAGGCCGAGTGCTCCGGCACGGCATTCAGGACGAGCGCGTCATAGATCGGAGCGGCGCCCGTGTTGCGGACGGAGATGACCAACGCCATCTGGTGGCCGAAGTAGACGGTCTTTGGACTGACCTCCAGTTTCAACTCCCCCGCATAGGTTCCCCCGGCCGGAGCGGGCGTTGTCTGCCGGAAGGCCTCGCTGTATTTTCGATTCAGCAGAACCGCCAATTCCCCGCCCGCTTCGAGGAGTTGAGAGAGCTCCTGGCCTTCCTCCAGAGAGACAATGAAGGACTCGTCCAGGAGAATGGCATGGTTGTCCGCGTCCACGAAATCGGGAATGAGGCCCTGATCGATAAGCCACGCAATGAAGTCTTCATCCAGCTTCTGGCGGACGTTGCTTTCGCCCATCGTCTGGCCGCTCTTGCCTGTGGCCGTTTGCGGGCCGGCCAGATCGGCCCGTCCCTTGAGGATCGGGAGCTCGCCGGAGTCAGCGACCGCTCCTGCCCCCGGGGCCGTCGCCTGGGCGGGTCTCAGATCGAGTGCCTCGGGGGTGGCAGGCGCCGGAACACGGAGTTCCCCAACCTTGGCATCCATCCGAGCCGCCTGCTGCGTATCGGTCATCGTCCGCTGATTCGCGGCCGTGAGGAGTCCGCCCTCTTCCCTTGAGTCTCCCAGGGATTGGTGGGCTTGAACGGTCTGGATGCCCCCCTGTCTTTCGTCCGCGCGAATCATGTGTTCCGCGGCCGCAAGTGTCAGGCCTCCCTTTCGGGTCTCGGCAGCCGCGATCCCTTCCCCCGCCGTCTCCACACGGATGTTTCCCTGCGCACCGGCGGCAAGAAGCAAGACGCTGTTCTCGGGCATCGTCACGGCAATGACGAGGGGTTGCTCGCAGGTGATCGCCCGGAGTTCCCCGGAGGCCGTGGCAAAGAAGACGACCTTTTCGCCCGGCTTCAGGACCGGAAGGTTTTTCGGCGGTTGCGTCATCGGGGGGCTGGAACCGTCGCGGATCTCGGCATAGGGCGGTGTGGTAAACTGTTTCTCCGGCGGGAACTGGGCGCAGCTTGCCGCCAGGCCCAAGGCCAAGGCCGTCCCGGGGACCCAACGTCGGCCGCGAAGTCTGTTCATGGCCTGCCTCGGCGCCGGAGGACGTGTTCAGTGCGACTCTCGGCCAAAGACGATCTCGGCCACTTCCTGCTTGTCGTCGCCGGCCGTGACGGTGTACTTGGCGATCGTGCCCTTCTCGGCGGCCTCAAACAGGTCGGCAGGGATTTTGCATGGAACCTTCATGAATGTTGTAAACACGTCCGCTCGCAGATTGCGGATGTAGCCGACGTACTTGGCCCCGCTCTTGAGCCGCAGCCCGACCTTGTGCGTCGCAGGAGACTCGTGGGGGCCGTAGTTGTCCCGCGTTGTGGTGAACACGTCGACCACGGCGATACGGTCCTTGACGTCCCAGTCGTTCACGCGGACCTGGACGATGTTCGGCACATCGTTGAAGTCAAGCTCCACCGTGGAGTTCGCAGGGAAACCCGGCTTGGTGCGGTTGCCGATCCAGTAGAAGATGACCGGCTTGTTGTCAAAGGCGATGGTGCCCTTGCCGAGGACGCCGCTCCCCGCTTTGGCGAGGAGGTCCGTCGAGAACAGTTTCGTGTCGTCAGTCCGGCCAAAGGTGGCGAGTGCGACGACCTTGTCAACGTTCACTACCATCATGGCGCCGCAAAGGCTCGGCTTATCTTCGCTCAGGCGGCGGAAGACGAAGGGGTACATCCCCAAACCGAATTCCAGCGTTTCCGTTGAGGGGCTGCCGGTGATCTGCTTGGAAAGCGACCCGAGGAAGTCCACGTAGCATCCTTTGGGCGCTGTGACGCAGGCCACGAGGCGGCTGGGGTTCGCGGCGATGACCTTGGGATCGTACGCCTGGTTGCGTGCGAGGTCGCTGATGTCTTTTTCCTGCCAGACGAAACGGTAGGGCTGCAGGGTGGGCGTGACGACGTTGCCGCACCCTGTGGCCACCGTCATGGGCGTCTTCGCGTCTCTGAGAAACAGGACGTACTCGCCCCCCGCGTTGTTCGCGTCACGGAGGTAGCCGACCCGGGGCGTCTGGCCGGAATTGCGGGCCACGCCTTCCTTGATCTGGTCAAAGAGGCCGAAGGGCGTCAGATACGGCTTCTCGTTCCGTTCCAAGGCCCAGAGGAGCCAGTGGGCGAAGGGGCTGTGGCCCTTCAGGGCTCCGTCGGCGACCGGCTCCACGCTGCCGCTCGTCAGGGCCTGCCGCGAGGGCTTCTCATAGGCTCTCTGGTAGTACGGCTCGTCGATCTGCGGCAGGCTGCCGCGGGTTCCCTTGAAGAAGTCGCCCGCGAAGCACGAGTCGCTCACGAGGAGGATGTGCCGCGCCTTCGTGTTGGCGATCGTCCGCCGGGAACCGCCTCTGGCGCGACGTGGGGCGGCAGATGACGAATCCGACGCCCGCGGGCAAGGATGAGCTCTACGCCTACGACGGCCTCTCGCGCCTGACGGTGGCAATAGCGGGCGGGGTCAGTCCGGAAACGGCCGCGAGAGCGCACGATGCGCAAGCATCACTGGCAACACACTATGGCGATAAACAGCATCTTCACGGAATGCTAGACAGTGATATGGCCGGCATGACCAAGCTCGGCGACGCGGAGAAGGCGGCGATGTGGCAAAAAGGGGTGCGGGACGAAATCCTCGATAGGTACGCAAATGCCCAAACATCGACCAATCAGGACCATAGGGATGAGATGATGGGGGAGATCGCTCACACCATTGCGGACCTTCGGAGTCCCCCACACGTGAGCCGCGAGAACGGCAGTGAGGGGCCCATAACCCGAGTGTCGGATTACCAAGCGCAAGACCATGACAAACACAGAAGTTGGGAGCACCTCGAAAAGGCCGATGTCAAGGACCTTGACAAGGCGCTGGCAAGAGCAGTAAAAGCTAAAGATGCCAAAGCCGCCACGATCATAAAGGCGGCACTCCAGGCTAGGCAAGATACCGTGGCACTCATTCGGATGGCAAACCGCGGTGCCTCGCCACAAGAGATTGCCAAGTGGCTAGTAGAGGGACAAAAGGCCCCTTTGCGCATGAGCGATAAGGGAGTGAAAGTTGGGGGCAGTGACGCGCGGTACAGACACCAAGCCAAGGACAGGGAAATGGGGGGGGTGATCTCAAGCCCTTGAGTAGAGATCTCTTTGGCGGGGCAATTCGTGTCGTCTCTGGGAGTTCGGAAGAGGAGATCATAATGCCGATGATTACGGCGGGACGGCGCGTACAAGGGGCATTCCCTGAATCACGCGACTGCACATATGGCTGCAGGCATAAGCTGGCTATAGTGGCCGTGCTATCGGCGTTACCTCTATGGGTGTGTCATGGTTGCGGGCAGGAGCCTGTTTCGGGCGGGAGTCCTGGCACAACTATTGTGCAAGCGGGTGGGGGCAATGCAGCAAGAACGCAAGTCTACAGTTCGCTCCCGCCGACCCAGGCACCTCGTCTCAGTTGGGTCTTCCAGGGGAAGTATGATTCGGCCCGAGGATTAGGCAGCGGCGGCATCTCCTCATCTCCGGTCGGAGGAGAAGACAGGCTCTTCTTCTGCAGCCGTTGGGGGGAGTGCTACTCGGTTGACCCAAGGACCGGCAAGCAAAGATGGTCATCCTCCTTTAGGATGATTATCCCCACATGGCCTGCCTGTGCCAATAGCACCGTCTTCATCGGGGGTTTTGGCGGCGGGGGCCCTCACTTATTAGCACTTGATGAAGAAAGCGGTCGGAAGAAATGGGGGTTTGCCGAGGGGATGGTTGGTGTGGCCTCATCGCCTGTCGTAGCGCGGGGCTCGATCGTCTTTGGAACAACTACAGGCGTCATCTACGCACTAGACGTCTTGACCGGCGCCGAGCGGTGGCATTTTGATATTGCGGAGGACATCGATCCACCAATCACCAAAGGTGATGACAGGCTCCAAGTCTATTCTCCGGCTGTATCCGATGGCATGGTCTGCTTCGGGGCAGGCAACGGGCGCCTCTATGCCTTGGATGTTGTCACTGGGAAGGAGATGTGGAAGGTCAGGACATTGGGGCAGGCATTTGTGCCAACCGTTGTGGAAGGAAAGGTCTACTACTGCGCCACGCAAGGCACCAAGGACGTTTTGTGTGTCCTTGATTCGAAGGATGGTTCCTCAAGATGGAAGCGACAAATCGCAAGTCATGGAACAGACTCGGTGGCCGTGGCCAAGGGGCTTGTATACGTCTTCGGAGATCTGCCCTCCGGCATAGACAAGAGCGACGGGAAAGATGCCGCCAATTGTGTCCTGTATGTATTGGACGCCAATACGGGGGCCGAAGAATGGCAGTTGGCTCTTGCCGACGATCCCTCAACGGGTGCCTCTTTGGCTGGTAGCACGCTTCTTTTCGGCACGCACGATGGGCAAGTGTGCGCAGTGGACATTGAGAAGAGGAGAGTCCGGTGGCGTTTTGATACGGGAAAGAAGGAGGCCGTTACATGCGCGCCGGCAATCATTGCGGGTGTGGTTCTATTTCCATGCAGTGACGCAAAGGTATATGCAATTCATTGAAGTGGTGAAGGAATTAGGGACGCTTCCCGGAAGGAATTAGGGACGCTTCCTAATGGCGTTAGGATAAGCCGAAAGGGCCAATAAAAGAGGGCCTGCCTTGTCGATGAGATGGGTGACTAGACCTGTCTCTTGGAACAAGGAGGCCCGCTGTGCCTTCTATCGACCTTTCGGCGGCTTGGCCGCCAGATTTTTCCCCCTCCTGAAGTAGGCCAGCGAGAATGAGTTCGCCGGGCGTTAGGGTGCCGAGGCTCGTGGATATGCGGTTTGCAGCGCGTCCGGGGCGGAGGAACGTGGCGGTGGCCCGCAGGGACGTAGTGTTGGAGGCTCTTTGGAATCACGACGTCGGCATAGGCGCGCACGACAGCCGCGGCCCCGGCTGCGCCGCCACGTGAGGACCTTAGGCCACGCGGCGAAGCGCGACGAGGGGCAGATGTTTCTGTCCGCGCTCGAACGTAACGACGAGTTCGAGCCGGACGCCGGGCTGGCCTTTGACGAGCGTCTGCGGCGCGGCGCAGGGCGAACCCCGTGGCCACTTGGCCCGTGGCGAGGACCTGGATGGCCGGACCGACGTCTTCTCCCTGGGCGCGACACTCTATTACATGCTGACCCGCCGGGCCGCCTACCCGGGGGCGGACGCAGACGCGATCCAGGAGGCGTTCAAAGGGGGCCCGCCGCCGAAGCCGAGCCGGTTCAATCCGCAGATCGGGCCGGCGCTCGACGCCGCCGTTATGAAGATGCTGGCGGTGGACCGGGATAAGCGGCACCATGCGTGCGCCGAGGTCATGGCGGACCTGCGGCAAGCATGAAGGAATGGGCGTGAGGAGGCGATCAGGCCGGCCTGCTGGCACTTTCCATGAGGCCCCTTAAGTCGCGCGGCAACCACGGCTTTGCCACCAGAGTCGCCAGCGCCTCGGACAACTCGGCGGGAGAGTTCTTCGTGATCAGTGTGCCGTGATGCACGAGCGCGGCCGCGATGGCCGCATAGTAGAGGGCGATGGCCCCGGCATGTTCGGCCCCGTCCGGGACCCGCAGCGAAACGGCCTTCCAATGGTCCTTGATCGTCCGCAGCAGCCCCAGGTTAGTCCGCGGGTCGAGGAGAACTTCGCCGAGCCGTCGGCCCGGCCTCGCCTCGCCCAGCCCCACCGGACCGGCGAGGGACCTGGCTAGCCAGACCTCCGGCTCCGGCTCGCACAGGACCGTGAGGAGCCGCGCGAGTTGGTCCGGCCGGAGCTTGATCGTTGAGTCTCTATCCACGCTTGTCCCCAGGTTCCAGCGAAGAAACCAGTTCACAGCCTGGCCATGCGGCCGCACTTGACATGCCGCCTTACCCCTCCAATACGCAAAGACAGGCCGTTGCCTGCGCGCCTACGAGAGCGCTTGCGTCATCTCGCGGATTTCCCGGTCCACCTCGTCGTCGGAGGCCACGAGAAGCCGCACCCGGTTGCGGAGGACCTTCTGGAACCGCCGCTTCACCGTCAGAAGCATGTCCTCGGCCTTGTCCTTGCCGCCGATGCCGAACTGGTCACTTACCTCCGCGAGCGACGGGACCGGTGCGTCCTCCAGGATAGGGGCGAGGACGACCGCCCGGAAGACGTTCCAGTGCCCCTCCTTGCCGCCCTTCAGGTACCACTCACGTACCTCGGCGATCGCCTGGTCCAGCAGGCCCGACACCCACTGGCGATGGAAGGCCATCTCCGGCGTAGAGCAGTCGACCGGCTCGAACAGGGCGGGATCCTCGAACCCCTCCAGGTGGAGGAGGCCGCCTTCCGGGGCCCGCTTCTTGGCCGACGTTTCGCGGTGGACGCTCTTCATGTAGCGGTCGAGCGCCGTCAGAAGGTACGTCCGGAACCGGCCTTCTGCGGGGTCGGCCCGGCCGATCAGGTTCCGGCCCAGGACGACCTTCGCGAAGAACCCCTGCACGAGGTCCTTGGCTTTCTCGGGATCGATCCGGCGGCACCGGACGTAGGAGTAGACGGGTTTCCAGTAACGGGCGGAGATGTTCGCGACCGCCCGGCGCCGGACCTGGGTGTCGGGCGAGCGGGCGTGGAGGATCTCGGTCCACCAGGTCTCCTCGAACGCCCGATTCCCGCCGCCTAGGTCGGTTGTATCGTGCCGCTTCACGCTGATCAGGCCTCCCGCGTGCGTTGCTGACGCCAATCTATAGAGAAACGGCGGCGCGTCAAGGGCGCACGCAAAGAGTGTCTTCGAAGGGGAAGGCGCCCGCATGGGTGTATAGGCGCTCGTGGAATTGTGGCCGCTCAGACGGGGCCTATGGAGGACGCATGATCCGGTCTGGGCTGACCAGGGCAGTTCGCGCACCGGCCATAGTCGGCCTGGTCTCTCTTGCCCTGGGTGCTGCCGCCCAGTAGACCGCTGCGCTCGCGGCGGATTCGCGTCAGGATGTCTTAGTGCTCATAACAGGGGGGATGGCAAGCACGCGTAATCCGACTGTGGGTGTCGTATACTATATAGGATTGCAGGTACTTGCCTTCTGCTGTTCCGTGAGCTATATTCCCCGCGAGCGCGGAGGGGGCGGGGTGTCGACGCTCGACGAGATCACGGCGCAGGCCCAGCGGGCCGCCAGCACGTTCTGGAGCAGACCGGCAGCAACGCGTCGCAGGCCGCCGCGCTGCTGGGTCGAAACGAGCACGGTTTGCACAGGCTCACGAAACGGCCCGGCATGACGCCGGCCGGGGCAAGAGGAGGCGACTCATGACAGCGGGCCGCATTGACCGGATGACGGACCTGGTTGGCAACACGCGATACTGTTTCGTCATCATGCCGTTTGCCTCGCACGGGCTGTTCTACGAGCACCTCCAGCACGTCATCCGCGACACTACAAGTCTCAGGTGTATCCGGGCCGACGAGGTTCCGGGGCCGAGCCAAGTCATCTTGCACAAGGTCCAGCGTTTGATTGGGGGCGCCGACCTGGTTCTGGCCGAGATGTCCGAAGACCGGCCCAATGTGTACTACGAGGTCGGCTATGCGGCGGCGCTCGGCAAGCAGGTCCTCCTTGTGTGCCGCAAGGGCACGAAACTTCCGACCGACCTCAAGGGCCTTGAGAGCATCCAGTACGAGGACACGCCCGCCGGAATGCGCCAGTTCGACCGGGAGTTGCGGCGGCACCTTGTGACGCTCGTTGATTCCGACATCCAGATGCTCCAGGCGATGCTGGTGGCGCCGGCGCCCAGCCCTTCGTGCATCCTGGCCAGCCCGCGATGGACCTCGCGCGGCAAGCCGGTGGCTTCCCGGCGGTTTGTTGAGTCGTGGACGCACGGAGACAACCTGGGAGTCCAGGGGATCTTGTACGCCTTGGGCATCGTGCTGGGCAAAGACGAGTTGCCCGAGTTGCTCAGCGCCCAGCATGTGGTCGGGGAGGACATCCTCAAGCGGGACTGCAACCTTTTCCTCATCGGTTCGGTGCGGACGAATCCGCCGGTCGAAGACGCCATGGCGATGCTCCAACCGAAGCGCGGCATCCGCTGGGAATTCGATTGTTCGCGCGAGGATGTCGCCATCCTTAAAGGCCCCCGCAATGGCCGGCCCTGGCGGTGGGTGGTCCAGCGCGGGGTCGGGGTCCCCGAGAAGGATTACGGCCTGGTGCTCCGCGGACCGCACCCGAAGCTTCCGAACCGGCAGATTCTCGTCATGGCGGGCTGCCGGTCGCTGGGAACCGGCGGTGCATGCCTCGCCGCCACGCGGCCGCGCCTCATCCAGGAAATACGGAACCGTCTCCCCAAGGGCGGCTTGGGGCGGAAGGACCGGTCGATCTGGGCGCTGGTGCTGGCCAAGCCGGACCCCGACAAAGGCGGTTCGGTGTCGGAGAAAACCGTCAAGGTTGTCGCCGCGGGGAGTGGCTGATCGAGAGGGCGCCGCGGGCAAGAACATGTAGTTTGAAAGCGACGGGGCCGAAGCATTCGACCTGAAAACCCGAGGACAATGAACGTGCACATACTTCACGGCTCGATTCTGTTCGGCTGGATGTGTTTGGCGTCCGCTGTCGTGATCGGTTGCGCCGGTCCTGTGGTCCAGCATCGGTCTGAGGCCGCCAAGGCGCCGCTCCGCATCGCGTTCCTGGGCGACTCGATCACCGACGGATACACCTACCCGCAACTGGTTCGCGATTCGCTGGCCAAGTCGCGCCGGGTCGACGTGGTCGCGATCAACGCGGGAATCGGCGGCGACACCATGCCCGGGATGGAGGCCCGCCTGGAGCGCGACGTGCTGGGCCATCGGCCCGACCTCGTGACGATCAGCGCCGGGGCCAACGACGCCGGCCGCGGGGTCACCCCGGAGGCCTACGAAAAGTCCATGCGGGCGGCCGTGGAGACCCTCCAGGCCCGGCAGATCCGGGTGATCCTGCTGACGCCGGTCTGGTTGCCCCACAAGACCCCCGGGCGGATGGAGGAGTACGAGCAGGCTATTCGCAGGATCGCCGCCGACAAAAAGCTTCCGGTTGCCGAGGCCACGGCAACGATGTCCGCGGCGGCCGCGGCGGGCCAGTCCCAGCACGCTACGGACGGTGTTCACCCCAGTTACGCCGGGCAGCAGAGCTTCGCCCGGGCGGTCCTCGACGCCATGGGGTACGCCGACGTGCCGGTGGTCGAACGGGTCAACGCCGTGTTCGATCCCGCCGTGGTCCGCGATTGATCGTGCCGTTGACCACTTCCGTTGTCTTTGTCTTCACGTGCCACGGGCCCGCACCCTTGACCCCGCCGGACGCACCTGCTAAGAACGTGTCTGACCAATTTAGGAGTCAAATCATGATCCGCTGCGCGCTCGTCAGTGGCAAGGACATGGGCCTCTTGCATGGACGGAACTTCCATAAGAATCCCGGGGCCCGGGTGGTGGCCGTCTGCGACACGGACCCGGCGCTGCTCGCCAAGGCCCAAAAGGAATTCGGGGCGCCGGGCTATCCGACCCTCGAGGCGCTCCTCGCGAACTGCGACGCCGAGCTGGTGCTCCTCATCGTGAACGAGACGCGGCGGATCGCTCCGCTCGGGCAACTTCTGGCGGCAGGCCGCCAGGTCTTCACCGAGAAACCCCTGTGCGGCATGGACGGCCAGTACCGCGTCCGCGAGGAAGACGCCGCCGTGGCCGCCCCGGCCATCCGGGCGTGGCGCAGCTCCGGCCGGGCGCTCGGCATCAACTACAACTATCGCTTCTTCCGCCACTTCCGCAAGCTCCACGACGACGTGGCCGAGGGCCGCCTGGGCCGGATCCAGATGGTCCGCGCCCGGGCGCACTTCAACTGCTGGTCCCACGTGATCGACCAGATCCTGTGGACCATGGGGCGGCCCGAGTGGGTCAGCGTCGAAGGCCGGCCCGACGAGCCGGGCGGCTGGCAGCGCCTGATCCGGATGAAGTGGGCCGGCGGCGCGGCCGGCGAACTGGACGGCTCCAACGCGTGGGGCTTCGACGACCATCCCCTGCGCCTCATGATCCTGGGCGACCGCCGCTACGGCGAGGCGCGCGGCCTCAAGGGCTGGTACCGGCGCTCGAAGGCCGGCTCGTGGCCCGGCGAGGTGGAAGAACTGTGGGAGGCCGAGCAGGGGGCCGGCGACTATCACGAGTACGAGGCCTCGTTCGGCCGCATGGCCGACGCCGTGGTCGACGCGCTAGAGGCGCGCCGCCCCTTTCCCGCCGACGGCGGCGCGGCCTGGGACGAACTGGTGTTCGAGGCGGCCGTCCATCGCTCCGCCCTGAGCGGAGGCGAGCGCGTCCGGCTGGATGACGTGGAGGCGAAGGCGATGGGGGCGGCGGCGCGCTGAGCAATGCGGCGCGGGGAGGCGGGACATAAGTGTCCTGATCTTCGGAACCCGCCGGAACGCGACCACTCAACAGGAGAAACTGGATTGTCCCCAGATTACCAGTGGTCCTATGGGGAGGTAGCTGCTTTGTCTACACAACCGTCAATATCACAGGTGGTACAAAGTGCAGGCCAAGAGCTTGCCGCCTCGACTGGCGGCTTTGCAGACGTGCTGAACGAAACACTGAATCGGCTGCTGGTGTGGCCTGCGCACGCGTCAAGAGGGGTAGTCAGAGGCGCAGAAGGGCAAGAGACGGGTGTTTTCGGTACTATCATCCATGGTTCCTCATATCAAGGCAAGCCCAGGCCGCAATCTTCGGACTACGATGCCGATAGTGTGGCTTGCGTGATCGACGTCAATGAGAGCCTTGACACGGAGATGCTGAGGGGGGCCTATGGGAGGGTTGCCTGCGCGAAGCGACTCAAGAAAGGTCCGCCACCGAATGTGCAATGTTGCCCTGTAACCAACGTCACCCTTGGGATTGTCTTTGCTCGCAACGCAACCGTGCCGATTGAGGAGTTGGCTGAGGAACTGGATCGCCTGAACAGGCAACATCCAGACCGAGAATGGACCGACATGGTGGTTGTGCTCTCCTCATGCGTGATCAACTACGTAGGCCAATTCCCGGGCGAGGGCATCACCGGTGATTTTCTTCCGCCTGTCGAGGGTGCCGCCGCTAGGCACTTGCCACCGGCATATGTGGTTCTAGTTGTCAGGCCCACAGGACGGTTTACGTTCAACAAGATGTGCGGTTTCCTCATGGCACACCTCGCGCTGTTCTTTTCTGGCACGGGCGCGTCTCCTTGGCACGACATCTTGGAGGGTTCGCCACGCGAGGCACTGACAATCACAGGATACCAGTACAATCTTGCTGGCAACCTAATGCCTGTTCCACGGCAATTCTACAATGACCGATATCTACCTCCGCGGCCATTTCTGATCGAAGACCAGCAGGGGAACCTGCTTGCCACCTTACAGTTCGTTCCCTGGCAGGACGGCGGCGTGGTCCTGCTCAGGGGGAACTTCCCGCTGACCCCATTGCTGATCTACCTTGGAAAGGACGTGTTGGCGAAAGGAGAGGTGGTCAGTCTCCCAGGGGGCCAAATCTCCAATGTGCTTCCTATGACGCAGGAAGACTTTCATCAAATGTTACAGTGCGTTCAGCGGCAGTCGGGCCTTGTTGTGAAACTGGACCCAGCAAAGTCTGTTATCCAGAAAATGGCAGATGAGGGTTCGTGTTCGCCCTTTATGGCTCGTCTCTATATGGGGCTCCTGCGTTTGCGCGATGTTGTCTTTCCTGAACGCGCTGAACAGGACGTATTCGACAGCCCTTATAGAGCCCTTATACAGGCCCTGTTGAACGCCCGCACTGCCTCGCAGCAAATCAACCAACTTGTATCCGACCACTTTGTCAGACTTGCGAGGGGCGAGATCGCGAAGGTGAGCGGGCACATGCTGATTGTCGAAATGCCGATCGACAAGGAGCTTCGTAAGGAGGTGGAAACGTTCTTGAATTGTGCTGTTAGAACGCTGAAGCAGGGAATGCAGGAGGTGGCCACGGCTTTGGGGAAAGACATAGCATTCCTGTTCAAGAAACAAGGCGCCTTTGAAGATGGGATAAGGGCACTGGCTGGAAATGACCCATCTCTCGCTTCGTATCTGGCAGAAACGCGCACGTGGTCTGAGCGGTTGATCAGTTGCCGCAATGCTATGGAGCACGATGGATGGATTCTTCCCGGTGTCAAGTATGCTGAGGTGTCAGGGACCATCCACGCGGATGAGCCTGAGATCTCGGGTCAGAAGGTATCAGGATTTGCCGTGTTCATCGTTGATCGGCTCGCCTGCTTTGTGGAGGAAGTCTCGGTTCACTGTCTGGCTGCAAGAATGCCAGCGGGCGTTGCCGTAACGGAGATTCCCTTGTCACACAGAGACGCAGAAATGCCGCTAAGGTTTCAGCCCACAACGCGCGCTGGTGGGATGCCCATTTGGAGTATTTCCTACCACCAAAGGTCATTTGCTGAAACGTGACTAGGGGGGAATTGGAGGCGGCATCTTATCGGGGGACACGGTACTTTTCTTGGCGATGCAGGCCGCCGTGTCTCTAAGCCCCCAAGGGGCGTTTGCCTATAGCCCCGGTGCGCGAGCCCGGGGGAACGAAGGACCCGATCCGGATGGTTCTTCTTTGGCTTTGGAGCCCCGGACGGGGCGAATGAACCGCCGCTCAGACTCCCCGATGGGGCTACCGAAAAACAGAGGCTGGGGCGGACGTGGGCGGCCGACCACGGGCTGGCGCACCGTGGCTACTATCACACGCCCCGGTGGGGCTGAGGCAACGGCGGGTGCGTGCACAGCACCCACCCTACATGGCTACCTACTAATCTCATTAGCACTACAACGCTATGAACCGCCGGTCGCGCGAGATCCGCCAGCCTGAAAGGCTGGAACGTAACAGCCCAGGGCAACGCCCTGGGAAATCGGATTCCACCGCCCCCCACGTCTCCGTTGTCTTTTGTTAAGCCCTGAAAGGGCGGAACGGCCGTAGTGCCCTTTCAGGGCTTGACCTGCATTCTGCCGTCCCCAGTTCCCAGGGCGATGCCCTGGGCTGGTACGTCTCAGCCCTACGGGCTGAACACCCACAGCCTCGCTGGCTTGGTAGCGTTGTAGTGCTAACCATGGTGGGTCGCCGTCCTCAGTTTCTTGGAACTTGAAACTTTGAACTTGGAACTTACTTGGGTTCCACGACGAGCAGCGCATCTTCCCACCCCTCCGGCGTCGAGAACGCCTGCACACCGCTCGCGGGAAAGCTTCCCGCCGAGGCCGCGTCGCCGGTCTTGGGGTCGATCCAGGACGCCTTGGCCTGGGTGCCCGCCGCGAGCTTGTCCATGTGGATGGAGAACGAGGCCTTGGCGCCCAGGTAGGCCATGATCCATTGGCCGTCCTTGTGCCGCGCGGCAAGGTTCAGCACGTCACCCTTCGTGTTCGCGCCGCTCGCGAACACGCCCTCGTCCGGCGCCAGGAACCACCATTCCTTCCGTTCCAGGAAGATCTTCTTGAGGACGCCCATCTGGACCGCGCCGGGGGCATCGAGGGCCTTCTTCCACGTGGGCAGCATGCGCCAACTGTCGTTGTGCCCGTAGGTGAAACTGGCGCCGCACAGGTAGGAGTAGTAGGCTTGCCGGCGGACCCAGAGGGGCGTCACGTCGAACCCGTATTCCGAGCCCGCCTCGTAGGCTCCTTCCCCCATCAAGACGGGTTTCACCGGCTTCAGGCCGTAGTCCTTGGTCACCATGGGGTAAATCAGGTCCAGGCTCTTCCATACCTGCATGACATTGAAATCCAGCCAGCCCTCCTCGTGAAGGAAGCTGGAGGAATAGGGCGCGGGGTCCGGCTTGAACGTGATGAGATGGGCGCCGCCGTCCCCTTCCCGCAGGCCGGCGGCCATCTCCCTCAAGACGGGGACGAACTCCTGCTTGGCCTCGGGCGTCATGGACCAGACGATGGCCGGGACGTCCTTGTACCGCCGGGCCAGCCATTTCGCCCAGGCCCGGGCATTCTTTTCCGTGATCCGCTGGCGCCACCGCTGGTGGTACAGGGTCAGCGAGATGACCACGTTCGCCTCGCGGGCGCTGGCGATGACGGCATCCACGTTCTTGAAGTACGCTTCGTTCGGCGTGAGAGGATCGTCGTTCACCCAGGGCTTTTCCCCGGCGGCGTTCGGCTGCGTGCCGTCGCCCACCCCCGCGAGCATGACCTGGATGAAAGCGAACCCGTTGGCCTTCGAACGGGCGATAACCGTCTTGGCCTCCTCCGGCGTGTTGTCCCGGAAGAGCTGCCATTGGGTCGTGCCCAGCCAGAAGACGGGGTGGCCTTTGTGGTCCACGAAGTACCTTCCATTCGGGCTCACCTTGACGGGGTAAACGGGTTCCTCGGCCAGGACCATCGGTGCCGCGAGGAGGAGCACCCCCAGTGCCACTACGATCGCCTCGTTCATTGCTGCCATGCCTCCTTCCTTATCTGTGCACGGACCACGCAAGGCTCATCGTGAAGGCGGCGGCCTGCCGTCACTTCTTTTCCTCCACGGCTCCCAGGACGACCTCGGGCTGCTTCCGGAAATCGAGCGTTTCCTGGAGCCGGCGCATGGTTTCAGCGGGTCCGGCCTCCAGCACGCCGGCGAACGTCACGAAGTGCGAGGCCGGGGGCGAGGCCTCGATACCCACGCCGCCTGCCGCGGCGCCGGGCGCGACATAATGAAGCGCCGCCGTCTCCGGCGTGGCGATGCCGAGGGCGAGTTTCTGAGGGTTGAACTTGATGCCCCACTGGGCGTTCGGGGCCTTGACCTGTGCGGGGAGGCCGTCGGATTCCTTGCCCACGGGGCCGGTGGCGCCGTTCGAGAACAGGTACGTGCCCGGCGAAGGCCCGTCGGCGGCGAAGTTCTTCGGGGTGTCGAAGTCCCAGTAGCGCCCGACCGGCTCGTTCAGCACCACCTCCACCCACGAGGCGCCGCCCCAGAGGTCGATCGTCTTCACCAGGCCCGCCGGGTCGGTGCAGACGTATCGAACCAGCGCGGGGCCGCGGGCCGCACATACGAGTTGATGCGGAGTCTGACGATGATCCGGCGCGACGTCTGAGAAGCCCGCCCAGCCCGTCTCGCCCGGCATCGTGAGGTCGCGGCCGTCGAGCGCCTTCACTTCCCAGCGATAGAGGTGGCCGCCCTCGCTGCCCAGGAGGAGCCGGACCTTGTCGTTCTCGATCCACTTCGACCCGTTGGGCCCCTCCCGGCTCGAAACCGCCTGCGGCAGGGCCGGCGGCGCTTTCTGAAGACCAAGGTACACATGAACAGTCGCCGCCGAGTTCTTCGGCACGGCGCCCGGAATCATCAGGGCGAGCCGCGCCAGGCCCGGTTTGTCCGTCGGATCGAACTGGGCGAGGATGTCGCGCGGCACGGCGCCGTCCGCCGAGGCCATCGCGCGAATCGGCGCCTTGGCGAGCCCCGCGGGAACAGCCACATCCAGTTCGACGGGGAGGTCCCACCGGTCGACGGGCCCCGCGCTCACGCGGATGGCCAGCCGATGTGTGGCCGAGGGCTCGGCCCACGGGGCCTCGGGTGCCAGCGCCGCTGTTTCGACCTTGTAAGGGCGCGTCCGGCGGGCGAACGCCTCGGGCATGGCCAGGCCCAGTTCCTCGGGCCGGGGCAGGGGCTTCCCGGCCTCAAGGTCCAGCCGAGCCTTCGCCAGACGCTGGGCGAGCCGGTCGTACCGCCCGACCACGTCGGCATAACGGGCCATCGTCCAGTCCAAGGCGTAAGGCTTGCTTTCGGCCTGCCAGAGCCGCTGGAACTCGCGGCCGAGCGCCTCATGGGCGTCGCGGTTCGTGCGGAGGAGTTCCTCCGCTCTTGCCAGGAGCGGCTGGGCCTCCTTCGGGTCCGCCGCCTCGCAGGCCCGCGCGTAGGCCTGGGCGGCTTCCAGGCCGTCGAGCATCCGCAGGCCGATCCGTTCCATTCGTCGCGCGCCCAGGAGGAAGCTGTCCAGGAGTTCCGCGTTGGCGGTGGCCTCCTTCCTGCAAGCCTCCAGGTGCGTGATCGCCGGACGGACGATCTTCAGCAGACGGTCTGCCGATGCCCGAACGGCCGCAGCGCCGGCCCGGGGCCTGAGGTCGTCGCTCCAGAACCGGCCGTTGCCCATGCCCTCCATGCCGGGCAGGCGGTGGGTCTGGGCCAGCAGCTCGATGGCCTGGCCGAAGTGGTCCCCCGTCTCGCCGAACAGGACCGCGCCCACCCGCCGGTTGAAGTCCTCGGGCGTCGTGGCCGAGGCATTCCACGCGCACTCGGCGCCCCAGGCGTAACCGTGCCAGTCGTAGCCTTTCAGGGCCTCGCCGTCGTCCTCCCAGGCGGTGTTGAGCATCCCGAGTGCCCCGTGCTTCGCGCCGTCGCGGACGAAGTGGCGGATATTGGTCGTGGCCTCACCGAAATCGGGCAGGATGCGGCTCCAGTTGCTGATGCCCGGGCAGACGAAGAACGCGTAGCCCGACCGGGCAAACGGGACGATCTGCCCCTCGAAGTTGCCGCGCGGGTCGTAGCCCCAGGTGAGCATGACCGTGTCCTTGGGGATCTGGCCGAGCTTGTCGGGGTGCTGGAGGATGATGTCGCCCCACATCATCATCCGTTTGTGGTACTTGTCCCTCAGCAGGTCGTGGACGCGGACGATGTGCTGGACGTACACGCCGCCGACGCCGATCTTCTCGGCCAGCGTCTTCGACGGCCCCGTGCCCAGCCCCCCGGTCTCGTCGCAGCAGACGTTGAACATCTCGAATGGCAGGAGCGGACAGACCTCGCTATAGAGGTCGTCGAGCAGGCGGTAGGACTCGTCCTTGACCGGGCACAGCACCTCGGCGGTCTCGCGGAGGTCGGCGTACTCCGGGTGCCGAAGGATCCGCTCGAAATGGCCGAACGACTGCTGGTTG
>Ga0209777_10003466_pt1 | contig 19539 bp, 12 predicted proteins | sample FrelakmetHBP12HB_FD_187147 | JGI IMG/M metagenome (GOLD analysis project Ga0209777, IMG submission 187147) | Freshwater lake sediment microbial communities from the University of Notre Dame, USA, for methane emissions studies -HBP12 HB (SPAdes)... | ecosystem: Environmental > Aquatic >...
CTTGGTCGCCGGATATGGACAGGTAATAGTAGACGAATGTCATCACCTGCCAGCAGTAACCTTTGAGCAGGTGCTGCGGCAGGTCAAAGCGCGTTATATACTGGGGCTTACTGCCACGCCGTACCGGGGCGTGACGGTCTACAGCCAATCATCCTCATGCAGTGTGGTCCAGTGAGATACACAGTTAGCCAAAAAGACCAGCAATCTCAAGAATTGCTGCGGCACCGGCTTATCTGCCGGGACACTAGCTTTTCGGTGCCCGCTCAAGAAAGCAAACCATCCATTCATGTTATCTATGCTGCCCTAGTGGCCGATGAGGCCAGGAACCAGCTAATCATTGGTGACCTGATGCATGCACTAGAGGAAGGACGTTCTCCGATACTGCTGACAGAGAGGAGAGAGCATCTGGAGTTCTTCGCCAGCAGACTCACCGAATCTGTAGAACATGTAGTTGTGCTGCGTGGTGGCATGGGAGCCCGACAGCGCCGCGCCGTAATGGAGCAATTGGCTTCCATCCCGGCTAATGAAAAGAGAGTCTTGCTGGCTACCGGACGCTACATCGGCGAAGGTTTCGATGATGCTCGACTGGACACCCTTTTCTTAGCTATGCCGGTATCTTGGAAGGGTACCCTAGTACAGTATGCAGGTCGGCTACACCGTCTTCAAACCGGCAAAGCTGAGGTACAGATATACGATTACGTCGATCGTAACGATCCAATGCTGCTACGGATGTTTCAAAAACGTCTCCGCGGATACCGTGCAATCGGTTACGAATATAAGTAGTCTTGGCTGGTTTAATGGAAATAACAAATTACCTTTGTCTTTATATCCGATGCTATTCGAATGGGGGGCATTGGCTGAGCGCCTCTGGCTTGACATTCAACTTTATTTCTTACGGCTCCTCAATCTAAGCGGATTCGCACCGTATAAGGCAAACGCTGCCTCCAGAAGTTGTACGATTGAACAGCCCGGCTCGCATTTTAGGTTCGAGCCTCTATGCGAAATTCGGACCGCCAATACTCCGCGTCCAGCTAGAACCCCCGCACTCCTTTTGCCGGACATGAAAAGCGTCCAGTTTTCAACATGGTTATCCTTTCGTAGTTCTCAGCGGTGGGAAGTGATCCAATCGCGTACGATATTATGCCTAAACAAGCCCTGGCAGTCAATGCTCAAATGGAGTAAATCAATCATCTGAGTCCGATTTAGTATCATTGTCATATATGAAATCGACCCAGTTCTAGCTACATGTGATCGCACTATGTAAGTTATGGACACATTTCTGAAGCACAACAATAACGGGGTTCATAAGAATCTTCATTAATGTTCGCTAATAGCTTCAGGAAGCCCTAGAATTCGATTTAGAGCCCATTCTCCAGCTGATGTGAGGTTTTCACCGTGCCGCAGGGGTCTTTGTCGTTATTCGCGATTTTTTGGAGCTTATTTAGGGTTGGGCGCAAACCATGTTTTTGCCTACTGACCTTCTAGGATGGCAACGCCTACTACATCTTCAATAGCCTGTTTAAGCTGGGTATGATCGAGAATAAGTAAGTTAGCGGTATTAAATGTGTTCTTACCAACAGAGGCCAGATAATCAAAGTACCTTTTGAGATTAACAAATGCTTTTAACATGCCCGGGTTCCACGCTATGGCTAGGCCGATTCGTCCCAATGCAGCTGCATTGACAGCACTTCCCATGAGATGTTTCCTGCTTCCCGTATTTTCAATTTCGGTTGCAATAAGACAGCGAGCGTTTGGATTCGTATTCATGAGTTGCTGGAATATGGCTTCTGGCTGAGATGTATCGACGTTGGCCAAATGACATCTAATAAGTTTGTCTATGAATGTTCCTGATGAATCCATTAGACGATTATATTCCTTCCATTTAGTCCCGCCTGGAGTAGTAGAAAAAGGTCCTACTGTACACAAACACCTTATTCCTGGACTAGGGAATATCGCGTTGACGCAATTGAAGCCAGAACATTTGCAACGTTACTATGCAGGGAAGCTATCGGCTGGGCGGTGTGACGGAAAGGGTGGCCTCAGCCCCAGGACAGTAAGACACCACCACGTGACCCTTCATGATGCTATTGAGCACGCCGTGAAGTGGGGATTGTTGTCAAGGAACCCGGTTGATGCAGTGAGCCCTCCCCGGTATCAGCGCCCCGTTTGGCATACTCTCAGTGAGGACGATATTAACACCCTGCTGGAGGGTGCCAAGGATACTTCTTACTATGCTCTGTTCTACCTAGCACTTTTTACGGGAATGAGAAGGTCTGAACTACTGGCTCTGAGATGGTGTGATGTGGATTTGCTTCTATGCCAGGTCCATGTGACTCGTACCCTTCATCACCTGCGGAATGGGGGGATTGTCTTTAGGGCACCTAAGACGGACAAGGGGCGCCGGATGGTGGCACTATCGCCTTCCGCTGCCTTGGTGCTTGCAGAACATAGGGAAAGGCAAGAGGGTACGCGGGTCATGCTGGGGGTACCACTTAAGGATGATGACCTACTATTCAGTGCCTTGAATGGTCAGCCGCTTCTACCAGATACTGTTACTCACACTTGGATTAAGCTGGTGAGGCGTGTAGGATTGGCAGGGATACGATTACACGATGCCAGGCATAGCCATGCCTCACTAATGCTGAAAGCTGGGGTACATCCCAAGATAGTTCAGGAGCGGTTAGGTCACGCCAGCATACAGATAACCCTGGACACCTATAGTCATGTCACCCCTGGACTTCAAGAGGCCGCGGCCGCCCGTTTTGACGAGCTAGTGGCACCCAAGCGAAAAAGTGAAGCTAAAAATGGGTCACCCCCAAAAGGTCCATTAGCTATTTATTAGCTAAAATAAAATGCTCCCATTATGTTAACATAATGGGAGCATTTTTAGCTTCAAAACTGGTAGCGGGAGTTGGATTCGAACCAACGGCCTTCGGGTTATGAGTCTACCGCTCTACCTTCCGCGGTGTGTTCTCACGTTAGCTCCTCTGTTTTTCCTGCAACACTCGTTTTCCCCATTTGTACGTAAAACACCCCCACATATTGCCCTATGTGTTCTCTTCTGTTAGCAAATTGTTAGCAAATTCTGACGCCACATTTGTACTTCAGACGAAGCAACAGGATTATTCCGCGTAGGGTTATCTGAACCACCGACCTCATGGTCCCAAAGTAGGACTTAGAAAAGGCGGAGGCCGCTTGCCTCCTTTCGGCTAGTCCTTATACCTTTCCACCCCCGGGAACGCAATTATCAACACTATTTCACGCTTATCGAAGAAGTCCTCTTCGTGTTGGTTTGACAAATTGCATGATTTTCGTTTAGAATTGCGTCTCCTTGGGGTACTTTTAGACTTTGAGCCTACCAGGGGAGAAGAGAAACAATGGACGAGGATGCCCATATCCGTCAGGTCGTCAAAGAACTGTCGGGAGGAGAATACACTTGGGTAAAGTCCCACAAAAGACGAATGCCTGGATGGTGGTGGCACCGGAGTAATGCCAGTGGTGTCACTCACGTCCAGCCAGCTAGCGATGATTCTAGTCTCAATGAACCAGTTATTTATTCAGACGCTTCAGGTCCTGAATGGCTTCTCACCTTGTCGCATCTCTTTTGGAGAGTGTATCTCGGGGCTGCAATACTGGTATTACTGGGATTACTCATTAGATTTGTTTTCTTCTCTTTTTTCAAAGCAGCGTTTATTCTCATTTCCTTCTGGGCATATCCGGCTTCTTGGTTATTTGTATCCGTGCTTCTAGTTCGGCAAGCCTACAGAAGCTACAAGAACAAACATTTCAAGTTTTCAGCAATGTGGCTTACTCTTATTTTACTCGTAACTGGTATCTACTACGCCCTAGCTAGATGGCTCCCACTCTATGGCTTACTCGTTTTAATCCTAATCATAGTATTTATGTACTTGCAGCGGAGACGCAAGAGGCCTGCAATTGCACAAACTCCACACGAGGCAGACCTATCCCCACAGAGCGAGGAGGGTGAGCGCAACGTGGAGGAACCCACTATTTAGTCTATATTCGAGGCTGTGGGTTACATTTCATTTCACCCACCCTACATTACCTTATGTTCAAACAATCACAGAGAGGAGGTGAAAAAAATGGAAAAGGAACAATTTAAAGAATTGATTACAGAATTAAAGACTATTTCTGATAATCTAGATGGCATATATGACCGCCTAACAGACTTGGATGAATTCACTGACCGACTAGATAAGAAATTAACGAAGATTGGCCAAGCGATTCTTTCTCTGAAACGATAGATTCACTCTGAACCTAGAAACAATTTGGTGGTTCCAATATTAGGTTTGCACAATGATAATCTGATGCATTAATTTCTAAAAAATTGTTGCATACACAACAAATGCTCTAACGCTGCCTATGGTGTTTCCGACCCCCTGTTAGTATGTCTGGGGGTCTCAGTCCGCCGACGAACCCCAAACCCACTCCCCCAAGCGCAGCCTCTTACGATTAACGAGACTCAAGCCAACGCGTCAAGGGCATCGCTTCCTCGCTCAGACTGTCGCTTTGCGATTTAACCCTTGACGCCGATTACCCATACTTCATTGCCGAGAAACTTGAGGTAAACCTTTTGCTTTGCGACAAATCCTGCAGCGGTCATAACAGGGCCGAGTTTGAATCCATTATTTAGAGGACTAGTTATGCAAGAGTCTTGGCTTTCTAAACCGTAGCGTAGTATCCCAGTATATCGTTTAGAAGCAACCCACAGCTTTATGGGAATCCGTAAGACTTCCTGCTTGCGGTTGCCCTTATCAGACCAAGATGCATTATACTTCTTCTCCACAATTGATAGGTCTAAGGGCCCGCCCCAACATACAATACAAGCTGTCCAGCCCTTAAGAATGCTGATTTCTCGCGCAGCTGGCAATGTATTCCGCCAACTCTGTCTATTTATGGCTTCGACAATCGCCTTTCCAAGTGCTGGCAACGCGCTAGTACTTCGACTCATTTTGCCCTCCTTTCTAGGGACATAGCCTTTAACAGAGACCGTTCCCGCCAGAGCTTCCATGTCCTCTATTATACATTTGCTGCTTGAGCACGCCAATCATGAACTGTTGCCAGAACGACTTTTCCAACTGCCATCCCAAGTCATAAAAATGTCAGTGACTGTTCCCATGCTCTCGTACGTGCTGTGCCACCCCGATTCTGGGAACAAACTCTGTGGTATATATTCTTTCCCTACTTGGACATTGACCGTTTTTACACATTTTGTCGGCCCTGACGAATTGGTATCATCTATGTAGATCAACCCCCTGTCGGTGGTTTCAAATGCATCTAGTGCATGTATACCACTAACATTGTCTAATCCAATTGATACATAGGCACACCGTATGCCAGCCATCTCAGCCTTGTTGTGTAGCATTTCCGCAAAGTCTACACATGTTCTAGGAGGGTTTGGTTGCCTCGTACCGTCGATTATATCATTCCAATACTCCAAATCCACACGGCTTTCAGCGCTTCCTGTGTAGCCACCCATAATCCTGGGAACGAATTGATACGGATATTGGTCTGTTTTATCTGACAACAGGAAATTTACAAGCCCAGAGTACGTTGGGTTCTGAGCATCCTTGTTATTTATTAGAACTGTGAAGTTCCCATAGCTGTCTACGTCAGTTCCAGTAGGTTCCTTCACAATCCCCAAATAGTAATTACCGTACCTACCAGTATTGATTTCCTTCGAACTTGCTCCCGTAAAGAAGCCTGAGATCTGGGGCCAATAGATCGGAATCAAAATGACCATCGCGAATATCAGTAGAACTAGAAAAGCAATCCATGTCTCGGACGAGCTTGTAGATTTCGCCTTTTTAACCCTTGTCAAAGGCTTCTCAACCCCTGCTGGAGTCGTCTCAACTTCCACCGCTTGAGACTTGGAATCAAGCACCTTACCACTCTTCATTATCGTATATGTTACTATTTGGCTTCCGGCATTCTCAAACTCTCCTGTGACCTCCACATCTTTGTTGCTGCTCGCAGGTACGGTGACTCCGTAGACTGCATCATTCTGATTAGACTTCAGCACCACGGTCACTGGACGAGTCTCGTGATTTCGCACTATGATACGATACTGGTATATGCTACCAATATGCACCAGTTGAGGTAAACCTTCTATCTCCAAGGTAATCTTTTCCATACTGACATCGCCTTGTCTATCCAACAGTATGCTCACTTTGAAGATATAATTCAATCGCCAGTTGGGGGCTTGCTCGGTCTATCGATGTGAGTGGCCAAAAGCACTTCCTTTCAAAACGTCAAGGGCTCTGCAGTCAGATTTGAGGACACCGTGGTAAACCCTATTTTGAGTGTAACAATCTAGTATTGCATAAGAGTGAACATAACCTGCCGGGACCGGCAGGACCAGCGCCAGCGCCAGGACCAGCTCCGGGCCCCGGACCAACTCCAGGGCCGCGCGGATCCACGCCACGGACCGGGGCCCGCCAGCGCCAGCACCAGCGAGAAAAATCGCAACAAACCAACTAAGCAAAAGCAAGCTACGACATCGCAGCCACCAGTCAAAGCCGCGCAGCTCCGCAGCGCAGCAAACGACAAGGAAGGCCGTGAAAGGCCGTAGAATTGCCATAGCGGGGCTTCGCCCCAGCACCCCAAAGTTTCAACCAACAGAAGCCCGAACTCGAAGCTGGACGAGGTGCGAGGGGAAAAGGCCCACGTAAGCCGTTACACAGGCGCGGAAAGGCGAGGGACACCAGCGTACCAGGAAGAGAAAGACCTGACTGACACCAAAAGGCCAGAGCTTCAAAGCTCTGGCGCTTCGGGCTTCTGGCCTAGAGCGAGCGCTTCCGCTGTCTCCAAGCAACAGGATTATACGCACAAAACGGAGACGATGTCAAGAAGCAATGCTGACAACGCTTTACTAAATATCCCCCAACTCTCCACGAGAACTCACTAGACACAAATGCCTTAATGTCGTCAATAGTCTCTTCCCTTGCCCCTCTTGCAAGGTCTCTGTCAGTTACAGAAGTTGGCGCAAAAAACCGAGCATAGATACAACCACAATCAAGGCAAATAACTTCAGTCTTTACGGAAGTTGGCATAGTAGAAAGCTGCGCTATCTGCAAACACATAATCATGACTCCGAAAAAGCAAACGCCAGGGAAGGCTTGAATAAATACGGCTGCAATGCAACCGGCACATCCTTAAGCACATGCTCCATAAGATACTTCTTGTCATATTTGACCTTTTCCAGCACAGCAACTTGGTCACAAGGAGGAACACTTATGTCGATACTACTCAACTCAAGGATTCGCCTACGATGAGTATAATAAGTGTTCCTGCACATATAATCTCTCACATTGGGATGGTCTTTCCAAAGTAATACAGTACGACGCAGGTTAAGCGGCAATCCCTCCAGGTTCTTAATGCGTTCCATGTCCATCCCTCCAATCTGTATTTTAGACCAATAATCCCATAGCACCTCTTCAGTAACTATGGGATATTTTTCATAAACTGCCTTGAGTTCTTCACCCCGCAAACAAAGCTCCAGCCGCACCATAGTACGAGAATAAATCGCTAAAGCTTCGCCGAGGTTTCGGTCATGAACTGGATGGCCTAGAAGCTCATGGTATTTATCATACGCTTTCATCGACCAACGCCGACTATGCTGTTGCCAATATACCGTTTTACCATCCATTATAGCCGCACCACGCTGGCTCCGTGTACGACTACCGTGACCAAGAGATTCCAAAAATATACCTACAGCATCCCTTGAGCCAAGATCAATCCCAACCGCGATATCCACGCGCGATTTGGAGATAGAAACTTGAGGCCCAAGAGAAGGATAAACAATAGGAATATGCTTGCCTATCTCCAAAACAACCGAATGTAAAACCGGTTCCAGCTCCGCTACAGGCGGACCAAACACATTATGAGACTGAAGATATTTCGATGGATTGCCTGAAACTTGCAGAAGATTTGGCGTGAATAAATCCGGCTTACCATTGCCCTGTGGAATCCAGATACCCTGAGTTTCGTCAGCTATCACACGCCGACGACAACGCATCTGATTACTAAAACTTCCTTCGACTTCCGACCACATCTCCTTCTGGTAGAGTACATTACCTTCCGGGTCAATACAGACAATATGGCCGGGGCGAATATTACTGGCATCAGCCTGAATAACACCACTAAACCAATCAATCATTTATCAATACTCGTATGCCATAGCAGAGTACCAAAAATGGGACAAAAGTGCGGTATCACTAATACCGCACTTTTCGCTGTTGTTACGACACTCTTGGCAAGGTCCATGACCAATAACCTCCACCAGAGCACGGCGCTCCTACTCCTACCGCCGGCTATGACCAATAGCCCTACGTACTTTGCTTGGACTCAGCCGTCTCGTGCTCTTTCACCCACTTCTCTAGGGATTCACTTGACACCCTTATGCAACGACCTATCCTCACAGATGGCAATTCCCGACGCGCTACTAGCTCGTATACCAGGGAACGACCTATCCCTAGAACTTGAGTCACCTCAGAGAGTTTCAGCAGTTTCTTTTCCATATCTACCCCCTTACTTGACACACTGCGTAACATGTGTATAATCTATGCAATAACTGTATAATATTCTGTAGTATGAGGCAATACTCTGTGCGTCTATGCAGTTGGCTAGACTTCAATAGTGCATTAATGGAAAGGAGCGAAGAATGGGAGCACCTCATCTGTCCCGACAGATGGAAAAGGATATCCTCGAAACCTACAGTGACCTCAAACTCAGGCTGAAGTATGAACCATCCGCTAAACAGGTGCTTAATGCGTTGCCAAACCACTTGAAACAAAAGGATTACACTGAGTCCGACATACCTAAACTGAGAACGATTCAGGACCGACTGAAAAGGGTCCGTAAAAGAAAAAGGGATGCTCAGGGCTCTTCAGGAGTTGACGAAACACGAGCCTGGAACATCTTAACGCTAAACACATTCATTCTTCCCCCGGAATCCGTACCATTCGTTTTGCAGCAATGGCGTTACTCCATAAGCCTAGATGTTGTCTTCACCATAAGACAAGCCAAGTGGGTTTCCAGACTCTATCCTCTTTTTGAAGGGAAGGAAGAAGCTGAGTTATGGTTCGCCTCGCTACGCTACACAAACGAGGAAGAATTATTTAGTATGTATGATGGCCCGACGTACAGAAATCAGTTGGACAGCCACCTTATTATGGGAGATTGGGAACGCTACACCGCAGAATGGATTGACGAAGCGAAAGGCCAACTATTTTCTTTCTATCACACTATGGCCCCCACGGCACGGGATGGGGGTATCGCGGAAGAATGCATAAATGCTTTGCCATCCTTCGACTTCGACTACAATGACCCCGACCCAGAAAAATTGGACCTAGAGCGCGAAATATCTAGACTAGTTAAAGAATTACCAGCCTCAAGTAAGGTTTTTCCTGATTTTGAGACAAGGATGGTGTATCTAAGACATTTGTCGTATATAGCAAAAATGCCCAAGTGGAATACACTTGAGCCGACAGAAATCATAGATATAATACTAAAGCTTCGTAAATTGGTTCTTGATTTGAAGCAGGATATTGAAAGAGAGAAAACACGCGCAATTTCTGAAGACTCATCTGGCGAAGAGTGGCATTCTGACGATTTCGCAGTTCTTTACGGACCGCATCTGAAAGTACGTGGAACCTTATTCGATATATACAAACGCGCTGGATACATAGGAAAAGGAGGAGACCAATGAGAGGTCACATAACAAAGAGAGGCGAAAATAGCTATTCCGTCGTTATTCGGCGTGGCAGAGACCCGGATACTGGCAAGTATCTTCAATCGTGGTTTACTGTCAAAGGTACTAAAAAAGACGCAGAAAAGAAACTTGCCGAACTTTTACACCAACTAGACAACGGAGTTTTCATGAAGCCGGGTAAGACCTCGCTGGCCGAGTTCTTGGAGCGATGGTTAACCGATTATGTCTGGCCTAATCTTGCTCCGCGGACGGCTGAAGGCTATGAGCATATAATCCGCAAACATCTTATACCCGGGTTGGGGAATATCGTTCTCACACAACTAAAACCTGAACATCTGCAAAGGTATTATTCAGCGAAACTAGCAACTGGACGGTGTGACGGCAAAGGTGGGCTTAGTGCCCGGACACTAAGGCACCATCATGTCACACTACATAACGCCCTACAGAGCGCGGTTAAATGGGGGCTACTATCAAGAAATCCCGCTGACGCTGTAAGCACGCCTCGTTATCAGCGTCCTGAATGGCATACCCTGAGCGAAGGTGATATTTCCACCTTGCTGGAGGCCGCGAAGGAAACTCCCTATTATGCCCTGTTCTATATGGCACTTTTCACCGGCATGAGACGATCCGAGCTTCTAGCCCTTCGCTGGAGCGACGTGGACTTGCTCTTATGCCAGGTGCATATTACGCAGACCCTTCACCACTTGCGTAACGGGGAGTTTGTTTTTAGGCCCCCCAAGACAGCTAAGGGGCGTCGCATGGTTGCATTGTCACCGTCCGCCGCCTTAGTACTACGTGAGCACCGGGAAAAGCAAGCGGCCATTAATCTAATGCAGGGAATAACTTCAAAAGAGGATGATTTGATATTCGCTGACTTGAATATGCGTCCTATTCTACCCGATACCATCACTCACGCCTGGATTAAGCTCGTAAGGCGTATAGGGCTGTCAGGGGTACGTCTACACGATTGCCGCCACACCCACGCCTCACTTCTATTAAAGCAAGGGGTACATCCCAAGGTCGTCCAGGAACGGCTAGGACATTCGAGCATACAAATAACCCTGGACACCTATAGCCATGTGACCCCTGGACTTCAAGAGGCCGCCGCCGCCCGTTTTGACGAACTCATTATTCCCAAACGTAAAAATGGGGTTCTTGAAAAGCTTTGTTAGCAATTTGTTAGCAAAATGAAAACGCTCCCATATGCTGTTAACATAATGAGAGCGTTTCTAGATTCAAAACTGGTAGCGGGAGTTGGATTCGAACCAACGGCCTTCGGGTTATGAGTCTACCGCTCTACCTTCCGCGGTGTGTTCTCACGTTAGCTCCTCTGTTTTTCCTGCAACACTCGTTTTCCCCATTTGTACGTAAAACACCCCCACATATTGCCCTATGTGTTCTCTTCTGTTAGCAAATTGTTAGCAAATTCTGACGCCACATTTGTACTTCAGACGAAGCAACAGGATTATTCCGCGTAGGGTTATCTGAACCACCGACCTCATGGTCCCAAAGTAGGACTTAGAAAAGGCGGAGGCCGCTTGCCTCCTTTCGGCTAGTCCTTATACCTTTCCACCCCCGGGAACGCAATTATCAACACTATTTCACGCTTATCGAAGAAGTCCTCTTCGTGTTGGTTTGACAAATTGCATGATTTTCGTTTAGAATTGCGTCTCCTTGGGGTACTTTTAGACTTTGAGCCTACCAGGGGAGAAGAGAAACAATGGACGAGGATGCCCATATCCGTCAGGTCGTCAAAGAACTGTCGGGAGGAGAATACACTTGGGTAAAGTCCCACAAAAGACGAATGCCTGGATGGTGGTGGCACCGGAGTAATGCCAGTGGTGTCACTCACGTCCAGCCAGCTAGCGATGATTCTAGTCTCAATGAACCAGTTATTTATTCAGACGCTTCAGGTCCTGAATGGCTTCTCACCTTGTCGCATCTCTTTTGGAGAGTGTATCTCGGGGCTGCAATACTGGTATTACTGGGATTACTCATTAGATTTGTTTTCTTCTCTTTTTTCAAAGCAGCGTTTATTCTCATTTCCTTCTGGGCATATCCGGCTTCTTGGTTATTTGTATCCGTGCTTCTAGTTCGGCAAGCCTACAGAAGCTACAAGAACAAACATTTCAAGTTTTCAGCAATGTGGCTTACTCTTATTTTACTCGTAACTGGTATCTACTACGCCCTAGCTAGATGGCTCCCACTCTATGGCTTACTCGTTTTAATCCTAATCATAGTATTTATGTACTTGCAGCGGAGACGCAAGAGGCCTGCAATTGCACAAACTCCACACGAGGCAGACCTATCCCCACAGAGCGAGGAGGGTGAGCGCAACGTGGAGGAACCCACTATTTAGTCTATATTCGAGGCTGTGGGTTACATTTCATTTCACCCACCCTACATTACCTTATGTTCAAACAATCACAGAGAGGAGGTGAAAAAAATGGAAAAGGAACAATTTAAAGAATTGATTACAGAATTAAAGACTATTTCTGATAATCTAGATGGCATATATGACCGCCTAACAGACTTGGATGAATTCACTGACCGACTAGATAAGAAATTAACGAAGATTGGCCAAGCGATTCTTTCTCTGAAACGATAGATTCACTCTGAACCTAGAAACAATTTGGTGGTTCCAATATTAGGTTTGCACAATGATAATCTGATGCATTAATTTCTAAAAAATTGTTGCATACACAACAAATGCTCTAACGCTGCCTATGGTGTTTCCGACCCCCTGTTAGTATGTCTGGGGGTCTCAGTCCGCCGACGAACCCCAAACCCACTCCCCCAAGCGCAGCCTCTTACGATTAACGAGACTCAAGCCAACGCGTCAAGGGCATCGCTTCCTCGCTCAGACTGTCGCTTTGCGATTTAACCCTTGACGCCGATTACCCATACTTCATTGCCGAGAAACTTGAGGTAAACCTTTTGCTTTGCGACAAATCCTGCAGCGGTCATAACAGGGCCGAGTTTGAATCCATTATTTAGAGGACTAGTTATGCAAGAGTCTTGGCTTTCTAAACCGTAGCGTAGTATCCCAGTATATCGTTTAGAAGCAACCCACAGCTTTATGGGAATCCGTAAGACTTCCTGCTTGCGGTTGCCCTTATCAGACCAAGATGCATTATACTTCTTCTCCACAATTGATAGGTCTAAGGGCCCGCCCCAACATACAATACAAGCTGTCCAGCCCTTAAGAATGCTGATTTCTCGCGCAGCTGGCAATGTATTCCGCCAACTCTGTCTATTTATGGCTTCGACAATCGCCTTTCCAAGTGCTGGCAACGCGCTAGTACTTCGACTCATTTTGCCCTCCTTTCTAGGGACATAGCCTTTAACAGAGACCGTTCCCGCCAGAGCTTCCATGTCCTCTATTATACATTTGCTGCTTGAGCACGCCAATCATGAACTGTTGCCAGAACGACTTTTCCAACTGCCATCCCAAGTCATAAAAATGTCAGTGACTGTTCCCATGCTCTCGTACGTGCTGTGCCACCCCGATTCTGGGAACAAACTCTGTGGTATATATTCTTTCCCTACTTGGACATTGACCGTTTTTACACATTTTGTCGGCCCTGACGAATTGGTATCATCTATGTAGATCAACCCCCTGTCGGTGGTTTCAAATGCATCTAGTGCATGTATACCACTAACATTGTCTAATCCAATTGATACATAGGCACACCGTATGCCAGCCATCTCAGCCTTGTTGTGTAGCATTTCCGCAAAGTCTACACATGTTCTAGGAGGGTTTGGTTGCCTCGTACCGTCGATTATATCATTCCAATACTCCAAATCCACACGGCTTTCAGCGCTTCCTGTGTAGCCACCCATAATCCTGGGAACGAATTGATACGGATATTGGTCTGTTTTATCTGACAACAGGAAATTTACAAGCCCAGAGTACGTTGGGTTCTGAGCATCCTTGTTATTTATTAGAACTGTGAAGTTCCCATAGCTGTCTACGTCAGTTCCAGTAGGTTCCTTCACAATCCCCAAATAGTAATTACCGTACCTACCAGTATTGATTTCCTTCGAACTTGCTCCCGTAAAGAAGCCTGAGATCTGGGGCCAATAGATCGGAATCAAAATGACCATCGCGAATATCAGTAGAACTAGAAAAGCAATCCATGTCTCGGACGAGCTTGTAGATTTCGCCTTTTTAACCCTTGTCAAAGGCTTCTCAACCCCTGCTGGAGTCGTCTCAACTTCCACCGCTTGAGACTTGGAATCAAGCACCTTACCACTCTTCATTATCGTATATGTTACTATTTGGCTTCCGGCATTCTCAAACTCTCCTGTGACCTCCACATCTTTGTTGCTGCTCGCAGGTACGGTGACTCCGTAGACTGCATCATTCTGATTAGACTTCAGCACCACGGTCACTGGACGAGTCTCGTGATTTCGCACTATGATACGATACTGGTATATGCTACCAATATGCACCAGTTGAGGTAAACCTTCTATCTCCAAGGTAATCTTTTCCATACTGACATCGCCTTGTCTATCCAACAGTATGCTCACTTTGAAGATATAATTCAATCGCCAGTTGGGGGCTTGCTCGGTCTATCGATGTGAGTGGCCAAAAGCACTTCCTTTCAAAACGTCAAGGGCTCTGCAGTCAGATTTGAGGACACCGTGGTAAACCCTATTTTGAGTGTAACAATCTAGTATTGCATAAGAGTGAACATAACCTGCCGGGACCGGCAGGACCAGCGCCAGCGCCAGGACCAGCTCCGGGCCCCGGACCAACTCCAGGGCCGCGCGGATCCACGCCACGGACCGGGGCCCGCCAGCGCCAGCACCAGCGAGAAAAATCGCAACAAACCAACTAAGCAAAAGCAAGCTACGACATCGCAGCCACCAGTCAAAGCCGCGCAGCTCCGCAGCGCAGCAAACGACAAGGAAGGCCGTGAAAGGCCGTAGAATTGCCATAGCGGGGCTTCGCCCCAGCACCCCAAAGTTTCAACCAACAGAAGCCCGAACTCGAAGCTGGACGAGGTGCGAGGGGAAAAGGCCCACGTAAGCCGTTACACAGGCGCGGAAAGGCGAGGGACACCAGCGTACCAGGAAGAGAAAGACCTGACTGACACCAAAAGGCCAGAGCTTCAAAGCTCTGGCGCTTCGGGCTTCTGGCCTAGAGCGAGCGCTTCCGCTGTCTCCAAGCAACAGGATTATACGCACAAAACGGAGACGATGTCAAGAAGCAATGCTGACAACGCTTTACTAAATATCCCCCAACTCTCCACGAGAACTCACTAGACACAAATGCCTTAATGTCGTCAATAGTCTCTTCCCTTGCCCCTCTTGCAAGGTCTCTGTCAGTTACAGAAGTTGGCGCAAAAAACCGAGCATAGATACAACCACAATCAAGGCAAATAACTTCAGTCTTTACGGAAGTTGGCATAGTAGAAAGCTGCGCTATCTGCAAACACATAATCATGACTCCGAAAAAGCAAACGCCAGGGAAGGCTTGAATAAATACGGCTGCAATGCAACCGGCACATCCTTAAGCACATGCTCCATAAGATACTTCTTGTCATATTTGACCTTTTCCAGCACAGCAACTTGGTCACAAGGAGGAACACTTATGTCGATACTACTCAACTCAAGGATTCGCCTACGATGAGTATAATAAGTGTTCCTGCACATATAATCTCTCACATTGGGATGGTCTTTCCAAAGTAATACAGTACGACGCAGGTTAAGCGGCAATCCCTCCAGGTTCTTAATGCGTTCCATGTCCATCCCTCCAATCTGTATTTTAGACCAATAATCCCATAGCACCTCTTCAGTAACTATGGGATATTTTTCATAAACTGCCTTGAGTTCTTCACCCCGCAAACAAAGCTCCAGCCGCACCATAGTACGAGAATAAATCGCTAAAGCTTCGCCGAGGTTTCGGTCATGAACTGGATGGCCTAGAAGCTCATGGTATTTATCATACGCTTTCATCGACCAACGCCGACTATGCTGTTGCCAATATACCGTTTTACCATCCATTATAGCCGCACCACGCTGGCTCCGTGTACGACTACCGTGACCAAGAGATTCCAAAAATATACCTACAGCATCCCTTGAGCCAAGATCAATCCCAACCGCGATATCCACGCGCGATTTGGAGATAGAAACTTGAGGCCCAAGAGAAGGATAAACAATAGGAATATGCTTGCCTATCTCCAAAACAACCGAATGTAAAACCGGTTCCAGCTCCGCTACAGGCGGACCAAACACATTATGAGACTGAAGATATTTCGATGGATTGCCTGAAACTTGCAGAAGATTTGGCGTGAATAAATCCGGCTTACCATTGCCCTGTGGAATCCAGATACCCTGAGTTTCGTCAGCTATCACACGCCGACGACAACGCATCTGATTACTAAAACTTCCTTCGACTTCCGACCACATCTCCTTCTGGTAGAGTACATTACCTTCCGGGTCAATACAGACAATATGGCCGGGGCGAATATTACTGGCATCAGCCTGAATAACACCACTAAACCAATCAATCATTTATCAATACTCGTATGCCATAGCAGAGTACCAAAAATGGGACAAAAGTGCGGTATCACTAATACCGCACTTTTCGCTGTTGTTACGACACTCTTGGCAAGGTCCATGACCAATAACCTCCACCAGAGCACGGCGCTCCTACTCCTACCGCCGGCTATGACCAATAGCCCTACGTACTTTGCTTGGACTCAGCCGTCTCGTGCTCTTTCACCCACTTCTCTAGGGATTCACTTGACACCCTTATGCAACGACCTATCCTCACAGATGGCAATTCCCGACGCGCTACTAGCTCGTATACCAGGGAACGACCTATCCCTAGAACTTGAGTCACCTCAGAGAGTTTCAGCAGTTTCTTTTCCATATCTACCCCCTTACTTGACACACTGCGTAACATGTGTATAATCTATGCAATAACTGTATAATATTCTGTAGTATGAGGCAATACTCTGTGCGTCTATGCAGTTGGCTAGACTTCAATAGTGCATTAATGGAAAGGAGCGAAGAATGGGAGCACCTCATCTGTCCCGACAGATGGAAAAGGATATCCTCGAAACCTACAGTGACCTCAAACTCAGGCTGAAGTATGAACCATCCGCTAAACAGGTGCTTAATGCGTTGCCAAACCACTTGAAACAAAAGGATTACACTGAGTCCGACATACCTAAACTGAGAACGATTCAGGACCGACTGAAAAGGGTCCGTAAAAGAAAAAGGGATGCTCAGGGCTCTTCAGGAGTTGACGAAACACGAGCCTGGAACATCTTAACGCTAAACACATTCATTCTTCCCCCGGAATCCGTACCATTCGTTTTGCAGCAATGGCGTTACTCCATAAGCCTAGATGTTGTCTTCACCATAAGACAAGCCAAGTGGGTTTCCAGACTCTATCCTCTTTTTGAAGGGAAGGAAGAAGCTGAGTTATGGTTCGCCTCGCTACGCTACACAAACGAGGAAGAATTATTTAGTATGTATGATGGCCCGACGTACAGAAATCAGTTGGACAGCCACCTTATTATGGGAGATTGGGAACGCTACACCGCAGAATGGATTGACGAAGCGAAAGGCCAACTATTTTCTTTCTATCACACTATGGCCCCCACGGCACGGGATGGGGGTATCGCGGAAGAATGCATAAATGCTTTGCCATCCTTCGACTTCGACTACAATGACCCCGACCCAGAAAAATTGGACCTAGAGCGCGAAATATCTAGACTAGTTAAAGAATTACCAGCCTCAAGTAAGGTTTTTCCTGATTTTGAGACAAGGATGGTGTATCTAAGACATTTGTCGTATATAGCAAAAATGCCCAAGTGGAATACACTTGAGCCGACAGAAATCATAGATATAATACTAAAGCTTCGTAAATTGGTTCTTGATTTGAAGCAGGATATTGAAAGAGAGAAAACACGCGCAATTTCTGAAGACTCATCTGGCGAAGAGTGGCATTCTGACGATTTCGCAGTTCTTTACGGACCGCATCTGAAAGTACGTGGAACCTTATTCGATATATACAAACGCGCTGGATACATAGGAAAAGGAGGAGACCAATGAGAGGTCACATAACAAAGAGAGGCGAAAATAGCTATTCCGTCGTTATTCGGCGTGGCAGAGACCCGGATACTGGCAAGTATCTTCAATCGTGGTTTACTGTCAAAGGTACTAAAAAAGACGCAGAAAAGAAACTTGCCGAACTTTTACACCAACTAGACAACGGAGTTTTCATGAAGCCGGGTAAGACCTCGCTGGCCGAGTTCTTGGAGCGATGGTTAACCGATTATGTCTGGCCTAATCTTGCTCCGCGGACGGCTGAAGGCTATGAGCATATAATCCGCAAACATCTTATACCCGGGTTGGGGAATATCGTTCTCACACAACTAAAACCTGAACATCTGCAAAGGTATTATTCAGCGAAACTAGCAACTGGACGGTGTGACGGCAAAGGTGGGCTTAGTGCCCGGACACTAAGGCACCATCATGTCACACTACATAACGCCCTACAGAGCGCGGTTAAATGGGGGCTACTATCAAGAAATCCCGCTGACGCTGTAAGCACGCCTCGTTATCAGCGTCCTGAATGGCATACCCTGAGCGAAGGTGATATTTCCACCTTGCTGGAGGCCGCGAAGGAAACTCCCTATTATGCCCTGTTCTATATGGCACTTTTCACCGGCATGAGACGATCCGAGCTTCTAGCCCTTCGCTGGAGCGACGTGGACTTGCTCTTATGCCAGGTGCATATTACGCAGACCCTTCACCACTTGCGTAACGGGGAGTTTGTTTTTAGGCCCCCCAAGACAGCTAAGGGGCGTCGCATGGTTGCATTGTCACCGTCCGCCGCCTTAGTACTACGTGAGCACCGGGAAAAGCAAGCGGCCATTAATCTAATGCAGGGAATAACTTCAAAAGAGGATGATTTGATATTCGCTGACTTGAATATGCGTCCTATTCTACCCGATACCATCACTCACGCCTGGATTAAGCTCGTAAGGCGTATAGGGCTGTCAGGGGTACGTCTACACGATTGCCGCCACACCCACGCCTCACTTCTATTAAAGCAAGGGGTACATCCCAAGGTCGTCCAGGAACGGCTAGGACATTCGAGCATACAAATAACCCTGGACACCTATAGCCATGTGACCCCTGGACTTCAAGAGGCCGCCGCCGCCCGTTTTGACGAACTCATTATTCCCAAACGTAAAAATGGGGTTCTTGAAAAGCTTTGTTAGCAATTTGTTAGCAAAATGAAAACGCTCCCATATGCTGTTAACATAATGAGAGCGTTTCTAGATTCAAAACTGGTAGCGGGAGTTGGATTCGAACCAACGGCCTTCGGGTTATGAGCCCGACGAGCTTCCACTGCTCCATCCCGCGTCGAATCTTTTTTGAGCCGCCTGTATCCCCCTCCTTCCTCTGGAAGGATTGAGGGACTTTAAGATTTGGGAACACCCCCAGACCCCCGGTCCTTTGCCGGAAGGGCCCCTTTTCTCAGCCTCCTGAATCCCTCTCCTGGGGAAGGATCGAGGCGTTAAGGTCTGGGGGGACATACTCTCCCTTGCTGATTCTGAATACTGAGCTTCGGTTCTGTCGGCGATATAACGTAGGTCAAGCCCTCGACCATTAGTACGGCTAAGCTGAACACCTTACGGTGCTTACACACGCCGCCTATCAAACAGCTAGTCTCGCTGCGGTCTTACCCCTTCCGAAGAAGGATGGCAGATCTAATCTTGGGGTCGGCTTCGCACTTGAGATGCTTTCAGCGCTTATCCGCTCCAGACATAGCTACC
>Ga0209777_10003467_pt1 | contig 19535 bp, 20 predicted proteins | sample FrelakmetHBP12HB_FD_187147 | JGI IMG/M metagenome (GOLD analysis project Ga0209777, IMG submission 187147) | Freshwater lake sediment microbial communities from the University of Notre Dame, USA, for methane emissions studies -HBP12 HB (SPAdes)... | ecosystem: Environmental > Aquatic >...
TGCCAGCCGCAGCGCTTCGAGCTTGAACTCACGAGTATACCGTCTTCGTTGATTCTCTTCCACGCAAAACCTCCGATTCTATGATACACTTGCCTTTCTCTGTGTCCACAGAATCGGGGGAAGATCACCTGGCGCTCTTTGCGCCGTGGTGGTGAAATCCCCGGCTTGATTCGGTCTTGACAACCTGGGGGAGAGGGGTAACACTAATCACGGAGCTCGGCGCTCTCGGAGTTCGCGCAAGTCTCGGAGGAACTTATGTGGCAGGCTGTTGGTTTGGCGATTCTGCTCCAGGGCGTATGCCCAACTATCTGGATTGATAAGACCCATGATGATTTTCAGGCCGGCCGGGAGTTCTTTCCGGTGCAGACCGCGAGTATCCGCGATTGCGGGGGCAGCGACATGCGCACGTGGGAACTTGGCGCGGGCTGGTGGTCCCCGCATGACGGGGGTTTGAAAATCCTGGGCCAGGAATGGGACCTGGACCACAATGGATCCAAAGACGTAGTCCTGTGCGACAACTACGACGACGTCAAGGTCTATTGGAACAACGGTAACGGGTTCGACCCGGTGCCGACCGACCTTTCGGTCGCGCCGTATCAGGCGCCGCAGGCAATCCACCTCGCAGACCTGAACAACGACGGGTTCACGGACATCCTCATCGGTACCGGCTGCTATTCCCAGACTTCCTACATCTTCTACGGCACGAGCAACCGTAACGTCTGGCGCAAGGATTCGGTTGAAACCCAGTTCAACACCTACGGCGCACAGGATATCGTGCCGATTGACCTGAATCACGACGGCCATCTGGACCTGGTGATTACCGGCACCGATGAGTTGTGGGTGCTGCACGGACCGAACCTGTCGTATCGCGCGCCGGACCGGGTAGTTCAGGTTCCGGACGCGGGGTACATCTGCCGGACCAAGTTCGCGGACGTGAACAACGACGGGTTCCTGGATATCGTGACCGGTGCCGAGGGGCCGGTGTCCATCATCTTCGGGCCGGACTTCACGCAGGTGCAGCACCTGGAAGCCGGCGAGGCCTGGGACATGAGCATCGCGGACCTGAACCGGGACGGCTGGCTCGACCTGGCCGCTGACGGCAGCTATGGCGGGAACAAGGTGTTCTGGGGTTCGAGCAATGGATTCTCGCAGGAACGGAGCCTGACTCTGCCCGGGGAATACGAAGGCGACTGTGCGGTCGCGGACTTCAACAATGACGGCGTGCTCGACCTCGCGATGGGCGAAATCAACGGGTTCCACATGGGTGAGTCGTACGTCTTCTTCGGTCCGCGCTACGCGAGCAACATCGAGACACTGTCCGGCGGCTCGGTAACCGCGGCTGACTACAACAACGACGGGTATGTTGACCTGCTGATGCACTGGTTTGTGCCTCAGCCGCTGTTGTTCTGGAATCAGGGCGGCCGGTTCGACCCAAACAAGTACACGAGTTTCCCGTGCATCGGCGATGACGGGGTGGTGGATGAGCTGGGTGCGGTCTGGGACCGGTCGAACAAGGCGCGGTTCCTGTCCCGGGTAATCGATATCATCCCGGATGGGCAGGCCCAACCCGGGAACCAGAACAGCGATTGCGGGTTCGCGGTCGGAGTGTTCGGTAACCTGCCCAGGGGAATGGAGCTCGGCATCGAAGTCCGCAGCTCGTTGACCGGTCGGCGGTGGAGCCGCTGGTATCGGCCCGTAGGCGACATCCCGGATGGCGCAATCGCGGGCGGCCTGCTCACGACAGTCGGGCGCTATTACCAGTACCGGCTGGTTGCCGGGATGGACTATCAGAGTACCGCGCGGTTCGAGGTTGACAGCGTCAAGGCGTTCTTTGGAACCGGCGCGGACCGGACCGGACGCACGGCGAACATGAAGCTCTGCGCCGCGCTGAAGGTGCAGGGCGACCGGGTATTCGTGACCTTGCCCGGCTCAGGCAGGCTCGTCATCTGCGATGTGACCGGGCGCGAAGTGCGGAACCTGGAACTCGCGTCGGGAAGCTATGAGTTGCCACTGATGTCCGCAAAGGGCGTGTACATCCTGAAACTGGTTTCGGGCAACTCAGCCGAGGTCAGGAAGGTCGTAGTCAGCCACTAACCGGAACTGACGCAGCGCCACTGCTTTTGCCTTGACGCGGCCGGGGTTGTTGACCCGGCGCGGAAAAGGGACTAGAATCTATCCTGTGAAGAACCTGAGAACGGTCTGCTTTCTCGCCGTTTTGCTGTGTGGCATGGCGTCGGCCCGGGAGTTGCTCGTTAACGGCAACTTCGAGGACCCGGCCCGGACCACCTGGCGCTGGGATACATTCGGGGTGTTCAATGACACTGGCGACTGCCATCTCTGGCAGTCCTACTACTATGACCCGGACCTGGACCGCGAAGTCTGCGTGCACAAGACCCTGCACCAGTGGGCGATGCTCTCCCAGACCGTTGACATTCCGAACACGAATCTCAATTTCTCGGCCTCGGCCAAGTTCTTCGCCAAGACCGAACGGCCGGATACCGGATACTACGCCTGCGCCAATCTCATCCTGTCGTATCTGGACGCCAATGACTCGGTGCTGGGCGAGACCCGAATCTATGTCCATACGGTTGGGTGCGACTGGAAGAGCACGCCGGTGCTGCACTTGATTGACGCGCCGGACAGCACGCGCTGGCACAACTACGCCTTCAACGTGAACGACGAGCTGAATAACCTGGCCGGCGTGAACCGAGCTGACGTTGTGAAAATCCGGGCCGGGGTCTGGTCCTATGTGCGGAACAACTGCTGAAGTGTCTACCCAATGGCGAAGGTCTTCGCCGATGACATCTCACTCTGCACCGTTGATGAACCGCTCATAGCCTATCGCCGGTTCGCGATATTCGACTCGACGGCCAACGGCAACGGGAAGCTGGACCGGAACGAAACCGCCTCGTGCGTGCTCACCCTGCGCTGCAATGCCGGGTCGGTCGCGAACCTGTGCGGCACTCTGCGCTCGCTTGACCCGAACTTGGAAGTCCTGCAGGGTAGCGCTTCGTTCGGTAACCTGAACACGGGCGACACCGCGCTGAACTTGACCAGCCGGTTCCGGCTGCACGCGCTGCTGGGCGCGCCGATTGAGTTCCCGCTCTGGTGCGAGCTCGCGCTCTCAGGAAACAGCGGATTTCGTGACACGGTGCGGGTGCCGATTATCGTTGGGGACAGCGTTATCGAACCGCTGGGCCCGGATGCCTATGGTTACTCGGCCTATGACGACGGCGACATCTGGTATCTCGAGCACCCGGGCTTTCAGTGGCTGGAAATTCGCGACCTGGGCACGAAGCTGGCGCTGGGCGACGACGACACGCGCGTGATTGACCTGCCGCCCGGGTTCGGGCCGATTTACTACTACGGCCGGCGGACGACCCAGCTCTCGGTCTGCTCGAACGGCTGGGTCGCGCCGGATACCAGCACCCGGCTCGACTTCAACAACATTCATCTGCCGGATTCGCTCGCGCCCCAGCGCATCATCGCGGTCCTGTGGGACAATTTCGACCCGACGGCGTATGGCTGGATTGGCTACTACCTTGACACGGCCAACCACCGGTTCATCGTGGAGTGGGACAGCGTGCCGTATTTCCCGCAGCATCTGCAATGGGAGAAGTTTGAGATTATTTTCTATGACACGACGTTCTCGGGGCCGAGTAACGACAACGTGTTCGTGATGCAGTATGCGACCGCGGCCAACATCGGGTCGGTTGGTTGCGGCATCCAGAATAATGAAGCGACTTCAGGCTTGAGTTACCTCCAGAACATGGCGTATCCGCGCCAGGCCGCGGCGATTGTGCCGGGCCGGGCAGTGAAGTACGTGGCGACGCCGCTGAGCGGCATCGAGGAGCTGCGGACTGCGGATTGCGGGGTGCGGACCGTGAACCTGCGGGCATGGCCGAACCCGGTTGAGGGGAGAGCCAGATTAAGCCTGGATCTGCCGCAGGGCGGTCCGGTGCGGGTCGGGGTCTTTGACGCGGCGGGCCGGCTGGCCGCCGTGCTGGTCAACGGAGAACTGGCGCCGGGACGGCACGAACTCCATTGGGACGCGACCCAGACGCGGGAGGGCGTCTATTTCTGCCGGGTGAACAGCGCGGCCGGCAGGGCGGTGACCAAGCTCGTGGTCGCCCGCTAGACAGCGCAAAAGATTCAGAGCCGGCTCTTGCGAGCCGGCTCTGCTTCTTCAGATGACTGGTACTACCAGCGACGACCGCCGCCCGAGTCGCCGCGCCGACCGCCACCGCCGCCCTCGGTCTTAGGACGGGCCTGGTTGACGGTCAGATTGCGGCCACCCATGGGCTTGCCGTTCAATCCGGCAATTGCCGCTTTCGCGGCGGCTTCATCCGGCATCTCGACGAAGCCGAAGCCCCGCGATTCGCCGCTGAACTTGTCCTTAATAATCGCCACCGAAGCGATCTCACCGAAGGCCTCAAAGGCCTTGCGCAGTTCTTCCTCGGTTGCGGTCCGGGGGAGATTGCCGACAAAGATGTTCATTACGAACTCCTGTATGTTAATAACTCCGGGGCTCGCATGCCCCAATCATCCAGCTCGGCACATGCGAAACAGGCGAGTGAACATCCTTTTCGACGGCTGCGAGACGGGATTGTTGTCCGGCACAACAATATGCAACTATCCGAACGGATATAGCTTAGCGGATGGAACCGGAATGTCAAGACCCGTGTTGCCAGCGTGAAGGACTAGAACTTGAATCCAGAGAAACCGGTCTCGCCGTCCAGGGCCTGCTGCTGCTCCGGGTTCAACCCAGCAATGAGGTCAAGGAACTGCTTGGTCATCAGGGCGTTGCGGGCCGCGGAGCCGGCATGGCAGTTGTTGAACGCGACGAAGGTGGTTCGGCTCTGGTCCGAGATGCGCCGGATGTGCGGGATGAATTCGTCAAGCTCCTCTTTGCTGTACAGGTAGTCGTAGCGCAGGGCCTTATCCGCGCCGAACCAGTTCTTGCTCCGGCCATGCAGACGGAAGTAGCCGACGTCGGACGTCAGCCTGGGTTCGAACGGCATGAGTCGGGTGGACTTCGGTTCGTCCACGATGCACGTGGCGAGATTGTGGTCGCGCAGGAATGACCACGTTTCTTCCCGGTTCCAGCCCGAGTTGCGGAACTCGATTGCAACCGGCAGGTCGCCCAGCCATTCCCGGCACCGGGCAAGATACTGGAAGCTCTCTTTCCGAGGATGGAAGAAGATCGGGAACTGGACCAGCACGCAGCCCAGGCGCCGGGCCCGGATGAGCGGGTCAAGCCCGGCCACGAACCGTTCGAAGACTTCGTGCGTGTCTTTGAGTTCGTTGCGCGCATCGTCGGCCCAGATGTTGTGGGTCATGTCGGCATGGGTGCGTACGAGGAACAGAAAGTCCGGCGAGGTCTTCTGGAGCAGCGCCGCCATCGTACGCGCAACCGGCATCGAGTAATAGGTGTAGTTGAGCTCGGTGCAGTCGAAACCCAGGGTGTGCTCGTAGTAATAGAGCATCTCGGACGATTTCAGGTCGGGCGGATAGACCTTGCCCAGCCAGTCCGGAAACGAGAAGCCGCTGGTGCAGACCCGAATCATCTCAACACAAAGACACAAAGACACGAAGATGATCTGTGAATCCGGAGGAACCACGACGACACAACGACACGAAGGGAATTCGGAGAATCGGATTCACCACAAAGGCACAAAGGCACGAAGGAACCCGGAGTTCGGAATTGCATTTCATCGTCCCTGGATTGCGCAGAGCGCGAGAATGAAGCAGGCCGCAAGCAGGGCGAGCACCGCGATATCGGCGAGGCTGGAGCGGGCGATTCGGCGCAGTCTGGCGCGCATGCCCAGCGGTCGAACGAAATAGGTCTTCATTGCGTCAGGATTGGTCGGTGCCGGCCTGGGGTTCAATATCGTTGTGCAACTGGGTCTGAGCCGGCTGCTTGTATGGACGCCAGGCCGGGGAAATGACCTTGGAAGTCCTGACCCGGGGCAGGAGCGTACCGCGCCGCAGAGTGAATTCACCATACTGATTATTGATATTATCCACTGCCTGGTCTAAAGCAAGGGTTTTGGGAACTTCGAACAGGCCGGCCTGATGCAGTTCCTGAACCAGGTTGGAAACGCTGATGCCGACCAACCGGACCTTGCGCCCGGGTTGGTACAGTTCCTTGAATATCTCCATGCCGACCCGGCAGATTTCATAGCCGTCGTCAATCAGGCCGGGCACGCTCTTCTGCTTGCCGAAGGTCGTGAAGTCCTCGTAGCGCAGGCAGAGATGCACGGTCTTGCCCTGGTACCGGTCGCGCCGCAGCCGGCGGCCGACCATCTCCGAGAGTTTCAGCAGGACCCGGCGAATCTGCTCGATGTCGTTGATGTCCCGGTCCAGGGTCACCGAATGGCCCATGGATTTGGTCTCCGGAATGTGATAATAGGGCATCACCGGCGTGTCGTCCTGGCCCAGGCCCATGTGCTTGAGTTTCGTGCCGTTGATGCCGTAACGGTGAAACAGTATCCGCTCTGAAAACCGGCCCAGTTCGCCGCAGGTCTTGATGCCGAGTTCGGCCAGGCTGGCCGCGGTCTTGGCCCCGATGCCGAAGAGCTCTTCGACCGGCATGTCTTCGAGCAGCCTGGCCACCTGCTCGGTCAGGATAATCGTCAGGCCGTCGGGTTTCTTCATGTCGCTGGCGAGCTTGGCCAGGAGTTTGTTCGGGGCCACGCCGATTGAGCAGGGGAGACCGACCTCGGTCCGAATCCGCGCCTTGATTTCCTGGGCCAGGAGCTCCCGTCCGCCGAACAGGTCCGTGGTATTGGTGACGTCAAGGAACGCCTCATCAATCGAGAAAATCTCCACCAAATCCGTGAAGGTCGAGAAAATCGCGGTCAGGCGCAGGCTGGTATCAATGTAGCGGGCCGGGCAGCCTTCGACCGGGATGATGTGCGGGCAGTGCCGGCGGGCCTCGTAAAGGTTCATCGCGGACTTGACCCCGAAACGCTTGGCCTCAATCGAGGCCGCCGCGACCACGGTACGCGAACTCGGATTCCCGCAGACCGCAATCGCCTTGCCGCGCAGGAACGGATAGGTCTTTTGTTCGACCGAGGCAAAGAAGGAATTCATGTCGATGTGGAGAATGACGCGAGGAGGAGTGTTAGCTACAAGCATTTCAAATATCAAATTGCAAATTGCAAAGTGCAAAGTGAACGGTCTTTGTTCTCATCTGTCAGTTTTGACCTTTGACTTTTGACCTTTGAGTTCTTTTGTCTTTGCTCTTTGCTCTTTGACTTCATTCTTACTCTCTGGCCACCGAGGCGAGCGTCCATTCCATCGTTCCGGCGTTGAAGCAGAGTTCGAATACGTCGGCGCCTTCGGTGACCGCAAAGTGATAGACCAGGATGTCGCCGATTGCCTCGCGCCAGACATAGGTAATCTCCCGGATTTCGTGCTCCCGGTTCTGCCAGAGAAACGAGCAGGGCTTGACCTTGTGGTGCGGAAAGGTCCGGCCCCGGTTGTCCCTGACGCAAGGGGTGGAATCAAACACCACATGCACCTTAACCGGCTGGCCAATCAATACAGTCTCCATAATCCCACAGGTAAACTCTTGTTTACCAGTAGTATAATTCCAGGGTCAGGGTTTGTCAAGTGCGGATTATTGCCGTTCGGGCGGGCTTGACAGCATTCCGGCCGGTGCTACAATCGAATGAGAAACAGTCATAAAATCAAGGAGGAGTCATGGCAAGACTGACTGTATTGCTGATGGTCATTTCAATCGGCATTCTGCCGGCTGCAATTGCCCGCACCGGCGGATTCGTGATTGACCAGCGTGTTGTCCAGGTCAGGCCAGACCCGATTTCCAAACTTGGGTCGTTCGGCGTGCGCGAGTTACTCGGCAACCCGGGGTTCGAGAAGGGCACGCTTCCACCCTGGACCAGTTCGGCCTGGATGGTGGACACAATCAATCCTCATTCCGGCAGCTACTGCGCGCACGATATCGGCAACTATTACATCGAGCAGGATTTCAATCCGGTCCCGGGCAGCATAATTCAGCAGGTCACATTCTGGTCGCGCCAACCCGACCAGCCGGCAGCCCAGGCCTACGATTTCCTTTACGACGACGGCAGCTCGGCGGAATTCGTCCAGTTTCCGGGCCCGAACTGGGGTCAGTTTGACGTCACCGCGAATCTGAACCGGAGCAAGAACCTGAAGGGCATCCGAATCTGGGGCTATTCCGGTGGCGGGCCGGGACCGGACAGCACCTATGTTGACGATGCCTCGATCACGCGCGTAGTTGACGCGAGCGTGCTCTCGATAACCGGGCTCACACCGGGCGAGACGATTCCTTTGAACAGCCAGGTAGTCCTGGGTGCAACCGTTCAGAACTACGGTCCAATCACGGAGTCGCTCTATGTCTGGGCGAGAATCGAGCAGGTTGTGCGACTCGACAACTTCGCGGACAGCATCTGGCTCGCGCTCGGGGCGGCGCAGGGGCAGACAGTTCAGTTCGATACCTGGAACGCGAGCGTTTCCGGGTATTACCGCTATCAGGTCACAGTCGACCCGGCGGATACGAACTGGCAGTACTTCTACGTGGCGGGCGGTACCGGCTCAGGCGAGCCAAGGATGGGCGTGTCAGCATCAGGTAGGCTTGCTACGCCGAGCATCGGCCGGGCGTTCGCGTGGCAGGTCGGGCAGGATTGCGCTCTGCGCGTCTACAATTCGTCCGGCAGGCTGGTCTGGCGCTCGCGCGGACCAAACGTCTCGTGGTCGGGTGCAGCGGTTCCGGCCGGAGTCTATACGGCCTGCGTCGAAAGTCGGACGTACCGGCTGGTCATTCCCCGGCGATGAAGTTCTGAGGACGTGAAGCGCGGAGGACGCTCCGGCTTCAGGCAAACGAGCCGACCAGTTCCTTTACGCGGCTGATTGCCGCCAATTCGCGCGTTTTCAGGTCCCGGATGATGGGGGACTTTTCATCGTCCGGCACCTTCTTATCGCTTACCCGCGCGAGTCGGTCGGAAATCTCCTTGTAGTCGGCGCTGAGCGCCCGGAGAGCTGACGCGCTATCCGGGTAGCGCTCGGCAATCTCGGCAAAGAAGGCGGCGGCCATGGCCCGGCACTCGGACCAGACGGTCGCGTTCCACCAGTTGCCGTGCGGATTGGCTTTGCCGGTCTCGACCGCCTTGAGCCAATTGTCGTACGCTTCAGGGCCGATGCCATAGTGCTCGCAGCTGTGTTTGCGCGGATTCTCGAACAGGTCCACGGCATAGGTCAGGCTGTCCCGGATGATGACGTTGCGGTCCTGCTTTGGGAGCTTCTTGAAGCTGAAGAAGCTGGCATGGCACTCGTTGCCAAATTCGGCCCAGGTGCTGAAGGTCAGTGTTTTGGGCGGGAAGTCAGGGTTCTTCGGCCAGGGTTGAGCAGTGAAGAACCGTTGCTCGTCAAGGCCGTAGATGAGCTGGTTTTCGAGGTTGCACAGCGAGCAGGGGAGACCCTGAGCCAGGTTGTCCTTGAGCTTCTGCTCGACCGCGGCGCGTTCGGCCGAAGTGCTGCCCGAATGGAAGAATCCGAGGGAGACAGTCTCCAGCCCGAGGTTCCTGAGCAAGGCCTGGAACCGGTCGTTCTTCCAGACATAGGGTCCGCTCGGGCAGACTTCCTCGTGGATATTGATGAGAAACGCGTGGCCTGAGCCGCCGAACGCCATCGCCGGACTCAAACCGCTTCCGTAGTAATCGAGCACGCCTTTCACCACACCCATCAGGGTCGTGTTGAACGGCGGCATCTTGAGGTTCGCAAGCTCCATCAGTTGCTCCTTTCCAATTCCCGAGTCAGATTCTCAACACGAAGGCACGAAGACACGAAGGGCAAAGGTGAAATCCCAATATCAAAATCCGAAACAAATCCGAAACAGCCAAATCCAAATCCCGGGTTTTGCGCTGTTTCGTGCTTGATTCGTTCGGATTTGTCTCGAGATTCGAGATTCGTGTTTCGGATTCCGCGTTTCCGCGATCAGGCATAGCGGTCGAGACAGGTGATTTCGGACATGGGTTTGCGCAGCATGGCCCGGGCTTCCTCGGCTGGATAGCCCAGCGGCGTGAGGGCCACGATCTTGATGTCCTCCGGTATCTGAAGCACGCGCCGGACTTCGGCTTCCTTGAATGCGCCAATCCAGCAGGTGCCCAAGCCCTCGGCCGCGGCCGCGAGCATGATGTGCTCAAGGGCAATCGAAAGGTCAACCGCCCATGAGTTCCAGTACCCACCCATGCCGCGGTAGCAGACGCGCTCGATGGCGCAGCCGCAGATTGTGATCGGGGCCTGCGCAACCGACTGCTGGTTGTTGCAGGCGATGGCCAGTTCCTGCCGGACCTTCGGATCGCGGACGATGATGAACTTCCAGGGTTGGATGTTCTTGGCTGACGGGGCGAGGCGCGCGGCCTCCATGACGCGGTTTAGGACTTCGTCGGGAACCGGGTTCGGACGATACGAACGGATGCTCTTCCGCGCGGTGACGGTCTGGTAGAAGTCCATGAATCTCCTCCGAACGAGCTGGGGACAGTCCCCGAGTTTCCGAGCCGGGAACTCCAGGGGACAGTCCCTGAAAGAGAAAACGCGCCCGAGGCGATTTGAACACCCAGCCTACAGATCCGGAGTCTGTCGCTCTATCCAGTTGAGCTACGGGCGCAGATTCTGTGCGGCAATGATACTCGACGCGTGCGGCGGTTGTCAAGGCTTGTGAAATATCGAGCGACAAACCGCCGGCGGCCGGACAAAGCCAAGCCCGAACCCGTCGGCAAGCCAACGGGTTCGAGCCGGAATCGTCGGTTCAGGCCGATGCCTGACGCCTAGCGAATCTTCTTCTTATGGCGGAGCATCTTGCGGCGCTTCTTAAACTTATGCCGCTTGATCTTCCGCAGCTTCCTTTTTCGGCCGCAGGGCATGTTACTTCTTTCCACCCGGGGGCGCCGGGATTTGGGTTGTCATTCTTGCCTTAAGCAAGCGCGACGCTTTGAATACCGGAACCCGTCGCGGCGGAATGTTCACCGGTTCCTTGGTGTGAGGATTGCGGGCCAGCTTGGGCCGGCGCAACTTGGTATTGAAAACGCCGAAGCCGCGCAGTTCGATACGGTTGCCCTCGGTGAGCGTGTTGCACATTTCCTCAATCAGCGCCTGGACAATCCGGCTGACGTCGCGCTTGGTGATGCGCGGTGCAACCTCGCGGGCGACCGTTTCCACGAGTTCGGCTTTGGTTATCGTCATACTGCCTCCTTCAAGATTTGCAGGTGCTGCAACTTCCGCTGGAACAACTACCGCAGGAAGATACTTTCCTTTCGGTCCCGGCCACGCCGAAGATCGACAAGATAGGAAGCACTTGCTTACCGCAGCATTTCGGGCACTCTACTTTGTCTGCGTCTCGAGCCCTCAGGATGAGTTCCTCGAATACCGTGTCACAGGATTTGCACCTGTATTCTCTAATCGGCACGCCATAATTCTAGCTGATTACCGGACGGCTGTCAATCCCAAGCCGTTAATCTACGCTATGTTACGAAATGCGCGGCCGGGCTAAGTTGCTATTCGTAGCGCAGGGCTTCGATCGGGTTCAGCCGCGCCGCGCGATTGGCCGGGTAGATGCCGAAGAAGATGCCGACGACGGCCGAGAATCCGAATCCGAGGAAGATGGTCCAGATTGGGGCTGCGGCCTTGAGCGGCGTTAAGGCGCTGATGATGCCGGCGGTGCCCAGGCCCAGACCGACGCCAATCAGGCCGCCGATACCGGATAGAATCACGGCCTCGGTCAGGAACTGGACCAGGATATTCTGGCTGCTCGCGCCAAGGGCCTTGCGCAGGCCGATTTCTTTGGTCCGTTCGGTCACCGAAACGAGCATGATGTTCATGATGCCGATGCCGCCGACCAGGAGTGATATCGCGGCCACGGCAATCATCACGATGTACGCGACGCCGGTGATGTTCTTGTAGATGGAACGGATGGTGTCCTGCGTGTTGATGCCGAAGTTGTCCGGCTTGTCGTAGGACAGGCCCCGGCGCCGGCGCATGAGTTCGCGAATCTGGTCTACCGCCTTCTCGATGTCACCGGTGCTCCGGGCCTGGATCTGAATTGTGAGGCCGAACAGGCCGCCGAACCCGAGCGCCTTGGGAAAGGTGAGTTCGTAGGTCGTGTAAGGAACGATAATCACGTTGTCCTGGCTCTGGCCCAGGAAGCTGCCTTTGCGGGCCAGAACGCCGACAATCAGGAACCGGCCGGTGCCGAGGTTGAGCTCCTTGCCCACCGGGTCCTCGTTCGGGAACAGGTTGTCCACGATGTAGCCGCCGATAACGCAGACGTGCGCCCGGTGCTGGTAGTCGTCGCGGGTCAGGAATCGGCCGGACTCGACCGAGTAGTTGGCTACGAATTGCAGGTCAGCGTTGCTGCCGTCGACTTCGACGTCGGTCGCCTTGTGACCGCGGTACTTAACCGAGTTGAGCTGGCGGGACTTGAGCGGGGAAACCCGCGCGACCGCGGGCAGCAGGGCGATAGCGTCCGCGTCATCCAGGGTCAGGTCCTTGCGTTTGGATATCTCCTCGACGTCCAGCCGGCCCATACCCCAGGCCGCTTTCTGCAGCATGATGGTGTTCGAGCCCAGGGACTGAATCTGCTTCTCGACCGAGGCGTTCATGCCCTGAATCAGGGATAGAATCGAGATGACCGTCATCACACCGATGACGATGCCGAGCACGGTGAGAAACGCGCGCATCTTGTGCGAGCGGAAGTTGGCGAGCGACGTGCGGATCAGGTCAAGGAAGCTCATGGATTCCTCGGCACGGATACGGGGCGTTCGGCATCGCCGAGCGGGCCTTCCAGGCTTTCGACTTGGGCCGGCCGGTCGCCGGTTTCAATCCGGCCGTCCACGATGCGGACTACGCGCCGCGCGTGACGGGCAACACCGGCGTCATGGGTGACGAGAATCAGGGTGTTGCCCTGCCGGGCAAGGTCGTCAAACAGCTTCATGATCTCCACCCCGGTCCGGGAATCGAGATTCCCGGTCGGCTCGTCGGCCAGGATAATCGCCGGGTCGTTAATCAGGGCCCGGGCGATGGCAACGCGCTGCATCTCGCCGCCCGACAGTTCGTTGGGTTTGTTGTTGCGGCGCCCGGTCAGGCCGACCCGTTCTAATGCGGCGTCAACCTTGCGCCCGCGCTCGGCCGCGCTCCGGCGGGCGTACATCATCGGCATCTCCACGTTCTTGAACGCCGATATTCGAGCGAGCAGGTTGAAGCTCTGAAACACGAACCCGATTTCCGAGTTCCGGAGTTGCGCCAGTTCATGGTCGCTCAGGCTCGTGATGTCGCGATCCTTGAACAGGTACTGGCCGGCCGTGGGCGTGTCCAGGCACCCGATGATGTGCATCAGGGTGGACTTGCCGCTGCCGGAAGGACCCATGATGGCAATGTATTCGCCCTTCTCAATCACGAGCGACACGCCGTCCAGGGCATTGAACTTCTGGCTGCCCAGCGTGTAGGTCTTGTAGACGTCGCGGGCTTCGATCAGTGACATTACGCGCTAGAGACTATCTTAGTGAGTAGAATCCGGCTTGGAGCTTGAGGCGGCCTTGGTTCCACCGCTGCTGGCGTGCACCTTGTCCCCGTCCTTCAGCTTGGACAGGACTTTGTACGGGCCGGTGACGACCGTGTCGCCGACACTGATGCCCTCCAGGACTTCAGTATTGACGTCGCTCGAGATGCCGGTCTTGACCGGGGTCAGGTGCGCCTTGCCGTCCTTGACGATGAATACCGTCTGGGTTTCCTCGCCCTTGACCTTGCGCCGGCCCATGGCTTGAATCGGAATCGAGAGGATGCTGTCGCGCTGGGACGTGATGATGTCCGTGGTCGCCGACATACCGGGCCGCATCGCCTCAACCGGCTGGTCCACCTGGAGTTCGACCTCGAACTTCGTGCTCTTCTCGGTCGCGGTCAGCAGGGTCTGAATCGGCATGTAGCCTACGCGGTTGACGGTCGCGGTGAAGGTCGTGTCGACAAACGCATCCAGGGTGAGCGTTGCTTTCTGCCCGGGTCGGATTGACGGCACGTCGGTCTCGTCGGCGTCAACCAGGGCCAGCATCGTGTCGAGGTTGGCAATCACCATCATCACCGCGCCCGAGATGTTGGTCATGCCGGCGATTGCCATTTCGCCTTCCTTGACGTTGAGCTGGATGACCCGGCCCGAAACCGGGGCCGTGATAACCGTTTTGTCCAACTGGTCCTGGGCCTGTTGCTGCTGGGTCACGGCATTGTCGAATTGGAGTCTGACCTGTTCGTAGCCTTCGTCCGATATCATGTGCAGATGATACAGCGATTCGGTGCGGACCAGGGTTCGCTTCAGTTGCTCGACTGCAATCCGCGCGAGCTCGGCGCCGTTCTCGTAGTTTGACCGGTCGAGTTCGCAGACCTTCTGACCTTTCGCGACCTTGTCGCCTTCCTTGACGTAGAGGTGCGTGACCTCGCCGATGAGCTGGGGCTGGACGCTGACCTGGGTCTGGGCCTTGAGTTCGCCGGTCGCGGTGACCTTGGAAATCATCGCCTTGCGGGCCGCGACTTCCAGATCGGCCTCCAGGCCTTCCTTCTTGGGCCGCAGGTTGAGGGCGATAATCACGCCGATGACGACCACGATGGCCGCGGCGATGGCGATCTTGCCTCCGGTTTTCATACTTGCCTACTCCATCCGCAGATTACGCAGATTGCGCAGAAAGGGTTCGCGCTCCGGACTTCTGACTTCTGACTTTTGACTTCTGACTTCATCCTTGGTTTTGCTCACTTTCCGGACAGGTATTCGAGCTGCGCCTGCAGGGTGCGGACGTCGGCAAGCGCGCTCAGGTACGAGACCCGGGCCTGAGACAGGCCGTTCTCGACCGTGAACAGGTCGAGTTGGGTCAACTGGCCCAGCCGGTACTGCTGCTCAGCCTGGCGATAGAGCTGCTGGTTGAGCTGCAGGTTCTGCTCGGCATAGCCGACCTGTTGCATTGACTGGTTGTAGTTGAGCCAGGCGGTTATCGCGGTCTGGCGCATCTGAATCTCTGCGCTCCGCTGGGCAATCTTCGCGCGCTCCAGGGCGATGTTGGCGCTGTGGACGCCGAGCACGATGTCCGGGACGTTGAGAATCGGGAACCCGAGGTTGAACCCGAACGACAAGGCGTCGTTGTCGCCCCAGGGGCTCGACTTGCTCGGCAGCACGCTGTCCCCCCAGTGCTCAGAGACCGAGAAGGTCAGGCTCGGCAGCATCTTCAGGTAGGAGACCTTTTTGGCCAGGGCCGCAGTCTGCTCGCTCTTGGCCGCGAGTTGCAAGGTGGGATTGGCCTTGACCACCGCACTCCAGTAGTCTTCGAACGAACTGTAGACTGAGGTCGGCAACACCGTGTCGACCGGTTCCGGTTTGACCACGGCCGGGTTGTCGATGCCGAGGTCGGCCTTAAACGCTTCGCTGGCCGTGAGCAGCGCCTTCTCGGCATTCATCTGGTTGAGCTGGGACTGGTGGACGTTGACGTCGGCGTGCAGCACTTCAATCCCGGTCGCCTTCCCCAGTTTCTGCTTCACGTCGGCCAGCGTGTAGTTGTCCCGGGCGTTCTTGACCGAGAGCCGGGCGATATCGAGCAGTCCGTAGGCCTGCTGTAGAGCATAGTAGTCGGTCCGGATGCTCCAGACCAGTTGCGTCATCTTGCTCACCGACTGCAGGTTCGACACGTCGCGGCCGAGATAACCCTGGTAGACCGCGCCCAGCGCGCTGGCGTCGAACAGGACCTGGCTCGCGCCCGCTGTGGCGCCCCAGGAACCGGACGTGGTGCGCGTGGTCGCGCCCGAGTAGGACTTCCGATTCACCCAGCCCCGCGAGATTGAGCCGCTCAGGTTCGGCATCGCTGCGGACCAGCCTTGCCAGATTTTGTACCGGCCTTCGGTGGTATCGAGCCGGGCGTCGGCGACGGTCGGGCTGTGCTGGAGCGCGAGCTGGACCGACTGGTCCAGGGTAAGGTTCAGAGTATCGGCGCTTATCAAAAAGAGAAGAAATGGCAGCATGGCTGTTTAGACTTGTGGTTTGCGGTCATGGTTTGGTTTCATCTTGGCCCCATCGAAGCCCCGGGCAGAAGTGAAGCGAGGGCGATGTAGATGAGCCAGATGCCGAACAGGTAGACGTAGCTGCGATTACCTTTCAGGTCATAGACAATCTTCAGACCCATCGCAATCAGGATGATTTCCCAGATGGTAAAAATATCCACCCGGCTCAGGAAATGCAGCAGGAATCCCTTGGCATTGGGCACCGCCAGCGCGAGACTGGTCGAGGTGTGCTCGATGCCCCGCAGCAGGACCAGGATCAGCCGGACAATTGAGCCGATCACCCGCACCATCGCCGCGTGGGTCACGACCGCCAGACCCATCAGGAAGTTGGCGTTCGTGCCGCCCAGCAGCGGGACCAGCAGCATCAGAATCAGGGCGACGATGACCATCCCGACCGCAGTGCCGATGATGACGACGACCGCGGGCAGCGCGTACTTGGTCACCGGGTTGTTCATTATCTTGTCCGAGGCTTCGAGGCGCTGTTGAATCTGGTCCTCGTTCATGCCCCGGTCGCGCATTGCCTGCTCGGTCTTGGCCTTCACGTCGGCGTAGTTCATCTTCGAGACGCCGACCAGGGTCACGGCGAGCAGGACGAGCACGACGATAACCAGCGGCGCAATCCACGTCGCCTTTTCCTTCAGTTTCCGAAACGCGGCGCCGGGAGAAAAGAACATGTTGAATGCGGTATCCATGCTTACGCTCCTTTTGGTGTCAGAGCAAAGAGCAGAAAGCAAAGAGCAGAGTTCAAAGATGGTCTTCGGTCTTTGATTCTTGATATTTGCTCTTTGATATTTGATCTCATTGTTCTGTGGTCGCTCATAATACCCGAAACCAGCGAATAATCAAGGGCTACGCTTCCACTCGCGAGAAGAAGTAACTGCCGGCAAACAGAAACAGCAGGGTCACCGCCACGAGAACGCCGAAGTCCGGGAGCAAGCCGTAGTGCGAGCTGTTGGTCAGCAGGCCGCGCAGGGCGTCAACCCCGTAGGACAGGGGATTGAACCGGGCAATGGCCGCAATCGCGCCGGGCACGCCCTGGAGCGGAAACAGCGCCCCGGACAGGAAGAACAGGGGCATGACCAGGAAGTTCATGATGAGCTGGAATCCCTGCATGTCGCTCAGGAGCGAGGCAATCGCGGTGCCCAGCGCGGTAAAAAGCAGGGCCGTGATCGCCATCGCGATAATCGCGACCGGAACCAGGGCCCAGTTCGCGGGACGGAAGCCGGGCGCGAGAGCGATGAGCAGGACGATGATTCCCTGCAAGGTGGCGACCGTGGCCCCGCCCAGGGTCCGGCCAATCATGATGTTCATCCGCGATACCGGCGCGACCAGGGTCTCTTTCAGGAACCCGAACTGGCGGTCCCAGATGATCTCCATCCCGGAGAAAATCGAGGTGAAGATGATGCTCATGCCGATGATGCCCGGGGCCAGGAACTCCATGTAGTTGCCCTGGCCGGCGCGCTTGAACACCGGGCCGAACCCGAAGCCCATTGCGAGCAGGAACAGCAGCGGCTGGCCGAGCGAGCCGATGATGCGCGACTTGGAGCGGAAGTAGCGCTTGAGCTGGCGAAGCCAGAGGATGTAGATGGTCTTCATCGCCGCCCTCCCATTCGGGCCCGTCCGTGCATCCGCATGCGGTCAAGCGAACTGCCCTCTTCCTCGCGAATCGTCTTGCCGGTGAGCGCGAGGAACGCCTCTTCCAGCGAGGTCTTGCCGGTCCGGGACAGCAATTCCGGCGGACTGCCGGTGGCGATGATCTTGCCGTAGTCGATAATCGAGATTCGCCGGGCGATGCGTTCGGCCTCGTCCATGTAGTGGGTCGTGAAGAACACGGTAATCCCCTCGGAGCGGTTCAGTTCCTGAATATAGGTCCAGACATGGTTCCGGGTCTGGGGGTCGAGCCCGAGGGTCGGTTCATCCAGGAAGAACACCTTCGGATGATGCAGCAGGCCGCGGGCGATTTCCAGACGGCGCTTCATGCCGCCCGAGAACTGCTTGACGATGTGGTCCCGGCGGTCCCAGAGTTCCACGTACTTGAGGAGTTCCTCAGTCCGTTCGCGGCGCGTCTTCCTGGGCACGTCGTAGAGCACACCGTGGAGCTCCATATTCTCACGCGCGGTCAGCTCGTCGTCCAGGCTCGGGTCCTGGAACACGATGCCGAACGAGCGCCGCACCTGTTTAGCGTCCTTGGTCGGGTCGAACCCGTTCAGCAGCATATGGCCGCTGGTCGGGTGGAGCATGGTCGTCAGCATCTTGATGGTCGTGGACTTGCCCGCGCCATTGGGACCGAGAAACGCGAATATCTCGCCCGGCGCGACGTCGAACGAAATGTGGTCTACCGCGAGAAAGTCGCCGAACTTCCGGGTCAGGTCCCGGACCTCGATAATACTCGCCATTTGCTACTTCTTGGCCTCTTTCCGGGTAAGGTCGCGCATGGCATCCAGGCGACTCGACAGGTGACTGACAAAGCGCTCGATGCCGGCCAGCGTGCTCAGGGCGAGCTGGCCCGGGCCCATCCCGAGCACCAGCAGCTTATCGCCCTTCTTCAGGCCCAGTGCGGTGCGGGCCTCGGCCGGGATAACGACCTGGCCCTTCTCGCCCATTGTGGTCGCTCCGAAGAAATGGGGTTCATGCCGAATCGGTTTAGCCATTCATTCTCCTTGTCAACCGTCTAGTCCTACAAGTAGGAAATACATGATTCGCGTGATTAGACGCACAAAAGAGAAGTCGGGATTCTCGGTTCTGCAATCCAATCTGCTTCATTCTCATCCACCGATTACACCGATTACGCCGATTCCGGTCCGGGAGCGGGAGTTCCGCTCGTGTTTCGGATTTCGGACTTCGGGCTTGGGTGTTTGCCGCTCTGGGCTTAGGTACTTCGAGCTTTGGATTTAGGTACTTCTGCTCCGCAGTCCTACTCACTGCTCTGGCGCAAAGCGTAATTCGTGCTGCGTCGAGTGTCTTTCCCAAATCCCGAGATAGAACCACAGAGAACACAGAGAACACGGAGGAAGAACCTGAACACAGCGTCGTAATTGACAAGCACCTGAAGGGTGGGAGTCGGATTCTCACGGGACGGGCTTCTCTGTGCGCTCTGTGCCCTCTGTGGTTTGTTCTATTCCGGATTCCGGGTCTTTCCCTTGACTTTTCCTGTCGGTTGAGTAGCGTATTTGGTGTGATTTGACATCGAAACAGGATTTGGTTGATTAGAGAATTGGAGATGAACCATGGCTGAGCTCGAACTGCTGAACCGCATTACTGTGAACCCGAAGATATTCGGGGGCAAGCCGATTATTCGCGGTCGGCGACTTGCCGTGGAGCACGTACTCGGCATGCTGGCGGCAGGGGACACGGTTGAGACGATTCTGAGCGGTTATCCCTGGCTTCAGCGCGAGGACGTTCTCGCCTGCCTGGAGTACGCCCATCGGATCGTCGAACACGAGCGAGTCGAGCCGCTGGTCGCAGAA
>Ga0209777_10003468_pt1 | contig 19534 bp, 18 predicted proteins | sample FrelakmetHBP12HB_FD_187147 | JGI IMG/M metagenome (GOLD analysis project Ga0209777, IMG submission 187147) | Freshwater lake sediment microbial communities from the University of Notre Dame, USA, for methane emissions studies -HBP12 HB (SPAdes)... | ecosystem: Environmental > Aquatic >...
GGAGTTTCCGGCTGGGCGAAGACGACGTAGTCTCCGGACTTCACTGCCTTAACGGCATCTTCAGCTGAAACCAGCTTCCGTTTATAATCTTCTTTCCAATTCACGCTCTTGTATGCTCCTCCTTATTCAACAAACCAGAGATGATGTTAACATCGACTGCTTCTGGGGTCAAGGAATCGGACAATCAATAGTGAATAGAGCCGTAGGGGCGGTTCGGGAACCGCCCTCTACACTGGCTGTCATTCCCACGCAAGTGGGAATCCAGGAGGGGATATCTGCAATTACCTCTCCCTTTGATGGGAGAGGACTGAGGTGAGGGTGATGTTTCCCCCTCCCTCTGACTCCCTCCCGCGAGGGGAGGGAGAATGGGTGGATTCCTGAGGCTGTCCGAAATGTAAATATCTCAGCTTTGAGCAGAAAAAGGGCTAGCTTCAAAAAACTCCAACTTTTAGAGTTTTCGGACAGCCTCAGGAATGACATATGAAAGGGGCCAGAGGTTCAGGTTGTGCCTATTGATGATCTACTTCAGGTATTCAAGAAACCGTGCTGGAGTCACAATCTGTAGTCCTGACCCTTCCTTGCCTTATGCGGCGGCCCGTGGTAAGAAGCTCCTCTTCGGCAACCCCTGAACGCTTGAAAGCCTCGCGGATCTCGCCCAGTGCTTCCAGTGCTGCCACCTTCTTGGGCCTGGCCGTCAGGGTAGAACCCTCCAAGGACAGCTCCAGCATATCACCCGGCCCGATGCCCAGTTGTTCACAGATCTCTTTGGGGAGCGTCATCTGGCGCTTTGGGCGCAACATTATATCTATCACCCTTTCCTCTGCCATGCTCACCTGCCTCCACTGTTTGGAATTCCAACGTCCTGCGTCAGACATCTTACCCATTCTCAGACAAAATCGATATGGTATCAATAGCTCTGTGTGACTGGAATCAACTACGAGTGGGCTCTGGCGTAACGGTCTGTCACCGCAGGCTCTCGTAGATGCCCCTGAACTGCTCCAGTGCAGATTCAAGGTTCTCTGCAATCTCGCTGGCCAACAGGTCTGGGTCCGGAAGGTTATCGGAGTCTTCCAGGCTCTCATCTCGTAACCAGAAGATGTCGAGGCTGGCCTTATCTCTGGCTACAATCTCCTCATATCTAAAACTCCTAAAACGCTCAGCCTCTTTTCTCTCATGACGGTTCTGGGGATTGTAGCACTTGATGAAATCCTGAAGGTCTTCATACTTCAGGGGATTGGTCTTGAGGGTGAAGTGCATGTTGGTCCTCAGGTCATAGATCCACAGTTCCTTTGTCCAAGGCTTCTCGCTGGCAGGCTTCCTCTCAAAGAAGAGCACATTGGCTTTCACACCTTGGGCATAGAACACGCCTGTAGGGAGCCTCAACAGAGTATGGACATCGCAGCTATGCAACAGCTTCCGCCTTACGGTCTCACCTGCGCCGCCCTCAAAGAGAATGTTATCAGGAACTACAATAGCCGCACTTCCGTTCATCTTGAGCAGCGTTTTCACGTGTTGCAGGAAGTTGAGCTGCTTGTTCGAGGTGGTGGCCCAGAAGTCCTGACGCTCGTACGTCAATGATTCCTTATCCGCCTTGCCCTCGCCATTGACGATGGTGATGCTGCTCTTCTTGCCGAAGGGAGGATTGGTGAGCACCATATTGAAGCGATCTCCAGGATCGGATATAAGGCTATCCCCTGTCTCGATAAGGTCGGCCTCGCCGCCAATGCCGTGAAGGTAGAGGTTCATGACGCACAGCCGGACAACGTTATCGACGATGTCCTTGCCACGGAAGGTCTTTGTCTTGAGAAACTCCTTCTGGTCTCGATCCAGCGTGTACTTGCTGGAGATAAAGTCATGAGCTGCCAGAAGGAAGCCACCTGTGCCACATGCCGGATCACAGATTGTCATCTTTGGCTCGGGTCGCATCACTTCCACCATAGCTTTGATCAGCGGCCTTGGCGTGAAGTACTGCCCTGCACCGCTCTTGGTGTCCTCAGCGTTCTTCTCTAGAAGCCCTTCGTAGATTGCCCCTTTCACATCTATGTCCAGACCAACCCACGTTTCATCATTGATAAGTACAATGAGCCGTTTGAGCTTGGCTGGGTCTTGGATCTTATTCTGCGACTTCCTGAAGATGACACCCAGCATGCCCTTCCCTTTCCCCAAGGACTCCAGAATATGGCGGTAGTGCTTCTCCAGGTCATCCCCATCTCTGGAGAGAAGGCTCTGCCAGTCCAGACCTGACGGTATTGTCGAAGGTCTATTGAAGGGTGGCTCGGTCTGCTCGTCAGCCATCTTCAGAAACAAGAGGTAGGTCAACTGCTCAACGTAGTCACCGTAGCTGACACCATCATCACGTAGCACATTGCAGTAGTTCCACAGCTTCTGGACAATACTTGATTCGTTAGTCATCGGCCCTATTCCGTTCTGGCGTTCGGTTCTATGTATTCGACTTTCAGGAAAGTGCCGTTGAGGTGATTGAAATCTCCGTCAGTGGTCAACAGGGTCGCTTGGAGTACGGCAGCCGTGGCAGCAATCCACAGGTCATTCTTGCCCATGTTTCGCGGTGTTGGCACATTAGCCTTCACGGTAGGATGTTTGCACTGACTATATGCGTCGATCTCAGCATACTTCTCAAGTGTCTGTGAATTATTGATATCAACCCATGGTATCTTTCTCAGAAGTTCGTTAAGTTTAACTTTCTTCTCCTCACTCCATCTAAACTGCAGGGATAGAGACAAGATTTCGCCTACTGTGACCACACAAATGAGGGAGATATTCGGCGGCGATGAGAAGGCAAAACGTCTCTCTGCTTCCTCAGCATATCCAGCTCCGCGAAAACATCCCAGAACCATGCCTGTGTCCAGAACGTAAGTAGTCACGCGCTCTCCACTGATGTCTCTTTCAATGCCTTGAGAATTTCGTCGATTGACTCATCCCCAGGCCACTGACCCCAGACCTCGCGCAGCGGACTCTTTGCCTCACCTCTTCTTTTCAAGCCTTCAACTACCCCGAATGGCGATTGTGATTCAGGTATTCTCTCGAAAACTTCCTCTCCGGTTACAAATGGTTTCACTACGTGTGCTTCGAAGAAGCGTATCCTGCCAGAGGGGTTAAAGTGAGCAGTTCCCTTAATCGTGACCTTTTTGCCCCAGAGACCCCTCATATTGTCCTCTGTAATCAGGTCCTGGTCTGCTTTCCCAGGAATACCTCTTCCATCTTCTAGATCGAGCCTGAATTGCCTTTTCTTATGCTCAATCAGATTGAACAGACCTGCAACGACAATGGCACGAGCCTCTGGTGTCTCCGCCTTCAGCCGGCTTATCTTTTCAACCTCTGAACGCCCTATCCTGAAATTGTCTCTACCCCTCTCCTGAGAAACCACCTCAAGCTCATTCAAATCCTTCCCAAGCAAAGGCTCAAAAGAAAGCAGGGCGCTCAACACCCCCCGGTCAAAGCGCTCGCTATCCAATCTCTCCGAGGCTGCATCTGATACTGATTTGGAGAGTAAGCTTATTGCCGTGTCCTCCGGATCAGGCAATGAGTACCACAGGTCCCGTTGTCGCACTTGTTCGGGTGCTGATTCGGCCAAAGTCGGCGCCTCAATCTCCAGTACAGTTGAGCCATGGCTGATGCCTGCAATAGTGAATTCCAGCGATCTACTTAGCCAAGCAGGGGTTTTACCCCTTTTGACGCTTGCCCCCTCCACCGAAAGACGAAGCGATCGTTCACAACCATCTAGAAGCGCATCAGAGATTCTTCTAAGGGTCGCCATCGTGATGGTACCCTCAGCGCTTCTAAGTCCGTGCATTCTCAGCCCATAACGAATGCCCTTCACCTGCCACCTCCTTGCTTCCTGGATTGTACCCTAAATTGTGGTGACCGTGAACTATTCTTCCTTCCTGCCCTTATCTTTTCGAGAAGTCTGTCGGCTGGTTCATCACTCGGGTCTTGTTGCACCAGCTTGCCCTCAAAGGCTCTCTTCAGAATACTCTGGCGCAACCTATCAGCCTGTTTCAGGCTCTGTCCCACCGCCTTCTCCACCTCGTCGGCTATAGACATGCGTAGCTCGACTTCTTCAACAATTCTTTGCTGTTCAGCGAAAGAGCAGAGTGGGAGAGACATAGCCCCTAGTTGTTCTTGATTGATTGACGCCATACCAACCGTCTGCTGGGCATGTCGGTTGAAATACGCTTGGCTGAAAACCCGAAACCAGAAACTGACATACTTGCTTTCAACATGGCCCTGCATAAGCCTCACACGGATGTTCTTACTTTCATAGACACAAGGTTCGAGACCGAATGGAATAGAAGCAGCCTTTCCCACGAGCTCTCTGCTATTGACCCGATTCACAAGAATGTCGCCTGGCTTGAGTTCGTATTCTTGTACTTCTTCGGGGGTCAGATGCATCCTCTTGATATTCTTCCATACAATACATCCATTCTCGATGTTGTACATCCTTAGACACGCAGTACCGTCAGCCCCGTAGAACTGTAGCGGCTTGTACAGGCCATTCTTCATCGATTGAGTGACCTCTCCAATTCTCGCCCAGACCCACCCCTCTGGCAATTGGGGCAGACTCGATGTGTCTACTGGCAGTAGTTCTGCTTGCTTTCCTTCTTTCTTTCGTTGCTCCTTTATCCGTTCCAAAAGAACAGAGGCAGTCTCCAGTTCATGTTTGTGTGCCTCTCGCCATTCCGCAGTGAGCTTTCCCTCAAAGGCATGTTTGAGGACTGCCTGCCGGTAGCGCTTAAGCTGGGCCTTCACCTTGTTGAGCGCTTCGACGCCTGCATCAAGATCGGTGAAAAGCTCCTCGATCTTGGCAACAATTCGATGCTGCTCAGCCACTGGAGGCAGAGGAACTGGTTGAGAGAAAACGTCAGAATCCCGCACTGCTGGATAGCTTGTGCCCCTTTGAATCTCATTCAAAGGATTTAAGAATTTGTCTGTTTGAATCCAGTAGAATATCAGTTTGCTGTTGATTGGACTGACAGGCCTAATCAGGCAGAAACCGGTTGAGGCTATTTGCCCATCATATGTTTCATTGACTATGGCAATGTTCTTCAGATAAGTCCTTACTGTTGAAAACAGAACGTCTCCCGACCTTAGAAGCTGCCTTGCTCTTGAAGGCGCATCCTTGCCCAAATACCTTTTGGGCTCAAATATTCTCATTTGCTTGTTGTCAATCGAGGCGATATCAAGATAGGTGAACTCCTTGTCAGGATTCGCCCCTGGATAGATCTTCTCAACGTCCTCTGTGATCCTCCCTAGGCTAGTCCAAACCCACCCCCCTGGCACGGCAAATAGATCCTCCATGTTCTGCGGCTGTGTCACTTGCTGTGTCATGCCACCAGAGCCTCATTCATTTCCTTCAGAATCCGCTCCAGTTCCTCCTCAAAGACATCATATGCCTTCACCACGCCGCCCTTCTGAGAGAAAGGCGTGTATTCAAAGTCATCCAGTCCAATGCTGGCTGAACCGGCAACGTGGTTCTTTATCATCTCCAGCCACTCCCTCTGTATAGTTGTGAAGTGGCGTCCTAGTCGCTCCTGCTCTGAGAGCCACTGCTCAAACCGGCGATCTACCGTATCCGTGAATGGCTCCAGCACATCGCTCTTGCCAGCGGCAAAGCGCACCAGCGAGATGACATTGGTGAGCATTTTCTGTGGCCCTGCCCCTTTCACCTTGGCCCTCTCCAATTGCTCATAAGCCTGCCAGACCAGTTCGGTTCTGAGGTTATAGGGTGGCTTCTCTATCGCCTCAGCCAGTTGCCTGATCTCCTGGTACGTGAGTCGCCTTCTACTGTACGGCTGACTATAGATGATCTGCAGGGCTGTAAGCTCATCCTTGTTTTCCTCGATGAACCTCTTGAAGGTGCCCACAATGGTGCGGGCCTTCTCCTTGGCCTTGTCATCAAATGCTGCCAGAATCAGGCTGTCTCTGCTCACAGTGTCGATGATCTGCTCGCTCTTCCTCTTGATCTCGATGACTGTATTCCTGAAGTTGGGGCTATCAAATAGGACACAGGCTTCCTTGGCTAGATTACCTACTGCCTGCCTGACCTGCTTGCTCGTGGGAGTCTCAGTCCCGGAAACCTGCTTTGCCTTCTCCAGTTGCCTGTCCGGATCGACGGCATCCAGGAGGCTGTTGACGAGCTCCTTCAATGTCTTGCCTGTCGCAGCTTCCCGAATCCTGGCCTGATCTTTTTCATCAATCTCCAGTTCCAGCCTGGCCAGCCGCGACGCCACTGACGTCAGGGTATCCTCATCCCTGTTGCCCATGGCCACCGACATAACCAGCTTGTCAAAGGGCACACTCCTCTTACGTTCCAGTGGCCGCGAATCGGTCTTGTCGTTCTCGCATACGCCTACCGCATCTACGATCACGAAGTGCGTCTTGTTGGCAGCATCAGGCGTGACCGCTTTGAGGTCGGTGGATAGTATCGTCCTGGTGCCACGGCCCTTCATCTGCTCAAAGTAAACCCGTGATTTCACATCCCTCATGAAGATGAGGCACTCCAGGGGCCGTATGTCGGTGCCGGTCGAGATCATATCCACCGTCACCGCTATCCGGGGATTGTATGAGTTGCGGAAGCTGGCAATCAGGTCTTCCGGTTTCTCGCCCGTGGTTCGGTAGGTTATCTTCTTGCAGAAGTCGTTTCCCTTCCCGAATTCATCTCGGATGATGTGGACGATATCCTCGGCGTGAGAGTCATCCTTAGCGAAGATCAGCGTCTTGGGAACCTCTGTCCTGCCTGGGAACAGGTCGGTGAATAGCCTCTCCTTGAAGGTACTGATGACTGTCCTTATCTGGTCGGGAGCCACCACATCTCGATCAAGTTGAATACCAGCATACTCCAGGGTGTCGTCGAGTTGCTGCCAGCGCACCTGTCTGGTCAGCTTGTTCCGCTTGTCGATGTAGTAGCCTGCGTCAACCTTGCTTCCCCGTTCAGTTATCTGGGTTTGAATACGGTAGACTTCGTAGCCTACATTGACACTGTCGGCGACAGCCCGCTCATGACTGTACTCCGTGACCAGATTCTGGTTGAAGAAGCCCAGCGTTTGCTTCGAGGGCGTTGCGGTGAGCCCAACGACGAAGGCATCGAAGTACTCCAGAACCTGCCGCCAGAGGTGATAGATGGATCGGTGGCACTCATCCGTGATGATGAAGTCGAAGTACTCGATGGGTATCGCAGGATTGTAAGAGACATCTCTCGGCTTGTCTTCCAACATGGCAGCATCAAACCAGGATGCTTCCTCCAGTTCTGCATCGTATTCAGCCTCACCTCTCAGCATCGAGTAGAGCCTCTGAATAGTGGTGATGCACACCCTGCATACTGGGTCCAGTGTGTTTGAGGTCAGGTGCTGGACATTGTACAGTTCAGTGAACTTCCTGCCGTCGTCAGGAGTAACGTACTGCTGGAACTCCCGCTTGGTCTGACGCCCCAGATTGTTGCGATCAACCAGGAAGAGCACCCTCCTGGCATCAGTGAACTTGACCAGCCGGTAGACTGAACTGATGGCGGTGAAGGTCTTGCCACTGCCTGAAGCCATCTGGATCAGAGCCCTGGGTCGTGCTTCTGCAAGGGACTCCTCAAGGCTGGTTATGGCTTCGATCTGGCAATCCCTCAGCCCTGCTGTCATGAGAGGCGGCAGGTTTCCGAGCTTTGCCCTGAGGGTATCCTGCTGAGACAGCCATTCCCTGAGTGTTTCTGGCCTGTGAAAGGCAAAAACCCTGCGGGAGCGGGGATCAGGGTCTCTCAAATCCCTGAAGAAAGTCTCTATGCCGGTGCTCTCGTAGGCGAAGGGGAGTGGTTCCTGTACATGGGGGATCTCTGCTGGAACGCCAGCAACGTATTTCTCAGATTGTTCGGCGACGCCACTGAGGGTAGTTCCTTCGGGCTTGGCCTCCACCACTGCCGCAGCATGTCTATCTACAAAAAGCAGGTAATCAACCGCGCCAGACTTCAGGGGAAATTCACGGACGGCTACTCCCGGAGAGGCTCCAAGATTGATCTCTTGCAGGTCCTGGACCTTCCAGCCCGCTGCATCGAGCTGCCGATCGATATTTCGCCTGGCTTCTTCCTCTGGTTTCATGTGCTCATGTCCTCTGGGTTGCCTGGTTGACCGTAACTCAAAGGAGTGTACCACATATCCATTGATAGTCATAGGTGATGATTGGACCACCCAGCACAATAAGGGATAGGCCGCTGGTGTGGGGGTAAGGGGAAGGCGGGTTTCGTTGCACTCCACCCACCCTGTATTGTGTCACTGATTTAAGAGGGGCGTAGAGTGAATTCGGACCTTTCTGAAAGCTTTATGAAGGGCACGTATATCCTGGATTCCGGGATGCAGTTATTTCCTTCTGTAGATATCTTTTCGGTGTGCCACAAGTTGAACAGTGAGCAAACGCTCTTTGTGATTGACTTCGTAGACTACTCTGTAGCTACCCACACGGAACTTGAATAATCCTTTTAGGTCCGCCGTGAGCGCTTCGGTTTTCAGGGTATCGAAATTCTCTGAAAACCACTTCAGTCGCTTCAGAATGCGCTGCGCTACCGCTTTATCAAGGCGTTGCAGATCATCGACAGCCTCAGGGCTGAACTCCATCTTATAGGACATCTACCACTCTAGTCCTATCTCTTCAGCTACTCTCTCGGCAGGTATGCCTGATGTTTTTGCAGAGAGGGAACGGCGCAGCCTTTCCTTGACCTTTTTCCTGAGTTCTAGCCCTTGATCTGGGTCTCCCAGTATTTCCTCTAGTTTCTCCTCCACGGCCTCCTGGATCAGGACTTTGAACTCCTCGACACCTAGATCCCTCACTTTCATAATCAATCCTCTCCATTCCTCGGGCAAGTTTGACAGCCCGCTTTATTATAGCCTATTCCAGGATTTTTGCGATTACAGCCTTACTGGTGTGGCAGTAGTCTGTAAGAACTGGCTTACTTTGAAACAGGGTCAATATTAAGACCACGAATGGATTTGGGAATGACGGAGTAGGTCTGTTTGTTCATTGTAGAGCACGTGGAGATTTTATGAATCATTAACTTTCTTCGGGTGCGAATTTTGTAGTTTGTGATCTATCGGATATGGTAGTATTTGAGACATATGCGGAAATCAGATAAGAGAGGAGGTCAGCTATGAGTAGTAACTCTGGTGCAATTGTGGAGCCACAATTCGGAAAGCTGAGGCGGTTCAACGCTATCATGTGCGTCCTGCATCTGGCTCAGGCAGCCGCCATGTTAGTTCTGGCCAACGATTATTCGGTTACCATAACCACTTCTTTCTTGAAATGGCTGCCCACGGGAACCGCGGGCACGGTACCAGAGGATGTGGTGAGCCTGCGCGTCGGTCCGATGGTAGCCGCCTTTCTGCTGATTTCGGCGGTGGCGCATTTCATCATGGCTTCGCCGATTGGGTTCAATTGGTATGTGCGCAATCTGAATAAGGGCATCAACTACCTCAGGTGGTATGAGTATGCACTCAGCGCCTCCCTCATGGTGGTCCTCATCGGTATGCTGAGTGGAGTCCGTGATCTGCCAACCATGATCCTGCTCTTCGCTCTCACGGCTACGATGAACCTGTTCGGCCTGATGATGGAGCTGCACAATCAGACCACCAGGAAAACAGACTGGACGGCATACATCTTCGGCTGCATCGCCGGCATCGTCCCCTGGGTGATCATAGCGTGGTACTTCATCGCCGCGATTTCATCTGCTTCGGATACCGTACCCACTTTTGTCTACGGTATTCTGGGCTCGCTCTTTGTGTTTTTCTTTAGCTTTGCTGTGAACATGGTTCTGCAGTACAAGAAGGTTGGACCCTGGAGGGACTACCTCTTCGGCGAGAAGGTGTACATGATCTTGAGCCTGGTGGCCAAGTCGGCTCTGGCGTGGCAGGTCTTCGGAGGCGCGTTGGCCAGGACTACATGAAGACCATCCTTGCAGGTTCTTATACGGGAATCTTGAGTAGCTCTATGATAACATATATCATATGATAACAATACCTCTTGACAATATGTGATAATAGGTATATATTGCGCTCAAATATGAATAAGGGGAGAGACGAAAAAAAGGAGCAGCCGTATTCTGGTGGCACTGCTCCGGCTGTCAACCAAACGTTTCCTCAGCTGGCTGAGGTGCTGAGCAGGTATGCCCTTCCCAAACTCCACTGCCATAGATGCGGCCATGAATGGATACCGAGAATAGAACGGCCACCAAGAGTCTGTCCCCATTGCCGCAGTCCGTATTGGGACAGGCCACGACAGAAGAAATAAGGAGGCTGGCATGATTACACTGAACGAACAGGAAAAGATGCCTGAGCAGACAGTACCAGAGGTTCCATTGGCAGAGGCAGCCAGACTTCTTGGAGTGAGCACCAAGACCGTATGGCGTCGAATAAGGCTGGGCCTCCTGGTAGCTCGTAAGGAGCATGGTGAGTGGCTTGTCCAGGTTGGAAATGGACAACCAGGACAAAATGGACAATCCCTGCCCAGAGTATCCAACTCGGATAGAGAAAAACTCGAAGCTGAGGTGGAGGAACTGCTGAAGGCCAAGTATGACCAGCTCCGGGGAAAAGAACGAGAGATACATCAGCTTGAAGAGCAGTTGGGGGAGAGAAATGGCCAGATAGACTTCCTCAGGACTGAGATGGGGAGAAGAGACGAGGAAATCAAGGAGAAGAATAAGCAAATCGATGGACTTAATGAGCGCATCAAGGAAGCGCATTTCCTGGCTGCCCAGCAGCGCAAGCTATTGCCCGAGCCGGGGAAGAAACCCTGGTGGCAATTCTGGAAACGGGGCGGGGCGATAGAATGACATGCCTTGGGTATGGAGAGGTCCTCGGACTGTGGCGAGGTCCAATACTCTAAGGTGAGCGGCCCGCTTTGTAGGAACTCAGATTCCCATATCCGCACTGCACCCTAGATCTCTGCTTAGTTTTGCCCGCATTCAAAGCAATACCCTCTGAAGTCCCCATCCCAGGAAGCCCTCAATCTGTAGGCCGAGGCGGGACGCATGCGTGTGTCAGGGGCGCAATGCGCTTATTGACAAGTGTCTGGCGCTTGTGCTATGTTCGCGGATGAATTGCCCTTCTGTTTATCTATATATGACATTCTACTATCTTAACCTACTACGACTAGTGTATAGAGGAGAAGCGTCTTGAGCTTATGAGCGCAAGCATGTCCCTCATCAAGTCGGGAACTGGAGGAGCCACACTCGCCGGAGAGATTAGCAAGAAGGGCAAGAATGGAGGAACAGAATGAAAGCTTTAGTCACAGGGGCAACCGGATTCATTGGGTCAAGTCTGGTCAGAGAGCTGCTGAAGGACAACGTAGAGGTTAGGGTACTCATCAGGAAGAATAGCAGCACCAGGAACATCGACGGCCTGGATTTGGAGAAGGCTTACGGTGATATACGGGACAAGGAGTCGGTGAAAGTGGCGCTGAAAGGTTGCGACACATTCTATCAGGCCGCAGCTCTCTATGAGTTTTGGGGGCCAGCCAAGAAAGACTACTACGATGTCAACGTGGAAGGAACCAAGACAGCCCTGAGTGCTGCTTTGGAGCAGGGCGTGGGCAAGGTGATCTATACCAGCAGTATCGTGGCCCTAGGCGCTCATGGGCGCGACTGCCCGGCTAAAGAAGATGCCCAGTTCAATATGTGGAAGACAGGGGCGCACTATTGTATTTCAAAGCATCTGGGGGAAGTCGAGGCGCTGAAGATGTGCCAGAAAGGTCTCCCCCTGGTGGTTGTCAATCCAGCCGCTGTCATTGGGATACGGGATATCAGGCCCACTCCATCTGGCCGGATAATACTCGATGTCGTAAACAAGAGGGTACCGGGGTACATGGATGGAGGCAGCAATTATGTCGACGTCGAAGATGTGGCCCGTGGGCATATTCTGGCCGCAAAGAAAGGCAGGATTGGTGAGAAATACATCCTGGGCAATGCCAATCTATCTCTAATAGAATTCGATCGCTTGGTCGGCGAAGTTGCAGGAGTTCCAGCACCGAAACTGAAATGGCCGTATCCTGCTGCCCTTGCCGGCGCTTATGTGTTTCAGTTAATTGCCAGTATTACTAAAAGGCCACCGGCTGCCCCCGCTGCAGCAGTGCGCGTCTCCAGAATGTACGCCTATTTCGACTCCTCTAAAGCTGTCAAAGAGCTCGGCTTTCCCCAAACCCCCATCAGAACCACCGTTGAGAAAGCGGTCAACTGGTTCAGGGAGAACGGGTATGTGAAAACGGGCTAGTCTGTCAAGCACTTGCCCTGAGGAGCAGGGCAAGTGTGCAGATAAGGAGGGAAACAATGGGGCATATGGGCAATGCTGAGCGCGACTATCACCTGCTGCAGCACAAAATGGATGACTACCCAAATGGCGCACCCTACTCTCCCACCCTAATGAAGATACTGCAACTCATCTACCCTCCTGATGATGCCGCCATCGCCAAGCGTATACCGATGTCGCCGACGTCCCTGGACGTGCTCTCTCGAAAACTCAGCATGCCCCGCGAGAAGCTGCGTGAGAGACTCACCCGCATGGCGGAGCGAGGAGCGCTGGTTGACCTTGAGTACAAGGGGCAGAGCTACTTCGCCCTGCCGCCGGTGGTAGTTGGCTTCTTCGAGTACACTTTCATGCGGAAGCGAGACGAGTTGCCAATGGCTGAACTGGCTCATCTCTTTGACGAATACCTTAGTGAAGAGCATCGATTCGATCGCTCATTCTTCCAGCGCCAGACGCAGTATTTCCGTCCCCTGGTTCATGAAGAAGCGATTCCAGAGAAACAGAGCGCAGAGGTTCTCGACTGGGAGCGGGCCAGCTCTGTTGTGGCATCTGCATCAGCGATAGCTGTTGGACTCTGTCAATGCCATCATATCAAGAGCCATCAGGGTGGTGCCTGTGACAGGCCTCAAGAGGTGTGCCTGACGTTCAACTACGGTGCAGACATGATCATCCGTCTTGGTGAGGGCAGGCCTATCACTGCTGCTCAAGCCATGCACATTCTGGAGGATTGTAAGCAGAAGGGACTCGCCCAGTTAGGCGATAACGTACAGCACAAAGTGGTGTCCATATGCAATTGCTGCACCTGTTGCTGCCATGTGGTAAGGGGGATCAAAGACCTTAACCACCATGGCGGGATAGTCAGTTCGAATTGGACTGCTCAGGTCGACCTCTCCAGGTGCAACGGATGCGGTCGGTGTGCCAAGACCTGCCCGATGGAGGCGATCAGCGTAGCTGAAAAAAAGGAAGGAGACAAAGTGCAGAAGTGGGCAGTCTTGGATCCGGCTCTTTGTCTGGGCTGTGGCGTCTGCTACTCAGTCTGCAAGCCCGGAGGAATAACGATGACGTCGCGTGACAAGAGGGTGCTTACCCCGGAGACGGTTTTCGACAAGCTGGCCATGATGGCCATGGAAAGAGGAAAACTGGCCAACATGATTTTTGACGATCCTGAGCGGCTGAGTCACCGAGTCATAGGCCGTCTCGTCAATATTCTGGAGAAATCGCCGCCGTCCAAGGCGGCCATGGCCATTCGGCCTCTGCGCTCGGCTTTCCTGACCACGATGGTCAACGGATCGAAGAAACGTTTGGGGGAGGTCAGCGAGTATCTCGCTTGATCGCGGTGCTGGGCGAGAATCAGATTGCTCTAGGTAGCTGTTCTTTGAGACGCCTGAAAAGTAACTGGTGTCGCATCACACAGGAGCTTGGATCGTTCATTAGGTCACAACAGTCCATTTGGTGTAGCTGGCTCGCGGAGCTTGGGGAAAGCAACTGGTGGCCACCTTGCCGCAATGAAGACAGGAATATCCGTCCATCATCGTCACAAAACCAGTTCCATTTCTGTGCTATAGTAGTGACCAATGGATAGAGTTGGTGATGCATATGCACTCATGGCTGCCCACCGAATGAATTGTGCCCAGACTGTATTGAGCACTTACTGTGAAGAATTCGGGCTGGAACGCATTTTGGCGTTGAAATTGGCCCAAGGATTTGGCGGTGGCATGGGGCGTACTGGCAAGACGTGTGGTGCGGTCACCGGCGCATATATGGTGCTGGGACTGGCACAGGAAATGTCATCCGACAGTCCACGTGAAAGTCTGGAAAAAACCTATGCACTCGTACGCGAGTTTAATCGAAGGTTCGAGGCACTCCATGGCTCGTTGACGTGTAAAGAGCTTATTGGCTATGATCTAAGCACTCCGGAAGGTTTTGCTGAAGCACGGGACAAGAAAGTATTTACATCTGTTTGCCCCGACTTCGTGAGGGATTCGGTAAGAACATTGGAGATGCTGCTCCAGTCAAGGTAGATATCACACCTCAGAATTCTTTTTTTGAAAGGCATCAGGCCCTGTCTCTTACTCAATAGGCGTCAGTCTTCTCTGCATCCCTTGCAGGACACCCAATTCCAAAAGACAACTCAGGAGTTCATGACCAATATCTAGGTATCTAGGGTTGCCCTTCCGGGAGCTAGCCGGCATGGTTGAGGTGCGGGTCGGCTAATGTCAGACCGATCACGCCCAGCACAATAAGTGCTATCGAGACTATCTTTATTGTGGTAACAGGCTCCTTGAAATAAAGGACACCGACCGTGGCTACAAGGGCTGTCGCTATCCCAGCCCATATCGCGTATCCAATGCTCACGTCGATTTTCTTCACAGCAAGGGTTAGAAAAGCGAAGCTAAGCCCATAGAAAGCTAACATCAAGATCGAAGGCACGACCTTGGTGAAACCATGGGACAATTTCATGGCTGCGGTGCCTATGACTTCCGTAATAATGGCGACAATCAGGTAAATCCAGCTCATTTCCCTCTCCTAATTGAAAGTATGGCTTCAAATGATATATCTCCAGTGTAGGCATATCAAGCAAGAATGGAGCAACTCTGACAAATGAAACTACACATGCCTGAGGCTTTGTTGATTCTAGAGTATACTGGGTAATCGAGTGCAGAGCGGAGGCGTCTCTAATGAAGGCTTTAATAGTATACGACTCACTCTATGGAAATACAGAGGAAATCGCCAGGGCTGTTGACGGAGCTCTTACCCCAGCCGGTGAGGTCAAAGTACTCCGGGTGGGTGAGGCGAATCCCTCGGAATGTGCATCCGTTGACCTTCTTATAGTCGGTTCGCCTACTCAGGGGGGCAAAGCAACGCCGGCCATTCAAGAGTTCCTCAGCAAAATCCCAGCAAATGCTCTCAAAAATGTCAGCGTGACCTCATTTGATACAAGGGTGAAAATCATAGTAGCCCGGGTCTTCGGCTATGCCGCCGGGCGCATCGCAGACAGTTTGAAAGATAAGGGGGGCCATATAGCGGCGCCGCCGGAGGGCTTCATAGTGAAGGGTGGTAAGGGACCGCTGAAACAGGGAGAACTGGAGCGGGCTGCCAGTTGGGCTAAAGGAATTTTGGAGAGCAAGAAGTAATCTTGTAATGCGCTGGCTCATCTCAATTACATATCAACTCAAACGGTTCATTGCACGAAGTAGCGTCTTGTGCAATGTGACAGCTCGCTGCCTTCCCTTTGTCATCTCAGAAGCAAACGCATAAAATAGAGTTTGCAATAGTGTATTAGAAGTCATGACAGTCAAAATTGTAACCGATAGCGTTGCCGATTTGCCGTATGAGGTGGTCAAGAAGCTCGGCATTACAGTAGTTCCTATAGCTGTTCGCTTTGGAGAAAAGATCTACCGCGATAATATTGACCTGACTGCTGAGCAGTTCTACGAGAAACTGCAGCACAGCAAGGTACTACCGGTTACCTCAGTTCCCACGCCTGCGACCTTTGCTCAGGCATATGATAAGCTGGCTGAAGAGACAGACGAAATTCTTGCCATCATTATTAGTGCCAGACTCAGTGGCACCTATGAGGTGGCGTCACAAAGTGTAGGGTTAATGAAGACCAAATGCCGCGTCCAGGTAATTGATTCAAGATGGGGTGCTATGACAGAGGGATTCATAGTCATGAAAGCAGCTAAGGCTGCTCAGGCTGGGGCCAGCCTTGACGAGGTGATAGATGTAACCAAGAAGACTATCCCTCGTGTAGACCTGCTATGCACCTTTGACACTTTGGAGTATCTCAGGAGAGGGGGGCGCATCGGCAACGGTCAGGCTTTTCTGGGATCGCTGCTCAGAGTGAATCCCATTCTGACTCTAAGAAATGGTGTGGCTGAGCCTGTTGGCAGAGCGCGCTCTCGGGCTAAGGCAATAGAGCGTTTATACAGCTTCGTTATGAGTTATTCCTATATCGAGGAGATGGCGGTAGAGGATGCGGCATGCCCTGACGAAGCAGAGGCCCTGGTCAAGCGCCTTAGCGCTAAGTTTCCCAAAGAGCGTATCTATCGCTCAAGGGTGACTCCGGCGATCGGTACGCATACCGGTCCTGGCGTCTTGATGGTAGCTGTATTGGGTGATAAGGAGTAGCTACCCGGCTGAGATGCGGACTGCTTCACCCGGACTATTGTCAGCCTTTGCCCATTCAAACCCGGACTATACAAATCCCGGTTAAAATGTGTCTTGTGGCCTGACGTTCGAGCTAAGGGGCACGGCGGCTCTTCGGCAAATCCCTCTTGAGTGCCAGGTTAGGCGCAGATATTCCCTTCTTTTCCATTTCCTCAAGAAGTTTCTGCGGAATAGGGCGACATGTGCAGTGTTCGGCATGTTCCAAATGCCACTGGAGCCTTTGTTCAAACGTGGCTCTAGCAGGCATTTTGTGCGTCTGATGCCAATCTCTATTCAATCTGGACTTACTCATGTTTTACGTTCCACCTTACATCTGAGTCATAGGCCTGAATTGCCCCGGGTAGAGCTTTCTGGAAAAGTCATGGGCATCTTATGGCTTGATTCATTATGGCTGGGCTTTGGCGCTATTTGGCGCCGGCTTTTTGCGCCCTGACCAGTAAGAGAGGTTTGTTTCCGGAGTGTAGAACTCTTTCAGCGACGCTGCCGAAGACCCAACGTCCAATGCCGGACCGCCCATGCGTCGACATGGCTACCAGGTCGGCACCAACCTTGTCAGTGAAATCAATAATCTCTTCGGCTGCATTCCCGAGCCTTACCACCGATTCTACGGCTATCCCGCTCTGTCTCAATCGGCCGCCGACCTTGTCCAGATAGTCTTTGGCCAATGCCGAGTCAGAGGCAATCTGCTGCTCAGTATAGGCAACGTATGTATATCCCAAACCTACATAGCCTGTATAGCCTGTTGCCAACACTTGCAACAGGATGACCCGTGCCCCCAGTTTGGCAGCGAGCTGCTCAATATACGGCAAAGCGGCCTCGCCTTCTTTTGAGCCATCTAGAGGAAGAAGGACACTACTTATGTTGACCTTCTCAGTGCGAGCGCCATTGGCTCTGATGAGCATCACGGGACGGTCTGTAGCTCGCACTACCTTTTCGGCTACATTGCCGAGAGTCCAATGCTTGATGCCCGATTGGCCATGGGTAGCCATCAGAATAAGGTCTACCTTTTCTTTTCCGGCGTATCCTATGATCTCTTCAGCAGGGTTGCCGACTTGAACTGCAGAATTGACCTTGATTCCCGGGCCACGGAATGGTTGGCGTCCTCCTTCGGCACCTTGTTTTGCCACCTCCACCATTCTTTCCAGATAGAACTGGCCCATACGCTGGTTCGAGAACCCGCTTGCCTCATGAATGTATATCAGAGTGACTTCGGAACCGAGTTTTCCGGAAAGCAGTTGGGCATAGGGCAATGCTACCTCAGCCAGCACTGAACCATCCAGAGGGACAAGTATCTTCTCGTACATTTCCAGCCTCCTATCTCAGAACTGATGTCACCTGGTACTTCCAATCTTCTTCTGTCCCTGGACTGGTTATTATCACACCTCTGCATCGCGATGCGCAAGACGGGCTGCCGTAAGAGAGCCCATCGGTCTGAGAAAGCAGCCAGTCACCAATGAGTCGATGCCCAAAAGCAGCAATCTCTACTCCTGTGGCTATGCCGGTTTTGGAGCTTCGCCCTCCGTTTCCCCTTTTTCACGATAGACATACTTGCCCCCCCGCAGCCAGGAAACCCCAGCCGCAACCAGGCACACGATCATGGAGAAGATGAGCACTATTTCAAGACCATGGTGGAATGGCCCCGATATTATCTGAGGGAAAAACGTCTTGGAAGTGATGGCGGCACCATGGTCAGGCAGTGACTGCAGCACATTTGAAGGGATGATCGAAGCCAATGGGTTATAGCCCAGCAATGCCGCGAAGAGATAGCTGGTCGGCGGTAAATTAGCTATTTTAGTAGCAAGTGCATCAGACACGCCGTTCTGCACCAGTCCACTGTGCATGGCCGCCGGCACCGATGCCACCATGCCAGCCATCATCAATGTGAAGAGGATACCCATGGAGAGAGGCGCCCCCGTATTCTGCAGCGTGCCTCTCATCCCGGAGCCGGCACCGCGGTGTTTCTCCGGGAGGCTGTTCATAACAGCCGCCATATTCGGGGACATGAACAGCCCCATGGAGAGGCCGTTCATAAAGACCAGGACTGCAAACCAGTGATATGTGAAGTTCGCCGGCAGCAACATCATTAGCCCCAGTGTGAGTGCTGCCAGCAGCATGCCGCCGGTGGCAAAATAGCGCGCTCCGTACCGGTCGGACAACCGGCCGGAGAGGGGCCCTCCCAGCAGGAATCCTACGCTCATTGGAATCCCGAATATCCCGGCCCATAGGGGCGTGTCTTTGTAGTCATAGCCATGCAAGGGCAACCAGATGGCCTGCAGCCAGATGGTGATCATGTACATCAGCCCTCCCCGGGCCACTGCCGCCAGAAATCCCGCCCCGTTGCCGGCGGCAAAGGCACGGATGCGAAAGAGGTTGAGTTGAAACATGGGGGCTTTCACGCGAAGCTCAATGAGGACAAACGCTACAAGTGTAATAAAGCCGCAGATAAGCATGCTGAGCACCAACGGACTCGTCCAGCCCATGTAAGAAGTGCCGTACGGTTCGATACCATAGATGATACCCACCAGAACCATAGTCAAACCAGCGGCAAAGGTTATGTTTCCCAGCCAGTCCATACGCTCAACTCTGCGTTTGCCTATTTCCTTTAGACTGCGATATGCCCAGATGGTACCAATGACCCCAATGGGCACGTTGAAGAGGAATACCCACCGCCATCCCGCCAGGGATAGCAGCCCCCCCACCAATATACCAAGGAAGGTCCCCGCAACGAATGATGCCCCGTTCAGTCCCAGAGCTAAACCTCGCTCCTGTACCGGGAAGGCATCGGTAAGTATGGCAGCGGAGTTGGCCATCAGAGCAGCGCCGCCGATAGCTTGCACGAGGCGGAATATGATGAGCTCCAACGCTCCGGCTGAGCCTTTGCTCCAGACAATAGCACACAGGAGAGATCCGACGGTGAATACGACGAAACCGAGGGTATACACACGGGTCCGGCCGAACATGTCACCAATGCGGCCCATAGCAACCACCAGAACGGCCATGACCAGCATGTATCCCATAAGCAGCCAGAGCAGATAGGTGGAGCTGCTTGGATCCAGCGGGTTAATCTTTAAACCATTGAA
>Ga0209777_10003470_pt1 | contig 19531 bp, 21 predicted proteins | sample FrelakmetHBP12HB_FD_187147 | JGI IMG/M metagenome (GOLD analysis project Ga0209777, IMG submission 187147) | Freshwater lake sediment microbial communities from the University of Notre Dame, USA, for methane emissions studies -HBP12 HB (SPAdes)... | ecosystem: Environmental > Aquatic >...
AAAGGCTGACGTAAAAGCCGCGGAAGCTCTTACAAAAGAAGAGTTGAAAATAATTTCTAAAATATCCACGGTCTTTCCTAACAAACGCGATGTATACGATGCCGCCCATAGAGAAGTTATCTGGCAGAGAAGGGCTAACGGAGAAATTATTCCATATTCTGATGCTGCAAAATTAACTGAAATATAACAGTGCACATTTTCAAAGGGATATATACGATACCTGAGAATAAAAGCAGTTTTAACGGAAAATAGTATCAGCGCCCGTTAAAATTGATGCACCCCGTGGCCGGATGTCCTTACGCGGCGGTTGAAACCTCTGGAACAAATCTTTTAAAAGTGCTCATGTAATACCGGCGAGTTAAAGCAAAGTAATGGCCGGCAAATCAAGCTGCCGGCAAAGTAAATAAAAAATTATCTCCTTTATTCAATATGGATATACCAAAGCGAAAGCTCGGAAAAACCGGCGTTGAGGTAACGATTCTCGGCCTTGGCGGAGAAGGGGTCCTTAATCAAGAGATAGTGACTGGTGACCTGTGGCTCGTGACTAGTTGATTGCGGATTTCGGATTGCAGATTGCGGAATAACCTTCGTGACCAGTGGCTTGTGCCCCGTGACTCGTTAATCGCGCTATTTTTTCTTAAGCGCTTTTGAAACGGTCTGCTTTAGCGGGGACAGTTCGTTTTCTATGATGAACCAGATGATGTTGAGGTCAACACCGAAATATTCATGAACAATCCGATTCCTGATCCCGGAGAGTTTTTTCCAGGGTATATGCTGCAGTTTATTCTGAACCTCAACAGGGACATTTTTTGCAGCCTCGCCGATTATTTCAAGATTTCTGACAACCGCATCAACCACCATTGAATTCTTAATAAAATCATCACGGGTAAGATTCTTAGTGTAGTGCTCGATTTTAACAGCTGCCTCCAGAATATCTTCGAGCAAAATTTTCCAGTCTCTTTTAGACATACACCAGATTTTTCTTTATGATTTTAAACATCTTTGGTTTGATGGCATTGACAGACACCAGATCAACTTTTACCCCGAGCAGCGATTCAAGCTCTTCAGCAAGGGATACAAATTCCAATCCAATCGGTCCATCAAACTCCACCAGGAGGTCAATATCGCTCTGGGCGGTTTTGTCTTTCCTGGCATAAGAACCAAAAATACCCAGCTGTCTTAGATGGTACTTTTGTGCCAGTTCAGATTTATGCAGAGCTAAAACTGATTTTATTTGCCTGAGGGTCTGCATTTCGGGTTACCCCTGTAAAGTCTTTTAAACATCATGTATTATATACAATTGCAAGCTTAACAAAGGGTATTTGGGGTGTCAATCAGAATCCATGTTATGGATTGGCGGCTGGTGGCCGGCCGTTCGACAGGCTCACGGTTACGAGCGACAATAAAATAGACGGCTCCCATCAGGCACAATCCCGCCCAGAGATAATCCATCTTCAGCGGCTGCTGCATATAAAAAACGGTGAAAGGCATGAAGACCGAAAGCGTTATCACTTCCTGCAGAATTTTTAACTGCGAAAGGGTGAGCTCCGTATAGCCGACCCGGTTTGCCGGGACCTGCAGCATGTATTCAAAGAACGCGATTCCCCAGCTTATGAATGCCGCGATAAACCACCGCCGGTCCGAGAGGTTTTTCAAATGCGCGTACCAGGCAAAGGTCATAAACACGTTGGACAGGATCAGCAGCGCCGATGTCTGAACAATTACCGGAACAGGAAAAAGTCTGAAGGTGAACATGGTTTAAACAATCCTTTCTAATCTCTCAGGGAATTTTGCAAATTTTAAGGGGTAACGGGCAGCGTGTAAAGGGGAAAGTTGAGTGCCGCGAAGCGGCAGGGGAAGTGCGTGACCTTTGACTCGTAAGAAAAAAGTGAAAAGTGGAACGTGAAAAGAGAAAAACGAAATGCGGAATGATAAAGAGGTGAAGCGTGAAAAGTGAACGGTGGGAAGTGCCCCGCCTTCGCAAAAAGGCTGCGCCGGGCATTATAAAGCTGCTTCTCATTTGCCGAAAATAATTGTATACCTAAAATAGGGTTATTCCAGACAGGCCACAGCGAGGAAGCACAACGTAAGCCTGCAGCGGTCAGGCTCATCCCCTTCTTACTCTTTCCTCCGCGTCCTCTGTGGTCAAATTTTGACAAACCAATCTACAGCACAGGGAGAATCATTTATGAAAACAGCCGTTTCCAGGAAATTTCCGGCTACCACAGCGTTACTTATTATCTGCCTCAGCGCCGTGCTGCTGGTACAGTGCACAAAACCCCAGCCTGCCACTACGGGAAAAGACCAGCTGGTAGCTGCGCTTGACGCGGCCTTCATCCAGATACTTTCCAATGGCACGTGGCGGGAGATCACAAAACCGCTCGGCCCGCTGGTAGTGAATATCGCCGACTGTTACCCGACCCCTGATGCAGCGCCCTTCCCCGTCACCCCAACCGGCGCGCTTGCCGATATACTGAACAATAAAAAAATCAGGGTTGGCAGCTATCTGGATAAATACTCCGGGTCCTTCAACGCCTATACCGAAGTGAACGTGCAGCTCATGCGGGCGATGCTTGATGAGCTGGGCGCGGCCTATAAGCTATCCGCGCCGATTGAGATAGAGCGCGTCTATATCGACCCGCCCAGCAGCAGCACGCTGTTCACGAAGCTGAACGAAGGCGCCTTTGATATCTCGGATTTGAACAGCGCCCTGGGCGGGGTTTCCAACAGCCAGCGCCGGCACAGCATGGCGCGCTATACCTGCACGATATTCGGCAGCGGCTGGTTCCTGCAGGTGAAGGAAAACTCTTCCTACAAAAGTGTTGATGACTTCCAGGCTGATGCCAAGGCAAAACTCTGTTCCGGGATGCTTTCCAGCCAGCTGGGGAAGGACTATTTTGTGAACCAGCAGATCACCTCGCAATATGAGAACGATCTCGAGCTGTGCGGGCAGGGCGTGCTGGACGGCACCTATGACGCGTACCTGCACTTTGATCCGGCCCCGGTAAAAAGCGGGCTGCGCTCAATTGATACGGGAATCGTTTCGGGTGTTCCGCTCTGGGTTGCCGGCGGCGCGGATGAATAAAATAGTGACCAGTGACACGTGACCCGCGGCCTGGGAGAAGCCGCCGCAGGCCGTGCTGCCGGAATATAAACAGTCAACATAAAGGGATCAGCGGGTTATGGCTGGTCCCTTTTATTTTTTTGCAGTAGACCGTGCAATCGATACTACCCCCTGATACTTTTTCTGCCCGGGCGGAAGATGCGATATCCGCGCTTTTGCATGCGGTTATTTATTGACACCCAGTTGAACTTCCTTTATATTTACAAATTTGCGCTCTATTTTCCTCCCCCCTGAATAATCTGCGGAGAAAATCCGGCAGCTAATCCTGTTTAATTAATTATATGCCGACTGACCGCGAAGGGAGAAGCGGAACACGGGCGGCACGACTTTTTATTTGAAGAGAGGAAAACGTGGAAATCGACAGAGAGAAAAAACTGTCGCTGTTAAAGAGGATGCTGCTGATCCGGGCTTTTGAAGAAAAAGCCGAGGAGCTTTTTCAGCAGAAGCTCATCCCCGGGTTTGTCCATCTGTCCATCGGCCAGGAGGCTTCGACCACCGGCAGCTGCGCAGCTCTGCGGCCTGATGATTATATTATCTCAACCCACCGCGGCCACGCGCACATTCTGGCCAAGGGCGCTGATCCCCGGTTCATGTTTGCCGAGCTGTTCGGCAAGGCCACAGGATACTGCAAGGGAAAAGGGGGCTCCATGCACATAGCTGATTTTTCCCGAGGCATTCTCGGCGCCAACGGCGTCGTGGGGGGAGGATTTCCCATCATGGTGGGCGCCGGCCTTTCCATCAAACTGCGCGGGACCGACCAGGTGGGGATGGTTTTTTTCGGCGACGGTGCATCCAACCGGGGCACGTTTCATGAAGCCTGCAACATGGCGGCTGTCTTTAAGCTCCCCATCATCTTTGTCTGCGAGAACAACGGCTATGCCTCAACCTCGCCGGCTGAAAAAATGGTTGCCGGCGGATCTGTGGCTGGCCGGGCCAAGGCCTACGGCATCCCCGGTTATGTCGCGGACGGCAGCAATGTGCTGGAAGTGCTGGAAGTGGTGCATGAGGCGGTGGAGTGGGCCCGCAGCGGACACGGCCCGGCCATTGTGGAAAATGAGACCTATCGCTACAAGGGCCACTTTGAAGGCGACCGGCAGAAATACCGCAGCATGGATGAGATCCACATGTACCGGAAAAACCGCGATCCCATTGATAAGTTTGAGCGGCTCCTCATTGAAGAGGAGTGCCTGACCGCAGAGGCGGTGGCGGAGATCCGCGCTAAAACAGCCGCGTGTATAGAAGAAGCAGTGCAGTTCGGGCTTGATTCACCATTGCCTGAGCCTGAAGATGCTTTGAAAGATTTGTACGTCAATCCGTGAAGGAGAGGGTAACCATGGCAGTGCGAGAAATCACCTGCTCCCAGGCAATCGCTGAAGCCCTTGCCGAAGAGATGGAGCGGGATGACACGGTTTTTATTCTGGGAGAAGACCTGGTCAGCAACGGCGGCATCTTCTGCCAGTTCAAGGGCCTGCCGGAAAGATTTCCCGGACGGGTTATTGACACGCCCATTTCCGAGACGAGCATTGTCGGCAGCGGCGTGGGAGCGGCCCTGACCGGCATGCGGCCCATCGTTGACATGCACTTTGCTGATTTTGTGACCACGGCCATGGATGAAATCGTCAACCAGATGGCAAAAATCCGCTATATGTTCGGCGGCCAGGCAAAGCTGCCCATGGTGCTGTGGGCGCCTGACGGAGCAGGAATATCCGCTGCTGCCCAGCATTCACAGAGCCTGGAGAGCTGGCTGGTGCACACGCCGGGGCTCAAAGTGGTGGTGCCGTCCGAGCCGGCTGACGTAAAGGGCCTGCTGAAAGCAGCTGTGCGCGACGATGACCCGGTCATATTTTTCCAGCACAAGCGTCTATTCAAACAGACCGGCCCGGTGCCTGATGAGCCCTGCCTGATCCCGCTGGGAAAGGCAGATGTAAAGCGGGCCGGGACCGACATCACCCTGATCACCTATTCGCGCATGACCTATGTATGTCTTGAGGCAGCACAAAAGCTGGAGGAAAAGGGCATTCAGGCTGAAGTGCTCGATCTGCGAACGCTGAAGCCCCTGGACTTTGATCTTATTGCGCGGTCAGTGAAAAAAACCAACCATGTCGTGGTGGTCCACGAAGCATGCCTGACCGGCGGCTTTGGCGCGGAGATCGCCGCCCGCATCGGGGAAGAGCTGTTTGAGCATCTGGCAGGGCCGGTGGTGAGAGTGGGTGCAAAAGACGTTCCCGTGCCGTTCAGCCCGGTGCTGGAGCAGTATGTTCTGCCCCAGGTCGAAGATATACTGGAAGGAGTGGATAAGGCCCTGAAGCGCCAGCGGCAGGTGTTATTTATTCCCCGGGCGGCAAATGTGCGGTAAACAAACGAGCCGTGAACTGTTGGCTCGGCCTGATCTACATTGGCGGACACATAATAAGGGATACTTCCCCTGCCGGGTACTAAAGGGTGTATCCCTTGTTTTTTTATTGGTTACGGGACCTTAACTCCTGTTCAGCCGTAACGTGACTCTTCCTGCTTCCGGAGCAGATACATGGAAAAAAATATGTGCGCGAAAATATCCGAACTTCTGGAGATGGTAAAGACTAATAAACCATTAGTCCATCATATTACCAACTATGTTACGGCTAACGCTTGCGCCAACGCTGTGCTCGCAATAGGCGCGTCTCCGATAATGGCTGATGAAGAGGATGAAGTTGCGGATATTGTTTCTCTGTCCGCCGCGCTGGTTCTGAATATCGGGACCTTAAACAGCAGGACCATTGCATCCATGCTTAAAGCCGGGATAAAAGCCAATGATCTTGGTATCCCGGTTGTGCTTGACCCGGTAGGCGCCGGAGCAACTGCCCTGCGCAGCACAACTGCCGGGCGGATACTGCGGGAGCTGAAGCTTGCCGTCATCCGCGGGAATATGTCGGAGATAAAAGCTGTAAGCGGCCTCGGGGCAACAACTAAGGGAGTTGATGCTTCGGCACAGGATATAGCTGCCGCAGAAAACCCCGACTATGGCAAACACATTGCAGAAAATCTGGCCTCCCGGCTGAACTGTGCTATCGCCATAACCGGTGCTGTTGATATTGTCGCAGGAGCCGGGAAAACATATTTAATAGCTAACGGACATTCAATGCTGTCAGGCATAACCGGTACCGGGTGTATGTGTACATCACTTATTGGCGCGTACTGCGCTGTTACCGGGGATTACCTCAGTGCCGCAACAGCGGGCATTCTCACCATGGGGCTGGCAGGAGAGCTGGCGTATGAACGGCTGCCTGCTGAAGACCGGGGAGCAGGAAGCTACCGGGTGAAGCTGCTGGATGCCCTGTCCCTGCTCACCGGTGAAGACATCCTGAAACGGGGGAAGGTGCGTGAAGGGTAAGAAACCTCCGGACTATACGCTTTATCTGGTAACAGACCGGGACCTTTTCCCCGGCATCAGGCTCGCCGAAGCTGTCGAGCAGGCAATACAGGGCGGAGTGACCATGGTGCAGCTGAGAGAAAAAAATGTTTCTTCCCGGGAGTTTTATACTGTCGCCGCGGAGATAAAGGAGATCACTGACCGCTATAATGTGCCGTTCATAATAAATGACCGGCTGGATATTGCCCTGGCAATAGACGCTGCGGGCCTCCACGCGGGGCAGGATGATCTGCCGGCGCGCGCTGCCCGCAAGCTGTTGGCCGGAACAGGAAAAATTCTCGGCGTATCTGCCGCCACCGTGGCGGAAGCTCTGCAGGCACAGGTTGACGGGGCTGACTACATCGGGGCAGGCAGCGTCTTTACTACGGATACCAAGAAAGACGTCCGGCCGCTAAGTCTTGAGCTGCTGAAAAAAATAAAGCAGGCCGTAACAATACCGGTGGTAGCGATCGGCGGCATCAATGAAAATAATGCCGGACTGCTTCACGGTACGGGCATTGACGGTATAGCGGTGGTATCCGCGATCCTGGGGAAAAAAGATGCGCGAAAAGCTGCTGAAGATTTAAAGAAAATAGTAACATTCATACAAACAGGCAGGAAATAGTTTTTCAAAGACAGCCGGTACTGTCAAAAGTTTTATGAAAATGAAACCACAGAGGACACTGAGAAATTCTCTGTGGTCTAAATAATAAAGCTAATAGCTGTAAGCTGTCAGCTGACAGCTTGTAATTATTTTCTCTGTGATCTCTGTGGTTAATTTTTGACAATGCGCCACAGCCGTCAGGGAGAAGACATGAACAGCAGCATCAACACCGTTACCGGAACCATTAGTCCTGAGCAGCTCGGCCGGACGCTCATGCACGAGCACGTGTTCGTCGAATACGGCGGCCCGTCAGCGGAGGTGCTCAAGCCCGGGCGCCGGCGCTCTGAGATTGTCTCTGTCTGCACTGACTACCTTGAGCAGATACGGGCTTTCGGCGTGGAGACCCTGGTCGATCCCACCACGGTTGATCTTGGCCGTAATGTAACGCTGCTGGCTGAGCTCGCGGGAAAAACCGGCTTCAACATCATCTGCGCGACCGGCATCTACAGCACCTCAACCTATGTGCGGCTTCGCCAGCGCCTCGGCGGCAGCCCTGAGGCAATAGCTGAACTGTTTATAAAAGAGCTTACCGAAGGCATCGCCGATACCGGGGTAAAGGCGGGCATCATCAAGGTGGTCACCGGCGCGCCAATGATTGATGAGGAGGAGCACGAGCTGCTGCTTGCTGCTGCCAAAGCCTCGGTGGCAACCGGCGCCGCTATCATCACCCACACCGAAGGAATCCTTGGAGACCAGCAGCAGCGGATACTAACCGCTGCCGGGGTGCCGGCGCAGCGCCTCGTGATCGGCCACAGCTGCCTGTCGGGAAACTTTGATTACCACCTGAGCATCATGCAGGGCGGGTCCTATCTTGCCTTTGACCGCTTCGGCATGACCGGCATGCCTGACGAGATGCGCGCGGCCTCGATGCAGAAGCTGCTTGACGCAGGATACGCGAGTCAGCTCATGGTTTCCCACGATTCAGTATGGTACTGGGTGGGCGGACCTAAAATCGGCAGCGGCGCCTATAAAAACTGGGTCCCGACGAACTTTTTCGAGCGCGTCATTCCCATGCTTCAGTATGGCGGGACAACGGATGACCAGATCGAGACCATGCTGCGGGAGAACCCGCAACGGTTCTTTTCCGGAGAGAAGCCCTGTCCGGTCGTGTGAAAACCATATCCGCAGCTTATTTCTTTCACGGCGCGTGAATATATATAAGAGCGCCATCCTTTAACCTGCTTACAACCTCCTCTATAGTATTCCGGGCCACTGCCGGGCAGCCAAGGCTCCTTCCCGGCCGGCCGAAGTTCTCAAGTATTGATCCCCAGCTTACATAGTCAGCACCGTGAATAACAATGTCCCGTGCCAGAGCATTATTGTTTAAGCCCTGCTGCAGGCCGTACAGACGCAGGGAGAGCCCGTTCTCGCCGATAAACGGTTCTCCGGTAATGAAAAACCCTTTACAACTTTTATGGGAATTAACGTCATTGGAGAAGTCCCGGGCAAAGATTAAACCTGACTCTTTGCCGTGCGCTACCAGGCAGCTTGTGACCAGATTTTTGTTGGTATCATAAATGAATAATCGCTTCACAAATGAGGGCTTGGTGTAATCGATGATTGCCAGATAATTTTTATTTTCTATGAGGGACTGGTTCTGCCGGTAAAAGGCAGCTGCAATTTTAAAGGCATCCCTGTTTTCTGCGCTGAAAAACATAAATGTACCGGCACCTGCTGCCAGGACGGCTAACAGCGCGCTCCACAAAAATAATTTTACTTTTGTTGTGAACATGTGCTGAGGCCTGTTTTTCTTCGCTAACCCCGCTGAATATCATTATTCCCCGGGGACGGAGAGAACAAGGTGCCGGGCGTGCGCATATGCCTGATGAGCCTGATAGTCTGCATAGACAAAAACTGCCTTTGCACAGCAGCCCTTATAATGCTATGAACAGTACAGACAATAATTCCTTTAAACATTTTCTCTGCAAAAGCACAACTGTTTTTGAAAATACCAGCACACTATGGAGGAGGGTCAAAACATGGCAACAATGCATGGTTGGACAGGGGTTATGCTCAGGGTAAATCTCACCACCGGGGAAACGCAGTCCGTACCGACTGCTGAGCTGGCGGAAAGATTTGTCGGGGGGCGGGGTTTTATCTCAAAAATCTACTGGGACGAGGTTGATACAAACACTGCTGCCCTGCATCCTGACAGTCCCCTGATGTTTATGACCGGCCCGCTTGCAGGAACCGGTGCCATTGCCGGCAGCCGCTGGTTTATCGCCGGCAAGTCACCGCTCCTGTATCCTGAGCAGTTCGGCCTGGGAAGCGTGGGCGGAAGTTTTGGCGTAAAGCTTAAGGCCGCAGGCTATGATGGCCTTATTATTACCGGCAAAGCCGCAAAGCCCGTCTATATGTACCTCCATGATGGAAAGATAGAGCTGAAAGATGCAGCCGGGCTCTGGGGGCTGGATACCTTTGCAACGCTGGAGCGTCTGCATAAAGCGCACGGGGATGCTTCCACTGCTGTGTGTATCGGCCCTGCCGGGGAAAAACTGGTGCGCCTTGCCCTTGCCATGAGCGATCACGGCGCGTGCGGCGGAAGCGGTTTCGGCGCGGTGATGGGCTCTAAGAATCTAAAAGCAGTGGTTGCCGCGGGCGCGCAAAAAATTTCTGTGGCACGGCCGGAGGACCTCAAGGCGGTGAACAGCCAGATACGGTCGCTTATCGCCGGGAAGATTCTCATGGACCCCAATGTCGAGGGGCTTGAGCTTCTGCAGCGCACACCCTGCCCCGGCTGCCCTTCAGGCTGCCCGCGGGGGCTGTATAAACATATATCAGGACGGGAGGAGGTCAGAAAGAATTGCCAGTCGGTCTACATGTATTATCTCTGGGACATGAAATACCACGGCGAGTCAACCGCTGACCCGTTCCTTGCAACATTCCTTGCCAACAGCTACGGCCTGTGCACGCAGGAGCTGGGAAACCTCCTCTATTTTCTTGAAGCATGTGTTAAACAGGGTATTATCACCGATGAAAGCGCGGGTATTTCCCTTTCGCAGATGGGAAGCCTTGAATTCATAGAGCGGCTGACCGACATGATCATCTCACGCAAGGGCATAGGTGAGGCGCTGGCAGAAGGAACGATGAGGGCGGGGCATGTTGTCGGCAACGGCGCGGAAAAACTTCTTGAAAAACGGATGACCCGGAGCGGGTTTAACGCGGAAGCATACAACCCGCGATACTTTATTACCAACGCGCTCTTCTATGCTACGGAATCGACCAGCACCATGAACCAGCTGCACGAAGTGTGCTTCCCCGTTATGAAATGGGTGATGTGGTACGCGACCGACGGAGCCATGGCACCGTTCAGCACCGAGGTCATGCTGAAGATAGCAAAAAAATTCTGGTTAAGTGAGAAGGCGGTTGACTTTTCAACCTACGAGGGAAAGGCAGCCGTTGCGACGCTGATTCAGAACCGTGAGTATGCAAAGGAAAACCTTGTGGTCTGTGACTTCTTTTACCCGCTTACTACTGCTGACGGAGCGAAGGACTATACCGGTGATCCCGCCCTTGAAAGCCGCTTGCTTTCCGCGGTGACCGGTATTGAATGTGATGAAGCAGGCTATTACAAAACCGGGGAGCGGGTGTTTAACCTGCAGCGCGCTATCCAGGGCAGGGAAGGACGCGCGGGCAGAAAAGACGACCGGGTAAATGAATTTTATTTCACGGATAAAATGGAAGAAGAGGGCGGTTTCCTCGGCGTCTTTAATCCTGATTTCATGCTTCCCGGGCCGAACGGAGAGCTTATATCAAGGAAGGGCGCGGTGCTTGAGCGTGACAAGTTTGAAAAGATGCTGGAAGAATATTATGCTATCCGGGGGTGGGATGTGAAAACCGGGCTGCAGAAGAGAAAAACGCTTGAAGAACTGAAGCTGGCGGACATGATCCCTGATATGGAAAAACAGGGCCTGGTTGCAGAATAAATAGTTGCTTCAGTAAATTTATTAACTGCTGCAAAGGTAGGCTCTATGTATGAGCACCGCACACAGCCGCTTCTCCCCCGGCGCCTCTTTGTGCGCCGCCTTCTTCGGCACTGTTTCATCGCGCTGTTGATAATTCTCTGCTCTCTGGCCGCAGGCATCATCGGCTACCACGTGCTGGAGCGGATGCCGTGGCTTGACTCCCTCCTGAATGCCTCAATGATCCTTGGCGGCATGGGGCCGGTTAACGAGCTGCACACAACCGGAGGAAAAATTTTTGCTTCCTGTTACGCGCTCTTCTCCGGAATTATCTTTTTAGTTGTCGCGGGGACCCTGCTTGCCCCGCTGATGCACCGCTTCCTGCACCAGCTTCACCTGGACCAGGTCGAGGATTCAGAAGGAGAAAAACTGCCGCGCAGAAAAAAATAAATTGTGCTCCTGGCCTCTTTGACTCGGCAAGACTAAAAAAAGGCAGCGATTATGAAGTGCTAAACAAAAGACGGCCACATGCTCCGCCACAGGATGCAAGTAATGTTGACACAGTAAAAGGCATAATCAGAGAGCTTAAAGGGCAGAGGTAATATCAGCTCGAAAATAAATGTGCCCCCTTATTCATGTAGCTTTCCTAAGAAAACATTGACACTTCTTACTTCTCATTTATATAATTCTGCCAAATAAAGAATAAACATAAAAAACAATGTAAGGCACTCGCATGCACCGCATCCCATTTGGACACAGAGTTCCAAATCCATTTCGGTCGAATATCTTCATCGACTCATGTGCCTTTGACCCGAAGCATGAGCCAGAAACCACCGCTGCGAATCAACTCAAGTCGCTATATGAAAACGGGAAACTGAATCTGATCATTGCTCACTCTACGGCCAAAGAGCTCGAACATCCGAATGTCCCGACGGACATCAAGCGCGAAGCGCAAGGCAGAATTCGTTCCATTGAGGTCTCACTCACCGAAGGCGAGAAAAAGCGCAAGCGAAGAATTTTAGAAACGCTCACTGGCAATGGCAAACCTGAGAACATGCTCCAAGACGCGGAGCACATTTACGAAGCGCAGAAATACGGTAGCTATTTCGTCACAGTAGACAAAGGTATTCTTCGAAAGGCAGACGATCTCAAAGCACTTTGCGGGCTAATTGTGCTACTGCCGAGCGCATTTCTATCCAAACTTGGACAAAAAAGATGACAAATTTATTTTATTCAACAGAATAAACTCGAAAATAAATGCGTCCCCTTTTCAATGCTTGGGGATGCACTTTATAGTAAAGATCTTATAGATGAGGCGATAGCAGAATACCGGGAGGCGCTGCGGATTAATCCCGGTGATGCATATGCACACTTCAACCTTGGTAGTGCCTTTTCTAAAAAGGCTCTTGTAGCTGAGGCGATAGTTGCTTTTGAGAATTTTATAAAATATGCTCCGCCACAGTATGCAAGTGATGTTGATACAGCAATGGGCATAATCAGAAAGCTTAAAGGGCAGAGGTAACTATTGTTAAGATGGGAAAAGGCGACAGACTTATTTTTAGCACACCTATTTTCAGCTCGAAAATAAATGCGTCCCCTTTTTCCGAAAAATTCACTCATAGTGAGCTTTAGCGTTGGACGTAAAATGTAAAGGAAGAATAATGAATACAGAGTTGGACTTTGAGTACTCTATGCGTCTTTTTTGGGGGGATAAAGCAGAACATATCGCTGTTCAAGCTCATAATACATCAAGTCGAAATAAATGGCTACGAGAAACTCTTGATAAGATGATCAAGATAATTAATGACTTGGATACAACCTCTCAACATCAAAAATCATTGATGTCAGAGATCGATATCTTAAAGAAAAAGCTATCAAGAGCCAAACAGCCATCATGGAATTTAGTATTCCATTTTTTCTCCCTTTGTGGGCGATTGCTTGGATTCGATTTCATTTCCGGTTCTCGTGTCAACACACCAGTTTATTTACAAAGCCAGCCAAAATATCGGGAAGATTATTATAGTGAGAAGAATGCAATAAGCGTTAAAAAACGGGTAATCAAAGAGCTACAAAAGGAAGGCTTGAGTGATTTCAAAATAGGACTTATTCTTAACATTTCTGAATATAAGGTAAAAAAGCTACGTAGAGATTGATGGACTAAACAATCCATCCAACCCCGGAATGAACAGGGGCTGGCTTTTCGCTGCGCTTAAGCCAGCCTATTAGACCGGCCGTAAGGAACGGATATTATTAGTTCAGCGTGGTAGTTTTCTAAATGAAATATCTATTCTCTTGAAATGTATTATATTTACGGACAGGGATGGCTTGAAAAAGGAAGCTGAACAAAAGGGGAATATTGCAGTACAGCTTTTTTTATAAAGTTATTTGCAAGCTATTAAAAAATTTCTTTTATTAGGTGATTATAAATCTTTTTCGGGGCTCAATGAAAAAACCACCGGATAATAGAAGCTAAGAGCCACAGTATAAAAGTAGTTATAATTACTTCTCTGATAAATATTGATACACTCATTTTAGACATATAAAATTGCCGTCCGATAGAAATAAATATCGCTATTCCAAGAACCCAATATAAAGTTGCACCCATTATTATTTCTCCTATACAGAATGAATTTGGGAATAAAAGCCACAGATTATTTTATCTGTAGGAGAGCCTGTATTACCTCAAGGGATTCATTTTTTCCTGTGGTTTATCTGTGCTGCTACCTTTGAGTGCTTTATTAATAACACTTATCAGGTTGTCTGTTTGAAATGGCTTTGAAACAAAGTCGAATACCCCCAATTCAGCACATATATTCATTGTGCCAATGCTTCCAGAACCACTTATAACAATAATTGGCGTGCTTCCGCCTCTGGCTTTAATCTCTTTTATGAAGTCGATACCTCTCAAATCCGGCATAGGCCTAAAGAGGTCAGTTGTGATAAGGTCAAATGAATTGTTTTTTAGAATTTCAAGAGCTTTATATCCATCTTCGGCGGTTTGGACAATAGCCCCCTCATTTTTTAATATTATCCTGATTGATTCTCTCGGACCTAACTCGTTATCAACTACTAAGATCTTCTTTCCCTGAAGATTTTTTGAGCTGGGCAATTGTTGGGGAGGTTTTTCTGCGCCCTTTTTATCTATTATTTTAACATTGCAATCAGGGTGATGTTTTTTGAACTTTTCAATCTCAACACTGCTAATATCATTAAAAAATAATTCACTCAGATTAGTCAGATTCCGTAGCGGCTCCAAGCTACTGATTTTGGTATCCCAACAGTATAATAATTGTAGATTAATCAGATTCCGTAGCGGCTCCAGGCTGCTGATTTCGGTATCCGCACAATCTAATTCGCTCAGATTAATCAGATTCCGTAGCGGCTCCAGGCTGCTGATTTCGGTATCTGCACAATCTAATTCGCTCAGATTAGTCAGATTCCGTAGCGGCTCCAGGCTGCTGATTTCGGTATTCCGACAATATAATTCACGCAGATTAGTCAGATTCCGTAGCGACTCCAAGCTGCTGATTTCGGTATTCCGACAATATAATTCGCTCAGATTAGTCAGATTCCGTAGCGGCTCCAGGCTGCCGATTTCGGTATTTCGACAATATAATTCTTTTAACCCGCTAATTTCTTTCAATTGTTCCACTTTAATTTCCTGTGATTTTTTAAATTTGCTCCCAAAGACATTTGCATAAGTCTCATAAATATTAAGACAAATCACTTTTTCCGCTATTGTTATTGTTTCCTTTTTAAGCTTCGATGCAAATTCAAGATTTATGAGAAATATATCCTGCCACAAATCATCTAACCCGTTCCACCAATCCAACAATCTTTTATCTCGTTCAGCCATAAGTTTATCGACAATCGTAAGCTGCCTACTTACACGCTGAATCGCTCTGGACGGTAATTTTACTAAGCTGTTGTTCTTATCCATTGCTTTCTAATTGATGAATTTCACTTTGCAGTTGTTCTCTTGTTTCCTGAAAATAAACCTTCCAATCGCTGATTGTGGAAACAGTCTTGTATGTTTTTGATTGTTTCAATTGATTTATGAGCTGTTCAAGGTTGGTGAGCTTTATACGCAACTTTTTAACTATGATTCTCAGCTTATCTTTTTCAGTTACTTGTTCGGCATTGCTCTTAAAGATACTTTGTTCCAGATGGGCAAGGATTTCATTTACCTTCTGCAAATCATTCTTAGTATATGCGTTGTTCAGCTCTTTGAATATCTCTGCTGCTTCGTCCTTGTATTCCTCTGCGACCACATCAGGATGGCAGAGCTTTGAAGCTTTGCGGTAGTTGGTCTTTAATTCCTGCAGTTGTTCTGGTGTCAGTTCATATTTTTCTTCCTGTGAGCTGGCTTCATAATTTTGCTGGAACTCTTCATAATCCTTCTGTGCCTCATCATACGCAGATTGTTTGGCTTCATCCTTCTCCGCTTCCTCTTTTAAGTGCTCCTTGCGAAGTTCCAGTAATCTAATAATCAATTCACCAAGCTCCAAATTGTACTGTCTCTCAAATTCATGGATTTCTTTCTCTGTTTCTGCTTTTTCATCTTCAAGTGAGCTTATTTGTATCTCTATGGCTTTGAGTTCAAGTTTTAATGCTGCTGTTTCAGGGTCAATAAAAATAACAAGAGCCCTGAAGCGGGTTAAAAAATCATCAATGAGTGGGACGGCATCTCCATAGCGTTGCTTGTCAATTAAGGAAATTATGTCCCTGACTTGCGCGATGTGGTCATCAGCATAAGTAGCTGTAATCATCTTTTTTATTTTTTTGTGCTGAAATTCAATGTCTTCACGGTCCTCTAAAAGTATCACGCTTTTAAGGGTCTCAAGACGTATGCAAAGTTTTGTATAATCAATGACGAGGTTTTCGGTCTCTGCTCCAAAATATTGTTCTTTTATAGCATTAAATTCTTGCAGGAATTGCCTGGCAAGTTCTGGTGCTTCTGTGATTATAGTAATGGATTCATAATTTTGTTTTGCCTTTTTAGTCCAGTTATATGAACCGTTTATTATTGTTGAACTGTCAATTATGCAAAATTTATTGTGCATCAATGTGTCATCATTTTTAGAACTCTTAATCTTCCATACTTTACTATTATTATTTCCAGGCAAATTAAAATTTATACCACTTCTTTTATTGATTGCATCATCCATGATGATTAGTTCAACACTTATACCACTGGTTGCTTTTTCACAAAGGGTGGTAAACAGCTCAGCATCGGTGAACCAGGCAACGGCTATGAATATTGATTGGCTGGCCTTGTTCAGCTCTTTTTTTATGTAATGTTGGATGTCTTCAAAATAGGCTTGTGTCTGCATAAAAAGTCACTCTTAGTTCCATGTTTAGGTTCCATTCTGGCTTGCAGTAAACTTCCGTAAATTAGACCACAAAGAGTTTTTGTTGGGAGTGATAAAAGGCAAAAGATAATGTTGTACTAGTTCAATAATTCAATTTCTCCTCTTACTTTAATAAACCTTTGTAAAATAGAAATCCCCTTCCTTTTTGAGTTACGCCTGATACGCCACTACTGCCACCTGCAACCAAACCATAATCCGATAGTTTGTCTACAAGTAGTTTGGTCATACTCCCTGATTTCTTAGCCGTGACGGATAAATGATCTATATCAAGATAAGTTGCTCCATCATTCAACCATGAGGACAGCTCAGGATCGTTTGAAATTATATTCTCAGTTATAAGATTTATCAGACATTGCGTTCAATATATCGAACCTGTTAGGGTTAGCCTGAAAAATCCAGACCCTGCTCTGATTTTCTTTCTGAATTGAAGCAGGTTCAAGGGCGGTAGGTTGTTTTAAGTCAACCCTTGCTGTTTGTTCTTTTTTGACCTAAGCGGTAGTGAGCTTTTGTGCCTGAAGCATCCCTCCCTATAAGGAAGTTATCAGGTTCCGTGAAGTCAAAGGTTTTGTCCTTGTCGGGACCTTCTATAATAGTATGGGAAACTTTCCATTGATTATTAAAAGGCATATACCTCTTAAAATATGGAAGGGTTTTGTAAATAATATTAATAGGGATTTATGTTGTAGAGAATATAAGATTAAGCTTACTGTGTGTCAACAAAAACAGTCCATGCGCTTCCGTTTTTATCAATCAGCCGTTGTACAAATTTTAATAAAAAATTTCCTGCGGGCGCTGCAGTGCCAAATCCTCTATTCAGTGTCCGGCATTTACATTTTTCATTGGAAGCTCTACCCCCAGGGCCTGCATGCCAGTCAGATGTGATAACACTCTGCACATGATTTTTAGCTCAGCATGTGCTAACGTAGCATACAATTCCACAGCTGTTGTGGAAATCCTGTTATGAACTCAGGGTCAAATCAATTAAGACCGGCATAGTAAAAAGGGATTCTGCTCTTTGCTCCTTTTTTGAGCACCGGCAGGAATAAACTAAACAGAAAAAAACACAAGAATAGCATCGTATGCTGGAAGCCGCAATTCAATGTGCGATAAAGGCCCACGCGGGTCAAATAGATAAAGCCGGCGCGCCGTATATTTTACATCCTCTCAGAATAATGATAAAGATGGAAAATGAAGTTGAAATGATTACTGCGGTGCTTCATGATGTGGTTGAGGATACCCCCCTGACCCTTGCCGACCTTCGCGCCGAAGGGTTTTCTGAAGAGATTATTGCAGCGGTCGATCATCTGACGCGCAGGGAGGGTGAGGATTATGACGTGTTTATTGAACGCGTCCGGCACAATCCTATAGCGGTCAGGGTAAAGCTGGCTGATCTTGAGGACAACATGGATATCCGGCGTTTTGAGAACGTGACGGCGCGTGATATTGAAAGGATCCAAAAATATCATGCTTTCCTGGTAAAGCTGAAGGCTTCCTGAAGGCCTCGTGTCTGGCCCTGGCTTTTTATATGACCGGTTCAGCTTAGAGGGCCATTTGTTTTCTGGCAGGAAGAGCGTTAAACGAGGTTGAAATGAATGTAAGAAAGGGGTTTTTCCGGCTCACGCTGGTAGTTTCTTTAGTTGCAGGGCTTGCAGCAGGGCTGCTCACTTTTTTTGAGGAAATCGACTCAGCCCAATTTAGCCTGGCTGAAAAGATAACGTTAAATTTACCCATTGCAGACATCAGTACCAATCCAACCTATGAAGAGCAGCTGCTCTATAATGAATTAAAAGAAACGGGTATGTCGGATAAAGACCTGGCTGCGCAGGGGCTGGATGTCTCTAAGCTGCAGAAAAACTCATCAACAGCAGTTGAGAATGCTTTTAATAAAAGAAGGCTCCAGATATATGATGAGCAAACAGGCTGGGAAACCTTAAAGGATAATCCGGGGATTATTTTAGCTGTTTTTAAAATGACATTGCTGTGGTTTGCAGCAGTATGGATTCTGTACTACACGCTTTATTTCATTATCGCGGGCTTTACCGCCAAAAATAGAGGAAAGGGGTGCTGGTGACGGCAGAGAAAACAACCGGTAACGATAAAGCCATTACCAGCATATCTCTCTTGCAGGGACTGACCTATCTTTTCACCTGCCGGTTCAGGATTTTTTTGCAGGTTTCTTGCGGGAAAAAATTCCCTTGAGCGTATCGAGCAGCTTCGTACGCTTGCGCTTCTTCGGCACCGTGGACGGCTTGAAGTCTTCACCGTACTTTTTTCGGTAGTAATCAAGCCGGTTTTCAAGGGGCTGTTTACGGTCCGGGTCTTTTCTCTGCTGCTTTTTTTCCTCGTGATGGCGGGGTTCACCCGCCGGCAGCCTTGCTCGCTCAGGACGGCGGCTATGCTCCGGTGCGGGCTTTATCATTTTTCTCTTTCTTGTATCGGCCTCTCCGGGTACGGCCGCTACAGCGTGTTCCCGCCCGACCAGGGGTTTTTCAGCGTGTTTCGGCCGTTCGAGGTGACGCGGTTTCTCCGTTTGCCCCGTTTTCCCGGCATGTTGGGGCCTCTCGGCGTGTCTTGGCCTTTCCGGGCGCTTCTCCCTTTCGGCATACCTTGGTTTTCCGCCGCGATCAGTTCTCTTCTCCGGGCCTCGTCCCCGTTTCTCCTCGTGGAAGCGCATGCCTCGTGATTTATCATCGGCATACTCCGCATCTTCAGCAAATGCAACCGGGATTTTGATATTGATAAGCGACTCGATCGCTTCCAGGCCGTACACGTAGCGCTCACAGACCAGAGTTATGGCTTTTCCTTTCTTACCGACACGGGCGGTGCGGCCGATCCGGTGGACGTACGCCTCCGGGTCCGCCGGGAGGTCGTAGTTCACGACGAGATCGAGGTCATTGATGTGCAAGCCGCGCGCAGCGACGTCGGTGGCGACGAGAAAGCGTATTTTCCCGGATTTCATCGCGTTGATGATCGTCAGCCGCTTCTGCTGGGGGAGGTCGCCGATGATGTACTCGCAACCGAAGCCGTTGTGCGCCAGCCGCTGGGCCACCCTGATGGCCGTGCTTTTCATGTTGGTGAAGA
>Ga0209777_10003471_pt1 | contig 19526 bp, 17 predicted proteins | sample FrelakmetHBP12HB_FD_187147 | JGI IMG/M metagenome (GOLD analysis project Ga0209777, IMG submission 187147) | Freshwater lake sediment microbial communities from the University of Notre Dame, USA, for methane emissions studies -HBP12 HB (SPAdes)... | ecosystem: Environmental > Aquatic >...
CCAGGACAAAACGTAATCCGCATCCTGCCAAGAATATTTCACTTTTCCCATCAAAACCCCATGCCCTGACCACGGATACCGATCCAGTTGCACCAAATTTTGAACCAACCCCGCACGAAGGGGGTTCAAATGGATATAGCGGACCAACTCCTGAAAATATACATCCTCCTCGCAAACAATAGACTTGTATCGATTCTGAAATAGATGACCATATCGTTTATGGCGCCGGTTATACTCTTGAGCATAACCTGTTAACAACCGGCGCATGTACTGAGGCAACCCTTCCAGCCCGCTTCGGATCAGAAGATGGGCGTGATTGGTCAATAAAGACCAGGCGTAGATCTTTGTCTTTGTCTCCAATGCCAACTGCACCATACGGTTGACCAAGTTCTCCCGATCCAGGTCGTCACCGAAAATATGCCTCTTTTCAATAGCGCGGAGAATGATATGGTGTAAGGTACCCGCTGCATCCAGCCTGGCTTGCCGTGGCATGTCCGATCCCCCAAATATCTTCTCCATGTATAGCATCGCTGCTTACGCTTGTCAACCACGTCCCCAAACATCCCAGATTGACTACCCCTATGTCCTTCGTGGAGTAAAGCTCTCACTACATAGGAGGGGATAAAGCCCCTTCCCCCAGTAACTAAGTAATTCATTTTCTCCCCCTTAACGTAACCTATAATCCAACCGTTCTTCAGTTCCCATTTTCGGAACATTTTTCTATTTCTTCTGAGGTTTATGAATTCCGAGTTCCAAGATCATTTTTTCATACTGTTTATATCCTTCCTCTACAAATTCCTTGTATTCAACTGCATTACGATATTCAATCATGGGTTGCCCGCCCGGCCCCATGAAAGAAGGCGTGCTTCATGGTTTTTGCGCACAATTCCCTTAGGCCCGGGCCGACCCCGCAAAGGTCGAACGTCTTGAGTCCTCCAGCAAAGCCGGGGGTTTATCAAAATGAAATTAACGCTGCTTCGCCCTTACCTTGACCCCAACGGCTTCCTCATACAACTTGATGACCGACGAAGGACTCTCTTCGCCGAACCCCCTTGTCTTTCCCAGATTATAAACCTGCTTGGCCAGATTCAGCAAAAAAAGGGGGACATTGAGCTCATCCGCGAAGTCGGAAATAAGCTTCAGGGTTTTGCAGGCCAGGTTCAAAGAAGAGCTCTCCTCGCTGGCAAAATTTCCCCGAAGGATGTCCGGGGACCGAGATTGAAGAGAATAACTATTCCCCGAGCTCGCCCCGATTACTTTTACCATCATCTCCGGATCAATTCCCGCTTTGGCTCCCAGGACCAATCCCTCCAGCATGGCAAGGCGGTTCAGATTGGAAAGAAGATTATTTACTAATTTGAGAGACTGACCGGCTCCAAGCTGGCCAACATGAAAAATATTCCCGATCTTCTCCAAGACAAATTTCACTTTCTCAAGGACTCCAGGGTCTCCACCGACCATGATGCTCAAGGTTCCCTGCCTGGCCCCTTTTACGCCGCCGCTTACTGGGGCATCTAGAAAATCGACGCCTCTCTTAGCAGCCTCTTGCCCAATCTGACGAATGGTCTGGGGGGAGGTGGTGCTCATATCAATAATGATTGTTCCCGGTTTTGCACCCTCCAGAATCCCCTTTGGCCCAGCGATGACTGTTTGAACGATCTCACTTCGGGGCAGAGAAGTGATGACGAGGTCAGCGCCTTGGGCAACTTCCAGAGGTGTCCCCGCTGCCTTTGCCCCCATTTTAATTAGGTTCTGGAATGCCTCTTTCCTGGCATCCAGAACGGTAAGCTGGAATCCTGCTTTGAGCAAATTCTGGCTCATAGGATTTCCCATTCGCCCCGTGCCCACGAATCCAATTTGCTTAATTGGCATTTTCTTATCTCCTTTCATTCTTGTCGTCTTGCTTAAATCCTCTAAATTCATAGATCCCCCGCAAATGGGAGGGTTGAAGATTGAAAAGATTTATTCAATCTCGGTCTTATCAGACTCTTCTCTCACTCCGCGAACCTTAGGGCGAATAAAAGCTAACATACTGGTAAGGATCGACAAAAATGCTATTCCCACCAATACTCCTGAGATCGGCCTTGTGAAGAATATTGAAAGCTCCCCATCAGACATAGCCATGGATTGCCTAAACGTTTTTTCCAGCATCGGGCCAAGGATAAAAGCCAATAGCAAAGGTGCCCCTTCGAAATCTGTTTTTCTCATAACGTAGCCAATCACGCCAAAAAATAGCATTATAAATATGTCTGCCGACCTGAGATTAATGGCGTATACACCTATAATGCAAAGAAATAGAATGATGGGGAATAAGATGGAGTAGGGAACTCTAAGAAGTCTTACCCACATCGGAATCATCGGAAGATTTAGTCCTAAAAGCATCGCATTACCAATATACATACTGGCGATGATTCCCCAAAATATGTCCGGATGGCCCGAAATAAGCAAAGGGCCAGGTTGTATCCCTTGAACCATAAGAGCACCCACCAGGATCCCCATGACTGCATTGGAGGGTATCCCAAGGGACAGTAACGGTACAAAAGCGCCGGCAGTAGCTGAGTTATTGGCTGACTCCGGACCTGCCAATCCCTGAATGGCTCCCTGGCCGAAGAGTTCCGGATGCTTAGACAACTTTTTTTCCAAGGCATAAGAAGCGAAAGACGCTATTACAGCGCCCCCTCCTGGAATAATGCCTAAAAAAAATCCCAGAACCGAGCCGCGCATCATCGCCCCTATCGAATCTTTCCACTGTTTCAAGGTCGGCAAAAGTCCTTTAATCTTGTTCGTTAGCAATTCACCTACCGTGGTACTCTCCTCAATATTGATAAATATTTCACCCAAGCCAAAGATACCCATTGCAATCGGAGCAAGGTCTAATCCTTCCTGTAAGACAAGGGCTCCAAGGGTCAGTCTTTCTGCCCCGGTAAATAGATCTCGTCCCACTCCTCCTAAAATGAATCCTAAGAGGATCATAATCCAAGCTTTCACCATTGATCCTCTCGCGAGATAACTGATGATTGTCAAGCCGGCGAACATTACTGCAAAATATTCGGGGGGGCCAAACTTTAAGGCAAACTCCGCTAAAGGAGGGGCCACCAACATCAAGATGATGAGGCCCATGGTGCCGGCAATAAAAGACCCAAAGGCCGCGATGCCCAAGGCGGGACCCGCGAATCCCTTTTTAGCCATCTGGTAACCGTCCAAACATGTTACCACCGAAGCTGTTTCACCCGGTATATTGACTAAAATGGAAGTCGTACTCCCCCCATACATAGCACCATAATAAATCCCTGCGAGAAGAATGAGGCCGGTTATCGGTGGAAAACGAAACGTCAGAGGAAAAAGCATGCACATCGCACCCAGGGGACCAAAGCCCGGAAGTACGCCCGTTAATGTGCCAACGAACACGCCTACAAAGCAAAAGAGGATGTTTAGGGGTTGTAAAACGATAAAAAAACCGGAGATTAAATGTGAAAAAGCCTCCAATGAATCACCCCCGCAAGGTTAAATCCCAAGGAAACCAGCAGGAAGTTCAATTTTCAAAAGAACCTTAAAAAGAAAATAAGACAAAACGGTGGTAAGGGCGGTTACAATTGAGAGCCTAAGCCATCTTTCTTTCCCAACCAACCGTAATAGCGCTGTCATGAACAGCATCGCCATGATAACAAATCCTAAGGTGTCAAAAAAAAGGGTGAGAACAATCGAAATGATAAATGTCCAAATCACTCCTATCAATTTTTTATAAGAAGAAAAGGCGGGAACGATTCTTGCGCGGCTCATTAGAACTTTTGTCAGACTGCCTAGGCTTAGAATTCCCATTAAAGTAGCGACAAAAAATAGAAAAAAACCTGGACCTATTTCATGTAGGTTGCCTAACGATAACCTCCATGATTCAATAGCTACCCAAATAGAGAGAATAAGCAAGCAGAGGGTGAAGATCATTTCCAACAATTTTTTTGATAACATTGGAATTACCCTTTCATAGTCGGTGCTTGAACGAAAGTTCGGCCCAACGATTAGTCAATATATATCAAAATTTGATCGAAACCCTCGGACTGTTTTACCGTCGATGTCGTCGTTGGAACCTTTACCCTGGCGTCCCCTGTTACTTTAGTTTTGTACCCCCTGAGGCAGATTCTCATTTCACTCAAGCAATTATACAACCCATTCGTTGAACAACCTCCATTTTAAAATCCATTGTGACCCACCTCCGAACAGGTCAGCTCGGCATGTTTTTTGTTGAGCACAGTCATTACTACTTTATGGGAGAAGTGGGAATTTTCAATAACTTAATGATATAATCGTACATTGTATCGCTTTCATCGATTAGCTTTTTATAGGCTTCCTGATCCGCCCACACTGCGGGCAGATACATATCAGAGAGTATTTTAGCTATCTCCTTGCCATGCTCGTCAAATGCCCTCTTGGCCGCCTTAATTAGCTTATCCTGAACCTCTATGGGTGTGCCATTTGGAACAAACATGCCATGATCAGCTTCCACTTCAACGGGGTAACCTAATTCCTTTAAGGTAGGAACATCGGATAAAATACCCACCCTTTCCGGAGTCGCTACCGCTAACACCCTAATTTTGCCCGCTTGCAACAACCCCCCGCCTAAGCCCGTTGCGGATACAATATCGACATGTCCTCCTAACAAAGCGGTTAACGATTCGCCGCTTGAATTAAAAGGAACATGTCGTGTTCGCGTACCTGAATGATTGTTGACTAATGCCACAACAATATGCCCCATACTAATAGCCCCGTAAGATCCATGCTTGAGTTGGTTGGGATGTTTCTTTACGTCAGCCATAAAATCAGCGAAGCTTTTCCACGGAGCATCGCCTCTAACCACCAAGAAGTTTGGAACCTGATCATATCGGAAGAGTGGGGTAATAGAGTTCCTTTCAACGCCAGACGCCTTAACAAGCTTAGGATAAAAAGTTAGGTTTGAGCTAGAAATGCCCGACCCGATTACATACCCATCGGGTTTAGAGTTCATCAAGTATTTTATCCCCATCAGGCTACCGGCCCCTGGCATGTTCTCAACAATGAGACTCACGCCCAGATACTGACTCATGTATTTGCTCATCAACCGACTGTCCAAATCCGATCCGCCTCCAGCTGCCCACGGAACCATTACCTTGATGTTTCTTGACGGATATTCCGCTGCCCAGCAAGAAAAAGCTAACCCCAAAGTCACAACCGAATAAAAAGAAATGATTAGGATATTTTTTTTCATGGACTCTCCTTCCTTAAGTTTTTTTAATTCTGGCCTAAAAAGACCGGGATATCTGAGAAATCCTCTCTACCTTAATAAACCATAACCCATCCCGATCCACTTTCTTGAGGCAGGCCGGCCCCTTGAGGGTTCTTGAGACGTGAGCAAGCAGACCCAACGAGCACGGCTGAAAAGTATCCGTTCTTCTACTGAGAATTTCTTTTTAATCAAACGTCATCCTTCCCGTCCCAGCAAACCGGCGCGTTTTTTCCGGAACCAGGGCAAAACCGAAAAAAGAAGGAGCATCAAGGCCAGGGTCAAACAGACAGCTGAAATGGGACGACTAAAAAAAATCTTGAAGCTCCCCTGAGAAGAAATGAGAGACTGCTTCACGTAGTATTCCAGCATGGGCCCGAGCACAAAGGCCAGGACCATGGGTGCGGCCTCGTAATGGAGCTTTTTCATCAAGTATCCAATGACTCCGAAGATCAGCATAATCAACATGTCTATGGTACTGCTGTTTATAGAATAACAACCGATCAGGCAAAAAAGAATGATCAGCGGCATCAGGATGGAAAAAGGCACCTTCAGGATTTGCACCCAGAGACCGATGAGGGGCAGGTTCAGGATCAGAAGCATGGCATTGCCAACATACATGCTGGCGATAACCCCCCAGAAAATATCCGGGTGTTTCGTGAGGAGCAAAGGCCCTGGCGTTACCCCATGAATCAGCAGAGCACCCAGCAGGATCGCCATGATTACATTCGAGGGGATCCCCAGGGTAAGGAGGGGAATAAAACCGCCTTGGGCGGCGGCGTTATTCGCCGATTCAGGAGCCGCCACCCCCTCGATCACTCCCGTTCCGAACTTCTCCGGGTATTTGGAGAACATCTTCTCCACTGTATAAGAAATGAATGAAGCCAGAACCACCCCGCCGCCCGGAAGGATACCGAGAAAGAAACCGATCCCTGTGCCGCGAAGGATCGCCCATTTGGAACGAATCCAGTCCTCCACAGTAGGGAAAAGCCCTTTAAACTCGGTCTTTAAGATACTCCGCTCGATTTTCTCCTCCGTATTTAATGAACTACCCCGCAGCAAGCTGCGAGGTATCAAAACAAAAAAAGCATTTATATCGAACCGAAGCAAGCTTCGGGGTATTCAACCAAATTAGATAGAATAAAACTTCCGAAATTCCGAAAAGGCCCATGACCAGCGGCGCGATCCCCACTCCATCCATCAACTCGACGATATTGAAAGTGAAACGGGTGGAGCCGAATATGGGGTCTGTCCCAATGGCGCCCACGATGATCCCGAAGCAAGCCATCATGAGTGCTTCAACCATGGAAGTCGAAGCCAGGAACGTGACCAGAATCATTCCCACACACATTAGGGAAAAATATTCAGGCGGGCCGAAATTCAGGGCGAAGTCCGCTAAAGGGGGCCCCAAAAACATCAATCCCACAATCCCCAGGGTTCCGGCGATGAAAGAGCCAAAAGCAGCAATCCCTAAAGCAGGCCCGGCTCTTCCCTGGCGGGCCATCTGGTATCCGTCCAGGGTGGTGACCACCGATCCGGCCTCACCGGGAATGTTGATTAAAATCGAAGTGGTCGAGCCGCCGTATTGGGCGCCATACCATATCCCGGCAAGAAGGATGATCGCCGAAACCGGTGTCACGTGAAAGGTAGCTGGAAGAAGAAGGGAAAGGGTCGCGGCGGGGCCGAGGCCCGGAAGCACACCTATCAGAGTTCCGATGAAGCACCCCAGAAAACAGTAAAGAAGGTTCATCGGCTGAAGAGCAATCGATAAACCCATGATGAGGTGGTTTAATATATCCATATCGCCCAGTAAATTCTCGCGGATCAGGCCAAGCTACTCTCTCATTCTATTGATGTCCATTGCGTAAATAGAGCGGATTCCAGGAAAACTCGTGACTCCCTTTCCAAACTATTCTCGGCAAGATTCCCGCCAACATTTCTGGCGGTCTTTTGGCAATATTAGGGGAGCGATTCACTAGATTCCGATCAAAATCCCAAGAATCCCTTGGGTAGCCTATTTCCCAAAACCATATCAAAAAGGAAATAGGCGGCGAACACAGTCGATGCAGAGGCAAACAGGAGCGTACCCCACTTACGGGGTTCAGCCAACCGGTACAAAAAGAGCAGGAGGAGAAAGGTGCCTAAAAGAAAGCCCAGGATGTTGAAAACGGAAACATAGAGAAAAAGAACTATTAATAAGAGGGCCCCTTTTTGCCAGGAGCTCGCAGTCCTGATCCGCCCCGTTTCTTCCTTGGGCCCCTTCCAAAACTGAATCCCAGAAATCAGCGACAGAACCCCCAACAGCGCAGCGGTATAGAAGGTCAAGAACCCGGAACCTGGCGCATGAACTTCACCCAGCCCAAGACGGTAGGATTCCATCATGACCGCGATAGAAAAAATAATCCATACAAGGTTCGAAAAGATATGAATCCTTTTCACGGAAACACTCTCTGGGGATCCGTCGGACGGATTATTTCTTTTTGATGAATTTCGTGTAGAAATTCTCCCAGTAAACGATCTGGTCAGCCCAATATTTTCTGTATGCCTCGGTGTCCTTATACAGGATCGGCACCCCAAATCGATCACAGTGCGAAACGAATATGGGATCCTCCATCGCCTTTTTGAACCCATCGTGTAAGGCTTTTACAATCTCACCGGGCATCCCCTTTGGACCGACCATGCCTAAGGGAGCAACGTAAACAATATTATACCCGGTCTCTTTGACCGTTGGGACATCCGAGAAGGTCTTTATCCTTTCTTCTCCCAAGGTCGCCAGGAGCCTGAGTTTTCCAGCCTGAACAAGGGGAGTACAGCTTCCCATGGCCCCGGCAAGCATATCAACATGGCCTCCCAATAAACTGGTGGAAGCTTCCTGATCTGATTTGCCCGGGATATGAATGAACTTGGTGCCTGTGGCCCCCTCCAGTTCCGTCATGATGATGAAGGGGCCCGTCCCGATCCCGGCAGACATGTGTTTCAACTTTCCCGGATTAGCCTTGGCATATTCGATTAACTCCTTGAGGGTTTTGAACGGCGAATCGGACCGGACCAGAATCCCAAAAGGATTTCCCCAAACCTGGATGACTTGTGTGAAATCTTTAGAGACGTCAAAGGGGAGGTTCGTCAGCAAAGAAGTCAGTCGCATCTTGGGACCGTCGGGAGCGAGGAAATAACCGTCGGGCTTTTTTTCGCAGATTCTCCCGAGGGCGACGGAGCCCCCGCCTCCGGTTACATTCTCCACGATGACCGGCTGACCGAAATATTTTCTGGCGGCTTCGGCCAGCGCCCTCGAGGTGAGATCCGTGATCCCCCCTGCCCCAAATCCGCATAACATGGTTATGGGCTTGGTTGGAAAGTCCAAAGCCCGTCCGGTTTGTTCCATAAATGGGGCCAAAACAAAACCAACCAGGAGCAACGACACGACGATTGTCCGCCTTATCTGGTCCATCAGCATACCTCCATTGGTCCAAACTTCGGAACCATAATTTTAAAGGGCCTGGCTAAATTTCTAGACTTTTATGGCCGCCCTTGCCGCTATTCGTACGGGTCTTTGACTGTGGCTTCCCCTTCCTTTACCATTATTTTTCCCCGGGCGTATACTGCTTCAATTTGCAGGTCTCGGGTCATCACTAATAGATCTGCATCTTTCCCTTCATCCAAGGTTCCCTTAGAGGAAAGGATCCCCAACCGGGTAGCAGGATTGAGGGTTACCATTTGCAAGGCAAGGGAGATATTCCGGGTGCTCTGGGCAAGATCCTTAAATCCTACGTACAGAGACATGATGGACCCATAACGCCAACCCCCATCGGGGGTTTTCCCGCCAGCATTACTGTCAGAACTCATGGTCATCTGATTCTGCCCGATACCGGCGGCCAACATTTCCTCGATAGCTTTACTGGGTTTCCTTAATCCTCTTGCGAGGCGCTCTTGGGCCACCATGGGGGGAAGCAGATCTGGATTTTGTACCCCGGTCATGTCGAGCATGCCCCCCTTTTTGGCAAACTCGAGAGCGCTTTGGAAAACGACTGAACTCCGGTTGCAATGCGTGAAAACCACTTGAGACATGGGGATCGTCGTCGCTTGGAGGATTCCCGCAACCGATTCGAATAATTTCCCGGGGCATTCCCCCATATGAATATGAACAATTCCCGCTTTACCCGAAAGAAGGCCTCCCCTGCGGGCGCCGCTCAGGAGCCGTTTTATATCCTGATCCATAGGATACGTGGAAAGGGGTTCTCCCAAACCAAGCTTAACCCCCACTACTTTATCGATTAATAGGAAATCGGTTTCGATACTGCCTGTGAGCGTGATAGAAGGGACTGCGTAAGATCCTGTATAGACGAAAGTCGTGATCCCTTGTTCCTCCAGACCCTTGGCTTTTACCAATAATCTTTTCATGTCCCGGGTGATGTCATCCAACCCTAAGGAGCCGACCGCGGTAGTTACCCCCGCCTGGGTTATTTGTTGAATTCGTATTTCTCGCGTTCGGGACACGGGGCCCGCCGTCCCTCCCGCTCCAATCATATGAACATGCTGATCGATGAACCCCGGCGTTATGATCTTATCTGCCGCCTCGACGATTTCCACTTCCAGAAAATCCTTTGGGATGGGGATTTGGGGGGCAATTTTAGCAACGATACTTCCCACAATTAGAACGTCCCCTTTCCCTCGATAATCCGGAGTATATAATTCCCCTCCCCGAATAAGCCTGGCCAAAAATTCTTTTTTCCCCTTCTTCTCGCCCATAAAAGTTTCCTTTCCCGATTTCCTATACTTCAAAATCTTACGCCATCTAGGAAAATCCCGTGCCGGTCAATTGACCCTCAATGAAGAAGCTCCGATCGCGATTTCTCAACCCCCTCGTGATTCCATCTTTTCCTCGACGGATATGGCTCAGGATTTTTGTCTTACCCGGACCCCTGCCCATTCCTCATACAACTTGATAACTGCCGAAGGGGTTTCCTCTCCTAGTCCAGCTGCGACTCCAAGGGTGTACATTTGTTTTGCCAAAGGCAGTAAAAAGAGAGGGACCTTCAGTTCATCGGCCAGGTCCGTCATGAGTTTCAAGGTCTTGCAGGCCAGTTTCAAAACCGAGGCTTCCTCGCTTGCAAAACTTCCCCGAAGGATGTCAGGGGCCAGGTGATCAAGCACAAAACTGTTTCCGGAACTCGTCCCGATTACTTTCACCATCATTTCCGGATCGATTCCCGCCTTCGCTCCCAAAACCAACCCTTCGACCATGGCCAGCCGGTTCACAGTGGCCAAAAGGTTATTCACCAGTTTTAGGGCTTGACCCGAACCCAGTCCCCCCACATAGAAAATATTCTTCCCGATTTTCTCCAGCACGGATTTCACTTTTTCAAAGACCCTTTTCTCGCCTCCTACCATGACACTTAAAGTTCCTGCCCTCGCCTTGGTCACGCCGCCGCTGACGGGTCCGTCGAGAAAATCAATTCCTCTTTTAACGGCCTCCTGACCAATTTGACGAATGGTTTGGGGAGCAGTAGTGCTCAAATCGATAATGATGGTGCCTGGTTTGGCGCCCATCATGACCCCATTCGGTCCGGCGATGACTTCTTGCACAATCTCGTCTCGTGGCAGGGAAGTCATGACCAATTCCGACTGCTGGCCAACTTCTAGGACGGATTTTGCAACCCGGGCGCCCTTCTCGCTTAAGTTCTTGTAAGCTTGCTGATTCGCATCCAAAACCATTAAGGGGAATCCTGATTTAAGCAAATTTTGACATATAGGATTTCCCATCCGCCCTGTCCCCACGAAACCAATTTTCATTTTACCCTCCTTACGGTTGGAATAGAATCGATTCCGCAATTTTATTCAAATGGGTCCTTAAGTACCGCGTTCCCCTCTTTGACCATCAATTTGCCGCGCGCATATACGTCCTGAATTTGCAGGTCCCGATCGAATATCAGTAGATCGGCATCTTTCCCCTCATCCAAAGTACCCTTATAGGAGACGAGCCCCAATCTTCTGGCAGGATTGAGGGTTATCATTTTCAGGGCCAAAGAGAGATTTCGCAACCCGAGAGCGATATCTCGGAATTCTTTGTGCAGGTCCTGGATGGACGTGTAGCGCAATTTCCCGTTGGGTCCCATTCCACCTGCATTGCTGTCGGAGCTCAGGGTAATTTGATCTTCCGCTATTCCGGCATTTAACATTTCCTCGATGGCCCTGCAGGGCTTCTTTAAACCACCGGCTACCCGCTCGGGCTGAAAATCGGGATTTTGCACCGCGGTTACATCTACTAGGCCGCCTTTTTTAGCAAAATCAACGGCCCCCTCGAAAATTGATGAACTTCTTCCCGAATGGGTGAATACGACTTGGGAAATCGGAATCATGGTCTCGCGCAAAATCTTTTCTACGCCCCGATAATAATCGCCGGGGTTGGGGCCCATATGGATATGCACAATTCCCGCTTTGCCAGACAGAATTCCACCCCTCCGAGCCGAAGTTATCAGGTCTTTGATTTCTTGCTCCGCGGGAAAGGTGGAGGAGGCTTCCCCTAATCCAAGTTTCACCCCTACTACCTTACTGATTAAAACGATATCGGCTTCTATATTCCCAGTCAGAGTGGGAGATGGCATTACATAGGCCCCGGTATAGATAAACGTGGTGATCCCTTGCCTTTCCAGAGCCTGAGCCTTTACCAATAATCGTTTTAAATCCATCGTTATATCATCCAGCCCCAAAACACCCACAGCAGTCGTCACGCCGGCCTGAACGATCTGCTGGATTTTTATCTCCCTTGTCCGGGACACGGGCCCCGCAGATCCTCCCGCTCCGATCATGTGAACATGTTGATCGATAAATCCCGGTGCGACGATCTTATCGACTGCGGGGACGATTTCCAATTCCAGAAAATCTTTCGGGGCAGGGATATGGGGCGCAATTCTGGCGATCATTCCTCCCACAACCAGAATATCCCCTCGCCCCCGGTAGTCGGGGCAGTATAATTCCCCCCCTTGAATGAGTTTCGCCAGAGGCTCTCTTTTTCGTGTGGGTTCGTCCCCTTCAGCCTTTCCCATTAAATTTCTCCTTTTCGTACCGCGATTGGCCGGAAAATTTAAACCCGATTATCTCCGATTCTCAAGGCCAATGGCTGATTCTCCCGGCTTTCCTGTTGGCTACTCCAGCACCTTCTTTATTGCCCGAACGATATCCTCGTTGCTGGGTAAAATATAATCTTCCAAGGGACCGTTGGGTAAAAGCATGTCCTTGGTGGCCACTCGATACACTCTTTTTTTCAGCGCATCAAAGGCCTCCTCCATAATCATCATGCCTATTTCAGCTCCCACGCCCGCAGTTTGAAAGTCTTCGTCGACGATGACCACTCTCCCGGTTTTTCGGACGGAGGCTAAAATGGTTTTTTGGTCCACCGGGAAACTCCTCAAATCAACTACTTCTACACTGATTCCTTCCTTCTGCAATTGTTCGGCGACCTGCAGCGACTTTTTCACCATATAGGAAGTAGCAATCACCGAAACATCCTTTCCTTCCCTTTTAACATCTGCCTGCCCCAAGGGGACGATATATTCATTCTCCGGCACAGGGCCTTTTTCCCGGGTCAAAAGCTTATGCTCAAAGAAAAGGACTGGGTTATCATCCCGTATAGAAGCCTTCAGCAAACCTTTGGCATCGTAGGGGGTTGACGGAAAGGCTATTTTAAGGCCGGGAAAATGCATGAAGGTAGCTAAGGGAGCTCGAGAATGCTCTGCTCCCCCTCTGACATATCCGCCCATAGATCCCCGAAGGACTATGGGAACCTTCAATTGTCCTCCACTCATGTATCTCATCTCAGTGGCGGTTAAGGCGATTTCATTGGTAGCCACAAACATAAAGTCCGCAAAACCCATATCAGCAACCGGGCGCATGCCAGAGATGGCGGACCCGATTGCGCCACCTACAATTGCGGTCTCACTAATCGGGGTATCTTTGATCCTGCTCTCCCCAAATATTTTGGTTAAGCCTATCGTGACTCCACCCCTTCCGCCGAGAAGCCTCACATCTTGTCCCAAAACATAGACCGTTTCATCCCGGCGCATCTCTTCACATAGGGCTTCCCGTAGGGCCTCAGCATAGGTGATTTCTCGCATTTCATCTCCTCCTTATTCCTGCCTCAGATTTTAGCGCCCATGAGCAGATTTGCTAGAATTTTTAAATCCTTGATGTTTTCCATATTTTCAACCAAATCTATGGATTCCTTCACAGCCTTCTTGGAAAGGACTCGCTCTGCGCAATCCCGGTACTTCAGCAACAACTCTTCCTGACTCAACGGTACACTCGGATTGCCTTTGGGGAAATCAACCCGCCGATTAAATTCTTTGCCATTCTTAAGCTTCACGCTCAAAATAGAGGGATTATTCTCCTCATCCTTGGATTTTCCGGGGGAGGCTAAGCTTGGGTCGGGGATCATCTTAACCTTCTTCATTAATTCCTGGGTTCGAGGGTCGAGCACTTTCTCATCTGTGAATTCCCCCAACCCCACCTGCTTATTCAAAATAGCTATGGCCATACAAAATTCCATGCTGAACTTCCCTTCAAGCCCGGACCTGGGATTGGAATGAATCAGTACCTGAGGGGTTAAAGGTTCAACCCTGACTTCTACGCTATCCACATCTTGGGCCGCGAAGCCCTGTTTCTTTACTACCTCCAGCATGGCATCTATGGCAGCATGAGTACGCCTGCAGGCGGGATAAGGCTTCAGGTTAATCCCGGGGGAAACAACAATGAAAGGTTGACCCAATTGTTCGGTTGCCTTTTCTAACTCATACTGATTATCCTTGCTGAAAAGGCTATAAAATCCAAATTTGGCTTCCAAAATATTTCTGTCGGCGGTGAAACCCTTTTGGGCCAGCTTAGCGGCCAAAACTCCATTTCGAGCGGCATTTCCCGCATGAAGGGGTTTCGTCATCGTCCCAAAGTTCTGTCGCAACCCGGCTGCAGAAGAAGCGGCAATCCCTAACGCCATCCGCGTTTGATCCGCGCTTAATTTGAGAATTTTCCCCGCAGCGACTGCTGCCCCCAACGTTCCTATGGTTGCCGTTGCATGCCATCCCTTGGCGTAATGACCTTTGGTCATCCCTCTCCCTATTCGGGCAGCAGCTTCAAGGCCTATGATATACGCCTCGAGGGCCTCTGAACCTGGAATTCCCTTCTCCTCCCCGATCGCCATAACTGTGGGGACCAAAAAAACGGAAGGATGTCCCATGACCAGACTATTCGTATCATCATAATCGAGCGCATGACCCGAGTTGCCATTGGCCCAGGCTGCTTCTGGAGAAGAGCTCCTGAATCCGCCTCCCATGATCACTGCCTTAGGTTGCCCACCGTTTTCTTTGACCAGCTCGAAAACGATTCTTGCTTGAGGCGAGGTAGACCCGGCTAAGGTAACCCCTATACAGTCGAGAAATGCTTGTTTTGCCAAATGGACTCCTGCTTTCGGTACGTCGCTTAATGCGGCTTTTACGATGAATTCTGCCAGCTTCTCGGTTGGTTCCATATTTCTATCCTCCTCTTCAGGTTTACTCATCGTGATTTAAGTTTCTATTCCCATATTCTTTAGGCAAATAAGTCTTCAAATGCCACCCGGGGTTCTGGCCGGGGACTTTGTTCCGCGAATTTAACCGCTTCTTCTATTTCTTTCTGAACGTCTTTGGCGATTTTTTCGACATCTTCCTTCTTTAAAATGCCCTTTTCCATGAGTTTTTGCCTGAAGCTTACGATGGGATCTTTCTTTATCCACTCATCGATTTCACTTTGAGGGCGCATTTCCTTCTGTCTTTCATTATGCGATCTAAATCGATACGTCATAAACTCGACCAAACTGGGACCTCCACCCCTTCGAGCGATTTCGGCAGCTTTCTGCACGGTCTCGTGAACCGCAACCACATCATTTCCATCAAGGGTGGTTCCCGGCATACGATAGCCCTTGGCATAGTCAGCAATATTTTCAGCAGCAGTATGATTCTCCATCAGCGTCGTGGACGAGTACCGGTTATTCTCACATATCCATAAAATGGGTAATTTCCAAAGGGAAGATAAATTAAGCGCCTCATGAAAAGTCCCCCGGTTGGAAGCTCCGTCCCCGAAGAAAATGGCGCAAATCTGGCCGTCCCCCTTGGCTTGAGCAGAAATTCCTAAACCCACACCAATGGAAAATTGGGCCCCGAGCAATCCCCACTTGCCAATCACATTTACTTCCTTAGCAGTAAAATGATGGGAGTCTTTTCCTTTCCCATACCCATCCTTCTTTCCGGAGAATTCGGCCAGCATCTTCTTAATTGAAACCCCTTTGCCTATTTGCTTGGAATAGCCCCGGTGAGTAGGAATCATATAGTCATCCGGACGCAGGAAGGTACAGGCTCCTATACCTATAGTCTCCATTCCTACCCCACTGTGAGGATTTTCTTGAAGTTTGCCGGCCGCAAATAACTCCAAGACTTTTTCCTCAAAAGCTCTGGCTAAAACGAGCCTAGCATAAAACAACAGAAGGTCCTCTTTGGTTAATGTCATACTCCCTCCTTTTTCTTCGATTTCGATGTTTCTGGAACCCTATTTTCAAGGGTATCTCTTTTTTTTAAAAACTAAAGGATCATGCCCCGGGATTACCCTGGAGAAATCATGCCCCACAATTTCATCAATAAGCTGAAAACTCTTCCACATCGCTATCATATCTGTGTAATGTCCACTCATCAGATAGGGTAAACGTTCATTGATGTCTCCCTCGAAATTGCCATACATCGGAGCGGCCTCTCCCGCAAACACACCGGGGCCCTTTTCCGTATCCACCATTACCCCGATGTTTCCTATAGTGTGACCTGGAAGGGGGATAATTTTAACTCCGTCTACAATCTCCTTTTCCTTCATTTCCACTGTCTTGATCCGATCAATAACTTTAAGAAACGCCGGTTCGATCCCCATCTGGAGCGCTTCGTAGGCCAAATAAGTGCACGGGAGCGGATCAAGGGCAAACCTTAATTCCTCCTGAGAAACGATGAACTCGGCATTTGGAAACATCGTCACCCCCCCCACATGATCCCAATGAAGATGAGTCAAAACGACGATATCGATCTCTTCGGGCTTAACTCCCGCTTTGGCAAGCTGAGAGATGACGTTCTGGTCGGGCTTAAGTGGCTCTGCTTTGGCATAGGGGTGATATTTTTGCTTTCGTTCTTGATCAGAGTAGCCGGTATCTATTAGAATCCTTTTTTTTGCGCCCCCGATATAGGCAGCAATCGATTTGATGGGTAATTTCTCTCCTATGTGCCTCCTCAAAAACAGGTAACTTTTTTCCACTACGGAGTCTCCTAAATCCAACGGAACAATAAAAGGGCTGTTCATTCATTTCCTCCTTTCTATTGATGAGATTGTAGAAAAGCATCGCTTCAGCGCTAACCTAATCAAAACCAGTATATAATTGAAAAGCTTTAAATTATGCACAATTCTACCTCTCGACTTGATTTTACTATACCCCCTACGTTTGAAAATATTGGCTACCCTTATATGGAGAGGAGGTCCAACTCCAGCAAGTGAGTCGAGTGCCATCAGCAGCCACAAAGCCAAACAATTTCTGAATCGATTCTGATGAATTCATTCGTAGCCCAGACCCCAAATAATCGCGAACTAACTGGGAGGTAGTTAAAAGGGATGTCGTAATGGTCTCAGACCCCTTTTTCGATGAGGATATACGATCTGCCTTAGCTTGGACTGGGCCCGATTTCATTGATGAAAAGAGGTTGACATTGTTGTCCAGACGTGTGGGAGGGGGCTCCTGAGACTGGTTCCTTGTTATTGGCTGGATTATCTTCAGGAGCGGAGCTAAGGCCAGCTTCTGTAGGGCGTGACAATGAACAAGTGGTTTGGGATGCTGGACGTGATTCAAAGGATCACCATCCTCAGATACCAAAGGGAGTAAAGCGCCCTTATAATATTATCCGTCTCTTTTAATAATGAATTTCTTAACTTCTATTCCTGAGAAAGGGTAACAGGATTCAAATCTTTTATCGAGACCTTAAACTTTTCTCTACATTCCCTTTGCAGGGTTAGCATTCCTAAACTCTGGTCCTATTGACCGGGAGCATTTGTAAGCTTATTTGAAATACTGGTTGCACTTTTTTTCAGAACTGGTAAGTATTCCATCATTTTCTCAATTGTAAAGCGGTTATCAGGCCCTAAAATAGTTAACGCTACAGGACAAATGTACTTCTTAATCGGAACCGCAATGGATGCCCCTCCGGGTATCCTCTCACCGAAGCTTGTGGCATAACCCTGCTTTCTGACCTTTTCCAATTCCTTTAATAAGACCTTTTTATCTAGAATTGTATTTGGCCCTACAGATTCCAGGCGGAGACATCGTAATATTGACTCAAGCTCATTATCCTGAAGCTCGGAAAGTAATATTCTCCCGGCAGATCCTACATATAAAGGGGCGATGTTCCCTTTATTTACCGTATACCTTATGTTTTCAAAACTCTGTAGTTCTTCTAAACAAATCCTCTCCAATCCGATTCGGACATGGAGAACAACAGTTTCGCAGGTGAGGTCCCGTAAATGCCTCATGCCATCAAAGGCGGATATAATCAGATGTTGATGGGCAATAATTGGCTTTGACCCGAGGCTAAGAATCAGGGGGCCTAAGTAGTATCGGCGGGTGACCGGATCCTGGCTTACCAGTGCTGTTGTTTCCAGGGATTTCAAAAGCCTATGCACTGTGCTTGTGCTAAGTTGCAGTTTGGTTGAAAGGTCTGTAATCCGATCCACTCCGTCAGATATTTTTTTTAATATCTCCGCTGCTTTCGTAATAGAGGCGACAGTTTTGGTTGAATCCGGTTTTTTCCGCATTGTGGAAAACATTTTCTGAAATTCTTGATGTTTTGTCAAGAAAAAAATGTGGGGCTCTGAAGTCAGTCCTATATTCCTCGGCGTTTTCGAAACTTTCCATAGCCTTGGAGAGGAAAAGACCCTGATATGGCCCATCCTGAATTTGGTATAGTGAATCACCCCTTTAGCAGGGGTTAGGATCATTTCATCTCACTTCCGAAATGATGAAAATTGACCCAGAGGTCAAAATAGAGCGGCCGTTCCCGCTGAATGGGATTGCCGAGATCATCTAATTGGCCCAGGGTGCTGGGTTTCAAAGAAATGGGATTCCTTGGATTCTTGGAAATTCGATCGGGAAGGAAATCGGGTAGCCCCTCCACCTTCCATCTTAGTGAACAAATGGTCCCAATTGGTTAAAGGTTATTCTGGTCCCTCAGAGCGCCATCCTTTAAGCAAGATGCGAGTCAAGTTGTCGGCCAAGCCTCTGATCATTGCCTGGACGTTGATGAAGAAAAAGCAGTCTTTTAATTCAGATTACTTAGCGATCGAATAAAAGACTTTTAGGATTCGACGAGAGAGCCAGAGAAACTACGTTGAGGCCGTGAGGACCTCGGGGGGGACAATCGTGGGCCTTTCACATGAGCTTTGTAATCTGGATTAGGGATGATGGATGGTCTCGCGCAAGCGGGGCACACCGGATAAACGTAGCGATCAGGTACAAGGTTCGTCGAAGTGAGAGATTCGTCGATTCAATGGGAAGTCCAAGAATGGGCCTGAAGGATAGGTGTCGCCAAAATATAACCGGTCGTTTGTCCTTGCGTAATTACAAGAAAATATTTTTCTCTTGACTGGGGGATGTCCCCTATCCCTCATCGTTTCCCTAGTGAACCCGCAGCTGTAATCCGCTGGGTCACACCTTATTTCTTGATTTCAAAGAAAATTTCCCCCATAGTAACTTTCAAACCGACAAACACGACGATTAAAATTCCAAAGAGGTGCAGACCCCCGCGAGAGGGTTTGTTCAACTCAGTTTTTACGTCGGCTCCGCGCCGTAAAAACCTTTAAAACGTTGTGTTGAAAAAACTGTCTTGACAATTTGGTCCACCTTACGTAAAATCGCGTAACTGTAGGGTTAGGATTACCTTCTTGTCCTCTTTCTTCTGCTTTTTCTTTTGTGCTCTTTGCATTTTGCGTGTAATAGACATGGTCGGACTCCTTTTTGATGCTTTATGAGTGATGTAATAAAATTATATTAACTTGGAGCTCCTTCCGCAACAAAATATCTGAACTAATATGAATTATTTCGACGGCTTAATAAGGAGGGACCGAATTTAAGGTTCAAAGGAGGGGGACAATGATCAGGTTGCAGCAATCGGAAGTTTTTCAAAGGAAAATACGCCAGGACGACGTTGCAGGAGAACTCGCGATCCCGACC
>Ga0209777_10003473_pt1 | contig 19517 bp, 15 predicted proteins | sample FrelakmetHBP12HB_FD_187147 | JGI IMG/M metagenome (GOLD analysis project Ga0209777, IMG submission 187147) | Freshwater lake sediment microbial communities from the University of Notre Dame, USA, for methane emissions studies -HBP12 HB (SPAdes)... | ecosystem: Environmental > Aquatic >...
CGGCCATTCTCCGATGATAACGGTCGTTAACATCATGGCGGGCATCCGGACGAATAAAATCGGTAAAAACCTTCCCAACCATATTTTCGATCGAATCCCCCCAAAATTCAGAGGCACGCCGGTTACACATTTTTATTATATTGTCCTGAACAACACAAATACCATCATTTGCCCGATCAATGAAAGATCGATATGTATTCTCGCTTTCGCGCAATTTCTCTTCCATACGTCTGCGCTCCGTAACATCCCGTATTGCTACCTGTATTGCAGGTTTACCATTAAAGGTTGTTTTAACCCCCCTCCCTTCAGCAACAATTGTTGTTCCGTCAAGCCGGAGCATGTTTAATTCTGTCGGAGGTGTTTTCTCTCCGTCAAGGTCTTTTTCGATATTTTTCCGGACGATATCCTGAAAGTCCGGGTGAATTAACTCAAGGACATTTTTACCGAGTATTTCATCGGGGCCCTTTGCGCCAAGCATAGAGAGGGCGGCAGGATTCAGGTACGTAATTTTTCCTCCCATATGAATGAGGACCGCATCAGGGGATATTTCGACGAGCAGACGATAATGTTCTTCGCTTTCCCGTAATGCATCTTCCGCCCTTTTTCGATCCGTAATGTCACGGGCAATCATCGCGATGCGGGTTACTTCTCCATCGACAATAATGGGATAGGCAACCGTATCGTACCATCTGCCATCGCGTTCGTCTGCATACCTTACAATCTGATTCTTTTCTAGTACCTGAGATGTCAGCAATCGTCGGGATTGAGCGACTTTGGCAGGGAGCAGACTATCTGCCAGTGTACCAATCAGATTATCTCCATATTTTTTGAACTTGACAGCGGCAGTAGCGTTCAAATCCAGAATTATACCGCGGGCATCCATTAAAATGACCGTATCCGTCGGTGAATTCATGAGTGCACGAGCCGTCGCCTCACTTTCCCGCAACGCCCACTCATCTTGTTTTCTTGGGGTAATATCTTCGAGGATGATAGAAACTCCCTTACCTCCATCCTCAAAAACAGTAGGTGCGATCCGACAAAACGCCATGATACCTTTCGAACTAAGACCAATCTCCCCGGACCACTCCTGACCAGCAATGGCTTCCCTGATCCTCTCGATGAATCCGACGAATAATTCATCTAAAACAAGGGCAACGGGCGTATATTCAATATTTTTTCCCACCAGATTTTTACTATCAGTTCCGAGAAACATACAAAACGGTTCATTGACAAAGACAATGCGCAGAAAACCGTCCAGCTGCACAACCAATTCTGAGGATATCGATAAAACTGCTGAAAGAGGGACTCTTTGTGATATTTTATAAATTTTCGTCATCCCCAATCGGCGCATTTCTACTTGTCCTGACACAAGGAGATTCTCAAGGTATCGCCCGGCCGTATTTCGGTTGATATTTGCAATTTTGACAATCTCCGTGATGCTCAGACCCTGCGGATTTTTTTCCAGAAGAGCTTTTATTTTACCGGCGATCTCTTTTTTCAGAGCCATTCTGAAAGACCATTGGCAGGGTACATTGATATAAACATTGTACTATTGGGCTCTGGAGAAATCCTCTGTTCCCCGAAATAAACAACTGACCAAAAAAGCTAAAGTGCGGTGTATCCCTACCTTTTATTAGAGTATAGATTGTAATTTGAAGATAGCATGACGCAAGAGAAGCATAACTTAATTTTGATGGTAGTCGGACTTTCGCTTCTGGAGGGACTGGTTATATACCTCAATATGGTGGTGCATCCTGACAGTCAACCCGCCCTCACCATCGTTATCGTCATTCTTTTTGCCATCGCGAGCGGACTCTCGGTATGGTATAGAACCAGAGTTCTAGGCATGACATACTCCTGACGAATGCAAGGATCAAAATTAAAACGATTATATCCACAATTTTAAGTGTCCCTCGCCACGAGACATTAAAATCACCTGCCGGAAAATAGAGAACAAATGAACGTGAAATGACTCTGTTGGTAAAAGAAATCCCGGCAAAATCCATTCTTTCCCCATCGAAGATCTATCCCTGGGTTATCAATCCCTATACCGGTTGCCAGCACGGCTGCTCCTACTGCTATGCCCGCTTCATGAAACGGGTCACCGGGCATAAGGAACCCTGGGGCGAATTTGTCGATGTCAAGATCAACGCCGCAGAGTTTCTCCGCAAGGAAATAACGAAAAAGAAACGGGGGAAGGTCTGGGTCAGCGGGGTATGTGACCCGTACCAGCCTCTCGAGGCAAAATACCAACTGACCCGGCAATGCCTGGAGATACTGGCCCAGAACAGCTGGCCGGTGATCATCCAGACACGTTCTCCCTTAGTCCTGCGGGATATCGACATTATCAAAGATGCCCGGGATTTTGAGGTCGGTTTTTCGATCACCACTGCGGACGACAGTATCAGGAAATTATTCGAACCCTATGCACCGCCGATAGAAGACCGGATACAGGCACTCGATACCTTGCACAAAGCCGGTATCAGGACGTACGCCATGATCGCCCCGGTGCTCCCGGGGGCAGAAGGGCTTGCCGGACTCCTGGAAGGAAAGATCGACTATGTGCTGGTTGACCGCATGAACTATCACTACGCCGACCAGGTGTACCGGAACTTCGGGCTGGAGGATGCGCTCACGGACGATTTCTTTGAGCGGGTGAAGCGGGAATTTGACGCGTTGTGAGGGTGATTATTCTGCGGCATCCTTATTCCTTTCGGGAGAGGGTTTGAGTAGATTTTATCCCGATGACAAAAAAAGTTTTAATTTTTTTACCGCTGTAAATTTTCATTATCTCTATCCACCACTGGAGTTCTGATAATTACCAATGCAAAGTTATTATTATAAACAGGTGAAAGGAAAAAATTAGTGATTTTAATGGGATTTTTAGGATCTCTTCTCGGGAAAAACGATACAGGAATTATTTTTGATTTAACCGGGATCTCTGCGGTTAGTGTTCATGTTACTTTGATGTATTTAAGCAACTTATTTAAAAATAATGAAATTGTTTGTGTAACAGATAATCCCGAATTTTTATGCCTGAAAGGCAGTAATATCAATATTTTTGGGGGCACAAGAATGGTGGAATTCATCGACCCGAAATATTCACCAGAACCTAATACGAGAAAAGCACCAATACAAGGTGTAAATTTAATTGATAAGGAACATTTTATTCAATTTGCTCCTAAAGGGTTTTTTGACCGGATAAAAAAACCGGTTATTTTTACAGATGAAATAAATACGGTAAGATCTTCCCTTAAATGGTCTCTTATTGAAAAAACGTCAAAGGAACAAGCAGATCTTTATACATACACTATCATGAGAGCATATGTAAATGCTAATAAAGGAACTTCAACTTCAAATGATTTTCCCGATTCTTTTGCGAATTTTTATATCCAGATCCAAAGATTACAAAAATTTGGTGGCGGGGATCTGGAACCTCCTAAATTTGATATTGGTCAATGTATTCATTACATTTTGGAATATTCAACCTATAAATAATTGGATATTGGAAGAAATTTAACGCCGGCACGGATGATTTCTTCAGCGGGTGAAGCGGGAATTTGCCTCTCTATGAAATTGGAGGAACAGTGGAGGCGGGGTTGAATGGTCCGATAGATCCTGGTAAGTTGTGGGTAGAATATCCTCGCCATCCACGGGATCCAAAAATTAGTTCATCTCCGGGCTATGAAGCACTCTACAACAGGAAAGGTGAGACATGAAATTCCACGCAATCATGGCACGGTCTTTTTTGGGAAAAGCGGATCGTATTAAACAAAATCTGACTTTGTTAAAAAAAGAGGGACGCACACAAAAATCGATAGACGATATTTCGAAAATCGAAACGAGGTTTGAAAGAATTAAGGAAATTTTTATCCCCAGGATAAAAACTGCGACAGGACATGAATTTCTTAATCCTAACCTGTTCTTTTTCGTCTTTTTGTACAAAGAGATCGCTATGATCTTCAATGAAGCCCAGAGTAATCCGGTCAAATCTGGTGGAATACCCTTATTGAATCCACAGGACCTGGGGGAAATGATGGGGGTTTCTGAAGACAGACAGACACTGGCATACATAGGTGATGCTGTTCTGGAAACTGCTGTCATGGCCAGTACCTGGTCTTCCCAGGAACCTCAAAAAATTCCCCTCAGCGAATTCCTGCATAATGAGAGAAACAAACTTGTGGAAAATGAACCTTTGTCCCGGTTCTGGGATTCGCTAAAGATGAATGATTCACCAATTATTGCAAATCTACCCCCCGAAAATGATGAAACGAAAGGTTCCTCAATGGAAGCTGTTTTTGGGATTATTTTTCTCGAAGGCGGATTGGGCGCTGTCGAAACATCTCTTCAAAATCTGAAAAAATATTATGAGAAAGCAAAATAATCCTCAATTTTTGTTGGGAAAAAAAAAGCATGGAAAAACGCAATTGATCCGAATCATCAAAATACCCGAGGTCATTCCGGGCCTGCTACGGGCTCCGATTAAGGTAAAAGGAGGCCTGTACGTGCCCCTTTTTGCAAAGTCCCTGAAACGGGCGTATTTTCCCAAACGGGCGATTTTATAGATCCCCCAAAGCTGGGTGAGATTTCTGGTTACCGGAAGAGTCGGCACTGAAGGAGCGAGGGGGGTCCGGATATGCTCCCGGACGACCAGTAAGTGGCTTTTAATGATGTGCTGAATAAAATCTCAATGGAGCCGGATTGGCAAACGAAAGGCATGATGGGCGGGAATTATCGACGGAGAATGGGATTACGACGGAGGAGTGTGAAAAGTAAAAAGGTGTGATTCTTACAATAATTCATCGAGTGGGATATTGGCATCCTTGCAGATCTGACTGAGTATCTTTGGGTGGAGGATTTTTCCCGAATGATCCGGTACGGTTACCCTGATACCGGAACTATTTTTATAAATTTTATGACTCCCGCTTTGCCTGACCAGGACAAATCCCTTTTTCTCCAGCATGGCGATAATTTTCTTTGCAGGAACTCTGGGGAGTTTCGCACTCATACCGAAACGTCCACAGTGGTCAGATTGATCAGCTGAGCCTGGGGAATCTTTTCACCGGAATCCATTCGGTCATCAATGTGGAGGCGGATAACATCCCTGATATTGTCCAGCACCTCTTCATACGTTTCTCCCTGAGCATAGCACCCCTGGAGTTCCGGGCAGAATGCGGTGTATCCCTCTTCATCTTTTTCTATTACTACGGAAAACCGGAAATTGTGCATGGTGAATCCCCACTATGTGAATATATCTCCTCCACCACTGCAATAACTTTTTGATAGTCTGACTGATTCATTCGCTATCGTTTTATTTGTTCGTAATAATCTCAAATTAGATCTTTTATCGCACTCGTGCAGGTCGAACTCGAACATTTATCGGGATAGTCTTCCTCAAAATCATCTATCATAAGGTACGTTCAACGTGACTTGTGTCCCTTAACTCTCATCAGCCCTGGTCATTCACCAGCTCAAACAATTTCTCATGTAACCGGACCATGGCATGCGTATCGAGCATACAATACCTGAGCAACGCAATTCTCTTCTGCTCCATTTCTTCCGCACCCATCATTCCCTTTGCCATTAATGCATACGTCACCATTGCGGTATCTCCGTCAGCAATTTCATACCCGTCATAGGAAAGATCCGGGACAAGAGCGGGAAGAACTATCTTAATCGAAGTCCTGCCCCGGAACTGCGGGTGCTGGACACATTTGACACATTTTTCGAGATCGACGAGGCGTTCCAATAATCCCTGTAATTCTTCTTCGAGATCAGGAAAGGTACCGCACAATGCCGTAATCACGGTCTTTTCAAAACTGCTGTACGAGATAATAGAACCGTTCCCCGACAGGTCCTTGATCAATTGTTCGGTAAGTTCACGGCGACAATCACAGGATGGATCGGCCAGGTAATCCCGGTGTTCCAGAATATGCCCGCAGTGATCGCAGATATGGATGGAATATTGTGTGGGAAATTTTTCGTAGGGCGCAAGATTATCAAAAAGCGGAATCGCTGTCATTGTCGTCTCAAAATCGAGATAATATGCGGGCCAGTGGATCTCTTCGAGTTTTTCCCGGAGCGCACCATTTACAGAAACAGTTCCGCATTGTATACATTCGACCGTTTGTCTCTGTAATTCAGTCAAAGGAAAATTCTGAGGGATGTCGTGGATGGATACGATGCCCTTTGCAATTAATACCTCGGTATTCTTCTGGCTGAGTCTTGGGACATGGAAAATATGTTCTTTAATTTCCTCACCAACACAACGTTCAAAATACTCACATTGTTTACAGTTCAAGGTTAACCGGACTTCCGGTTCGCCAGGAAGATTGACAATCCGATCGATTTCTTCGAACACCTGGGAGAACTCATCAGCCCGTTCTAAAACGTCGGCCGTACAATCGACAATCGCAAAAAGGTTTTTGAGAGGTTGTCCCAGCCGATAATTTTTATCGAGAATCTGCAGGAAGATTTTTGATGGCCTGAAACCGGATTTCAGGGCAACAAGAGTGGTGTAAGCCATATCATCGATATGTTCCTGGTTTTGATTAACGCTCGATTTTACCTCGACAAGATCCCAGCCCTTGCTATGCTGCAAAATTATGTCAGCCTTCGCCACGTAATTATCAACGAGAAACGTAGCTTCAAATAATATCCGTTTTTTTGGATTCTGGAGGTATTGGTGAGTTACCCGTGCAGATGATACGGAGTCAGATTCACTGATGGGAATCCCCTCCGGATGCAAATCCCTTGCAAGTCTTCCAATCTCTTTGCCCTGCTCCATCCGGAATAATGAGCCAAGTGAAAGTTCTTCGTGTATCTTTTCATTCTTTAATCGCCAGCCAAGAGTTGGGCAAAATACGGTATTGAGGAAAATGTTTTTCGAGATATATCTCATCGGTGAGTGGATTGCAGCGGATGAAGGATAAGGATATGTTTATTGAGGATGTTCATTGATTTCCTGGAAATAACGGCGTTGAGCTGGGAAAGGGAGAGGGGCTTGGTCATCTGATATTGTACGATGAAGGGAGAAAAGAGTGTGGAAATCTAGAGATAATTCCTGAACTGGGATTCTAGCGCTTTCTATTAATCACAAAATAATTTCTGGATTTGGTTATTTTCCCACTCATTTTTCAAGAGAATTAAAAGGTTGATTTTTTCTATACCGTGGAGAGTATATACCCTAGAGGATATTCGATGTCACTAACTAGTTTTGTTAATTTATATCAAGTTCGAGAAAAATTTAAAACCGAATTTAAATCGGTCCTTAACAATAGCTATAAAATAAATTTTTATCGATCCTCTCAAAATAAAGAAAATATTCGTAAGGATATTGTTGGAATATACTTTGGAATTTTTGAGGGTTACGTAAAATTTTATGACAGTTTTAATAGGAAAAAAAATATATCGACAATTGAGGATTTAATTAGTTTTTTAACATATTCTAAATACCGAAATAATCTTTGTTGGTATTACGATGACTCATTCAATCTTCGATTGATATTAAAAAATTTATTCGCAAAAAAATTTGAAGATCTTGAAAAGTTCGGAACTATCGAATATTATGCATACACAATTGAATATGAAGAGAAAAAATATTTTCATGTCAAAAATAATAGAAACACTCAAATTTACAAGTTTTATAATCTGTATCCTTTTCGTTCAAATCTTGATCCGGAATCGATTCTTTATTTGAACCAACAAATTAGGATGTGTCACAACATAAATAATTTAACAAATATCGATAATTGGGACAATTCCATAATTGAATGTTGCATTGAAAATGCGAAATTAATAAAAAATATGGCAAATTACTACGGGGAAAACGAAGATAAAATTGAGTCTAATTTACGTAAAAAAATTATCAATAATCCTAAAACATCCAATCATTCCTCACAAGGTACTGCCTTTGATTATCTACTCCGATTCCTGATTAGAGCACATAATCCTACTGCAGTAACTCGTCCTTGGATCGCATATGGATCTCTCAACATATTAAAAGGAAGAGAAAAAAAATTAGCGGTGTCAATAATTAACGATGCTGAAGATCGATATTCCCTATTTTTAAAGGAAAAAGAAATCAACGACGAAGTGATAAGCAGTACCATTCTTTTAGCAAAACTGGACCTTGTGGCAAGGAAAATTGAATGTTTGGATGATATCCAAATGAATGTTGATCCTGACGATATTGTTGATCTGAAAAATCTAATTGAAGGGGTTCCAAGTGAAATGTATATTTCTAAAGAAAATTGTTTTTTAAATCCAACATTTGGACTTGCATCATACCTAGTTGGAGGGGCAGATGCTGATTTATTGATAGATAATACCCTTATTGATATTAAAACAACGAAAGAACAAAAATTTTCTTCCCTTCATTTTAATCAACTAATGGGATATGTTATTCTTCACTCGTTGGGACGAATCTATTCAAACAATACCAATAAAGTCGACCCTCACGGATTATTCAGTCAAGGAATGAATTTTGATATTGAATTTCTGAATACTCGAATTGAAAAAATAGGGGTTTATTTCTCTCGTTTCAATCATTTTCAGACAATAAATATTAAAGATATAATCCCTGACGGGGAAATTGATTGGAAGTTATTAGCATGGTTCGAGGCGGAAGCCCAGAAGGAATTCAAACCTTATGAATTTAAAAAATATTTCAGGAAAAGCAAGGTGAAAGAACTGACTAAGAAGGATATTTCATTAGATTGAACTATGACGTCTGATCTCCGAAAAATTTAGTTTTAATAAGAGACGAGACTATACCTCGCAACATAATCAATAGGTCTCTAGTTGGACCCTGATTTCACACTAGAACTTGATAAAAATAGAAGAATTAAAATCTGAGAAAAATTTTGTTAAATGTTTTCAACTACTTTGATAATCTTAGGAAATCTAACTCCATCAATATCCATTTCGTATGTCAAAATTTTGATTTCTAATTTACTGAGGGCATTACTTGTTTCATTATCGACAATTTCTGGTATAACTAGAATACGGATTGGGGAGTCTTTCTGCCGTGCTCCATGAAACATCAACTGTCCAATTGCCGTGTAAATGCTGGTAGGAGATACATCAGTTTTCACTTCGAAAAGAATCTTTGCTTCGTTCCCTGTAGAGGGGATAAAAAGATCACGTGCACACGTACCACACTGATCATTTGCTACGATATAACCTAAATTCTCTATCTCTTCTTTGAGTCGAGAAATGACCAAACCATGATTACAAGATGCTACAATGGTATCCGGTTTTTTTGTATAGGTCTTCTCTCCTTGAAACTCAGGAGTAAAGATTGGGGATGATTTTGCTGATAGTGTGGTCAATAAAAAAGAAGATCCCTGTTTTATTTTTGTTTTAAATTCTGCAACTTCACGGACGAATGCAGCAACCTGAGCAGGAAAATGAGGATCTTCAACTGTGCCCAATATTATGACTTCTTCACTGTCTGACTGTTCCCACAATACAGTCTGCATATTTTGAGCATTATAGAAGTCAAGAAAAGCATCTTTTCCAATACCTTTCTTCCCTCCACCAATCTTGCCTGAATGTCCTATAAAGAACCGCCCACTTTCATCTTTTAAAAAGCGTCCTCCTACACTTTTTCGGGGATTATTATGATCGTAATTGATCTCCAATGAAATATCATTCATTGAATTCAGCGTCGGATTTCCTATCCCAAAGAGAGCTCCATAACATTTGTTCGGAAAATCACGCCATTCGGGATCGAAATAATTCCAAATATTCAATGAAGAATGCCATACGACATTTTGTTGTGTAGACCCCGCACTCCATCCAAATTTGGCATTGACTTCATTCCCTTTTGCCATAGCTTTTTCGAATTCCTTATAGCATGCAGCAATTTCTTTAGCATCTGAAAGAGCCTTCAAAAAAGATATCCCATTTTTTATCTTGGATTTGCTTTTAGTTGTTGGCAGTTTATCATCAACAAAACCAGATATTGGGATTAATTTAAAAACTATTACGCGTCTGTTTATTCCGTTTTTATCCGGTCCAGATTTGTAATACCAATCCGTGCACACCATCTGACCGATATATTTTACATTTGCTTTCTCTTGTTGTTCGAAAACCTGCAATTCCTTTCTATTATTGAGATGTTCTTTAATGGCAAGATTCCCTCGTGAAAATTCCATATCTCCTTCTTGGCCCTCTCCTGTGTAATGGAAAACGCCATTTTCCCATCCATCATTATATCCGAACTGAGCACCAGATTCTCCAGTAAACAGAAAAATAATTGGATAATTCGCGGAAGGAGAAATACCACTTTGGCGAGAGCCTCCATATTTGTCGTGAAGATCACTTCGCCGATAGATTTTATCTAGGATGAATTTTTGTTGCTCGCTAAGTGTCGACAAATCATCAATCATTATTTGCTCCTTTTCTGCTAAGAGAAAAATCGGGATCTTGATTTTCAAATTTCAAAAATAGTTCTGAGGGAGCAATCTCAAGAGCTGAACAAATTTTCAAAATCGTGGAGAAGGTTGGGCTTCGTTTCCCGTTTTCAATTAGACTGATAAAGGTACGGTCGAGGCCAGTGAGTTTTGCGAGTTTTTCTTGTGAAATTTTTTTGGCTTTTCGTTCTTCTTGCAATATTTTGCCAAAAATCTCTTCTTTATGCATTTTTTCACTGAATGAGATTCAGTGAAAATAGGCTAATGTCTATCGCAGACTATAGTCTACAAAACAATTTATCATCATTATAATTAAAAATCTACTTTGAGGGAAATCTGTGGCCGAAGAAAAAATTCCAAAAAAGGAAAGTCCAATTTTAATTCTCACCATCGATTGTAATCATAAATCAATTGATGGAAATTCTGATTATCTGAAGGAAAATAGTATTTCTGCATCAAATATTGCAGATTCGTTTAAAGCGAATATTGGATTAAAAAGACAAGAAATTTTTAATTTATTAAAAGAGGAGAAAATCCGATGGGATCGAGATAGAAATGAATTACGAATAAATAGGGGATTAAAAAAGGGATATGATTTCTGTTTTCTACAAGCAGAAATTGATGTAAAATATTTACCGGCAATTTTTCGGTATCGAGGTGGATTCTATAGTGGTTTAGAAGAGAATGGTAGAAATCTTATAAAGAATTGTAATCATCATTTTTTAATTTTAAGTGCATGTTATGGGCTGCTTTTACCATTTGAGCCTATTCAATATTATGCCTGTCAATTTGGAGATAAAAATGAAGCATATAAATTATGGACACAGACAGATTTTATTTCGAAAGTATTGGTTGACTACATTCTAAAAAACCAAATTTCTCGATTATTCGACTTTACATATTGTTCTGTGGAAGCTTTTCACGATTGTTTCAATTGGAATTATATTCATGAAAAAACGGGGGTCGAAATACTCCATGCATATCATAAATGGAATGAAGGTGATGATGCTCTATTCAATTTTGGGTCTTTTTTTAAAGAATATATTCTTAATAAATCTCATTCGGATCTGTTAGATTTAGAATCTGATGTCTATTATAACGATATTATTTTTAAAACTGAAAAACGTCAAGACTCTATCTCTTGTTCACTAGATGCATTTGAAATCAATATCCGAAAATTAATCCATAATGTGCTAGATCCACAATACCAAAATTTTTGGGAAGAGTTTGAAAAACTAGATACGTCCATAATACCGCTCTCAAAAAAAATTAATGAGAGAATTGATGCAGAAGTGAAGAGAAATCCCTTCCTCAAGCAATTTGAACCAGACAAATTAGATTATTGCGATATTTACAATTATCAAAAAATTATCGAAAAATTTTGGAATGATTTCAATCCAATTTTTTTATCAAAGGATACTATGAAACAACACTTTCAAAATATTGTTGAATTAAGGAATCCAGAACGGCATGTAAGAGAACCTAATAAAGTTCAAATTGATCTTGGAAAAGCCTCTTTAAAATGGTTTGATAATATCTTTAAAAAACAAGGAATTTGAAGCCATGATCGATATTCTCATATTGTTAAAAAATTATTAATTTTTCTTCATAACCACCCATACAGTTGTTCCCGTTCCAGATACTTTTTGCCTTCGATCATTTTCCCAATTTCCCTCACCTAAAATCGTATCAAGAGCTGGTCGCACATTGGCGTATGCAATTTTATTTCGTTCCCGTTCATCGATAAAGGAAGGCAGTGCATTTTCAAGAGCCTCAACAATTCCTCGCCAAGGGATGCCTTTTTGTTTTATTTTATTGATTAGCTCATGATTTGTTCTCAGTGTTTCGATTGCTTCTGAAATGTATCCTTCAAGTAAATCTTCTTTCACTTCCCCGCTGATTGGCATCTCTTCGGGAATTTTATCAGGGCTCTCCACCGCTTTGGAAGGTTGAATTTTCTTTGGTGGAACTTTAAAAATCTTTAACAATTTTTTTGTATACGTATCTCCAGCAGGTAATTCATATTTGGGATCTCGTGCTTTGTACTGCTGTTCGAATGAAAGTATCCTCATGGGAATTGGATAGCTTTGCCCCCCGGCACTGCTCCAAAATACTCCATTCCCAATGATTGGTTCATTGAGGAGGGTACTGAGTAAATCATCACTGAAATGTGCATTCGCTTTTTTCAGTGCCTGCAAATCATATGAGGAGAGCAGATGGAAAACAAACCAGTTATCCCCCTGACTCAATATCTCCCCGGCAATACTTCCCGGCTGTTGCGTTATAAGAACAGCCCCGAGATCATATTTTCGTCCTTCTTTTACCCATTCGATATATGGCCTGGATCCACCTTTACTCCCAAGAACTGATTGAGCCTCTTCAACGACCGCAATTGTTGGAATTGTTTTTGGTTGGGCCTCGGTGAATTCCTGTTGATTGTGATCAAAAATTTTCTGTAAAATTAATCCCGATAAAATTAAACCCGGTTCTCCTCGAAGTTGGGAAATATCGATGATACACAATTTACCTTCTTTAAGAGAATAGAGGAGCATATCCATCATTTGACTGCTGGGATCATGGAGCATTTTGACAATGGTGGTCATATTTGCCCGAGCAGCTGCCATTTCTGCTCCTTGGTCTCCGGTAAGATGTAACAGATTCAACAGTAATGCATCATCTGCTGCATTACCATTTTGATATATTTCATCGACTAATTGTCTCCAGGCATCATCATTGAGACCTTTGAGTTTCCTCACGTTCTGCTGTTCCTGCTTTTCAGGAGATAATGCAATTGAGATAACCTCACTTGGACGCAATCTCCGGATATCGAGTTTTATATCACCAGCTTTGAACGAATCATAAAATGGACTTGGTCCTTTCTTTCTCGTGAAAACTACAACTTTATCCTCGAGTTCCGGGACATCACAGAGACCTGGACGGTTTTTATCATCAGGCCAATAGTACTCGCCATCGGGATCAAAGATGATTGTACCGACGGGAACTTTCCGACCTCCTCGCTTTTCCACAGTGGGGGTTTCTTTATAGAGACTGCTAAAAAGCAATTTATTGAGATTGGATTTGCCGAACCCGGCTCGTGCGAAAACAAATGTTCTGCGGGATACAAGATTCTGGATATGGAACCTCGATATAACTTTGGGATTTTTAATCCTCATCCAAGGTTCTTTAACGAGGCGTGGATCGCCTCCGGTATAGATGAATTCACCAAGGGCGAAAAAGCCAAGTTCGATACCTTGGAGATTGTGTCCGGCCACTTCTTGCAGAAGTTCATCTGAGAGAAACGCAACTTTACTCCCGACATGAGGAAGGCGCCGGTGAGATGCTGCAAAGACTGTTTTTCCATCTACAATTCGAATGATTCCCAGAACTCTAATGTCCACCCGATATTTGAGATATTGTTCTCGTAAGTCCTCGGGGATCTGTCGACCGTCATTTATTGCTCGTATTCCGTAATCTTCACCCGCACCGGAAGCAAGTCGACCTTGTGAGGATATTGATGTAATGCGACCAAGTACTCCCTCATCTTCAGTCTCCAACTGAATTAATAGAAATTGACCATGCATCGGTGTACTTTGGAACTCATTTTTATACGGTAAAACAAGTTCAGCATGGAATTCCAAACCCCCCTCACTGAAACCTCGAAAAATACCTGCAATTTGTTCTTTAGGAAATAACTTCATTCATACCTCCTATTCGCTAAATCCGAATGCAATCTCATAGAATCAATAATTCCTCGTTTTTCTGCCGGTAGAAGCTCCCTGACCGCAGAATAAATTTCATCTTGAAAAATTTCTAAATCAAAGTCGACAATCTGAGCGTAATTATGTGCTTTTTGTAAACACAATGGATAAAAGGGTACAGGAAATCCGTTAATTGCATCATTTAACAGATATCCAAAAATTTTTGCTGCGTTATTACTGTGTTGAGAGAAAATATCTACAGCCCAAATAGGATCTCCACTTAGCTTTCCAAAACGAACAAGGAACATATCACCAGCAACAAATTTTGGTGTTTCGCGTTCCTCCCCTTCGATTTCCGCGCCTCTTCCCCATTCAGCCCATTTATACGCTTTAACTTCAAGTTCTCGAGGAATCTTGACATATCGAGCATCACCTGATGGAAAAGTACCTTCAATTGCCATCGCCAGATTATATCTGGTAATTACATTGCTGTGTTTAGCAATACCGACTAAATACACCCTTCTTTTATCTTCTCGATAGATTCTCTCTATCGCTTCTTCCACATCTTTTCGCCATTTGATGAAATAATCTCCACGGAAAATTTTGCTCCGTAATAGTGCATCACGCACTATCAGTGTATCAGTTGCAAACGATGTGTAACAAATTCTCTCATAGAGAACCGCCCATTCACATAAATCCCGATATACCATCACCCAGCCGGGTTTTACTGAAGTAGGATCCTCTCGCAATTGTTTTCCGGTAGGAATCATTGGACTTAATCGATTGAGTGTTGGTGGATTTACTCCAAGACCTTTTATCATCTTTCCGAGAGCGGTCTTTGGAGTGCCATCTTCATTAAATTGGTTTTTACTCAATTCATCGGTGTCAGTTGTTGGAGAAACAGCATCTAAACAATGCTGTTTTCCATATGAATCCATAACCCTGACAAGCTGAACATAAAAAGGATCAAACATTAATTTATTATTTCCACCATCACTTGCCACTAGAGAGACAGCGGTTGTTGTTCTTGGCTGAATAGTTCGAACGTCACCGGCAAATGATCGAACCTCTCCCCGTAAATCATCAAGTAATTTCTTATCAGATTTTGCTCTATCATTAATCGCTTTTTTTAATGCAGGAAGTTCGTCAAGATCAAACATAATTTAACCTGTGAAAATTGCATGAAGATCGATTTCATTTCGGGCACCACCCAAGTTGGAATTGTTAAACTGTTCAGCTTGTCTCATACCTTGTGGGGGAATACCCGCATCCCTTATGTCTAATATTTCCCATTCTGAATTTTGATATTGTAAAGAATGTTCCAACAACGACTTCGGATCGCAAGCAAGGCTTGGTAATGATCCGAAACGAGTAATCATATGTGCTCCATTTGCACAGACATCGGCGACATTTTTCCAGACTTGTGATAATTCATGAGCAAAACTTGATTCAGAACCATGACATAGTTGTAATTTTTGGGAATAATCGACCTGACTTGTTCCCCCTAAAAACCAGTTTCTAAGCCATTGATCCGAAGTATATGAGCTCATGCCGTAGTAGGGGGGAGAAGTGATAATCCAGTTAAATTTTGTTTTTATCAATCTCGAAAAAGAACACCGGTTATCAGTCTCTAATATTTCACCTTGAATTTTAGGTGGAAGATATGTGAACAAATATTTTGACTTCCGCTCAACAACATCTACAACATTGATTTCCGAAGGAGAGAGATTTCGTTTTTCCCAAAAGTTTATCGCGGAGTTAGGTTTTGTTGCATATGTCCGAGGCATCTGATTTGATAAATAGGAGGGGAGCCCCTTTCTCAAGGGTCCGTGTAACACACCTAACATCAAAGCTCTCAGTGCAATTCTTACATTAGTTGAACAGTCCCTCATAAGATGTTCTCGTAATTTGCAGATCTGGAGAAGAGTTGATGGATGATAGCATAAATCCCAAAATCTTCCTTGAGGTATTTCTTCAGGATCAAAATCATATTCGATAATTTTTTTACATAATTTTGCAACTTGAGAGTATTTTGGGTTTACAAATTTTGCCTGGGCAATGGAAGTAGCTACCGGATTTGAATCGATTCCGATCGAGGGGAGATTCCTGAGTCTTGCCGCATAATTAGTAGTTCCTCTACCACAAAATGGATCCAGTACCCATTCTCCAGACTCAGCATTTGATAAAGAGTTAAAAGGGAATTCAAGGGGGAACATTGTGTAATAGGGACAAATCGCATTAAGCCTCAAAAACGGATCTAATCGATTAGGTAAAGTTGAAAATGGAAAAAGAATATTGATTTTATTGTGATTTTGAGATAATGATACCACAGTATTGTCTGAAACGTATTACATGTTAATATATGCACACAATTATTTTTTTGTACCCCCGACGCTTGCTCTATATATTGCGTCGATGAACGTCAATACTCCCAATTCCATAGCATCACTTCCAGGCCTGCGTTGTCTACATACCCGATCTTGTGAAAAGTCTATACGACTTTTCCTGTGAGAAAGAAAATCCGGAATATGCCAGAGCGGTATGACGAGCAGGTGCCCCTTACTGACCGGGTAGCGGTCCCAGCGGGCATAGCAGAGATCGTTCTTCGCAACGATCTCATCTGCGACGGGATTGCAGAACGGGCAGGTCAAAGGAGGCTCCATGCATCGAACCCCCGGACCTCAATATAATACCTGCATTTCTCCATCAACTTCTGAACGGCAACTTCCTGCCAGACAGATGCCGGGTCGATTACTCCGGTAAGAGAGATTGCGAGTTCGCGATCAAATTTACGGGGATGTTCTTTCTGCAGCAGATTCCAGTAGTGTTTGAGAGCAGATTTTCGTTTTTCGATAAATTCCGGCGAGGGAATCTTATCCCGCTTATCCCTATTTACCTGGTTCGTTACCGGCACCAGGTTCCACAAGTCGTTATTCCTCAGGACCGAGAAGGGGATGAGGTGATCGATATGGAGGGAATCCCTCGTTACCAGCTTTCCGGACCAGACACATTCGAGAACCGGTTGCTCTCTTAAAAGATTATTATAAAATGATCGGGCCGGGATTATATCCCGCTCTGTTATCGGGTAGGTCTGTAGTTTTTCAAGAGCACCAGCCAGGCTGACATTTCCATTACTTGCTGACCGGGTAAACTCTGCCCACTGGAAAAGAACCGCATCCTCACCGGAAATAAAGGAACCCAGAATCTCAAATATCGTATCAAATTCTCTGGACAGGGAATACGTTCCCAAGTTCCGGATCAGGTAATCCCGTTCAACATGAAAATTTCCCGGAGGCATCGCAAACTGGCGATCAAAATCGAAAATAGAATAGTATTCCTTTGTCGCAGAGTATCCAAGGTGTTTCATGGGATATTTTGTAATAGTATTTCTGATTTCCCGGATGAGTGAACGGAACTCCGGGACAATCGAATCCGGGATTGATCCTTTGGTGTAATCTTTATAAAATTCTGAAAACTTTCCATTCCCTGAATAAAAATCAGTAATTTTCTTGAACGTTCTGCGGAAAGAGATCTGTTTTGCAGCCTCCTTATCCTCTCCGGATTTCTGGGGAATATCGCTCTCAATAAACGGATAATAGTAAAGCAGCCATTTCTCAATGAGAAGTCCCAGGGGGAATTCAATCCTGTTGCCTTTCTCGTGTTTAAGGTGCTGGTATTCCTGGGAAATTTCAACTGCTCCGCGGAGGAGAGCATATTTGTATGTTGTGTCCTTGCTGTCCCGCTCAATAATCGTGTTGATCGTTTTGAAATTCTGGAGATCAAACGATTCCATAGTGGAAGGATGTCAGTCAAGGCTCTTGCTCTTTTCTATTTGTGGATGACCGATACGGGGCTAGCCCACGCGGCAATGGGCGAAGCCCCGATGAGCGTCAGACCCTAACCACGCAAATCGGTTCGTGAAATAATCATTTTTTCTTATACAATTTGGTAAAACAATGACTACAAACCGGTTTCTCAAATGATGTCGAAGGCTTTGTTTCAAGTCCACATGCATGGCAGAACTTTTCCTTATATTTTGGATTCTTGTATCTCGCCCAACTTGCATTGCATTTATCACAATAAGGTTTTTGCAGATCAAATACCTTCAATCCGTTCCCACACCGAATGCAGTAAGCAGCTTCTCCGGTAACGATATCAAGAATTTTAAGGATAGTGCTTTTATTGGGAGCGTCAGTCGGCTTGAAAACGGTTCTTTTCATCGGTTTCCGGGAAGGTTCTGCCTTGTATTGGTGCTTGGTTTCAGCAACAATCTTAATCGGGACATATGATTTTGTCTGGGATCCCAGGTGCCCGAGTTCTTTTATGACATCCTCATAAATTTCCGGGTCCGCCAGCTTTGAGAACCGAATCCCCATTTCCCAGTTATGAGTTTGTGAGTGTTCATGAAGGTTCATCGATGTAATCAAACCCTCTTTTTCATTGATATAACATTTTGAATGGAGGTTTTCACAGTGAAGCAAATCTAAGTTTTTCAAGTCGTTGAAAAAAGCGAGATCCTCATCGCTTAATTTAAAATCTGATCGATAGATGATTGTTACAGGTAAATTCTTGTTATCGATACTTCTCAGATAATTTTTCGTTTGAATGGGAATTTTCAGATATGGTGATATTATGCACAATTCCTGATCAGAATTCTTAATTATTTCAGTCAGTGCCGATTGAACACCGGAACCATCTAAAAATTTTGCCATGTATTATCAAATCAGCAATTCATTGCGAATGCCGTTAAGTCTTTGGTTTTACGAATCTATGCTCTGTTCTTTGCAGATATGATAACTGTTGTAGAGGAAAACGATGGCTGGGACAAACATCTGGACCGGCCCAGCCAGTTCCATGTAAGCGGGAGCCCCAAGACTTGGGTGTTCCAAAATATTTTTCCTGAGCTCCTCATACTTCACATTCGTGAGCGGCAATACCCCTGGTGGCCTCACAGCATTTTTTCCAGAATCTCCACAGCATCCCGGGCAAACCCCGGGCATTTCATTGCAACCGCCTGTGATGCATGAGCCGATGTAACCTGCCCAGGATCCCGCAGGTCATACCGGGGAGCTCCGTGCAGTTGATCGATCCGTTCTTTGCCCTGAATGCCGTGATGAACTCCTGCACCAGGGCATAGGTCCTCTCCTTTGCAGCATCATCCCCGGCCGCTGCCTTCCCGTACTTCAGCCCGATGACTATGACCGCACCCGCCATCGCCCCGCAGATGTTCCCGGTCCGGGCAATCCCTGCACCAAAACCGCGCGAGATTTTGTATGCGGTATCGTTGTCGAGCCCCAAATGTCCGGGGGATAGTCCTCTGCCAGACAATTTTATAGCCCTCCGGACAAAACGATGTTTCATGCCACCCGTTTCCGATACCGGCCGGATCTTCATGGAGAAA
>Ga0209777_10003474_pt1 | contig 19512 bp, 45 predicted proteins | sample FrelakmetHBP12HB_FD_187147 | JGI IMG/M metagenome (GOLD analysis project Ga0209777, IMG submission 187147) | Freshwater lake sediment microbial communities from the University of Notre Dame, USA, for methane emissions studies -HBP12 HB (SPAdes)... | ecosystem: Environmental > Aquatic >...
TGTTGTGTATAAGAATGTCCTTGATTCGTTTCGTCATGCGAAGACAGATGATGAGATGATGGATGTCATCAAGAAGTTCTATCCATTGTATAAGCCTAATTCGATGGATACGCTGGTGTATGTCTATAAACGTGCTGTCGCTGATGGTGTCATATCAATACCTGCTAGAGATATCGTAAAGAAAAGAAGAAGGCTCACAAGGCATAAAAAGAAGATGAACGACTTGACGTATCTTCCTATAAAAGAGAATCCTCTGTTTGGAAAAAGCATCAGTAGCACTATTTATTTAAAAGTCTATAAAAGATATGGTGTGCGTCTCTGGAACAATCTGTTGGCTGATACCATGAGCAGGGTGAACTCAGCAAAAGAAAATGCAGTATCAATTGATTGGATGAAAGATACAATTGGTTCTGTGTTTAGTAGTTACAAGATGCCTTTTTCTTTGACAAGGTATAATGCATATGCGATGTTTCTGAGGGAATCAAACCTTGTTACATTGCTGTTGAATGGAAGAAATACGGGGGCGTACATAATTCATCGTGCCCCTGAGATACCGAGGACGATATCGACATAGAGAGATGTGAGAATGAAGAGAGAAACACGAATCGTTATGGAACCGACTGGTGATTCATGTCCGACATGCAAAGGGGAATTGATAGAGACGTATTCAGTAAAGACTGGTTTCTGTCCCCGTTGCATGAAGCATGTGAAGATAGGTTGATTCTATGAAAGATGACGTTCTGATTGTTAAGGATGCGGTTGAAGAGGTTCTGAAGACTGATGAACGCTCAAGGGATGATGACAAGTATCTGATTTTGACTGTTCTGAGGAAGATGGGATTCAACGTGTTCATCCCGTTTGAGAAGCTGGATGTGATGCCATCATTTGAGAGCATCACACGATGCAGACGGAAGTTTCAGGAGAAAGGGTTGTATCCTCCGAATCCTGTCATCGCTGAGAAGAGGAAGGAAGAGGAACAGAAGATGAGACGAATAGATGAGTGGTTGTAGAAATAATAATTGGGGCTGAGAAAAAATGAGCGATGATGGTTATTTACAAAGCAAACTACGAGAAAATAAAGAAGAAATTGATGAAATTAAAAAACAGTTGTTTGAAATGAATTTAACATTGAAATCATTGATAAAATCAAAAGAAGAAACATATCAGTTGGTGAACGAAAAAGCAACAGAAATGAAAACGATGTCGGATAATTTTAAATCAATAGACATCGAAAGCACACGAAAAATGATAACTGATATTGTTCATTCATCATTTAATGCTAAGTCTAAAGAGATGGAAAAAAAAACATTATTGTTATTTAACGATTTTGTTTACAAATTAAAAAAATCAGTTGATTCAGCAAATAGCGAAACGAAAGAAATGGTCGATAAAAGAATCATTTCTTTACTAGAAGAGTTCCTTAGAGTAACTGTTTGCGAAATGATGTTTGATTCGCATGATGCATTATTGAAATACGGTGTGATTAAAGAACCATTTATCTTACAATTTTCATATCTGAAATTGGATTCTGGTATTGAATTGGAAATATTGATTGATTATAAGACAAGGACAGTAAAGTTCTGTAAAGGGAAAGGACTATCAAAAGACATGATACGGAGAATGAAGATAAGTGGTGTGGAACCAAGAGAAAAAAATAGCTACAAGCAGGAGTAGACAAGAGATGAACGTGAGCATTGAAATCAAGGATGTCGCTGGTACTCTCGCAACAATAGATAACGTCCCGTATGATTTGGTGACAGACATGTACAAACAGATTGATTCTGAGAAGGTCATTGTTTGGCAGTTCAACAACAGAGACATCATTCTTAATATGAGGAACATCGTTAACATCATTGTAAAGAAGGAGTGATGCTTGTGCGGTATTGTCCTATCTGTTGGTCTGAACGTAGGATTCGTCATGCTGTCGCTGATGTTCGTTACTGGTGGAAATACAAGGTGAAGAAAGAGCCTGAGCCTAGCTACGCTGAGGTCGTGAAAAAGATAATACAACCTTTGCTTACTGCGATGATTGGTATAAGGGTCATTGATGAGTTGGTGAAAGCCATGGAGGAAAAAGATGACAGAGGAACTAAAGGATGTGTTGAAGCACATAAAGAACTACGCTGACCTGTCTTATGAAGAGAAGGAGAAAGCATTAGAAGGTCTGTATAGCCGTCAGTTGCATTCTTCTCATGCGAGACCGTTAGCAGAGAATCAGAAGGAGGAGAAATGAGGAACATGAAACGGGTGACGAAGATTACTGATGTTAAGAATGACTGGTGCTGGTATAATAAGAATCCGTTGCTGGTGAAGGCTGTTGAGCTTGTCGAGAACATCGAGGTGAAGACGTTGGAAGGAATTGAATACGGGCACATCGGTGATTATCTGATTCAGGGCATCGAAGGTGAACTCTATGTGTGTCGCAGGGGCATCTTTTTTAAGTCGTATGTGAAGCATAACCTATTCCCTGTTGATGATGAACGGGTGATGCGTTGATGACGATGGGTCGGCATATACTCCCAGACAATTATGATTTCTGCTATGCTCGTCATCGAGGCTCGAACATTGCCTTATCAACGTACCCGACTTTCATTCATCGAGGTGAAGCATAATGAGTGATTTGATTAAGAAAGGGGAGGACATCGAAGCTGAGTTGTTCACTGCAACGATGTATGATGACAACGGTGAGAAATCAGATTTACTATTGAAAAAGAAATGGGTTTCTGTATCGTTGTTACTAGAAAATATAAAAGAGAGGAAAAAAGGGCTCATAGATGAACACGAACCATTTGAGGACGATACTTTCGAGTATGGTGCATGGGAAGCATTGAAGTGGTTTGAATCTTTGCTGAAGGGAAAAACAATGGATGAGAAAACACCGTTGGTCCAGATTAAGTGTGCATGTTGCGGTCAGGATTTTTTGATTGCTGATGATTGGAAGAGCAATCTTTGTCCTGATTGTTTGGTTGATAAAACCTTGGAGGAAAAGAGATGAGTAACAACAAAGTGATTCTGTTCTTCTCAGAGGATGGTAATCTTTCTGAAGGTGAATACATTGTTTCTGGTAAAGAAGCGAATGCGATACGGACTCTCCTGGATTTGATGATAATAAATAAAGAATTGAATACTAATCAGAAAAAGAAAGATGAGAAACCATGAAGATAATAAAAGACGGTATCATTGCTTTTACTCGTGATGGTCATCTGATTTCTTTTGATTCCCGTCAGGAGTACGACCATTGCGATTTCAAGGAATTAAACATCTGTCATATCCTAGCATCACCACATGACCTGTATGAGCAGTTCAAGGAACTGGAAGAAACCGTAGAGAAGATGAATGCTAAAAGACTTGTTCAGGAGCATCTATGATGAAACCTGATAAGATTACTAAAGCCATATGGGATGCCCGTGATGAGGATGCTGAAGCGATAATAAAAGTTTGTGAGAAAAAGAAACAGAAGGGAAGTAAATCATGAAGTTAATGATTAGAGACGAATATTATAAGCTGATTAAAGCTGGGAAGAAAATCGTTGATTATCGTGATGCTCATATCACGTTTGTCAACGAGGACACTGGTGAGAAGATGACGAGGAAGGTTGTAGGAGTGAAGCTGATGAGTCACAAGAAGCTTCCCGATGACTTGAAGGATTCGTTGTTGTTCGGTGACGATAAGATAATCGCTTTTGAGTTGGAGCAGGTGAAGACGAAGTGATGATTCCTTGTATCAGGTGTAAGAAACCGATAGAGGGAGCAAAGTCTGTCGGAAGGTTATACTGTGATGATTGTAAAGATGAGATACGAAAATCTTCTCAGAGAGAATATAAGCGAAGAAAGAAGGTGAAGCAGGATGAAATCATCCCTGTTGGATTACGGTTAAATAGTAGCAAGAAGTATTATTGTGAGGAATGCGGTAGTCCGTGTTATTATAAACGCTGTAGGCTCTGTGCTGGGAAGGATAGTGATAAGACGCTTTCAAGGTTGTATAATCGTAGGGGCGTGACGAAGATTGGCGACAGTCGATAAAAGGATGCATACTCGGTTGAACCATGATTTCTTTATGAATAGATTCAAGCATTGTCCGTATTGTAAGGAGGGCTCTGTAATCATCGAGAAAGTTGAGGTAAAAGAAGATGGATGAAATAGAAAAGAGATTCACAGGGAAGATACGGCTCTATGTGAATGATGGATTGTTTGAGCAATCAATGGTAGTTACAACGGAAGTGCATGGTTCTTCTGGAGAGGAGATTTTTTCTAAGACATTGCAGAAGTTTAAGGAATACTCAAAACCAATGGAGTTTAAAGTATCAGAGAAAACAATCAAGGAACACATAAAGAATCTTCTTGATGACAAATGGACTGAGAAAAGAATCATTAATCATTTCAAACGATTTGGTATTGATATCGAACCATATCTTAATCCTCAGAAGAAACTAGAGGTGAAAAAGGATGAGAGCTAAAAAAGAGTCTGAGATGGCTGAGGACATAAGGCTTTTCTGGGGAGCGATGATATGGTATCTTAACGAAAAGGAAAAACAATGACCTGGCTCTGTAGTGAATGCCGTTGCTATAATGATGATAAGAATAATCGTTGTGGCATCTGTCATAAGAAGCGTTGGCGTGTCGAACAGAAGGAGTTGAAACGATGAGTGGTCTCTGGTGGATATTGATAGGGATATTGATTGCTGTTGGTCTGTTCTTGTTTTATCCGAATCTGTTTCATACGTTGGTGTCATGGATACAGTCAGCATTTCATTGGATAATGGGTTTTGTCCAGTCGCAGAATGTAACGAATGCTACAAGGGGTTGAAATGAAAAGTGAACGTATCGTAGTATCAATGCTCATTATCAGCATGACAATTATGTTGACAGCAACGCTTTGCTCTGCGAACACGTTCTATATTGAGGATTGCACCGTAGAGGTAAATGAGCCTTTTACCGTGAACATAAGATGCAACCTAACAGACCAGATACGAGGGTTCGAGTGTGGACTGTTATTCAATAAGACGATACTGAAAGCGAACAGCGTGAATGAGGGTGGATTGTTCAATGATTTCGATATGTTCGAGTCTCCGCATTTCGGTATAATAAATAACTCTGCTGGGATAATAAGAAACATCTATGCGGTTATCCTAGGAGACGGGAGTGCATCTGGAGATAAGCAGATTATCTTCAAAGTGAATTTCACCGCATTGAACGAAGGAAAATCGTATATCGGTCTCTATGGTGTTGGCATAGTGAATGATACTCAATATCTTCCTGTCGATGTAATCAATGGAACCGTGATGGTATCAGGGTTGTATCATGAACCGTCACCACCACAGACTGTTTCGGATGAACCAGTGAAGCAGAAAGACCCAGTAATAGATATGACAAGCACGGTCATAATAATCCTGGTAGTTGGATTCATCATTACATTTATATTCAGCAAATTTATATTATGATGTTGGTAGAAGAGGAAAATAAGAATAATCATGAAAGATAGAATGAGCGTGGAAAAAATGTCAAATTGGAAAAACATTCGCTCTCCTGATTTCCCTTACCCCTCATCCTCTTCTACCAATCAATAATAGTAGTTGAGGTGTGATGTCTGAACATATCGTGACAGAGGAGAAACATGGTTGATTATTTTGCTATAGGTCTACAAGGATTCTCTACAGGGATGGGAGTCATTTTTGCGAATGAGGTATGGAGTTATTTCAAGAAGTATCGTGAGCATATGAAGAAAGGAGTGAAGACGATGCTGGGGAATGGTTTCCAGTATGGGAAGGTCCCATGATGGATAATCTGATGTTTTACACTTGGTTTATTTTGTTCATGGTAATTGTAATTCTGAATATGTACACACTCGGATGTGGAATGCTTCTGCACGAATTTATTTGGGAAAGTCTGCCGAGTAGTTTCACTGAACCATTTGAGAAATGGTGGAGGATGAAACATTGACGAAGAAGGAGTACACCATGAACGAGATAGTACAGGTTCTTATTGACAATGGTTATGAAACGATGGGGTGGAAGGGGAGTCATCTGAGATTGAAACGTGGTCATGTAATAATTCATGTCTCACGTAATGTTAGACTTAATTTACATTACACGCATTCTATTCTGAAGAAAGCTGGTATCGAAAAAGAAGTTTTAGATGAATAAGGTCACAAGGAAAGCCATGAATATCACAGGGATGAACGGCATGACTTTCTTAATCTCCAGGCTGATGAATCCATCTAGTTTGTATTTATCTATTTGTTTTTCTGTGAGTCCATGCATGAAGTTGTCCCCGTAGAGGACATCACCGACTTGGACTTTATCTATTGGGACATTTGCTCTGAACCCATGGAGTATGCCATCGAGCGATGTGTCTTTTCGATATTTCAACATATAGTATGTCGCCCATGGTATTGAGATGATTCCCATTGAGACGAGGAACGTCTGGAAGACATAGAAGTTATGGAAGAACAATGCGAGTGCTCCGATGACCATGGAGTCTCCTATCCCGAATCCACCTTTTGAGAAAACGCTGATTCCCATGAAGAGTATGAATGCGAACAAGAACAAGTATGTGGTCTGTAATCCAAGTCCACCGATGATGACGATGTAGAAGCAGACGAGGATGTAAAGAACAATGACGTGGAGTGAGCTGATGTCCCTTCGTCTAATATCCTCTAAACTTGCGTGGAATAAAATTGATGCAATTAAAATAGTAAAAATATTTCCAATGATTAAAAATATCGATTCCATACTGCTTGGTATGTAATTATACCTATTAAACAATAACTATTTATATAGTATATAGATTAAAATTATTATGAAAAAAGGTTCACATCATACTGAAGAATCTAAACAAAAAAATAGATTGAATCAGCCTGATAAACGAGGAGAAAAAAATAAGATGTGGGGTAAACATCATTCAGAAGAAACTAGAAATAAATTACGTTTATTTCATTTAGGAAAACATCCATCTGAGGAAACACGAAAAAAGATGAGTATGAATAACACTCGTCATATGTTGGGTAAGCATCCTTCTGATGAAACAAGAAAAAGAATGAGTGATAATCATGCGGATGTTAATGGAGAAAAAAATCCATTTTTCGGTAAAACTCCTTGGAATAAAGGATTGAAAAATTGTTTTTCAGATGAAGCAGTAAAAAAGATGAAAGAAGCAAATTTAGGTGATAGACATTATAGTTGGAAGGGAGAGGATGTTAAATATAAAGCTCTTCATAATTGGTTGAAGAGAAATAAACCGAAAGAAAAGTGTTGTGAATTTTGCGGTTCGGTAAAAAAAATTGAGTTGTCAAATATCTCTGGTGAGTACAAACGAGATATCAATGATTATCAATGGTTATGTCGCTCTTGTCATAGGAGATATGATTATATCCTGAGGCAGACAAAGTAAACATTAGTAATATCTGGTCTGTTCTGCTGTGCGTGAGGTTACATCAGATGGGACTTGACCATAGGTTCTTTTTGCGTAACCTGTTTTCACTCTGTTGCCACAATTAGGACATGAGGTGACTGGTTTGTCTCTTGTGTATTCCCATGTTTTTCCACAGCCAGTGCATTGAATTTTTACCATGGTTACATAGTATCGTTGTCGTTCTTATTAACATAATGCTTATATAGTATATGTAGATTATATGTCAGCAGGTTGAATACGATGGGTGAACAAACAGAAGAGGATAAACAAAGCCAGGATATCGCCATCCTGAAGAATCAATACAAAAGTGTTTGGTTGGCATATACTAATTTACGGGATGAGAATAAGAAGACAAACAAGCGTCTATGGAATCATCTTTATTTCACGAGATACATCCTGGGAAGCATTGGTTTGATTGCATTGTTCATCACTGTCTTCTTGTTTGGTGCATACGCTTTTTTCAAGAGCATTGGGGGTGGTGATTTTGCTTTTAGTGATGAGTTGAGTAAAGTCCATTTCTATGGCATTGCTATTATAGGATGGGTCGTGATGCTGTGGATTATCGTCCTGTCTTGGTTGTATTTGTTTTTCTGGTATGATAAAAGAGATGTAAAGAGATGTGAATGAATATGGCGAAAGAACAAGAACCTGAGAGATTCCCATTAGGGAGATACATAATAATAATTGGAGCTGTTGTTGTCGCTATCTGGTTGTTGATAGCTTGTGTTGTGACTGTCCCAGCAGGGAGCATTGGTGTTGATGATACGTTTGGTGTCGTCAGTGACAGTACTCGTGTTCCTGGCATAAGTTTAAAGAATCCGTTCACTGCGGTTCATGTGTTTACTGTGAAGACTCAGGAGTTGTTGGAGTCATCATCTGTTCCATCGAAGGAAGGTCTTATCGTTTCATTGGACGTAAGCATCTTGTTCCACATGCAGTCGAACATGGCGAATCAGGTCTACAAGACGATTGGTGATGATTACATCAACATCTTCATTGTCCCTCAGTTGCGTTCTTATATCCGTGAGATAACAAGCAGGTATGAAGCAAAAGCTCTGTATACGACTGGTAGGGATAATATCACAGTGGAGATATTCAATGCATTGGAGCCGAAACTCGCTGAACGTGGGGTAGTACTAGAGAAGGTGTTGTTGCGTGACCTTCGTCTTCCTGGGACCGTGACTGATGCCATTGAACAGAAGTTGAAGGCTGAGCAGGAGGCGTTGCAGATGCAGTTCGTATTGCAGAAAGAAACACTTGAGGCTCAACGTAAGACGATAGAAGCTTCTGGTATAGCAAGTGCACAGAAGATAATAAACAGTAACTTGACTGAAGCATATTTGAAGTGGTATTGGATAGGGGCTCTGAAGGAAGATAAGAACGTCATCTATGTTCCGATTGGTCAGGATGGTATTCCTATCATGACGATTCCTGTGAATCCGAAATGATGGTCTATGGATAATCGTGAGGGGTGGGACATCCATCAAGTACTCTGGGAGATACTGATACTGGTTGTCGGTATCTTCTCAGGGTTATTATTGCGTGAGTATTTGAGGAGACGTAAAGGGAAGAGAGGTGGTGTGAAACGAGCGGTGAAGAAGCGTTAAGTAATCTTACGAATGCTACTGGTATTTCATCAGTGAATAACTTGATGAATACGATGATGCTGTTCATACCATTGTTATTTATCATAGGATTCCTCATGATTGTTGTCGGAATGTTCACTGGGTTTGATGTAGATGGTTTAGGTGGTTTAGGTTATTCAATAAGGAGATACTGGTGGGTGGTCGCATTGGCGTTAATTCCGATAGTTGTGATATTTGGATTCAATTTCGACTGGATTCTTATCATCGGAATGCTTGTTCTTTTTTTAATCTTTGGAGCTGTGTTCTTCTGGTGGATGGAGAATGATTTTGAAATGCCGAAGGGAGACCCCATCAAACAGGGGATAAAGTGGCTGAGGAAGAATTTCAGATGGTAGGAAAGCTGTTCAGCAGATACAGGATGCTCTTGTTGCTTTCTTCAGCTTGGATGATGGGGACTGGTTTTCGTTTTATCATGATGCGTCATGATGAGATATACACATACTCATTATTTGATAAGTTCTTCGACTGGGGAATTTTATTCTTCCTGGGAATACTATTGTTTATATTGACTGTATACACTTTTTTAAAGGAGAAGAAGATATGAATCCAGAGATAGTAACAGCTATACGAAATGCTTCCATTGGTTTTATCATAGGTTTTGTCTTCACATTTATCGGAAGGAAAATATGGAGAAGATGGATGAAGAAATAATCACAGGGATGACAATTCCTTTCACAAAACCCTGGGTAAAAAAAATATTGCCATTCATCATTGGATTCATTATAGGTTATGGATTGGAGGTATTGTTTAATTTTAAAAAGGATGAGATTGTGTATTTTGGAATATTAATTATCTTGCTATTGGGAGGATATCTCGTTTTCCATTATCTGTTTTTATATCGGAAGTAATCATCTATTCCTTCCTGTAGTTTCTTCTGTATCATTATTTTTAATCGTAGGAAAATGACTCCTTTGTTTATCTCACGGATGCGTGGTTTGCCAGGAAGGATAAAGATACCGAACATCTCGTAGACCAGGAAGAGAGTGGTGACTGGGACCCCGAGGCTGATGGTTGATATGAACGCTGGGTCAGCATCAGCTCCACTGTTTGATGAGACGTGCATGTCTCCCCAGTGGCTCCAGAGAAAGAATGAGAGAAAGAATAAAACAAAGAGCAGGATGGTGAGAACATAATCGGTTCTGGTTCTATCCAATGGCATGAACAAAGAAATAGTTATATAGGTTATAAAACATTACGGTGCTTGTGAGTGAGAAGAGGTCTTATACGACTATTGCCCTCTCTAAGAAGACGTATGCGAAGCTTCTTGATAGACGGCATGGTCTTGAGAAGAAATCAGGGAAAAGCCTCAGCTTCAATGATGTCGTTGAGATACTCTGCATCAACGGTGGTGAATGATGCCGTTTGACTCTGAGTTCCAACGAGCTGATGGAGGTACTCAGACCTATGGGGATGATATGCGTAAGTATCTCCGTGAGCTGAGCGATGCATACGAGTTCTTCATCGAAGAGAAGATGAAGCTTCATTACGATGAAGAGCTGTTCACGGAATGTCTCGCTTCGATGATTACCATCATGTCTCATCTGCTCCCAAAGCTGTCTGGTGGTGGGACGAAGACTGAGAAGGTTTACAAGGAGTTGAAGACATATGAGCACTGGATGGATGATGTGATGATTCCGAAACTGTCTGAACGTGGTCGTGTCACTGCGTTGTACAAGCTTATCCTGGAAGCATACGATTTGCTTGGATTGAGTTCATTAGGATGAATGATGTATGAATCGAATAATGATTAGGAATCCAAAAAGGAGATGTGATGACTGTGGCGTGTTTGTTACGAATCTGCGTAAACATCGAGCTAGGAAAAGATGCAAAGCTGTTATGGAGAGAAGGATGAAATGAAAACTATTCCATTAACAAAAGGTAAAGTCGTATCAGTTGATGATGAGGATTACGAAGAATTGAATAAATATAAATGGTGTGCAATAAAAGACCATGGATATGATAGATGGTATGCACAACGAGCTTCTAAAGATACAAATGGAAAATATAAAATTATAACAATGCATCGTCAAATAATGGGTTTCCCCATAATGAAAGAAATTGACCATGTGAATCGGAATGGTCTTGATAACCGTAGATGCAATCTGAGACAATGCAACCATTCTCAAAATAAGAAAAATAATAGTAAATATAAAAACAACACTTCTGGATTAAATGGAGTGTGTTGGAATAGATATGCAAAAAAATGGAGGGCATCTATTTACAAAGATAAGAAGCATGTTCATATAGGATATTTCAATGATAAGGAGGAAGCTGGTCGTGCTGTTGATGGGAAAGCCTTGGAGTTGTTTGGTGAGTTTGCAGTGCTAAACTTTCCAGAAACGAAAGGAGAATGAAATGAGAGATATCACTAAAAGCAATTACACGAAGGAGAACATCGCTGGTATCCTCATAATCCTCTCGATAGTGGTCATCGCATCGGTCTGCATATATTTCCTTTGGGGTAGATAAGATGGTATTGAAGACGACCTGCTGGGATTGTAACAAGAAACAGAAAGAGTTTTGTCGGGCTCATAGCACAACAAAGAACTCAAGCGTTTGCGAGTCTGTCCAGATTGAGGATTACATTGGAGCTAAAAAGAAACTGAAAGGAGAATGAAAATGACCATGTTGGTGTATGAGAAACTTGATGACTTCATCGAGAAGTTATGTACGTTGGAAAAAACGACTGTCATCTACATGACCGTCATCCATGCAAAAGCTGGTGATAGTCATGTTGCTTCAATACGGATACAGTATGCTGATGAGAACCTGTTGTTCCACACGTTCAACTACACAGATGGTATAGAGTCTGTGAAGATATTGAACTCTCAGGTGCTTGAGCTTATCCCTGATGATGGTTCAAGGAAACAGCTTGTGAAGAACTACGAGGAAGACATCAACGATTTTGAGGAGTCAGTGAAGACGGAGTATGAGAAAGCGAAAGCGGTGTTCGTACAGCTCGGATATGCAAAGATTGTGAATGCGTATGCGGTGTAGGAGGTTGATGAGGTGAGGGTCCAATATAGCCAGGGTGATATTCCTTTTCAGACGAGACGTGAGTTTGTTGCTGACCTTATCGGCTATAAGCTTCAGAATGATTTGAAGACCAGTCAGAAGCTCAAGGCGATATCTGGTGACCGTAAGTATCTTTCTGCTATTGTGAACGTGGCTCGTAAGTCTCCATCTACCATGGGGATGACGATTGATACGGTGATGAATGGCATTGAGACTGCGTTGGGAATGGAGATTTTTTCATTCAAGATTAACGGTATAGACCCGTTCAGCTTCATACAGGAGCAGTTGAAATCAAAGGAGTTTGTTATTGAGGTCTACATGAATCCATTGTACTTCAGCAGTCAGATTGCTTTACGGGAGGCAATGCCAGGGTTCAGGAAGAAACAGTTGGATGAGAAATCAATTGAAGAAAAGATGAATCGGTTGAGGAACGGCTGGATGTACGAGTTCGAGCGGAAGACAAAGGAATATATAGACATGAGTAAATGTCAGAAGAAGATACTGGAGGAATGAGAACATGTGGATGAATGGGGTGGAGTATCAGCTTGTGGAGAAAGGCTCGATTGAGAACACCTTTATTTTCGGGATGGTAATAGGTCTGCTCATCGTTGGCTCTTTAGCATATCTGTATTTCATCGGGAGGCGTAGTGTCTTCAGGAAGTATTATCGTCAGCTCGATGAGGAGACCCGTAAGAAGGTAGAGTGTATCGTCTCACGGATGAGAGATGATGCTGATGCGTTGGCGAATCAGACGAACACGAGTTTTGCGAAGGGTCTGGCGAATGAGTTTCATTCGTTAATCTATGAGCTGAAGAGACGCTACAATTAACGAGCATGGAGCCTGACGTGGGAATATACTAAGCAAAGCTCGAATGCGTGTACGGGCTTTAAAAACGGTTTGTTTTATTGAAAAATTATTTATACCTGGGACAACAGATATAGGTATTGTCCGAGGGGAATGTGTAGCAACAGCTATAGCTTGTTACACATTCTGCTCACAGTAAAAATTAGTAATAATTATTTTCTCTGGTGTCAATCCTTTTTTTATGAGGATGTTTACAAGTATATTCTCTGTTGAAATCCTTAACTTCATTGGTGACTATTTCTTTACGTGTTGTATCATATTTTTTGTAAAATGGTTTCTCTGCTTGTAATGCATATCTGTGTCCTCGCTGGTGCGTGTCATTTTTTGTGCTTCGTATAGCTTCAACAAGCTCATGAACATAAACGGTGTCTCTTGCTTCTGGTCTTTCATAGACTGTTTCTGGCATCATGATGATTGTGCTTTTCATGTTGCTTCTACTTTTTTCTTCTTTATCAGGGTCATATACATATGTCTGGATACCTTTTCCTGCCCATCGTGGAGTCCTCTGTCGAGCAGTGCATTCGGCTGGTTTCCATACATAGAGCTTTGGTTTTTCTTTGAGAGTTCCATGTGCGACCCGTGTAGCAGTCCGTTCAACGTAACCAGATAGTGCTCGTCTTCTTTCAACATGCATCCGTGTATTTGGGAATCTTTTTCGTAATCGTTGTCGTACCATTTCTTCTTCAGTGATTCCTTTTCTCTGTTCACGCATAGCAGTTATTTGACTGCTTCTTCTAATTCTGCCGTGTGATGGTACATTCATAGTAATCCTTTCTTCTTTGTTCGTGTTCCTGTAATCTCACCGTATTTGATAAGAAATGAGTCTTCCTCTTCTTCCTCTTGTTTATTTCTCATTATTGTTTTCTCCTTAGAGTGACATGATTATTTGAATGATGATGATTCCTATGATGGAGATAATCATGATGGTTATCAATCCTTCTTTTGTTGCTCCGACAGTGAATGCAATTCCGATGATTGTTACAAGGATGGCGATGGCGATGAGTAATTCAAGTATGTCATGTGTGAGATAATGAGCTGTTCCTGATGATGGGATTGGCATTGCTTCTGTTGTAAACCTGTAAGTATGACTCACTAAAGTATGCGTCCCAGTATCAGTGACATCAACATGCCAAAGGTAGGTAGTACTATAATTGAGTGGATTTGTTATATTGCATATCTTCGTACCGTTGGTATCAAAGATTACTCCGTTAACTCCGATTACTGGTAATGTGACAATATCCCAGTCAATCGTATCGCCATCTTGGTCGTTGATGTTTAAAGAAAGACGACCTAGCGATACTGATACTCCTGTTGCGTTGTTGTGCGGTATCGGATTGGAGGAGATAGCAAAATGATTCGTGGTAAACGTATACGTGACTGAGGTGTTCTGTGAAACTGAATCATTCGCAATGACATACCAAGTGTATTTCGTATTGTAGGTTAGAGTGAGAGGAAATGAGTTGAGACTTACACCGCTTGGTATGTTGAATGCTATTGATTGCAGAATGCCATTCAGATAAAAACGAACTGTCATGTTATCGCCATCGGGGTCGGTAACATAACAGGATAAGAGCTGACCGAGTAACGGCATATTTCTAGTGTTGTTTGCTGGAGAAAGGTTTGTTGGTTTATTTGGAGTTGTTGCTGATACGATATTGTTGAAAGAAAAACAGCATGGAACAAGGAGAGAGAATATGATTAGTAATGGTAGTATTGTCTTTGTCTTCAGCATGTCTCACCTTATTCGGTTGTGTTAATACTGGTTTCCGAACATCCTGATTTTGTAGGGTATTATCTTTCCGCAGTGGTAGCATTCCCAGGTGAGGTAGAACAGGTTGTGGGATTTCGTCATGTTCTTTCCGCAGTCAGGGCATTCCATTTTAGTCGAATCCTTTTCCGCAGTTGAGACACTGGTGCATGTTCTTCTTATAAGAAAGAAACAGAGCGTTGTCCATCACCTTGTCGCTTCCGCAATAGGGGCATTCTTTTCCATACATAATGTTTTACTCCTTATAGGTATTCAATCTTTGGTTCGTATTTGGTTTTGTATTTCTTTGGTATAACAAGTATTTCGATTTCCTTTGGTTTGCGTTTCTTCATGGTCCTTTCCATTCTTTGCGTTTGCCTTTTCCTGAGTGGTATTGTTTCTTGAGTGCAGTGACATCATCGTATTCGATATCAAAAGGAGTTGGGAACTCTATGTTCGGGTCGTAGACGATATCGTTGCGTATCCACTGTTTCTTCTTCTTTGCCATTATTCATCGTCTCCGTTTCTTTTCTCGTTTGACTTCATATTTAATATCCTTCTCTGGAAAGTAACCTAGTACATCGAGTGAGTGATACGGGTCTACTGTTTCCCATTTCTTATATTTCTTTTTCTTCGCCATCAGTATTGCCTCATCTACATTTCATAGCCTAATTTTGAACCGCACTTCGGACATTTTGCTTGTCCTGTCCATCGGTCATGGTAAGGTTCTTTTGCTTTGTGTCCACAGTCTGCACACATCCATGTCATCAATAATACCTCACTGGTTTCTTTTTGTTCCCGTTGCTTGAGCCTAGTCCAAGGTCAAGCTGGTTGCTTTCTCCGAACAGCTCTGCTGATTTGTTGGTGAAGAACTCTTTAGGCTGTGCTGGTGCGAGTATGTCTTCTTGTGGTTTCTCACCGAAGTCCATGGCAACCCGTTCAGCAAAGCTAGGTGCTCCCTCAGCGAACACTGGTAATCGTGTACGTCCCCCTGATTGACCCTGTGTGAATCCTGATTGTATCCGTATTGGTCGTTGACGACTTACTGCTTTTCTGAGCCGTTGTGCTCCTGCTCGTGGTATGTTCTTAACCGTCTGTTCACCTTCAGACAGCATTCGTTCACCGAGTTTCTCAGCACGTCTCATAGCCCGTGTGCGTACTGGATGAGCCAGTTCACGCTCCTGTCTGCGTAGCTCGATTTCTTTTTTCTTGAGTTCAACGACACGTTCACGTTGTTCCAGTTGTTTCTTTTTTATCCCAGAGTAGTCTCTATCGAAGTTCCTGTCAGCTTCTTTTTTGTCTCGTCTTCGCTGTAGATAACTAGGTCTGTCTTCCTCGTAGCTTAATGGAGATACTGGTTGAGCACTGGTTTCATTGCTTATGAATTTACGTCTTGCCATAATCAATCACATCTGATTATTTTTTTATATCCATTTTCCTGGCATGTCGCTACGATTCCGCCTGGACTCGTAATACGTCTTGTGTGATTTCTTTGCTCTGCGTTTACCAGGTTTCATGGCTTTTATCTTACGGTCCATAGCGACATTTGTTTTTCCTGTCTGATGATATTTCTTTCTATAGCTTGGCATAATTATTCTTTTTCTCCTTTAACAGTTTGTGTATCCGTGGCAATGAGGACATATGGTGTACATTGTGTATGGTCCGACATCATGTGTTGTTGTTTTTCCACAGACATCACATTTGATTCTCATTTTGACATTTGGTTTACTATACCCCATATTTACCAGAGGCTCCCGAATAATCCTTTTGATTCCAGTTCATCGTAATCGCATGATTCGCAACGGTAGTATCCTTTATGTTTCCCTGAGTATTGGACTAGCTTATCTCCACAGTGAGGACATTTGTTTTTAGTCATCATCATCCTCTTCGATAACCCGTGCGTTTTGATGAGTTAAGCAACAACGGTCAGCATATTTTTTTGCGTTCTTTTTTTTCTTGAATGATACCGTGGATGTTACTCTTTTATCTCCTCTGTTATATCTTACTCTATACATTCTTCATCGTCTCCTTTTCTTTTTTGGGTGAAGGGCATCTATCTTTGATTGCAGGTTGGTCAGTTCTTCGTTCTGCCTGGCGATTCTCCATTCCATTTCTTCCCTTCTCTTTTTTAATATCCAGTCTTCAACCATTCTTTCATCGCTTCCGTTTCTTGTTTTCCGCTTTCTTGATTCTGCGTTCTATTCTATTTAATTCAGCTTCTTTCTTAGCTAGGGCTTTCTCGAATCTGTCGAATAATGCTTTGGTGTTGTTTTTGCTCATTCTTCATCGTCTCCTTAATCTTGTGTCCATTCCAGAGCATCAATGGTCTGCCAGTCTTCCTTTCTTCCTCTCTTCTTGAGGAACAGGATGTTCTCTTCTATCTCTTCTTTACTTTTTCCTTTTGTCATGGTTCACCTTATTTTCCTGAATTGTATTTTTGCCCGTCTCATCATTGTTCTTACGCCTGGCTCAGTAACAAGCCGTCCTGATTTGTTTTTAGCATATATCTGTACTTTTCCTTTTGTGACTTTTTTCCAGAGAGTATTGCCACCTGAATCAGTATGGAGTAATGTTGCTTTACTCATTCTTTATCATCCCTCCCTATAGTCCTGTGATGATGCTGATGACGATGATGCCGATGATGGAGATGAGCATGATGGTGATAAGACCTTCCTTTGTGGCTCCAACGGAGAAAGCGATTCCGATGATTGCCATAAGTATCGCAACAGCAATGATGATAGAGAGGACATCATGGGTAAGGTAATCTGTTGTTGTACCAGCAGTCGTTGTAGTGTATGAGAAACCAAAGTTGTCATAGTATCCATGAACGGATGTTCCAACGACACCACTAAATTCAAGTTCATTGAAGTTGTCGGGATGAAGGAGCATGGTGTACCATCCATAGTCTTTCTGAAGAGCACCAGCTTTGTTGTATATCCTTGTGTCCGTCTTTCCATCTGTCCAGTTGAACAGCATGGTGATACGGTATGCTGTGTTCTGGCTCAGATACACAAAGCCGTTGCTTGTGACGTTCACGACACTCGTATTCCGAATATTGTATATGGTGATATACTGGATTGTTTCTTCTACACCAGGGACGGGGGAGCCATAATATGTGATGATGTTTTTGATGTCACTGGCATTGTTGAGTTTTGATTTAATGTAAAACCAGAAGGTTACCTCTGTGTATGCTTTTTGTGTGACATTGATATCAACCAATGCAGTCGCACCTGTTGTTGATGTGAGGTTTAATTCTTTGTTACCATAGATGACTCCTTTGTTTGTGACACTGACGTTATTCATCCATCGGTAATATAGACTGTAAAAAGTTCCAGCAGGAGCATGGTTTGTTTGCTGTGATTCAAATGTTTCTTGGTTGGTCGTAGTGGTAGTCACTGCGAGAACAGGGATGCAGACAAGGGTTACAAAGATGAAGAGACCTGCGTATAGAGTTAATGTTGTTCGTTTCATGATTTCATCACTAGGTAATGAAATCATGTTTGAATTATAAAAACTCTAGCAGACGGTCTTATTGTACTGGTGGTAATCTGCTGAGAACATCGCTGAGCTGGGTATGCAGTACTTTTATCTGACCAGCCAGGTCGTTCTGATTGTTCATGTTCATGTATCCCATGCCGACCCCGATGACCGAGATGATGATGATGATGAGCAGGTACATGTCCATCGTCTTCTTCAGGAACATTGCTTTGGCGAGTTGGTTATCGACCCAGGCTTTCAGTGTGCTACCAAGCTCCAAAGGATTTATCCCTTCACGTCTATCACGAGCTAGACTGAGTGGTTGCATACTATCAAGGTCAACGAACAACACAGGGACCGTATCAATCAGGGTGATGATGCTCTCAGGGTCTATCTTTGATTTCTCAACGATGCTGTCTCCATCCTTGCTAAGCTGATATACATGCTCCTTTGTAATCACCCATGTCTCGTTCTTTTTCCAGACGAGCCCCTGGTCGAAGTTCTTTATCTTAGATATAATCTTCTGTCCTTTGCCTACGAAGTTGATGATGCCGTAGTTCTTATGGCTTATCTTCTTCAGCATCTTGCATCGAACATATGGGTCTAGTGTCGCCCATCCGATAATCATGCCGACTGGCAGAAACATGAAGCTACCAAGCATGAGCACGATGATGATTACCCATTGGTCGTGGATGATGTATTGTAGACTCATAAGGAAGAACAAGCCGATGATGCCAAGGGTGAATACCATCCATTGTTTGCTTTTCGTCCCCTCGGTTTCTTTAGCGAGGATGAAGTTTCTCTCCCTTCGTGCGAACTGTAATCTATGTTTCTTGTTCGGCTTGTTGTAGACGGAATCAATTACTCTCTGGTCCTCAGCAGGTGGTATAGTATCTTTTTTATCATCTGCGAGTTCATCGGTTCTCATCGTGACCATCTGAGCTTTTTCCTCTTTTGCTTTCTGGTTCTTCAGCTCAGCGATTTTCCTGTCAAACCCAGAGGTTGCAGGGAGTGGTATTTTTGTAGAAGTTTTTGGTTGGCTGATAGTTGTTTTCTTCTGTTTGAGTATTTCATCAAAATTAGTCATAGATGTTCCCTCCTCCCTCTCCACCGCCCTGTGGTTGCAGGTAGTCCATGAACCGTTTACGTTTTCCACCCTGTTTCTTCTGCTGTCGTTTCTGCCAATAAGAGAAGCTCTCGAACTGTTGTTGCTGTGGCTCAAGGAATGATTGCAGGTTACGCTCAGTGCCACCCAACGCACTCGTCAACCTTATCTGACCGACCCAGGGGTAATACAGGTTGTTGAACAGGTCCATGACACCTTCGCTACGAAGCCCCATATCAAAAAGCCTG
>Ga0209777_10003475_pt1 | contig 19504 bp, 18 predicted proteins | sample FrelakmetHBP12HB_FD_187147 | JGI IMG/M metagenome (GOLD analysis project Ga0209777, IMG submission 187147) | Freshwater lake sediment microbial communities from the University of Notre Dame, USA, for methane emissions studies -HBP12 HB (SPAdes)... | ecosystem: Environmental > Aquatic >...
AAACTGGGCGGCATGAGCATTATCTGATGCTGGTTATATTCTTTGAACTTCGCCACGGCTGCCCTCCTTGCCGTCTATTTTATACCTTTCACATACCCATTGGGAGAGCTATTTTCGGACAGCCTCAACGGGTGGAATGACATATGGAAGAATCCACGGATTGGGGGGGTACGTGCGCTTGCAAAAACACGAGACGTGTGATAGAGTCGCTACACTTGAATGTCATGTAGTGTTAAGATTGGCCCGTGAGGGATTGCTTTGGTGTCATGCTGATCGGTCTGGGGTGATGGGGGTGAAGGACAGTAGCTATGGCAAACTTGAAAACAAGTCAAAACGGAGAGCGCAAGCCTCAAGTTATTGTTGCCATACCCTGCTTCAACGAAGAGCGGTTCATTGGAAGCGTAGTCTTGAAGGCCAGGAAGTATGCAGACAGGGTGCTGGTCATCGATGATGGGTCAGCAGATGCCAGCGCCGAGATTGGCAGGGATGCCGGGGCAATAGTATATAGGCATGAATGCAACAAGGGTTATGGGGCTGCCATCAGTACGGCTCTTCAAAAGGGCCGTGAACAGAAGGCAGACGTTCTGGTAATACTGGATGCTGATGGACAGCATGACCCGAAGTATGTCCCCGTGTTGGTAAAGCCCATCCTTGATGGCCAGGCAGATGTCGTGGTCGGCTCGCGATTCCTCGGAGAGGCTCAGAGGGGACCCTTCTACCGTCGTTTAGGGCAGCGCGCTTTGACGGTGCTTACCAATCTGGGATCAGGGCACAAGCTCAGCGATTCCCAGAGCGGCTTCCGGGCCTACTCTGCCGAAGCGCTCAAGGTACTGAACCTGAGCGAGACCGGGATGTCAGTAAGTTCGGAAATCCAGTTTGCCATAGCCAAAAGTGGTCTAAAGGTAGTTGAGGTGCCCATAGCTGTCTCTTACATGGATAAGGCCAAGAGGAATCCGCTGGGGCACGGAATGAATGTTCTCAGCAGGGTGCTGGTTCTGATCAGCTTGAGGAATCCGCTGGTGCTGTTTGGAATACCGGGGATTATGCTGCTGTCGGGCGGGCTGGCATTAGGTGTCCGTGTGCTGAATATATATGGCAGGACCAGCCAATTTGCCATAGGTAATGCCTTGGGGGCCATACTGCTTTGCATGGCAGGCATTCTGGCGCTGTTTGCAGCGCTGATGCTGCAATCGATGAAGGAACTCATGCGGCGGGAGTGGGAACATTTCGAGAAGACAGATGTACAGATGTATGATGCTGGGGTAGACAAAGACAGTAACACATGAAGGTGCTCATTAATCAAGAAACAGACTGGCTCAAACGGTATTCCGGCCAGCAACATCATCTGGCAGAGATTCTATCGCTGAGAGGACACGAGGTTCGAGTTATTGATTATGAACTTCTATGGAAGACTCAGGGCAAGAGAGAACTGAGTTCCAGGCGAGAAATATTCCACAACGTGTCGAAGATATACCCGGCTGCTGGAGTCACTGTAATCCGCCCTGGCATTATCAAGTTCCCCTTTCTGGATTATGTTTCGCTGATATTCTCCCATAGAAGGGAGATTGATCGGCAGATTAGGGAATTTTCTCCAGATGTGATTGTTGGCTTTGGCATTCTAAACAGTTATCTAGCTGCCAGGGCGACCAGAAAGAGCGCGGTTCCCTTCATTTACTATTGGGTGGATGTGCTGCATACTCTGATACCTTTCAAACCTTTTCAATCCATCGGGAAGATGGTAGAACGAGCAGCCCTGAAGCAGAGTGATACTGTGCTGGCCAACTGTCGTGCCCTCAAAGACTATGTGGTAGAAATGGGAGGCCCGGCCGAGCGCACCTACGAAGTGAGCGAAGGTATCGACCTTGAGCAATTTGATCCGGGTACAAGCGGCAAAGAAGTAAGGGAGCAATATGGTATCCGTAAGGATGCCCTTGTCCTCTTCTTCATGGGCTGGCTGTATCGTTTCTCCGGTCTGAAAGAGGTAGCTCTTGAACTGGCGCATCGGGGAGATCATAACCTCACACTTCTTGTTGTGGGACAGGGAGACCTGTACGAGGAGTTGCAGCAGATAAGAAAGAGGCATAGCCTCCAGCAAAGGCTAGTACTGGCTGGCGAGCAACCATATCATGAAATCCCGGCGTTTATCGCTGCGTCGGATATCTGCATTTTACCAGCCTATCCTAACGAGGAGACGATGCAACACATTGTCCCTATAAAGGTCTATGAGTATATGGCTATGGGCAAGGCAGTAGTCTCTACCAGACTGCCCGGTGTGATGGCGGAGTTTGGAACTGACAACGGTGTTGTCTATGTTGATAGGGTTGAGGATGTTGTCACAGAGGCGATGGGGTTGTTCAATAGTGGTAGCCTCACTGACCTCGGCGCGAAGGCCAGGAAGTTTGCTGAAAGGAACACCTGGGACACTATAGCTGATGAATTTGAGCGGATTCTTGAAGAAGCCATAAAGGAAAAAAAGAGGGAAACAGCACCTGAACAGGTATAGTGATGTATTCTCAACCGTTCGCACGAAAGACGGAAAATGAGCAAAGGGGTTTGGGGTGAAGATCCTTCAGGTAATTCCCTATTTCTACCCCGCGTGGCAATATGGCGGTCCTGTAAGGCTGGCATATGAGATGTCAAAGAGATTGGTCCAACGTGGCCATGAGGTAATCGTTTACACGACGGATGCTCTTGATAAGCATTCGAGGCTCCGGGCACAAAGTGACACCGTAAACGTGGATGGCGTCAAAATCTATCGTTTCAGGAATCTAAGTAATAGTCTTGCCTATGACCATCACTTATTCCTTACTCCGGGCATGATCCCAGTAGCCAAGAGGGAAATGCAGACATTCGATGTTGTTCATCTACACGAATATCGCACTCTTCAGAATCTGGTTGTCTGCCACTACGCAAGACGTTATCATACCCCCTACATCATTCAGGCTAATGGCTCACTCCCCAGGATAGCGGCCAAACGGGGTCTCAAACAATTGTACGATATTCTCTGGGGATCCAGGTTGGTGAAGGAGGCATCTAAGGTCATTGCTGTCTCCAGCATTGAAGCCAAACAATGTGAAGCCATCGGGATAGCTGAAGACAGGGTTCATGTCATATACCCCGGTATCGAGCTGGCAGAGTACAAAACACTGCCCCCCAAGGGGACGTTTAGAACAAGATATGGCATAGATAGTGAGGAGAAGGTAATCTTGTATCTTGGCAGGATACACGAGATCAAGGGACTGGGACACCTTGTGCGAGTCTTTTCTGACCTGGCAAAGCAAGTGAATAATACTCGACTTGTTATCGCCGGGTCGGACGATGGATACCTATCTACCCTGGAGAAGCTAGTATCAGCCCTGGGGATACATGACAGGGTGCTGTTCACCGGGCCCCTTTATGAGAGAGCCAAACTGGAAGCCTATGTGGATGCTGACGTTTTCGTGTTACCCTCCGTCTATGACATATTTGGGGTAAGCGTATTGGAGGCCTGTGCTTGTGGTACTCCTGTGATAGTCACCGATCGTTGTGGTATCGCGGAGTCCATTGCTGGCAGGGCAGGGTATGTCGTGCCCTTTGACGATAAGGACAAATTCCGGGATGCGCTTGTGGCCCTTTTGACAGACCAGCGGCTGAGACAGCAATTCGGCCAAGGGGGACAAAGGTTGGTCAGGGATGAATTTGACTGGTCAAAGGTAATTGCTGAGTTAGAAAAGGTCTATGCTGATGCAGCCGGCGTCAGAGGTGGCTAGTGTGCAGTGTCTCTGTTTTGTTGGTATCGCTGAAACTCTGAGAGGAATTAGCGGTTGAACTTAAGAACGTGCGAAGGAAGAGATACAGAGCCTGGGGAAGGGTGAACCTTCCTATGCCATGGAAGATGAATAGAGAGGGCAATGAGTCAGCCAAATAGTAAGCTGTGTGTAGCGCTGGTCGATAGACTTGCAGAGATCAATGCCAGGATCATATCTGAGTGGATTGACCGGTCTGTGATCCAGTCGCTGGTGATTGCCATGTATGAGAAAGTGGCTGCCGAAGGATACATGAAGAAGCGATGACGCAGTATACGACCGACAAACCACCGCTCGTTTCTATCATAACGCCTGCCTACAATCGTGCCTCTTATTTGGATGAAACCATCCAGAGCGTTCTAGGTCAGGAGTATGAGCATATTGAGTACATTGTGTTGGACGATGGCTCGACAGACAATACGGTGGAGGTATTACAGAAATACAGTGGGCGTATATTGTGGGAGACGCACTCAAATAGGGGAGAGACCTTCACCGTAAACAAGGGCTTGAGCATGGCACGCGGTGAGATCATAGCTGTGGTGAATTCGGATGATCCGCTGCTGCCAGATGCAGTCGGTACGGCTGTTGACTTCATGCAGGCACACCCAGACATCTTGGTCGCGTATCCTGATTGGGACTATATTGGGCCAAGGTCGGAGTTGATCGGCCACGTTAGAGTTCCTGAATACGACTATCTCCATATGGTCAAGCAACATCATTGCATTGTGGGACCTGGTGCGTTTATTCGTCGCAGAGCCTTTGAGCTAGCGGGTATGCGAGACCCCGAGTTCAGATATGTCGCAGATTTTGACCTCTGGTTGCGGCTGGGATTATATGGCAAGTTCGCACGCATACCGAAGACACTGGCTACGTTCCGTACGCACCCAGGTTCGGCCACCGCATCCAGGAGGGGACAGGCGATGGCCGAAGAGCAGGTCCGTGTCTATGACAAATTCTATGCACGCACCGACATACCACCGGAGGCGCGGAAGGTGCGGGCCGAAGCATACAGTTGGGCCTATGCTGCAGCAGCCTGGTGTTCCAGACCGTTGTCTCTGACGAGCCTCCGGTATTTGCTAAAGTCCATAGTAACGCATCCTCCGAGTGCCCTCAGCAAATGGAAGATGGTAGTGCCCGCAGTGGTCCCGGTGCCCTTGTACAGATTGTTGGCTTGGTCGTGGTACAGGGTGCGACGATTCCGGCAGGACAACACTCCTTTTCGAGGATGATCTTATGAATAGGGGATCAGCTTGTGCTGCACTGTCACCTTCGTGAACGTACCCTATATGCCAACATACAAATGCCATGAGCATCATGAGCGATGTTGGATGAATCATGTCTTGAAAGCCAGTGGGTAACGAGCATAACCAAGCACTATTTTAACTACCGTATCGCTCACATGCTCCTCCAGATACTCACGGGGGGCAGCCCACTGACTCTTCTGAGATAGCACCACCCGCACACAGCGCAGAATCGTCTCTGGATCAGCACCGCTGAGCATGTTGCTCCCACACTCTATCGTCTCCGGCCGCTCGGTTACATCACGGATAGTCACATTGGCTACCCGAAAGATGCAGCACTCCTCCTGTACTGTCCCGCTGTCGCTCAGCACGCAAAAAGCGTTCCTTTCCAGAGCGATGAAGTCAAAGAATCCGAAGGGCGCATGAAGCCGGATCTGGTCGTTCGCCACCCCCACCCCGTAGCGCTGCATCCGGTTCTTGGTGCGCGGATGCACACTGCAGATGATAGGCATCCGGTATTCCTTCTGGAGCAATTCAAGGGCGCCGACCAGGGAACGAAGTCGGTCTTCCACGTCCACGTTTTCTTCACGGTGCATGGTAACCAGAAAGTACTTCTCCGGTTCCAGTTTCAACTGCTGCAATACCTCTGACTGGCGGATGGCAGCATCATAATGCCGGATGACCTCGAAGATGGGGTTTCCGGTGACATAGATTCGATGGCCATTGATGCCCTCCCGGAGCAGATTGGCCCGGCTGCGCTCTGTATAGGGCATAAGGATGTCGCTGCTGTGGTCGATGATGCGGCGGTTCACCTCCTCGGGGACGCGGTCATCATAGCAGCGATTCCCGGCCTCCATGTGATAAACGGGAATAGCCATGCGTTTGGCCACTACGGCTGCCAGGCAACTGTTGGTATCGCCCAGGATCAGTATTCTGTCGGGCTTCTCAGTCAGGATGACCCGCTCACTGGCCGCAATGATCTTGCCGATCTGCTCGCCGAAGGTGTCACCGCGCACACCGAGGAAATGGTCCGGCTGCCGCACGCCAAGCTGCTGGAAAAAGATGTCATTGAGGTTCACGTCGTAGTTCTGGCCTGTGTGCACCAGCACGTGCTGGCACAACCCGTCCAGCTTCTCGATGATGCGACTCAGGCGGATAATCTCAGGGCGGGTGCCCAGAACAGTCATAATTTTCATCTTGCTGCTCCTTCATTGTAGAACTCTATCTCATGCACAGTGCGGCGCGGCTGTTTTGATGGGCTCATGATCTGACCCGGATCCAGAAGCTCGACGGCTCGGACATGGGAAACGACTTCCTCATCTCGTGGTACTCCGGAAATACCGCCAGCATACTCTCCGGGTGTTGCAGCATCATATGGTTACCCGGCCAGAGCACCTCAAACCTGGCATTGAAGCACAGAAATGCCTGCAGGAGATATTGTTCGCTCCAATAGAGCTGGCTTTCAAAATAGACACGAGGGTAGGGCCTGGGCAGGCTAATGTCGTGGATATGTACCATGACACCTGGTTTCAGACGCGGCAGAATCTCCAGATACTCCAGTTGGACATCGCCACCTGCCCGCAGAACATGAGAAGAGTCGATGAACAGAATGTCACCTGATTCAAGCGAGGTGAATAAGTTGAGATCCACGTTCTGGACTTTGTCTTCGATTAGACGCGATAGGCCCGGAATACCCCGTTTGAGCATGGGAGCTGGGAAAGGCTCAATGGCCACCAACTCTGGCGCTTTGCCAGTTTCCGTCGTATTCCGTCTGCATGCTGTTGCCACCAACACAGTTGAAGCTCCCGCTCCGATCTCTATGATCCGTCTTGGGTTAAAATGGCGAATGAGACTGTAGTAAACGTGGGCGTCAATCGCCATGAAGCTGCCGTTGATGAGGTAGAACTGAGACTCGTCGGACGACGACTGGCGGAGCGGGAAAGACTGCCTGAATTCCTCCATATATGCAGGGAACACACTTTGGAGAAGGCTCAGCGCATATCCCTCATTCATGTCCACCCCAATCATTTGGGAACGCTTCTCTTGGAATGCGCTATTCAAGTCCTCTTCGTCAGGAATCGGCAGATAGTAATGCTTCTTCAGCAGGTGAAAGCCGCGCTTGTAGAAGCTGCGGTAGGCAACATTGCCAGGCACAAACTTCAGCGTAGCCGCGGTGAATTCACAGAGGGGCAAGACCAGTAGCCGCAAGCATCTTAGAGAAGGGCGCTTGAGATTATCTACCAGGTGCTTGATGGTTGGGCAACTGTTGAGGATTCTCATTACTCAGTACTCACAACTCACAACTCACAACTCACAACTCCTGCTATCAGCCGTGCAACAACACCTTCATGCCAGGATATCCTCTTCGGACCGGATCCTGTCTTCAACCCTGAGTTTGTGCTTCTTCAGCAGTGCGGGCAACCTGGCCTTGCTCATCACGTTGTCTGCCGAACTAAACTCTTTTTCCAGGTGACCAATGACATCTCCAGACGGCCTGAGCTCCGGCAGCATCGGCAGGATCACATAGTAGTCGCCTCGCTGTATGGTGCGATAGGCCTCTTCCTCCGAGACCAGGATCTCATGAACCTTTTCGCCTGGGCGAATGCCCGTGATGGTCATCTTGATGGGTCGCCCGGCGATGAGTGCATTTGCCAGATCAACAACTCGGGCTGACGGCACTCGAGGAATATACATCTCCCCACGCTTGGCCTGGTGCAGAGCAGCAAAGATGGTATCCACCGCCTGGTCCAGACTCAGCAGAAAGCGGGTCATGTCAGGAGTCGTGAGCGTCACCGGGCCACCATTGCGAATTTGCTCATGAAAAAGCGGTATCACAGAGCCACGCGAGGCAAGGACATTCCCATAGCGAACGCAGATGAATCTGGTATCGGGACAACTGAGGTTGGCACTGATGAAGACCCTCTCCTGTATGGCCTTGGTCATACCCATGACGTTCACCGGCTTGCATGCCTTGTCTGTGGAGACACCCACAACCGTCTTCACAGGCAGACGGTTTTCGCGAATAACACGAACAACGTTCTCCGGCCCAAGTATGTTGGTCTGTACCGCCTCAAAAGGGAAGTATTCACATGTGGGAACCTGCTTCAAGGCGGCCGCATTGAACACCACGTCAGCGTTGCGAAGGACTGCACTAACGCTGTGGTAGTCGCGAACGTCCCCGATCTGGAATTGCAGCAGTTGCTCGAAATTGCGATAGATCACTTCGTCCGTAGCGCTCTTGCGGCTCTGGTAGGATAACCGCATCTCATGCTGCTTGGCCTCATCACGCGAAAACACCACAATGCTCTTAGGCGTACCAAGTTCTCCTGTCAGTAGACGCCGCACCAGTACCTTGCCCAGGGATCCGGTGCCGCCTGTAATAACAACCCTCTTATTGCTTAGCATAAGGCCTCCTTAACTGCGAATATGGGGTAGGATCATGATACATCTGCCTGATCATATCTGGCCAACCGGGTATAGCAGAGCCGCCGATGGCCTGTCGAAATCGCTCGCCATTCAGACTGCGGTCACAAACCACAGCCTCGTCGGGTTCGATTCTGATATCAAGTCCGTATATGTCTTTCACCATTGACAGGAGGGCAAACTTGCTGATCGGTTCTGAAGCCACGTGGTAGAGTCCCTGAAGGTCCGGATGATGGCTCATGATCCTGGCGATAATCTCAGATAGTGCAATAGTGGTAAGTCCACTGAAAATAGCTTTCCTGTAACCCCCAACCGTCTTACCCTCCTGACTCAAGAACCACTCAATCAAGCCATGCGAGGTATCAAGCTCCCGCCCGATCAGGGACGTACGCAGTGTGAGGCAACCTTCCCCCGTGACCTCGCCCAGGACCTTCGTCTTTCCATAAAGATCTTCAGCATCCGGTGCATCGCTTTCCAGGTAGTCCCCCCTGCGACCTGAGAAAACGCAGTCTGTGCTGATATGGATCAAACGGATTCCCTTTCCCACGCACAACTGCGCCAGGCGCTGCGGAAGAAGCGAGTTCACCGTGATACTGGTCACAGGGTCTCTGGCTGCTTCAACCTGTTTCACAACGCCGATACAGTTCACCACTACTGTCGGTCGCACGGTGTCAATTGCATCAACAACCGTCTCGAAAGCCTCTGCCGATACATGATCCACAGTATGATTCCGGTCAAAGAGTCCGTATTGGCTGTAAGAGTCAAAAGGTCGCCGCACGGTCACACACACGTCAAACCCCTCAGTCAGGACCTGGCAGAGCTTATGTCCCAACATTCCCGAACCGCCAAGTATCAGAACCTTCATCTCTTCATTTCTTCTTCATGGCTATCTCAGCAGAGATCTTATTATACATTGCGATGACCTGCGGGCGGATCATATTCCCATCAAGCCGTTCGCGTGATATCTGAGAATTAAGCTCGGAGGCCTGATCCACAAGTGCATCATCCGAGACTGCCCGTCGAATAGCATCCGCAATGACTTGAGGGTCTTCGGGCGGTACAATGAACCCATTCTTGCCCTGGACGATCCACTCATCAGCACAGGCTGTACATGACTGTATTGGGAAAGTTCCCATCATAATTGCTTCGAGCTCTGATATACTTATGCCATCCGAGATGCTCAATCCAATATACACACGAGCACGCCCATATTGACGAAGCATATCATCATGTGAACATTGTGGTATCACTTCAATGGGAATCCCAGTGGATTTGGAAACCAATTCTGCTGCAATTTTAACATCGGGATTTGCCACATAAATCCCTACGCGATACCCTCTTAATTCATTCGCGCATAGCGCAATTGCGCGCAATCCTACCAGCGCACGCCCATGCCAGTCTTGGTATCCTTTAAGTAGAATCAACCGCCTCATCGAGGTTGGCCCAGGCTGTCGGAATTGAGCCACTCTGGTTAAGTCGTAGCCGCCGGCGTTTGGCAACACGGGAAGTATTTCACCCTTGAATCCCATCTGTATAGCTAATTGAACATCGCGCTGACACTCACAGGAGTAATAATCACATGCTGCCAGAACCGCTTTAATTTTACCAATATGACTATCCAGATGGCCAAAGAGATAAATATCGTTGCCCCAATTTGTTACTATCCAAGATGGGCATTGCCCTTCGTACCGTTTTCGAACCTCCAACATTAGATATCCAGCAGCTTGGATTTCCATCGAGTGGATGATGTCAGGGCGAAGCTTCTTGACAAGTCTCTGTAGCTGTATAGCCCGATAGTTGGGCCAGAGCTCTCCGAGAGCAAGTCTGCCAAGATGAGCAGCGACAGCAGAAGCAGACACATACCCGGCCCCTCCGAAAGAAGCTGGTCTGCGAACCTTTGCACCAGGTAAGATAACCGGCAGTCCGCGCAACCTAATTGTACGATCGCAGGCTCTTTGCCTCGCGCACAAGCTGCCTGGATACAACGAATGATGCACGGTCACCTCCCGCAACTCAGGACTTACCGACCCCACATCCTGACTCGGGAACAGGTGAACGTCCCATCCCTGCCCACCAAGTTGGTTGATCCAACGCGCAGTGTGGATGCTGTTAGACATAGCTACAAATAGAATACGCATGTGTTGCCTAACTCCTCCTCATGGAAGGACTATGCTGTTGGTGCAAGGAGGTCTTCCTCAACCTGCAGAAATTCAGCGAAACTTCTGTGCAACGATGATAGTGTCAGATACTTGTCAAAAGCCAACCGCCCGTTTTGCGCTAACCTACAGTATAGACTTACGTCAGTTGTTAGCCTGGTCAACGCGTCAATGATCTGCGATGGCTCGCTCGAATGACAAAAGAACCCTGCATCATTTTCCTTCAAAAAGATTGCAGGCGAGGCATACGTAGGTCCATGAAACAATACCGGACGCCCCGCAGCCAGGTAGGTAGTTAGTTTAGAAGGAAAGCTGAGTCGAGCCTCAGTCTCAAACTGTGGATCAAGCCAATATGGGAGATAGAGAATGTCCGCCTCAGACATCAGCCTCACAGCCTTCTCTTGTGTCTGCCATCCCAGATACTCGATTCGAACCGGGCCGTTGACATTGAACCCTATCCACCTTCCCAAAAGCCGTATACGCACATCACGACCGGCGATCTTCCACTCAACGAAATCCAGTGCTGCAAGCAGTGCCTGCCATTCCTCGGTCGCATACATCTGGCCCGCCAGACCAATAACAAGATCATGACCTGGATGAATTCCGGTGCCCACAGGCGCTGCGATAGAAGGATCGAGGCTGGGCAGGAAAGCCACAGTCTTAACCCCATACTGTTCACGATACTTCTGTGCCATGGGCCAGGAGGCGGTCGCGCAGACACGACTCCTGCGTATGGCTTTGGAGAAATCGCTGGTCACCCTTCTCCTAGACAACCCATCAGCCGACAAAGACCGCAACCACCAACTGGGGGGGTCGAAGACCTCCGTAATCATTGGGATACCAAGACCTCTGGCGACGGGGAGCGCTAAACGAATCTGCGTTGGCCCCTGAAGAACACACCAGAGTCTATCTGCCCCAAAAGCTTGGCCGTACTTTATGGCGTCTGCTGCGATTCCTCTAATTGCGGGCACATTATACCAATAGAGACATAGATGCAGGAGCGTGTTAAGCCGCGGAGTTCGCGGATTCAATACTCCGCCCTCTATGGGACGCTTTGCGAATCTTATTGGCATCCATTGCAGATCCGGCGATACCCTCGGGTTAAGTTGAGGAAGCCTGACACAGAAGCAGGCAATCGAATCATGTGGCAGGAATGTGCACAGTTGCTCGAGAACAAGGCCCGTTGTATAGTTGTCACATGGTGGAATATCAGTCAGTAGGAGTATTTTCAGTTCACTTGCTCCCTGCTATTGGACTCATCGCGGTCAAGATTCCCAGACCTTGTGTCATCGGCCAGGGTCTCTCCTAAACTTCCCAAACGCAACCAGGACTCAAAATCCCGCACATACAGGAACTCCGGATCACGCATTCCAGCCACTCCAAATGCCTTGCGGCGGATGAAAGCCCCCGGTCCCGGAGTACAATCATGCCGTTTTAGCATGTACAGGTAGTCATATTCCCGAACCTGGATGTGACGTATAAGCTCCGACTCAGGTCCGATCATGTCCCAGTCAGGGTAGGCTACCAGGACATCAGGGTGTGACTGCATGAAGGCGACCGCTGTGCTGACCGCGCCGGGCAAGAGCGGATCGTCGGAGTTCACCACCGCCACTATATCACCATGGGCCATGCCAAAACCCTTGTTCACCGTCCTCGTCTCTCCCATGTTGGGGTGTGTTTCCCAGATTATACGCCCGCTGTACTTTTCCAGCACCTCTCTGGTGTTGTCCCTCGAGCCGTCATCCAGGACAGAATCCCCCTGTAGGGATAGTCTTGCCCCAGTACGCTCCGGATCGTCTCCTGTAGATAGGGGGCCCGATTACAAGCAGGTGTGATTATGGAAACCAACGGCAACTTGTCGGTCATATACTGCGTCATTTCTTCGTCATACCTGCTCTCGCAACGACCTTCTCATACATGGCAATCACCTGCGGCTGGATCACTGTCCGGTCAATCCGCTCAGATGTGATCCTGGCGTTGATCTCTGCTGCTCTATCGACCAGTGCATCATCGGATAAAGCCCGCCGGATGGCAGCAGCAATCGCCACGGGGTCTTCAGGCGGTACCAGCAAGCCATTCTCGCCGTGGTTTATCCACTCAGCAGTGGAAACGGTATCCGACTGGATCGGGAATGCGCCCATCACCATCGCTTCAAGCATTGTATTTGGCGTTCCATCGGAGATGCTCACGCCAATGGCTATGCGCGAGCGTCCCATCAATTTCACAATTGTCTCATTGGGACTATACGGCATGATCTCGAAGTCTATACCCATGGCATGTGAAACGTCGTGGAGCACATTTTCGACTTCGGCACTGGCCAAGTAGACCACAACCCTGTAACCATGTAACAGATCAGCGCATGAGTGAAGCGCCTGAAGAGCAAGGAGAGCACGCCCGGCCCAACCTGTATACCCCTTCAAGGCGATAACCCGCCTTTGTGAAACGGAGCCTGGGTTCATCCAGCGGCGCATCCTGGAGACGTCAAAACCCCCGGCGCCTGGAAACACGCCCAGCACCTCTCCACGGAAGCCAAGCTTGCGTGCTAGCCCAACATCCCGCTGACAGTCAGCAACATAGTAGTCGCAAGCAGCGAGAACTCCTCTTGCGAGTTCCTGATGCTGCGGCTGGTTGCCAAACAGATAGAGGTCACTGCCCCACGACGAGTATATCCATGGCATCGAAAACTCGCCACCGAGTCTACGTCTTACTTCGAGCAGGGGATAGCTTTCGTGTTGCATCTCCAGGGAGTGAACTATATCAGGCTTCAGTTTTCGTATCAGCTCTGTCAGCGTATCCACTCGCGATGGGACCAATCGCATCAGGATACGGGACAGTGGTGGCAAGCGATGACGTGCGAAGCCTGCGACTGTCTCTGGCAGCCATTGGTGATGGACTTCTCTGACATTGCAGGATGCTTCCGAAGGACGATAGAAAGTGTACGCCGTAACGTCCTTCAGTTCGGGCGTCAGACCTGCCTCTAACATATCAAACACGTGAATATCCCAACCGGTGTCCCGGAGCTGGCTCAGCCAACGTGCCGTATGGACGCTGTTGGCCATAGCGACGAAGAGGATTCTCAGTCGTTTGCTGGCGTCCCGATTGTTTGTGGAAGATTTCATTTGCGTCTTTTGGTTGACTGTTGTTTCAACTTAATCATGCCTCTGCCATCATGCATCGGGGCTTTCTCTTATCAGGCTTCCCAGCCTTTTGCGCCCCCATGCCCTACTAGGGAGGCTGCGTTACACCCCTGTGACGAAATGGAAGGTTCATCACCCATAGCAACCATCTATGGATACTTCGGAGGCCTACCGGATATCGGCCGAAAAAGGCGTCCGCCAACTGTCCTTGCTAGTCCCAGACCCGCAAATACAGGATCTAACCGAAAAGCATAGACAAGAGCAGTTGGTATACTCGCAGAATCTAATTCCTTGTAAGCTATGGCAAGTAAGCGATGAGATGCGTCTCTAGATATCATCTGCTTTTCATCTGCGGATAACGCATCATTGGCAGTGCTGGCGCGACAAAGTCTCTGGATTAGCTTGGCGCCCGCCCGCATATCCGCCACAGAAACGGTCTGTACGATCCACCACGCGCACAGACTCTCGACCACTCCCTGTGGTACTTCTCTGCCCACGGTCTCCGAGACCATCAACTGACTAATGCGGATACTGGTCTCTCTTTGCCGAACGGCATGAACCTCGGAAATACTGGCTTTATGCCTACGGAGAAGGAGCAAGACGTCTTCCAGATTAGACAGGAAGGTAACGGAGCTGAGCCGTCGCCAAAGGTCATAGTCTTCTGCATGGGTCATGTCAGCTGCGTATCCCCCGACTCTGGCCACAGCCTCACGCCTCATCATCACTGTGGGATGTGCGATGGGGCTGCAGAAGTACAACAACCATCTTAGAAAGGCTGGGTTTGTGGGCGATCGCCAAGTGTCACGTAGGTTTCCGTTATCGTCAATGACCTGGACTGAAGAGCCCAAGACGCCGATTTGCCGGTGCAGATCCAAGAAGCTAACTTGCCTGCCCAGTCTCTCAGGTAGACTTATGTCGTCTGCATCCATCCGGGCAATGTATTCTCCTTTGGCTGCCAGACAGCCCCTGTTGAGTGAGGCAATCAACCCCTGGTTCTCCTGGTGGCAGACGCGGATCCGGTTGTCCATGTTCTGGTACCTTGCGAGGATTCCAGCAGTGCCATCAGTTGAACCATCGTTGATAATAATGAACTCGAAGTCCCGGAAGGTCTGACCCAGGATACTCTCAACCGCCTCAGCCAGATACTTCTGACCATTGTAGACTGACATCAGGACTGAAACTTTGGGTGTTTGTGATGTTGCTTCACAACTCTGCATGGTTGCCTAAGTGTTGCCCCAAAGCACATATAGTTCTTTCGAAGGCGCACGTGTGAAACCACAGTCCTTAGTGGTACTTTCGTCTATCTTGCGAATCCCTGGCACCCAGGCATAGTGGGAAAGAAATATGCTATCGTTGAGTTCGACTGGCTCAGTGGCCGTCGCCTCATGGTAGTGCGTATGCATCCTAAAGAGAGCGCCCGGGCGAGATACCCGTCTGATTTCTGTAGCAACGGCAGCAAAATCATCCACGTGGTCGATGGCATTGACGGAGATCACTGCATCAAACGAGTTATCGTGGAAAGGCATGTGTTCAGCAGCTGCACAAAGGTACGTATAATCAACAGACCAGTCCCCGATAGGAAATCCGGCACGATAATATTCATAAATCAATGGGTCGATTCCATAACGCTCGCAATTCCGAAACGCTGTGAGGTTTGGGAATGGTCCACTACCAATGTCCAGAACCGTGAGCCCACACAGTGAATCAGGTTCCAGCCGCAGATCAAATAGGTATTTTCTCTTCTGGAATAGGTCTAACCAAGTGATCAGGGCATCGTAGGGTAGTCCATGATCCACAGACCTCATGCTCAAGTCTGGAGGGGGACAACCATATAGTGACTCCATGCCTGAGTACCACCGAACATATCTTGCTATCTCCGACTTCCAGAAGCCGAGTTCTGCTCGGTGTTTGCAGCTAGCCGCGATTGGGCTTCGCTTCAACCCCAGTATCCTACGCAGAGTCCTGAAGCCAGTGCCACGAATGGAGTTTTTCACAGACCATTTCCTATCCGGGATGATCCCAGTGCAACACCGGGGATTCTGTAGTTCCACCAATCAGCAGCATTCGTACATCCCACTGCAAATGGAATTTGATACGAATACCCCAGCGTCTCTCCTACGTCTTCTTCACAAAAGATGCCGCTGCTCGAGTACATATCAAGTTCAGGCTTTGATGGCCACAGGAGATCATGGGAGGAAAGCATGTCCCCTTGAACATTGTGGTGCGCGTCCCTGTTAATCAATCTCACCATTCTCTGAAGCCACCAGGAACTTCGCATTTTTGGCGGCAACAAGGGCGTCGCATACAGCCAAGCAAGTAGTTCCTTCAGCCGACCTGGCCTGTTGGCCGAGACCTTCGATTCCAAAATCGACGCCGGTACAAGAACAACCCTATTTCTATCCAATCCAATGCCATCAGCATGGCCAAGATAGAAATCATGCCACGAGACATGCTCCGGGTTGACTGCGTATAGCATGCCTGTGTTCCCAATGTATGGCTGGCTCAGATGGATCAAAAGGCCAACCAGATCGTCCACATGTACAGCGTAGCAATTAGACGGTTTACTTTCGGGCAGAGCGACCGTGCTTGTCGTGCAACGGGAGAACGCTACTCTTGACCAGCTAATGTAAGCACCATAAACAATACCTGGTCTTACAATACAGATCGACAGTTTCTTCTGGAAGTCTAGAGCAATTCGTTCTGTTTCTATCTTCGCCTTTGTGTACCAATCTTGTTCTTTGGAGTATTCGAATGGTCTGGCGAGGATGTCTTGGGTTATGTTTGGTGGCAATACCACTATGCTACTAAGATGAATAAATCGATGAACTCTGGACTTGATCGAGGCCTCCAACAGATTCTTGCAGCCTTGGATGTTGCTGCGAACGCGATCTCTATCGGTTATCGAGGACGATTTGTCGACGATGCAGTTGATGACCACTTGACATCCTTCCAGTGCGCCTGTCAAGGATCGCTCATCGCCCATGTCAGCCTGCACAAAATCGAGGGATCCCCAGCGCGCCAAGCGGGGACTGCGCCGCCGCGAGATTGCTCGCGGATTTTGGTTCAGCATGACCAAATGTTGGGTCAAGCGACTGCCAATCTCGCCAGAAGCGCCTACCACCGCGATTTTCATTTGTTCCCTACCATCCCCACTCTAGTTCCAATGCCCACCGGTTGGCGTAGCATGTTTCTACCATAGCCGTAGTCCTGACCGCATCAGCGAGACTCGAAATCCTTTCTGGCGATCCAGCGATTCGCGCGGTGAACTCTTGCCATTGGTCACAGAAGTATTCGATAGCTCCCTTGGCTGGACCAACCTGTACCTTAGCAGTCAAGCGATGACTCTGCCCGAGTAGACCTACCGGACTTGCCGAGATAAGCTCAACCTCATGCCCGCTGTTCAGTTGAACCGCAACGGAGGCATTTTCGAAATGAACAACACTGAAGTAGCCCAAATCATTCGTTCTACTCAAGGCAACGACTATGGGTAATGTGACTGTACCAACTCTGCCCTCCAGTCTGACGACAGCATTGGCTTCCACGCCGCCTCGAGAATCATCAGAGTATTGCAGCAAGACCACATCGTCAAACCACGAATAGAGACGATCAATCACATGTACCCCGAAATCGATCAGTACTCCACCACCACTCAAAGATTTGTCCATCAACGATGCAGGGGCATCATTGAAGATGTGACCTGCTCTCACGGTACAACTGCGTGGGCGTCCGAGTTCAGCGCTGCGAACCAATTCTTTGACCAATCGACTTGCCGGGTGAAAGCGACGATAGTAACCTACCTGGAGGACACGCTTCCGTTCTGCCGCTAGGCCTACAATACGTTTGGCTTCCGCCTCCGTGAGGGCGATCGGCTTCTCACATAACACGTGTAGGTTGTTTTCAAGGAGGCTCTCGACCTGTGCAGCATGGAGAGATGTTGGGCTGCACACCACTGCACAGTCGATCCCTGACGGGAGATCAAGCTGACCCGAACCGACGTATTTGACAGTTGATGGAAGATTGCCTCTTATACTCGAAAGCGCCTTGTTGCTTGGATCAACTACACAGGCGATGTCCATTCCCAACCCAGTTAGACAGGGGATGTGACATGATCTACAGATGTTACCTGCCCCGATCACGGCTACACGCAACTTACTGTCTTGCTGAGTCATGGGGATCAAAACTCACCCTCCATGGCATAGGGAGGTTAACTGTTCCTGGACGCCGAACGACCAGGTCGCGATCGTCGTGTTCACGGGACACTTCGAGTGAGAAGGCATATTGAATATGGTCATACTCGTGAAAATTTGGCCCAAAACATGCTAGCCTTACGTTGAATGAACCCCGAGACAAAAAGTTGGGCTTGAATGCAATTCTGAAGGAGTACGAACCTGGCTCCAATCTGTCCAGATCAAGGCTGTCATAGTGCATAGTCGTATAGAGGTCATTATTCTGCTGATCCACAAGGGTGATGCTCAGTATCGAGAGGGGCAGGCTCATATGCACAATTATGCCAAGTTCGATCTCAAATGGCTCACCCTCAGTGATTGTCATGATTGATCTCCCGTTCATGTCAAAAAGACGTGCACGCACGAATCTTGCTGTAGCGTCACCCCTCCTAGCGACTTTTGGGGTATCTAGATTGCACTCGCCCGCGAGCATGGAAGAGGTGGCGCCATAGTCTCCAATTACCTCTTGCGTTGCCCCGAATCTCAGTATAGAGCCGTCCGATACAAGCAGGCTCTTGGCACAAAGACTCGAAATCGCTCCGAGATTGTGACTGACGAACAATACCGTTCTTCCACCATGAGAAAGATCATCCATCTTCCCCAGGCACTTCTTCTGGAACAAAGCATCTCCCACGGCGAGGACCTCGTCCACCAGCAAGACATCGGGTTCTAAGTGAGCAGCTACCGCAAAGGCTAGGCGCACGTACATACCCGACGAATACCTCTTCACCGGCGTATCGAGGAACTTCTCGATTTCGGCAAAGGCCACAATCTCATCAAATTTACGCCTGACCTCAGCCCTTTTCATGCCAATGATAGCTCCATTGAGGTAGATGTTTTCCCTGCCACTGAGCTCAGGGTGGAAACCTGTGCCCACCTCCAGGAGTGAGCCGACCCGGCCTCGAATCTCTATCTGCCCCTCAGTCGGCGCGGTGATGCGGGAGAGGATTTTCAATAAGGTGCTTTTGCCGGAGCCGTTCCTGCCGATAATGCCCACAGCTTCGCCCTGCTTGACCTCGAAGGAGACGTCTTTGAGGGCCCAGATGTAGTTGGATGGACTGGAGACCGAGGACGGGGGACCGGAGGGCTGGGACGGACTGGGGACTGGGGACTGAGGACCGGGGACGGACGACTGGGGACTGTCCTGTGGTTGTCGCCTGCGGCGAACGGCATTTCCCATAATCCTTGTGGGCGTGTGGTAGGCGATGAGCAGCGTTTCGCGCAGGGTCTTATAGCCGACCTGCTGACCAAGGCGGTAGCGCTTGCCGAGTCCTTCAACGCGGATTGCGATGTCGGTCATGGAGATGCCTCGACGGAAGACGGAAGACTGGAGACGGAAGACGGGGCGCCGGGGACTGGAGACCGGGGACTGGAGACCGGGGACTGGAGACCGGGGACTGGGGCTTTCAAAGCCTTCCGGAAGGCCTGGAGCTTGATAAACAACTGATGTCCGAGTTCTCTGGTTTCCCCAAGCATATCACTACTGCCATCCAGATAGCCTCGCCGTTCAATAATATCGAAACAGGCTATGGTTTC